>Ga0306926_10003904_pt1 | contig 15575 bp, 21 predicted proteins | sample flu12Cox44000178_FD_203759 | JGI IMG/M metagenome (GOLD analysis project Ga0306926, IMG submission 203759) | Lab enrichment of tropical soil microbial communities from Luquillo Experimental Forest, Puerto Rico - flux8day.12C.oxic.44.000.178 (v2)... | ecosystem: Environmental > Terrestrial >...
TATTCTTTGATATCTTCCGTGGATCATCGACCACGACGCCACGGTAAAGCTCTGCCGGAGTCGCAAGTACACGGAGCGGGTTAGCCGTCTGGTCGTAGAGGACTACGGATGGCCGTAGCGGCTCGCCTTTCTCCGTTAGCGGCTCCGCGCGGTACATCGCCTCATCCGCGTACCGGGCTATCTTGTTATCCATTATCTTCCTCCCACATTTCGATATCTAGCTCTAGTAGATACCATAGCTGTTCTAGGTCATCTACCCTGGTTCCCCTAATCCGGACGTCATAACCGGCAAGGTCCTGATTGTACGGCTGGTCCCGGATATAGATGTTCCGTATCCCTAGCCTGTCCGCATCGGCCGTCTGTTCCGGGAGGTCATCGACTACTGCGATAATCCGGAGGAGCCCTACCTGCTCCACTAGGTCGGTATACTTGCTCCCTTCATCTAGTCCCTCAAAGATGACTGCGTCGTATTCGATCTCATTACGACGGAGCCATTCACGGGTGTCCGGATCGATGTTGTCTAGCCGGAGATAGGGTCTGGTGGTACAGATCCATAGATCCACTCCGGCCGCGCGGATCTTCTGGGTTAGCTCGCTCGCGAAGGGATAGGCTGGCATAAAGCGCTTCAGGCCTCCCTGGCGGTACGCGAGTTTACATTCCCGGTACTCGTGATGCGGTACACCCATAAATTCTGATAGCCTGATGCCAGGGTTGATATCTGCCGGATGCGGCATCGGACGGCCTAGCCACGCTTCTGCGAACCGGAGGAAATGAGAATGGTAATCGCCTAGCGTCCCGTCGATATCGAGCCCGATGACCGGACGGTTAGCCCGTGACTTAAACTCGTTCACGGATAGCCTCCATTACGGCTGGGTAGACTTCATGGACTAGGACGCTCTTGGTCCAGGCACCGTACCGTCCGGCACGGAATATCTCGGGATGGCAGTCGCAGTCGGTAGAGAGTGGCTTGACGACCGGAACGGCATTACACCACCGGGGTGGAGGTAGCTTCCATTCCGTCGTCAGGTAGCCGAAGACATTGGATATCCGGTACCATGGCTTCTGGGGAGTGCCGTCACAGAGAATGGAATTCTTCTCTGTGAGCCCCTGACTTGTACTCCCGTTAGCCCAGATCGACATGCCCCGGAATTCATGCTCCTTGTAGCAAAGATACTGAGCCGGGATGGTCGAGACGATAAGAGCGGGCTCCGCGAGCGGGAGGGAATTCATGACGCCGTGAGATACGGAACGTTCCCATAGCTCGACCTTACCGCTCTCGATAAGGTCACCCCACATCCGCTGATATGTCTTGCGGATATCCCAGGCGTCATGTTCTCCTACAAAGTCCTCTGGAGATACCTTCCCCTGCCAGGCATCCCCATATACCTTCCGGCGATATCCCTCCGGGCTTCCGTTAAGCGAGTAGGAGACGCGGACGTGTGGAACGTCCTCATATCCGGGAATGGGCGCGTGAAGGTACTGGCACCCGTAGAGCCTGGATGGCTCCGCATTAGCGCTTATGATAACGGCCTCATGGCCGGAGCCAGCGACTGCCGAAGCAGCCGCCAGCCCAGCCGGGCCGCATCCCAGAATGGCGATACGGCTCATGGTTCTACTTGTCCCTGGTAACGTGAGCTTCCTCACAGGCGCTGACGGTACCGGCAAGGACAGCGACGATGGCCCTGAGGTACCTCATGGCTCAATCACCGGGAAAGCCTGGAACACCTTCTGGTAGATGTTCACGGGCCTCTCCGGAATATCACCGGGAGCCGTGCCGCCTGAAGCGCCATTCGGATTGAACATTGTTTCCTCCATCCATTTCCTGACTTCGCGCTTTAGCTCGCGGATACGAGCTAGGACTATCTGCTCTTTCTCCTCCCTGCTAGTGCCCCTAAAAGGGTGGATCGGCCTGAACAGGCTTACGAGCCGTCTTAGCGCGGACGGCCTTAGCCGGAGCGGCAGTACGGGCACCGGAGCGAGCCGTACGGGCCGGAGCGGGCTTAACGGCCTTCGCCGGAGCGGCAGTACGGGCACCGGAGCGAGCCGTACGGGCCGGAGCGGGCTTAACGGCCTTCGCCGGAGCCCTAGTAGCCGTCCGGGCCGGAGCGGGCTTAGAAGCCGTCCTAGAGCCGCGAGCCGTCCGGGCCGGAGTGGAACGGCGGGCACGGGCCGGAGGCTCTTCGGGCTCCTCGTCCTCGTCCTCGTCCTCGCCAGTCTCCTCGTCCTCGTCCTCGTCCTCGTCCTCGTCCTCGTCCTCGTCCTCGTCCTCGCTGGCCATGTCCTCCTCGTCGTATTCATCCTCAGGCTCCCCGGGCTCCCCGGGCTCCTCGCTTTCATCCCAGGGGAGCCATTCCTTGACGGTGGTCTGCTGGACGCCATTGTACGGTTCACGGCCGGTAACAATACGCGACCACGCCTCGTCGCTGTCGATGCCGGGCCGGAAGTTACCGATACGCTCGATGGGGAAGCCGTTGCGCTCCTCCGTACGCGAGACGTAAACCTGCCGGGCCTTGATCTGCTTGATGGAGAGCCCGTAGGCGTCAAAGAATGGCTGCCAGCGGAATTTGGCTGCCTCGATGAGCGGGAGATTGAGCCAGACTGGGAGATTGTCGTACTGGTCCTCCGGCTCCTCGTTCTCAGCCGATACCCAGAGAATCTTGAGCATTGGGTCGTCACCGACGATGTTCCCATTGCGGTCCTCTTTCTCGGCCGTACGAGTCCACCACATCTTCTTGAGGTACCCGCCTAGCTCCGTCCCGATTGGCGGGACTTCGCCTTCATAGTCGCCTCCGTAGTCCTCGGTGGAATACTCAGCGGATTCCAGAGCCTCAGCATCGAGGTCTTGTACATCTTCCGTACGGAGCTTAGGCATCTGCCTTTGCCTTTCTTTCGTGCGTATGGTCTAGTCGGGATTGATGGAGACGATGGTCTGCCTCGTGTTCTCCTTTCGTGATGAACCGCAGAAACGAATGCCGCTTCGCGATATGCTTACCTAGCCACTCGCCTGACTGTCCGTCTGGACTGACTAGTACGTCGTGACTTTTCCTTGACCCTTTCGATGTCATCGATCATTCTCGCCATTGCCGTGTAGTCTCCGGATTCGACATCGCGCGAGAAGCCAAGAGCATCGTAACGGTCCTTGGCCCACCACGGAGGATAAGGCTGGAATAGGGCACGCCGGATAATAGCATCCCCCGTGGCCTCCTCCTCTCGCGATTCGCGCGATACGGAGTAGTATATTCCAACTCCGGCCTGACCGGAACAGTAGTCTGATATCTCGCCTTTCTTACCGAGGAGTAGCGGGATGACACGGCTCTCGCCTTCCGCGTCCTCTACCGTCATTGACTGAGTAATGAAGATAGAGTTGAAGCGGGCATTGATGATAGTATCATACCACCGCTTGAATCCGTTCTGGTACTTCTGGTGTTCCCGGACATCAGGGATGTCGAGATCACGATGAGGGTTCTTAGCATTGACCTTCGCGAGGATCCAGCGCATGTAAAGCTCTTGCATTTTCGTGCCAGAGTCACATACTAGCCAGTCACGGTCGCCTAGCTCATTAACGGCCTTCCGGACTCCGGCGACGGCGTGCTCCCAGGTAGGAGCCGGCCATAGACGGGCCTGGGAGCCGGTGACCTTGGCCGAGACGGCACCCTCTAGCTCTGTAGAGAGGAACACGATATTGTCTACGTAGCTACTCGCGTACGCTCCTCCGGCGAGCACGGTCTTGCCGTGTCCGGATGGTCCGTGAATAAGGATATTGGTAGCCGGATTAAAGGAAGCTAGCTGGACTTCCTCTATTTCTACGGTTGCCTCAATCATAGAGGCCGGAGAATCGCCATCCTCTACCGTCCGTCGCCTCACGGCCCGTGCCGGACGTAGGGCTCCTGGGCCTGCTTTCCTAGGCGGCATTATGTCCTCCCGCTGATTTCCGGTAATTCTTGTATGGGTCAGCCTGAATGAAGTTATGCTTTAGGACGGACTTGTAGGATTTACTTCCATGCTCATGGAGAGTACACGGTCCCCAGAACGGGCACATTCGCGGGCAATCTCTTGTTGGAGTCTTGGTTAGAGGAATGGTACCGTCGCGAACGGCATTCATGACGGCAACCTCATCGGCTATCCGCTTGAGCTGGGTTACCTGCTCCGGAGGAGTACGCTCGATAGGATTGGGACGAACGAACATATCAGGAGACTGGCGCTTAGATACGGAGCCGTCCTTGTTGAGGTAATGGCCTTCCTCATCCTGCTCTCTCTGGTCTGGCTTCGCCTTCCGGAGAAAGTTGTACTGGATGCCGGCTATCTCCTCGCCTTCCCTCAGGGTACCGTTAGCACGGAGAAGATGACTCGCCACGGCCCAGTAGGAACCTCCCTGATCGTCTAGTTCTAGGTAGGCCGTATCAACCTGGGAAGCCGTCTTGTGCTCTAGGAGGTATATCTTGCCATCCAGGAGATTGCGGAACACGCCATCCCAATGGGACTCAAAGACCACTATTGGCTGGTCCTTTCGCCTAATCGTTATGGCAAAAGGCTGCTCTATTGCAATGATAGACCATTGCGGGTCAGTCCCGTAATGGTCTACGTATCCCTCAAGCATTGCGATGCCTAGCTCACGAGCATCCTCCCAGATGGGCTCGTCATAGTCCTCGCCTAGGTAGGTCCGGAGCGAGAGCGTCTCATCGCCATACCAGTCCTCAAAGGTGTCGGCCGGATGCGGGCCTCTCCGCGTACCCTTGAGGTACCATTTCGCCAGAGCCTCGTGAATGCCGATACCGAACCAGAGGCTGTCGGGCCGTACGCCCCTCGGCCGGTAGCCCATACGGTACTCTTGCCACCACCTCCACGCACAGCGCTTAAAGACTGCGCGCTCACTCGTCCGGAGGACGGGAAGATCAACGGTCGTCATTCCCCTGCCTCTCTATGGTCCTTGTCGTGCTCTACGATGCGGTAGAGCGGCACTATCATTGAGCACGTCTCGCAGATAATGCAGCTAAGCTCTCCGGACGGAGCATGTTTTAGCGCTACCTCTTCCGGCATGATTACCGATACCTTAAGGATTACGTTAGCCATTTCTCTTCCTTCCGCACCGTCTAAGGCCGTTGCCGACTTGTAATCCGCGTACGGGCTCGCCTTTCTCTGGGCCTGTGGGAGCAGGCCCGGCCAGGTTCCGTTCCGGGGGAGCGTGGGTAGGGACGGATTACTGGCCGGGCCTGCCGTCTAAAAGGTGGCAGCCGGCGATTCCTCTTCTGAGGATGCGGCACGCTTCCGGCGTGCCGGGCCGGGAGCCTTACCGTTACCGCTACGCGGGCTCCTACGGGCCGTAGCGGGCTTCGCCGGAGCCGTCCGGGCTCCGCGTCCGCGAGCGGGCTTCTCGGGCTCCTCGGGCTCCTCGGGCTCGCTCGCTGCCTCGCGCTCCGCGCGTCGTGCTTCACGCCGTTCCACGTTGAAGTCGGACTTCTGGAAGTGGCTGTAGAGCTGGATGCCGAGCATGATCAGGCGATCAGAGGGAATCTCATCGAGATTCCCGACGTTCGCCTCCATCCACTCGACATAGTCGAGCATGGTCGGACTCGGGTTCTTGTCGAGGTACTTCTGGAAGTCAACCTCGCCATTCTCCTCCGGGACTTCCGCCTCCGGCTCTGCAGCCTTGGTCGTAGTCCTACGCTTGGGAGGCATTGCCATCCCTGCCTTTCTTTTGGTGATCCGGGCTTTCCCGGATGAGAACTTACTAGGCACATCTTGAGTATACTCGGTCTCAGTCCTCTTTACTACCCTTTCACTCGTAGATTTACCGGAATGTACCTCAAAGGTAAAGAGAGCATTCTGCCCACGGTCGCGCATCTCCTCACGCATGTAAATACGGAGGAGCCCGCGTCCTCGGTCTGGGGTGTCAAACGCTTCCGCGTTAAGGCCGTGCTCCCAGGCGATGTTCAGGATGCGCCTCGCTCGCGCTTCCGTAAAGCCGAAGCGCTCCTGGAGAACCTTGAGCGCTCCGTTACCGTGGATGCCGTAGGTCTCCATTAGTCCTCATCTTTCCGTTTCCGGACGAGGAGCTATCTCGTCCGCGTACGCGAGGACAAAAGCATCTTCCTCATCTGTCGTATCGCTGTACCAGCGCTTCCTGATAATCCGGAGAGCGTCTGCGATTGCCTCATACCAGGAATCGTCCTGGCCTGGAGTCCATCCGGTCGCCTTAAACTCGATAGGCATTAGTCCCCATCCTTTCCCAGTACCATTTCCGAGAGCTTACGCGGGCTCGCCTCCAGGACGGCCTCACGCTGCTCCTCGGTCAGGCCGGCCATCCACGAGTCTACCGTACCCGCGCTCACGAGCCGGTAAACGATAACCTGGTGGATACGGCTAACACGGTGAATCCGGGCATTGAGCTGCTCATCGTCATCCGATATCCAGGGCTCATCAATAACGACCATCTCATCGGCAGCGTCTAGGGTAATCGACTCGCCTCCGGCCTTCCGGTTAAGGCAGACTACCTGAAGGCTATCGCCTGGATCCTGGAAGCGCGCTACGAGGTCTGAACGGTCACGGTCAGAGGTAGCTCCGGTAAGCGTCAGGACTTCAAAGCCTTCCTTACGGAGGACACTTGCGGCAAGCTCTACAATCTCCGTAAAGGAGCTAGCAACTACGACCTTAGCTCCGGTACCCTCGCGCTCCTGCATAAACTCTACAAGCCACTCTAGCTTGTTAGACGGTAGAGCCGGCAGAACCGTACGGCCTTCGCCTATCGTCGCGCTCGCATTGGCTATCTGCCGGAGCCGCGTTATTTCCGCGAGGACTCCGCTTGCCGTCATGCGCTTGCCGTCCGCGTTGATCTCCGCGTCGGACTCCATCTGCTTATAGAGCCGGGCCTGCTCATCGGTAAGGTCAAGCTGGACGTAGCACGGGCTCTCTGGGTTCTTAGGGTCGATAGGCGTACCCGCATAATAGATCGGTGGCAGATCCTTAACGACGTCAGCCTTGGTACGCTTGAGGTAGTACGGCCGGAGCATAGCGTCCCACGCGTCCTGGTCCTTTGGCTTCGGAACCTTCGCACCTTGTGCGATAACCTTGCCATACTTGCCGTCCTCGACTCCGAAGTGCTTCTCGGCCCAGTTCCAGAAGGATGGAAACATATCGGGCCGGACCCAGTTAAGCGTGCCCCAGGCCTTGGTAAGGTTAGACCGGAAGGGAGTCCCGCTTAGCGCGATAGCAAGCCCATCTTCCCGGAGGTTACGCCGGAGCATGACGGCTCCGTACCGCTGTTGGGTAATGTTCTTGGACTGGTAATTGAACCGGGAAGCAAGGAGGTTATGCGATTCGTCAAGAACGATCGCATCCCACATCGGCTTGAAAAGGAAAGGCCATAGGGCTTCCTTCTCATACTTGTGAGACGGATGACCGTCCGGACGGCTCACGTAGCCGTAGAGGCAGGCTCCTGCCGTCTCTGGGCAGATCTCAATGCGCTTGGCACGGACCATCTCGATGTTGATAATAAGCATACGTGGAGCGTCCGGGTAGTCCTCACCGTACCACTCGAATTCCTGGAAGATCGCCTCACGCTCTTTCCGCGAGCCCTGGCAGACGAATGTCTCAATGCCGGGAGCCCAGCGTAGCGTCTCGCGCTCCCATACCGTCCGGGTAGCCGTACGCCGGCAGCCGACAAGAATGGTAGTGGACTTTGCCTCGATAAGAGCCGCGAGCGTCTCAAGCGTCTTGCCGAGTCCAGGGTCATCGCCTAGGATTACCCGGCCTCCGGTCAGGAGGAATCCGGCACCATTGATCTGGAAAGGACGGTTAAGCATCGCGTCGTGAAGAGCCGGGCTCTCCTCAGCTACGCGGAAGAGGTCAACACTCGCCTGGTCGCCTTCGCGAAGTTGCTCAATCATTCGCTCCTTCTCAACCTCGGCACGCGCCCATATCGCAAGCGGAGGGAGAATCTCAAGATCGGAGCCGATAACCTGTCGGAAGGCCCGGCAGGTGTCCATGGTAAGCGGGTAGGTCCACTCCCCGTAGCGCTTACGGGCTCCGGGGACCTTAACGGCCCAGGCTCCGGGAGAGCCTGCGAACGGGAAACGGGCCATAATCCGCTTCCCATCCGTCGTAACGATCGCCTTCATCGTGGCCTCCTACTCGTCCGCGACAACGAGGACGTTCTCACCCTCGTGCTCAGTCCAGTCCAGGACCGTGTAGCCCCAGCCGGGACCTTCCGCGATCTTCTCGGCTTCCTCCCAGGAGTCAGCCTCTACGGTAGAGCCGTAGCCACCGTCCACCGTCATCGTCCGGTACTTCGCCATCTCTCTCGCCTTTCGCTCGCCTAGGTCAAGTCTACCGTACGTACGGAGCTTTGGGAAGAGGTCTGCAGGGATCTCTACGGGCCGTAGCGGCTCCGGAGTTAATAATCACCTCTGAATATGATCAGGATTATCGCTAGAAAGATGATCGCCGTGGCGATGATGATCATTGTCACTTATACCGGACTCCAGCCGTGAGCTTGGAAGGCCCTGAGCAGACCAACGGCCGCAGCCGAGACGGCCGGGCCGGAGCCGACGCGGGAGATGCGGGCAACGTTCGCGAGGTCTGGGCTAACTACGGTCGCGACCGGGGTACCTCCGGAGAGGATGAGAGTCGATACCCACGGGACGTCAGAGTCTGGCGTATAGTCCCGGAGGAGGTTGGCCATAGCATCTCCACGGCACTCCGGCCCGGTGTTGGTAACGAGGACTATCTGGCCGTCCGGATCGATGGACTGGTAATAGCTACAGTCGAGCACAGGCGAGATAGTAAGGACGGACGGCTTCACCGTCGTAGTCGTTGTGGAGCTGCAGCCCACAAGGAATATGGCGATCGCAGCGACGATGTAAGCTCTCATAGCTTGCCGCCATGGATGGCGCTCTGTTCGCGCCAGTCCGGAATGTAGAAGTCAAGCATCTTCTGCCAGGCCGTCCGTACCGGCTTATCCGGGGCATTCGTATAGTCCGGCCACCGATGGTGGATGATCGCCATACATTCCCGTTCTGCGGCTGCTCTTTCTTCCGGACTGTAGACTGTGCTCAGGCCTCCGGCCGCATAGCGCTTGCCTATCGACTCGACCCAGACGTCGGTATGGACTCGCCACGGGATACCGTGGGCGATACCTTCGCGAGCCAGCTCCGCGTCATCGCCATGAGCGTGAAGTAGCGGGTCAAAGTTGCCGAGACGGAAAGCTTGCTTCACATTAATGGCGAAGCACTGGAAGCCCCAGCCTCCGGGGCATAGGATGGGGCCAGAGAGACGCGAGACGGCTCCCCCGGTAAAACGATCGTGGATAGACCGGACGGCTCCGACGCCCAATACTCCAGGCCTTGCTGCCTCATAGATTAGCTCGCCAAAGTCAGAGCCGTGAGCCGGGCGCATATCATCATCCGAGATAATGATGGCCCGCTCTTCTTGCTTCATAGCGTACCGGATAATGTAGTTGCGGGTAGCTCCATATCCGATAGGCGTACTCTTTGGGAGGATACGTATGCCTACGTCCCTACGATACCAGCCTTCCTGTTTCCGCAGAGCCGAGCATAGCTTGTACTCCTCCGGCCGGATGATAAGCTTGATAGGCATTCCTTGCTCAAGCCAGCGTGGGACGATAGCCCGTATGTTGCCGGGACGGCCGATAGTCGGGATGTAGACAGTCATAGCATTTCCGATACCTTGACGGTAAAGTACCGGATTGACTTGTAACGGTTCCGGCCTTCGCCTTTGTAAGAGACCACGCGAATGGTCGTCTCCGTCTCGGAAATAGCGTGAGCCTCCATCGACTCTACCTCCTCCGGCTGGGGCATTAGCGGAGGACGGGCCTTGGGGTCGCTAATGAGGTGGTACTGGACGGCCTGAGCGATCATGAGCTTGATAGGGTCGAGAGTCCTACGCTTCCGGGTGAAGTCTGGATCGAACCGGCTGCGGTGACTAGCCATTGTCTCGCCTTTCTATGGGGTTAGGGAAATTATACCGTATGTGGAACGGCTCCGGTAGCCTAAGCTCCGGAGCCGTTAAACGGATTACTTAGCCCAGCAGACCGGACCCTGCCGCCGTTCACGGCTAACCTCATCGGTAAGCGGGAGCCCGCACTTCCAGCAGCGGCAGTGCTCGTCCGCAAAACGGATTCCGCACTTCTCCACGCCTTCCGCGAGAATCGAGCGGAGAGCCTTAATGGCCTCTCCCTGGGAGATCCGGATAGGTCCCTGTCCACCGAGGTACCGCTTCACGAAACGGTAACCGGGCTTCCGGCCTTCCTTGACGTACCAGAAGTCATAGTCCTGGTCCTTACGCGTGCTCTCCGTCGCATAGTAACCTTGGGTCACCACGCTGAAGTCCTCGCGCTCCGTCGCCTTCCGCTCCGGGCACTCGCCGGAGAGGTGGCTGACGTTCCAGCCTGTTCCGGAGTCACGCCGGTCAATCCGGCCTTCGCCTTCGCCTACCGGGTTACCGCACAGGCAGCAGGTTCCGGCAAACTTGTTCGGCCGGTAGTCCTCGCCCCGCTCGCTCGCCTCCGTACGTGGCCGGTCCGTAACCTCCAGGGCATAGCAGTTCCGGACCAGGAGCGCGCTCTCGTGCCGCTTTCCGCAGTTCCCGCATCGGATACTCATCGTCTCGCCTCGCCTCCGGACTCCACCGTAGGAGCCCTACGGGCTCTAGTCTACCCGGCTGCAAGAGTGTTGAAAAGCCGTAGGTCCCAGAATCTAAACCCGCGCTGGGAGGAGAGCTAGCGAGGCCCGGCTCACGGACATGAACCGGGCTTCGATAGAATCGGCTTAAGCCAGGACGAGGGTACTAGGATTATCCTCGTCCTGGCCTAAACGGCTAGCTCGTATTCCCGGCTGCTTTCCTGGAACAGCAGCTCTTCCTCTAGCGCACTAAGCTCATCGCTCATGCTAAGGAAGATTGCCTGTGTCCTCAGGATATCGCGGCTGGCGAATTCCCAGTCCGGGTATTTCCTTGCCATCCGCTCTGCGTCGCGGAAATGGACTTCTGCGCGCCCACGATCTGACCTGAGCTTCCCAATCCTCTTCTTCAGGTACCTGAAGAAGTCCAGGGTGAATCCGCTATCGTCCAGGATCATCTCGAATGATGGGTCCTTCCGGATTGCGGTACGGACCTGGGCGAAGATATCACTGATGTACTGGCAGGACCGGCAGGCAGGCCTGAGGCAGTCGCACGCCTCCTCGCGCTCGCACGGAGCCTGGCGGTATATTCCATCGATAACCTGAATCCAGGCCCGGTAAATGCCGCCAGGCGGTAGCATCACCCCCTGTCCATCTCTCCCTCCGAGGATTTCCTTCAGCTCCTGGAGTTTTCCCTGGCTGAGTGGAGCCGGGTTCCTATACATTGTCTTCCTCCTGTTCCGCCCACTTCCTTAGGTAGGCGATGTCATTCTCTAGTTCCGAGATAAAGCTGAGGAGAATATCTGCCCGCTCCTCGCTCCATTCGTGCCTGGTAATGAGTCCGGTGAACCGGACGAGTGCGGAATCCCCACGCTGGAGGATGCGGAATGCGTCCTTCCAGTCAAGCTCCTCGTCCGGTGGCTTCCTCCGTGGGAGCCGCTTCATCCGCTTCTCGTCGCGCCTACATTGGTCGCAGAGGACACGATCGTGGTGGTACTCACGCTCCTCAGTTCCACGCCTTAGCTCATAGAGCCCGATAATACGCTCACACTCCTCGCATCGGTCGTACTCGTCCTCTTCCTCCGGCCAGTCCTCCTCTTCCTCCGGCCAGTCCTCCTTATTGCTGCTTTCTCCAGCAACTGCCATTATCTTGGCTTTGCTCCACCGGCCTTCCGGCCTACCCGGAGGTGGAGTATTAGCCAGGTTATCAGGCCCCCAGCCCACAAGATAAGCAGCCTGGTAAACTCCATACGATCCGAACATATTCCGGAATATGTTCGGGAACCTATCTGCTATCCCACGGTAACCTTGCACCGTACCAAATGCCGGGTAATTATCACCCCACTCTTCATGAAGATCGTTGAGTAGCCTCTTTAGCCGGTCGTATGAACCAGTCTTGATACCTCTTCCACTTATCGGCTCGCAGCGGAGCGCCCAGTCACCCCAGGCCCACTGGATACCGTCGGTCTGCTCCCTTAGCTCGCGCGCTTCTGCCTTGAGCTGTTCATCTGCAAGTTGGGTCACTATTCCACCTCCTCGTATAGGTCATCCACGGAGACGCCAAGGATGCGTGCGATCTGCTTCTGGTATCCTGGGCGCGGGACGGCGAACCCAGCCATCCAGCGACCTATCTGGTCCGGGCCGCAGCCTAGCTCTTCCATGAGGCCCTGCGGCGTTAGCCCCGCCTCGCGCATGGCGTCGATAAGCGCATCCGGCGAGAATACCGTCTCGGTTGTCCTACTCATTGTCGTCTCCTTCCTGAAGCTTCCTGAGCCATTCGTCTGCCTCGTCTCCTACGGACTTCCCGCGCGCTAGCTTCGCGCGGTAGTCCTCCGGGTTGACCGAGTGCGGGACTAGCGCGGGAACCTCGTACGTCTCCGCGATAAACTCAAGCCACGAGTGCGGGAGCGTAAATACCGGCTCGATAAGGAGGATGGCCGCTATCCGCGCATACTCCGCGCGGTATCCCTGAGTGGCTGGGATGACCTTACCGCCTAGCTCGACAACCCCGAGTACGGGCGCGTCCTTATCAAGATACGAGTTGATGACCTTAAGATCAGTGGTCGCGTAGATCCCGCACGAGCAATCCGGGACGGGGACCCGGCCGTGTCCTTCCTCGTCTCCTTTCAGGACCATACGGCATTCTGCCTTGAGCGGCTCCCCGGCCGGCCAGCCACTCGATGGGCTGGCTAGCCAGTTCTGGATCCGGGTAGCGGGAGGCGCGGTAGCTGGGCTGCTGGCCTTTCCCGGTGCGTTGAGGGAAAGGAGGTTACCAAGCTTGTCAATCCTCCAGACCCGGAACGCGAGGAATGTCTGCGGTACGTCTGGGACGTTCATGCGGGTACTCCTTCCGGGACCGGAGCCGTTACCGGCTGCTCCTGCGGTATCTTCTCCGGCGCTACCGGGATCGGGACCTCAATAGGGTCCTGCTCTTCTCCGATGTTCATTTCCCTTTCCTTCCGAATCTTTCGAATCTTTCGAACTAGGTCCCCGGAGGGAGGAGGTTCGAAAAATTCGAATTGTTTATTTCGCCCGGTACTCGGTCTTCTTGTTTGTCCTTGCCCCTACATGCCTGATCTCGATAAGATCCCGGCTAAGGAGGTCTTCCATGATCGCGTCAACTTCACCTCCCTTGACATGACGGCTACGGCCGAAAACATCAGCCCATATAATTGTCTTGGCTATCCATTGCGGGTTACCGTTGGAGTCAACGGCCTCACACAGGTAGCTGTAGACCTTGTCCCTCTTCTCCGGGTCAATCTTTGCTTCCGTACTTCTGGGGAAGCTGAATATCTGCCACGCGGAGGTAGCGCAGAATTCCCATAGGGCCATTGCGGCCCGGACGTGTTCCCACCGGACCTCATCCGCGTTATCCGCGAGCGCGTAGAGGAGCGAGAGCCGGACCACGTGCGTCTGGCCCCGGGCCGTGTAGCGCACGAAGTCCTCACCGATGTAGTCCGCTAGTCCCTCAACTTCCGGGGCCACAATGGCCTTCCACTGCGACGCAATATCCTCCGCCATGTAAAACTGGGCGCTAGGACGGATCTTCCGCATCAGCATTAGCTCCACGCTAACCGGGTCAATTCCCCGGAAGACGTAGTTGCTAGCGTGCTCAAGTGCGGTCCTTACCTCGCCGGCAAGTGTGGCAATCGTGGGATTATTCCCACCAAACGGCTCGCCTTCGCCGTCCCGTCCTGGAGCGGACCAGACGTAGAGGATACGGCTCTCTAGCCCACCAGCGATCTTAGTCAGTGCCGTTAGCTCGCGGCCGGTAATCATCCCAACCATCGAGATGTTATGACGTGTCGAGACCATTTCCGGCTTGTTGACCCGCTTACGCGATAGCGTCTCGCCGTCGTACGCATTGCGCATCTGGGCGGAGAATCCCTTAGCTCGCTCCATTCCCTGGACTAGGCGCGCGAATTCGGTCTCCAGGATAAGCAGCCGTGGGTCTGGCGTTACGCCGTCCTCGACAAGCTCAATCATGGCCTCTGGACTCTGGACTCCGGCCCGGACGCGAGACATCCAGTCTGGGTCGGCATCGGTAAAGAGCTTCCGTACCATCGTCCAGGCTGTTCCCTTCCGGCCCCGCGCAAGGTCGCCAACGATTAGCGAGAAAAGCCGTCCGGGCTCCTCATGCTGATAGAACTGGATATAAGGCGTCCGTCCTAGCGCGTTCCCAAATGCGGTCAGGAACATCACCAGGACCGTAGCCTCATCAGCCCCCGTCTCCGCCGCGAGCGTCCGCGCGACCGCGCCGGGGAGCCCGTAGAGAGCTTCCTCCGCAAGCGGAGGCCGGAGCCTACGGCTCTTGTCTATGGCCATTATTCCTCCTTTCACGGGAAAGGCCCGGTCACCATCTGCGACCGGGCGGCTACAGGGAGTAGTCTACCCGATCTAACGATCGAAGGCGAATTGGCGGAAAACCTCGAAGCTGGGCAGGAATGGTGCCGGAATTATCGTGCTGGTCGTTCATTTTATTCTCCTATCTCCCGCTTTGGAGCCATCGAGGCTTCCGGGTTAAGGTTAGCGGTGTTCGCGTGCTGGACGCCACGGAGGTATGCCGTCTGGTTAAAGCGAACGGTCTTGGCCTTGTCGTGGCTCATAGTCGGATGGTCCTCTTTGATCATCTGACTGATATTCTGAGACCTATCCGCTAGGACAATCTCGGCTCCGGTACCGCGCTTGCCCTGGATCTCCTGGAGCCGCTGGCGAACCCTGATAAGATAGCCGTTCATGGCGTTGACCCGGAAATTCTTGTACCCGGCTCCGCCACGTCCCAGAGAGAAAGGCTCTTCGCCACGGCGCACGATCTCAGCCGTGTATAGCTTCTTGATCCGGCCTACGACTTTGGCCCAGACCTTGACCTCGCCGGTGTCCTTGTTCCTGTAGCTCGTGTTCCGGCCGTCCCGGACGTAAAGCTCCCAGCCGAAGGCATCCGCGATCATGTTCCAGTCGAGCCCGGCATTCCGGAGGTTCCGGATGTTCTCGCCTTCGGTCAGGGACTGGTCCGGCTTGGGGAAGAGGACTTCGCTCATGTGAAGGAGCAGTACGGTGAACAGAAGTTCAAAGTACCGGAGGTCTGACTCATAGCCGTACACATAGGCGTACTCCATCCGCCCAGGGTAAGAGCCATACGCCTTGTAGCCAGAGCCGGCCATCCATACAGAGGAGCACCGGCAGAAGCCTGCCACGATATGCGCGAGCGTCGCACGGTTCTGGAGGAAAGGGTCACCGGCCTCTCCGATGTCCACCTTGATCTTCTGCGGCTTGGTCGCCTTCGGCCCGGCAGCCTTGAGAGCCTGCCATTCCTCGATAGCGTACCGTTCCATGATCTGGTCGGCTCGCTCGCGAGCTAGCTTCTGCTCCCGCCTAGCCGACTCCGCTTCCTCGCCAGTCGCGTGGACCGGAGCCTCCGCAAACTCGATAAGCTTCCGGACCTGC
>Ga0306926_10003906_pt1 | contig 15572 bp, 15 predicted proteins | sample flu12Cox44000178_FD_203759 | JGI IMG/M metagenome (GOLD analysis project Ga0306926, IMG submission 203759) | Lab enrichment of tropical soil microbial communities from Luquillo Experimental Forest, Puerto Rico - flux8day.12C.oxic.44.000.178 (v2)... | ecosystem: Environmental > Terrestrial >...
GCGGTGTGCACGGTTCCTGGGCGACGAGCTCGTCGGGCAGCTCGAACTCGAGGTCGGCGCGCGTGATCACGGGTGCTCCAGCGCCTCGAGCGCGGGCGGCTTCGCGACCAGCGCGTCGTACGAGAACAGCGACACGCCCGCGGGCTTCACCTCGCGCGCGAGCTCGAGCTGATGGGTGATCCGCGCGGGCTCGTCGACCGCGAGCCAGGCGCCGATGCCGAGCCAGACGCGGTCGCCGCCGATGCCGAAGCGCAGCGCGTGCGCGTGGTAGCGAAACAGCCGATCGTCGCGCGTGTACGCCATCGCCACGGCGAAGTCGAGCCGGCCGTCCTCGAGCCACGCGCGCCAGTCCTGGAGCGAGGTGAGATAGGCGCGGTCCGCGAAGGCGAGCACCGCGGCCGACAGCTTCCAGCGCGGCGGCAGGTGCGCGCGCATGCGCTCCACCAGCTCGCTCACGCGCGCGCGGCGGAACTCGTCCCAGGCGTCGCCCGGTTCGAAGCTGCCGTGCTCGCCCGCGAAGCGCTCCTTGGCGAGCGCGCCGTAGCCGAAGTCGAGCCCGCGGAAGCGCGAGCCCGGGATCATCGGCAGCGCGTAGGGGTAGCGGATGTAGTCGAGGTGCAGGCCGTCGAGGTCGGGCGCCGCACGCACCAGGTCGTCGACCGTCGCGGCGAGCTCGTCCACCACCGCCGGCACGGCGGGGTCGAGCCAGATGCCCGGCGTGTCGAGCTCGAGCCAGCGGCCGTCGGGCTCGGGCACCTTGCCGTCGGGATAATCGAGCAGGCTCCGGCCCTCGCGGTCGACCAGCACCGCGTCGCGGCCCACGATCTTCACGATCGGCGCGTCGCGGTTCGCTGCCAGGTTGAGACAGTTGAACCAGGCGTGCACGCGCACGCCGCGCGCGTGCGCGCGCGCCACCAGTTCGGCGAGCGCGTCGGGGCCGTCGGGGTGCGCGGCGTGGAACGCGCGGTAGGGCGCGTCGTCGGCGTGGGTCGACGGGAACCAGCTGCGGCCCGCGCGGTGCACCTGCACGAACAGGTCGCTCGCGCGCAGCTGCACTGCGCGCTCGACCAGCGCGGCGATCTTCTCGGGTGACTCGAGCGCGCGCTCGCTGCCCTCGGCCAGCACCCAGAGACCGAGCGGTCCCACCGTGTCCGCGGGCGCGCGCGCGCGCGAGCACGCTGCGGCGCACAGAGCGAGGGCGAAGACGCGGGCGAGCCGGCGCATGGCGCCGCGGAGCGTAGCAGAGGCTCGTCGGGCCGCCGTTCTCGCTCTGCGCGCCAGCGCCCGTTAGATTCGCAGCTGCGCATGAGGGGGATCTGGCACATCCGTGGCCGCGCGGTGCTCGCCGCGCTCACGCTCGCCACCGGCGGCGCGCTGCGCGCGCGCGCCGGCGACCCCACGGACGCCGAGCTGGTGAGCGCGCTCCACGAGGCGAGCGCACTCCGCGACCAGGGCCAGTACGCCGCCGCGGAGAAGAAGCTGAAGCAGCTCGAAGACGGCGATCTCGCCGGGCCGATCGGGCTCGCGCGCGCGCGGCTCCAGCACGCCGGCGGCGACCTGGACGGAGCCGCGCACACGGCCGAGGCCGCCGCCGCGAAGATCCCGACCTCGGAGATTCGCGCGCACCTCTACGCCGAGCTGATGGCGATCTACCTGGAGCGCGGCCAGCTCGAGAGCGCGCGCGAGGCGCAGCGCGCGGCGTCGGACACCACGCGCAGCAGCGAGGTCGCGGCGCGGCTCGCGCTGCAGGTGGCGCAGGCCTACGAGTCGCACGGCAAGCCGGACGACGCGCTCGCCCTCTACACCAAGGTGTGGCAGAGCTACCCGCTCGCCGGCGCTTCCGAGGCGGCGTTCTCGCGCACGCGCGCGCTGGCGTCGCAGCCCGGCGCGGCGCCGCTCGACCCGAGCGCGCTGCTGGGTCGCGCCGACCGGCTGCGGAATGCCTACCGCTGCGAGTCGGCGCTCCCCATCTACGACGCGCTGCTCGCGCCGGGAGATCCAGACAAGCCCGCGCCGGCACCGAAGCTCGGCCTGGAGCGCTCGCGCGCCGAGTGCCTGTTCCTGTCGCGCCGCTACACCGACGCCGCCGCCGCCTACCACGCGCTGGCCGCGCGCGACTCAGGCGACATGGACGCGCGCTTCCAGGAGGCCCGGGCGCTGGCCCGCAGCGGCGCGCGCGATGCGGCGGTCGCGGCGCTCGAGAAGCTCACCCGCACCAAGGACGACCTGGTGCGCGCGCGCACGCGCGCGCTGCTCGCCTCGATCCTCGAGGACAAGGAGCCGGCGCGCGCGCGCGCGCAGCTGCACCAGGTCGAGCGCCAGACCGCCGATCCCAACCTCGCTGCGCAGGCGCGCTGGTCGCTGGCCTGGGACGACCTGCACGGGGGGTCGCCGGGTGCGGCGGTGCCGCGGCTGGACCGGCTCGCGGTCGGCCAGGCGGACGACGTCGAGGTCCAGCGCGCGCGCTACTGGCGCGCGGTCGCGCGCGTCGACACGGGCGACGAGGCGGCGAAGGGCGCAGGCGAGGCGCAGCTCCGCCAGCTCGCGGGCGAGGTGCCGCTCTCGTACTACGGCATGCTCGCCGCCGAGCGCGTGGGCGCGCCGCCGATCGAGCGGCCGTTCGTGGGCCCGCGTGCGCCCGAGCCCGAGGCCCCCGCGCTGCGCCGGACGCGGCTGTTCCTCGACGGCGGCTTCGCCGAGCTCGCCACGGACGAGATCGAGAGCTTCGCCGACGACGCGACGCTGTCGCGGGACGCGCGCGTCGCCACGGCGCGGCTGCTGCACCGCGCCGGCGACTCCTACCGCGCGCTGCAGATGATCGACGACGGCTTCGGCCCCACGCTCGAGCAGGGCATCGACCCGGTCTGGCGCGAGGCCTGGGAGCTGGCCTGGCCGATGGCGTTCGGCGACTCCGTGGCCGGCGCCGCACACGAGTTCGCGTTCGACCCGGCGCTCGTCTGGGCGATCATGCGCGAGGAGAGCGCCTACCGGCCCGAGGTGAGCTCGCCCGCCGGCGCGCTCGGGCTGATGCAGCTCATCCCGCCCACCGCGGGCCGCGTCGCCGGCGAGCTCGGGCTCACCGGGTTCGTCGCCGAGCGGCTCTACGACCCGGGCACGAACATCCGCATCGGCACCTACTACCTGCGCTCGCTGGTCGAGCGCTGGGACGGCTCGCGCGCGCTCGCGATCGCGTCGTACAACGCCGGCCCCGAGGCCGTCGGGCGCTGGCTCGAGAAGGACGCCGACGTCCGGCCCGACGTCTTCGTCGAGACCGTCACCTACGGCGAGACCCGCCGCTACCTGCGCCGCGTGCTGCGCTCCTACCGCATGTACCAGCTGCTCTACGGCGACGCCGTGGCGCCCGTGCCCGCACCCGCCGCTGCCGACGCTCAACGGGGGGAAGCCGCCAGCCGATAGCGGCGGCATGGGAAAGCTGCTGCTCCTCTTGCTGCTCGTCGTGGGCGGGGTCGTCGGCTTCGGCTTCTACAACTACAACCGCAACGCGAACATCGACGCCGACGCGCATCAGCCCCGGCCGTACGCGCAGTACAAGACCGCGGACGTCGAGGCGATGATCAAGGCCTACCAGCAGCAGATCGAGAAGGCCAAGAAGCGCACCAGCGCCGAGCCCACGGGCGCGGCCGCGATCGACCACAAGGACTCGAGCGACGTCGGCGGCAAGGCAGACGCCTTCGCCGGCTTCCAGCACCAGAACGAGCGCTGGAAGGAGCGCCGCGGCGAGGTGTTCGAGCTCGAGGGCGAGCTGAAGAAGCTCCAGTTCGAGAAGTCGATCCGCGACCGCCACCTGGACGACCCGGACTGGGTGTTCAAGGCGCGGCTGCTGACGTTCTAGCGACCCGGCCGACTAGTCGTCGTCGTCGTCCGCTGCAGGCTCTTCCTCGGGCTCTTCGACCTCGGCCGGCTCGATCGCCGCTGCGGCGCCGCCGCCGCCCGGCTCGTCGAGCTCGATGTCCTCGAACTCGAGATCCTCGGGATCGATCGGCGTGTCGAGATCCTCTCCCTCTTCCAGCGGCGGGGGAGGAGCGGCCTTCACTGGCTTCTTCGGCGCAGGGGCGGGTGCCTTCTTGCTGCGCGTGCGCTTGGGCTTCTCGAACGCGGGCGACTGGCGCTGGTCGGCGCCGCACTTCGGGCAGCGCGGATCCGGCTTCTGCAGGTCGTAGAACTTCGCCTGGCACGAATAGCAGGTCCACTTCTGGCCGAGCTTGGTCTTGCGGGCAGCATCCATAGGGCTGGGCGCTCCTTCGAGGCGGGGGGTATACCACGGGAGACGACAAGAGCAAGCTGGCGCGGTTGCGGCGCGCGAAGATTAGATGAGCGGCAGCCTTTCCCGTTGCCAATCGCGGGGCCGCGGCGCAAGGATTCAGATGCAGGGGTTTCCCGTGCCGACGCCGTGCGCCGGCTCGAACAGGTGAGGAGCGTGTGATGAAGATCGCCATCGCCTTGGCAGGGGTCTTGGCCGCCTCGGTTTCTGCAGCTCAGGACGTCAGCACCTCGTTCACTCTGGGCACGCCCACGCCGAGCTGTATCCCGGTGCTCACGCAGGACGGCTTCTCGACCGGGGGGCAGGGCGCGGTCTGCCCCAGCTCCGGAGGTGCGAGCATCCAGATCTCGCTGCCTCACGACCCGATCAACCCGGGCAACCCGCTGAACATGAGCGGGTGCTCGGTCGCAGTGGTCAGCAACACCGTGCCCGGATATGGCACCGCGACCCCCGCACCGCCGGGATCGCTCGTGCAGAGCGTGTCCTGTGCCGTCGCGTACTCGTATTTCACTGCGACCTGGTCCGGCACGCTCACGTACAACTACAACTCGGTGAAGCAGACCCACTGCAGCAGCGGTCACCCCGTCTGCAAAACCGCCTACTACCCGGTGTGGGCGAGCGGCAGCGGAACGTTCTCGACCCCGCAGCCGCCGCCGCCTCCACCGCCTCCGCCGCAGCCGACGGTCTCCACACTGACGCTCACGTTGAACAGCGGTCCCTGCGATCCGCGATCCGTATGCGAGCTCGTTCCCACCGATCCGAACGTGGTGGCGAGCGCATCGATCGACTTCTCGACCGGGACCCTGACGGTGCTCTACACCAACGGCGACGTCCGAACGGCGCCGGGCGGCGTCGGGGTCGCGCCCAACGGGGACGACGGCACCTCGTACACGATCACCGCCTCGGGACCGCTCTACGACGCGAACGGCAACTCCAATCAGACGGTCGATCTGGGGCTGGTCACCACCGCGAACGACGCCGGCCAGTTCATCCAGACGGGCGGGACCCTGACGATCACCACCACGACGCCGCCAGCTCTGGCGCTCACCCTCGCTGCGGGCACCTGTGACGACAGCTACGTGTGCACGCTCAACCCGACGGATCCGCGCGTGCTCTCGAGCGCGCAGTACAGCCTGTTCGCGTCCCAGCTGACGCTCCAGAACGCCGACGGGACCCAGGCCGTCGTCGACCTGACCTCGGTGAGCTTCGTCCCCAACGACCCGACAGGGATGTCCTACACCGTGAGCGGCTCCGGCAGCACGTTCGACCAGTCGGTGGACTTCACCCTCGTGCTGACCGTGGATTTCCAGGGGAACGAGACCATGGCTGTCTCGAGCGGCTCGATCAACCTGAACCCACTCTGAGCTGTTGTCGGATCCGGTGGACGCGGGTCGTCCTGGGTGAAACCGAGGAGTCCCGAGCGATGCGATTCGTCTGCCTGATCTACTTCGATCCCAAGGTGGTCTTCGGCGGGAGCGCCGAAGCGAAGGCCGTGCTCGACGCGGTCCGCCCACACGACGAGGCGCTGCGGTCCCAGGCCCAGCTGGTGGCGTCCGAGGCGCTGACGCTGCCGGCCGAAGCCGTGACCGTGCGCGTGCGCGGCGGCAAGTCGTTCGCGACCGATGGCCCGTTCATGGAGACCAAGGAAGTCCTGGCCGGCTTCGTGCTCGTGGAGGCCGCCGACCGGTCCGAGGCCGTGCGCATTGCCGGCGAGATGCCGTTCGCCAAGCTCGGGGCGGTAGAGGTGCGGCCCGTGGTGGACTTCAGCAAGCCCCGGCCGAGGCTTTGACTCCGTACGCGCCTCGGCGGCGGGCCAGCAGCCATGCCGCAGAGGCGCCGCCCAGGAGGCCGCCCAGCGACGGCTCCGGAAGGAGATGAAGCCCTGTGTCGCCGGAGGCGCTGAGCGAGAGCGAGCCGCTCAGCCCGGTGTCGAGCAAGGCGTAGGTCCCGTACTGGTACAGAATGCCCGGGTGCAACGTCCCCACCGGGCTGCCGTCGGTCTGGAAGGGGTAGTTAGAGTCGAGACTCATGCCGAAGAGCTGGCCTCCGTGCGTGCCATCGTCCAGGTGCACACTCAAAAGCGCCTCGTCCTGGCCCGGCACGGCCGCGCTGTAGACGAACGAATCGGTCCAGGAGTACTGGACGTCGCGGTCCACCGTGAACCAGATGGCCAATGAGGACGCGGCGTATCCCTGCGTCTGGGTATCCACATCCGTCAGCGCGGCGACTTCGAACGACGTCAAGAAGCCGGACGTGGAGAGGTCGTATGCGGTGTAGGCGCGGTTGCCCGCGACATTTTCGATTCCAGTCGCAGTGAAGGAGCCGGTCGTGGGAAAGGCATAGATGTCCGTGCCCACCGAGCCGTTGTTCGTCTGGCTCTCGACGCTCGAGAAGCTCGACAAGACCTGAATCACGAGCGCTTGGGCGGGGCGCGGCCCGATCGACAGCCCAACCCCAACGATCACGGCCAGCATTCGGACGACCTGCATCCGCGACATGACGCTCGATTCTCCCATAGGAGCCGGAGCGGAAGCTCGATTTAACAGAATGCTACTTATCGGAACCTGAGAGAAGGCGCGGCCTCGAACGAGACGGCGGCGCTGCCTAGCGCCAGTCGATCGCGACGCCTTGTCGGGACGACCTGCGCTAGGGCTTCGTCGCGGGTTCGGGCGCGGGGCTGGGGGCGGCTGGGGGCGCAGGCAGCGGCGCGGCCGCGTCGATCTTCGCCTGCTGGACGCCGATGCGCTGCACCAGCTGGGCCTGCTCGCCGAGCTCGGGAGACTCCTCCAGTGCCTCGCGATAGGCCGCGATCGCGCGCACCGGCTCGCCGACGCGCGCGTAGCAGTCGCCCGCGGAGACCCAGACCGCCGCCCGCGCTGCGTAGCACTCGACCTTCGCCGCGATCTCGTAGGTCTCGGCGGCGGCGAGCGTCTGGCCCTTCTGGTCGAGGATGTAGCCGCGAAGCCGCAGCGCGATCGCGCGGTGCGCGTCATTGGGATCCAGGGAGTCGGTGAGCTTGGAAAGCCGTGCGTCCGCGGCGTCGAGCTGGCCCAGGTCGACCTCCAGCTCGGCGGCCTTCACGGTCGCGAGCGCGGCCGCGGCCGTGTTCGGGTACTTGGCGACGAACGCGTCGAGCTCTACCAGCGTCGCCTCGCGGGCCTTCTTGGCCTGCTCGGCGTTGGCCGGCTCGGCGACGAAGAAGTCGCCCGAGGTCGCACCCATCGCGGCGGTGAAGCGCGCGTCGATGGCGGCGAGCTCGGTCTCGGCAGCTTCCTGGTGCCGGTTGCGCCACTCGTAGACGACCGCCGCGACTGCGGCGACGACCAGCACCACCCCGATCCCCACCATGATCTCGCGCCCGTGGTCGTTCGCCCAAGCGAACGCGTCCTGCAGCCGCGCCTCGAAGCCCTCGAGGCGCGCGTCGGTGTCGCTGTGTGGACGCGGCGTCGTCATGCGATCTCCCCTTCGGCCGCCGAACGCGGGGCGGGATCTTAGCGAGTTTTGCCCGCGGATCCGCCGAGATCCGGGCCGGCGTCCTCCTCGCGGCGGCCGCGCAGGCGCACGCGCACGGGCGCGGAGCGGATGCCGAAGCGCTTGCGCATGAACGACTCCAGATAGCGCAGGTAATTGCGCGCGATCAGCGTCGGGTCGTTCATGAAGGCCAGGATCGTGAAGGGCCGGCTCGACACCTGGGTCGCGTAGAAGAAGCGCGCGCGCCGCTTGCCGCGCAGCGGCGGCGTGTTCTTCGCGATCGCGTCCTCGAGCGCGCGGTTCAGCTCGGCCGTCGGGACCGCGAGGTCCTGCGCCGCGTACAGCGCCAGCGCTTCGGGCAGGACGCGCTCGAGCCCTTCGCGCGTCTTCGCGCTGGTGTGCACGATCGCGGGCTCCGGCACGAACGCGAGCCGGCGCTCCAGCTGGCGCGCGAGCTCGGTCGCGCGCGACGAGTCGCCGACGCGGTCCCACTTGTTCAGCACCAGCACCAGCGGCCGCCCGCAGTCGAGCGCGAGCCGCGCGAGCTTGGCGTCCTGCTCGCCCACCCCGACCGCGGCGTCGAGCACGAGCAGCGCCACGTCGGCGCGCTCGAGCGAGCGCAGCGCCATGAGTGCGCTGCCGCGCTCGAGCCGGTCGGCGCGCTTGCCGCCGCGCCGCATGCCCGCGGTGTCGACCAGGATCACCTCGCGGCCGTCGACGCTGAGGCTCGAGTCGGTCGAGTCGCGCGTGGTGCCCGGCTCGTCCATCACGATGTTGCGCTCCTCGCCCAGGAGCGCGTTCAGGAGCGACGACTTGCCGACGTTCGGTCGGCCGATGATCGCGAACCGCGGCGGGCCGCTGCGCGCGCCGGCGTTCTGGCTCGGGTCGGGAGCCGGCAGCTGTCGCGCGATCGCGAGCTCGAGATCGGGGAGTCCGCGCGCGTGCGCGGCGCAGGTCGGAATCACGTCGCCGAAGCCGAGCGCGTGGAACTCCCCGGTCTGCGCCTCGATCTGGGGCGTGTCCGACTTGTTCGCGACCACCACCACCGGTGCCGGCCCCTTGCGCAACAGGTCCGCGATCTGCCGGTCGAGCGGCAGGAGGCCCGCGCGCGCGTCGACCACGAAGGCGACCACCGCTGCCTCGGCGACGACCAGCCGCACCTGGCGCCGGATCGCCGCCGGGATGCCCTCTTCCGCTTCCGGGTCGAGCCCGCCGGTGTCGACGAGCCAGACGGGGCGTCCCTCGATCTCGGTGGTGACCGCGACGCGGTCCCGGGTTACCCCGGGGCGGTCCTCGACCAGCGACCGGCCCTCGCGCAGGAGCCGGTTGAACAAGGTCGATTTTCCGACGTTGGCGCGACCCACGATCGCGACCAGCGGCGGTCCGCGCCTGTCACCTTGCCTCAAGCCAGCGCCACTCCAAGGGGTTCGTGCAGGGAGTGGTTGACACTGCTAGCGGTTTTAGGCCAGGCTCGCCGCGACTCGAGTGCGCTGGCCGTCCGGGGAGGGATCGGGGAATGGATCGTGTTTTGCGTGCCGTGAAGTCGGCGGGGCTGCGGATGCTGCTGGTCGCCCTGGCGATCGGTGCGGGGGTCGGCGGCACGCCGAGCACGGCGCGGGCCGACGCCTCCCAGCTTTGCCGGGCCGCCTCGAACATGGTGCTGGCCCCGGCCGACGTTGCCCTCTCGCCGTTCATCGCCGCCAAGGACGAGTACTACGGTCTGCGCGAGATCGGCGATCCGATCGGGCTCAAGATCGTGGGCGCCGCTCCCGGCTACCTGCTCCTGCTGGGCTTGCAAGCGGGCGGCACCGCGCTGCGCGAGATCTCGGCGCTGATGGAGCTGCCGATGGGGATGGTGACGCTGTTCCGCGAGGGCGCGCAGCCGCCCCTGTTCCGCTCGCAGCAGGACGCCTGGGCGCTCTACAACGAGGACTACGGCGTCTGCCCGGTCCACTTCGGCGTCTCGTACAACACCATCAACGACGGCTGAGCTCGGCGAGCGCCCGCTCGACCACCGCTTCCCGCGCGTCGGCGTCGAGCCACTCGAGCTCGCGCTCCGCGCGGAACCAGGTGCGCTGCCGCTTGGCGTAACGGCGCGTCGCGACCCAGATCCGTTCGCGTGCCTGGTCCTCGTCGATCTCGCCGTCCAGGAGCGCGCCGATCTCGCGGTAGCCGATCGCGCGCATGGGCCTCAGCGTGCTCGAGTAGCCGGCCGCACGCAGCGCCCTCACCTCTTCCACCCAGCCGGCGGCGAACATTCGCGCCACGCGCTCGCGCAGCCGCTGCGACAGTCCCTCACGCTCCAGGCCGAGGCCGAGCCAGCGCACCTCGAAGGGCCGGTCGGCGAAGCGGTGGCGCGCCTGCGCTTCCGAGATCGGTCGGGCCGCGAGCTGCGCGACTTCGAGCGCGCGCACGGTGCGCACCCGGTCGCGCGGGGGGATGCGTGCAGCGCTCTGCGGGTCGATCCGTTCGAGCTCGGCGCGCAGCTCGGCGTCGCTTCGAGCCTCGAGTGCCGCTCGAACTTCGGGCGCGGACTCCGCGCCGGGAATGAGACCTCCGGCGAAGGCCCGCGCGTAGAGCCCGGTCCCGCCGACCAGCAGCACCGGGCGGCCGCGGGCGGAGGCGTCCAGTGCCGCCGCCCGCGCGATCTCCGCCCAGCGCCCGGCCGACATGGGCTCGTCGGGGGCCACCAGGTCGAGGCCGTGGTGCGGGATTTCGGCGCGCAGCGCACTGCTCGGCTTCGCGGTGCCGACATCCATCCCGCGGTAGACCTGCATCGAGTCGGCGCTCACGATCTCGGCGCCGCTGCGCCGCGCGACCGTGCAGGAGAGCTCGGTCTTGCCGGTGCCGGTGGGGCCGACCAGCGCGACCACGCGCGGCCGCGGGCGCATCATCCCCGCCGCAGGAACCGCCGTTCGAGCTCGGCTTGGTCGAACGCGAGCGCGATCGGGCGGCCGTGCGGGCAGTTGGCGAACCAGATCTCGGCGTCGAGACCGGCGAGCAGCGCCTCGACCGCGCGCGGATCCAGCCGGTCGCCCTTGCGCACCGCTGCGTGACAGGCGGCTGTCGCGAGCAGGTCGTGGAGCGCGCGGTCGAGCCCGTCGCGCGCCTCCCGCTCGGACGGCTCGCGCAGCAGCGCCGCGGTCTCGCGCAGCAGCGCCGACCAGTCGGTCCCCGCGCGCGCCGCCAGCAGGCCCGGCAGCGCGCGCAGCCGCGCGCCGACGCTGCCCGCGAGCTTCGGCGCGCCGAGCTCGAGCTCGATCGCGAGCTTCACCAGGAGCTCCCCGTGCTCGGCCAGCGTCTCGGCGTCCTCGCGCGCGAGCTCCAGGTCGAGCGGCAGCAGCAGCTCCTGGCGCTCGAGCTCGCCCCGCGCGATGCCCCGGCGCAGGCGCTCGAACAGCACCCGCTCGTGGGCGGCGTGCTGGTCCAGGAGCACGATCCCCTTCTCGGCCTCGAGCACGAGATAGGTGCCGAGCGCCTGGCCGAGGTAGCGCAGCTTCGCGAACGCGGCAGAGGGAGCTGCGGAGGGCGTCGGCGCTGCCGGCTCGAAGCCGTGCTCGGCGGAGTCGCCCGCGACGAAGCCGCGACCGGGAGGGGTCGCGAGCTCGAAAGGCGCCTGCGCGTGGCTCGGCTGCAGCGGAACCACTGTCGCCGGCCCCGGCCCGCTGCCGCCCCGGACCGCGCTCGCGATCGCCCGGCGCAGCAGCTCCGCGACGGCGCGCGGGTCCCGGAAGCGGACCTCCCACTTCGCCGGGTGCACGTTCACGTCGACGAGCTCCGGCTCGGCCTGCAGGAAGACGACTGCCACCGGGTAGCGCCCGGGCGGCAGCGCATCGCGATAGGCGTCGCGCACGGCGAACTGCAGCCCGCGGTCGCGCACCGGGCGGCTGTTCACGTAGAGGTAGAGGTCGCCGGGGCCGCTGCGGGAGAGGTGAGTCGGACTGACAAAGCCGCGCACGGCCAGGCCACCCGCAGACGCCTCGATCGGCCGAAGGGCCGTCCCGACCTCCGCCGACAGCACCGATATCACCCGCTCGCGCGGCTCGGCGGTCGGAAGCAGCAGCAGCACCCGTCGGTCGTCGCGGACGAGCTCGAAGCGCACGTCCGGGCGGACCAGCGCCATGCGCTCCAGCCAGCGCGCGACGTGACTCGCCTCGGTCGCGGGTGCCTTCAAGAACTTGCGCCTCGCCGGGACCTGACCGAACAGCTCGATCACTTCGACCGAGGTGCCCTCCGCACATGCGATCGGAGCGACCCGGGAGATGCCGGCGCCGTCGCCGCGCAGCTCGGTCCCCAGAGTGTCTCCTGACCGGCGCGTGCACATCCGGACGCGCGCGACCGAGGCGATGCTCGGCAGGGCCTCGCCGCGAAAGCCGAGCGTACCGACGTTGGCCAGGTCGCTCGCCGTGGCGAGCTTGCTGGTGGCATGGCGCAGGAACGCGCGCTCGGCGTCTTCTCGTGCCATGCCCTCCCCGTCGTCGCCGACGGCGATCTCCGCCAGGCCGCCCTCCCGGATCGCGACGCGAATCTGTGTCGCGCCGGCATCCAGCGCGTTCTCGACCAGCTCCTTCACCACCGAGGCCGGCCGCTCGACCACCTCGCCGGCGGCGATCTGATTCACGAGCTCACTGGGCAGCAGCCGGACCGTGGCCATCGCCGGCGAAGTTACCACGCCCCCGCCGGCGAGCCGGACGTGCGCGTCGCCAGGTTAAATTCCTTGACAGCCGTGCCACCTTGGTCAACTTCTTGCGTACGAGGGGGGGTTGCGATGTCTGGAACGTTCAGCGTGGCAGGAGTGACGCAATCCGTCGCCGGGACGGGTTCGGTCGCTCCCGTCCCCGTTTCCATGCGCAGGCGCAGCGACCGGCTGGCAGGGACGAGTCGCGCGACGCTGCGAACGCTCGAGCAGATCGCGGTCGCGGGACGCGACCGCTTCCACCTGTACGTCTGCGGCGAGCCCGGTACCGACAAGGAGCTGGTCGCCCGGCTGATTCATCAGGCGAGTGAGTGGGCGCAGGGCGGCTTCTTCGCGCTCGACGCGTCGCTGGTGCCCGAGACACTGCTGGGCCGCGAGCTGTTCGGCAGCGAGCGCTCGGCGATCTCGTCGCTGCCCGGCGAGACCGTGGGAGCGCTCGACCGCTTCGGCCGCGGCACCGTGCTCGTGGACTCGATCGAGTCGCTGCCCAAGGAGCTGCAGCAGACGCTGGCAGCGGCGCTCGGAGAAGGCCGCTTCCACAGGATCGGCGGCTCCGCGACCCACGCACTGGAGTGTCGCGTGATCGCGGCGAGCTGCGAGCCGTTGGCGGCGCTGGTGCAGTCGGGCCGGCTGAAGCCCGAGCTCGCCGAGCGGCTCAGCGTGCTCGAGATCCAGCTCTCGCCATTGCGCGACCGGCGCGAGGACATCCCGGCGCTGGCGGCGCAGGCGCTCGCCTCCGCCCGCGACGAGATCGAGCGCGAGCTGGGGCGTCCCTCGAGCGTGCGCGGCTTCACCCGCGACGCCCTGGAACGGCTGCGCGACCACTCCTGGCCCGGGAACGAGCACGAGCTGCGCGAGCAGATCCGCTCCGCGGTGCGGCTCGCGCGCGGGGAGGAGATCACCGGCGAAGACCTCCTGCTCGGCTCCGAGTCGAGCGACGACGTGCCCTCCTTCCGGGAAGCGAAGCGCCGCTTCGAGCGCGACTACGTCGCGCGGGTGCTTCGCCTGTGCAAGGGGAACATCAGCCGCGCCGCGCGGATCGCGAAGAAGGACCGCAAGGACTTCTACGACGTGATGCGCCGGAATCAGATCAACCCCGCGGAGTTCAGGTGAGCCTGCGCGCCTGACGTCGACCGGGCTATCCTCCGTCCGATGATCGCGGCCGTCGTGCAGCTGACCTCCACCTCCGACCTGGAGGCGAACCTCGCGCGTGCGGGCGAGCTGGTCGAGCTGGCGGCGGGCCGCGGAGCGGAGCTGGTGGCGCTGCCCGAGAACTTCGCGCTGATGCGCGAGGAGGGCGCGCGCGGCGAGAATCCCCATGCGCAGGAGCTGCCGGGCGGGCGCGTGCCGCGCTTCCTGGCCGAGCTCGCCGCGCGACACCGGATCGTGTTGGCCGGCGGAACCTTCCCCGAGCGCATCGCGGGCGACGGGCGCGTGTTCAACACCTCCACGGTCTACGGGCCCGACGGCGAGCTGCTCGGCGTGTACCGCAAGATCCATCTCTTCGACGTCGACCTGCCCGGCGCGACCCACCGCGAGTCGTCGCGTGTCGCGGCCGGCAGCGAGCTCGTGGTGGCCAAGACCGAGGCCTGTACGCTCGGGCTGTCGGTCTGCTACGACGTGCGCTTCCCCGAGCTCTACCGCGTGCTGGCCGACCGCGGCGCGCAGCTGCTGCTCGTTCCGTCGGCCTTCACGGTGCCGACCGGCCGCGACCACTGGGAGGTGCTGCTGCGCGCGCGCGCGATCGAGAACCAGTGCTTTGTGGTCGCGTCCGCGCAGTTCGGCGAGCACGGCGCCACGCGCCGCACCTACGGGCGCTCGATGATCGTCGACCCGTGGGGAACCGTGCTCTGCACCGCGCCCGACGGCGAGGGCGTGGCGACGGCCGAGCTCGACTTCGCGCGCCAGACCGAGGTGCGCCAGCGCCTGCCCGCTCTGCGACACCGCCGCCTGTAGGCGCCGGTTCTCAAGGCTCCCGCCGACGCTGCCGATCCCGAGCGCGATGGGGAAGGCCGCGCTCATCGTGCGCATGCCGGGTCAGCCGGACGAGATCTTCGAGATCCGCTCAACGGAGACGTTGATCGGCCGCGCGCCGACCTGCGACCTGCAGATCCCCGACGACAGCATGAGCCGCGAGCACGCAGTGGTGCTGTGCGACGGCGAGGACGCGACGCTCGAGGACCTGCAGAGCACGAACGGCATCCGTGTGAACGGGAAGCGCGTGCGCACGGTCGAGCTCACCCACGGCGACGAGATCGAGATCGGCCAGACCCGGCTCGTGTTCACGCTGCGCTAGGTGACTGCGAGGTTCGAGCGAAGGCCGCCCTGAGCGAGCCCGCAAGCGAAGCGGGCAGCGAGCCGCAGGCGAGCGTAGTCCGTCAGGCTAGGAAGCGGCTTACCCATTTTGAGGCTTGCGTGTCGCTGCACCGGACCTGCGGCTGCTCGTTCCCCTCCGCGGGGCGGGCACGGCGCTTGCTCATCCGGCCCGGCCATGAAGCTCCGCTGGCTCTCCCGCCGCGCCGCCGAGATCGTGACCGAGACCGTCCTGCGCGACGCGGAGGCCGACGTCGACCGCCTGCTCGTGTCGGGCGCCGTGGTGGTGCGCGAGGGCGATCACTTCCGCATCGAGAGCGGCCAGGAGTCGTGGAGCGAGCTCGAGGCGAGCGCACGCCGGCTGCAGGGTCTGTGCGACTGCGGCGCAGTGCTGTCGCAGAAGGGCGCGCGCGCGCACTGCCGCAGCTGCGGCCGCGAGTACCTGGCGTCCTAGCTGCCGGCGGGCGGCAGGTCGGCCCGCCGCTGCGCCCAGCCTTCGCGCACCAGCCGACACACGTCCGCCGCGCTGTCGACCAGCGAGAACAGCCGCAAGTCCTTCTGGCTGATCAGCCCCTGCTTCACCACCGTCGACTCGAGCCACTGGATCATGCCCGACCAGAACTCGGTGCCGACCAGGATGATCGGCGTGTCGCGCGACTTGCCGGTCTGCTTCAGCGTCAGGCACTCGAACAGCTCGTCGAGGGTGCCGAAGCCGCCCGGCAGCATCACGAACGCGCAGGCGTACTTCACGAACATCACCTTGCGCGCGAAGAAGTAGTCGAAGTGGATGACGGTGTCGGCGTAGCCGTT
>Ga0306926_10003907_pt1 | contig 15571 bp, 14 predicted proteins | sample flu12Cox44000178_FD_203759 | JGI IMG/M metagenome (GOLD analysis project Ga0306926, IMG submission 203759) | Lab enrichment of tropical soil microbial communities from Luquillo Experimental Forest, Puerto Rico - flux8day.12C.oxic.44.000.178 (v2)... | ecosystem: Environmental > Terrestrial >...
GTTGATCCTCGCCCGCGCCGACGAGGTAATTGAATAAGCCGAGCCGTTAATGTCCGGTTTGGTCGCACGCAGCCGTGAGATGGTCGTCACGTCGATGTCGGCTAACGGTTAGGGTTTCGGATGCCGGCCCAGCGTGAGCGATCGACCCGGGCAAAGGGGGCCGGCGTTCGAAAGCCTCCGATGAAGGAACCCGCGGGAAGGCGGTGAGCGCCTGGCGCCCCCGAGTGCGTGCTGTTGCCCCTTTCCGGACCCTGAATCTAACCTCCCATTGTTTGCGATCGTCAGTTAAGGTTGCCGGCAAGGACCCGAAGGCACGGTGACGCCGTGGACATTGCCGAGTGGCTGCGAGGGCTCGGCCTCGAGAAATACGCGTCGGCCTTCGACGAAAACGCGATTAGTTGGGACGTACTGCCGGAGCTGACCGGGGACGACTTGAAAGAGGCGGGGGTCGCCGCCGTCGGCGATCGTCGCCGGCTGCTAGCCGCGATCGCCGCACTCAAGGGCGGTGTGCTGCCGGCTTCGACCGGGCCCGCCGAGGCGGAACGGCGGCAGCTCAGCGTGATGTTCTGCGATCTGGTCGGATCGACGCCGCTCGCCACTCGCTTTGATCCCGAGGATCTGCGCGAGGTCTTCAGCGCCTATCACCGCTGCGTCGCCGACACGATCAGGCGCTTTGACGGGTTTGTCGCCAAATACATGGGCGACGGCGTGCTGGTGTATTTCGGCTACCCGCAGGCGCATGAGGATGACGCCGAGCGGGCGGTGCGGGCCGGCCTCGCGGTCGTCGACGCCGTTGGTCGGCTGGAGACTGCGGAACGGCTGCAGGCACGCGTCGGGATCGCCACCGGGTTAGTCGTCGTCGGCTACCTGATCGGCGAGGGCGCGGCGCAGGAGCGCGGCGTCGTCGGCGAGACTCCGAATTTGGCGGCGCGCATCCAGGGGATCGCCGTGCCTGGGACGCTGGTCGTCGCCCAGAGCACGCGGCGGCAGATCGGCGGCTTATTCGAGATTGAGGACCTCGGTGGGCAGCGGCTGGCCGGTTTTGCCGAGCCGCAACCGGTTTGGCGGGTCCTCGGCGAAAGCGGCGTCGTCAGCCGCTTCGAGGCGCTGCGGTCGGGCGCGACGCCGCTGGTCGGGCGCGACGAGGAATTGGAATTGCTATTGCGGCGCTGGTCGCAGGCAAAGACTGGCGAGGGCCGCGTCGTATTGATCTCGGGCGAACCGGGCATTGGCAAGTCGCGGCTGACCGCGGCGCTGTCGGAAAGCCTGGAGGGCGAGCCGCATACCAGACTGCGCTATTTCTGCTCGCCGCACCTGCAGGACAGCGCACTGCATCCGTTTATCGCGCAGCTGGAGCGTGCGGCGGGGTTTGCCCGCGGCGATGTGGCCGAGGCGCGGTTCGCCAAGCTCGAAGCCTTGCTGGCGCCAGCCACCGGCGATCGCGACGAGATCACCTTGCTCGCCGAACTTATGTCGCTGCCCAATAGCGCCGGCGACCTCAACATGAGCCCGCAGCGCAAGCGCGAAAAACTGTTCGAGGCGCTGCTGCGCCAGTTCGAGGCGCTGGCTCGGGTCCGCCCGGTGCTGGTCGTGTTCGAAGACGAGCATTGGATCGACCCGACCTCGCGCGAATATATGGCCGTCGATCGGGTCCGGCGGCTGCCGGTATTGCTGGTGATCACCTTCCGGCCCGAGTTTCAGGCGCCGTGGGCCGGCCAACCGCATGTTGCGACGCTGGCGCTGAATCGGCTCGGCGAGCGCGAGGTGGCGGCTCTGATTCTCGGGCTGGCCGGCAACGCGCCGCTCGGCAGCGACGTCGTCGAAGAGATCACCGAACGCACCGACGGCGTGCCACTGTTCGTCGAGGAATTGACCAAGGCGGTATCGAACGCGCTGACCAGGAGGGCAGGGTCGCGGCGGTATTGTCGGCCGCCCCATTGTCGGCGCTGGCGGTGCCGGCGACGTTGCGTGCCTCGCTGGTCGCGCGCCTCGATCGCATCGGCGCGGCGGCCAGGGAGGTGGCGCAGATCGGCGCCGTGCTCGGTCGCGAATTCTCCTATGAATTGATCGAGCCGGTGGCGCAGCGCGGCGCGGCTGAGTTGCGGGCGGCACTCGACCGGCTGGCCGAAGCCGGGTTGCTGTTCTGCCGCGGCGTGGCGCCGCAATCCTCGTATCTGTTCAAGAACGCGCTGGTGCAGAACGCCGCCTACGGCACGTTGTTGCGCACCCGCCGTCAGGAACTGCACGCCCGCGTTGCCGCGGCGCTGGAACAGCATTTTGCCGACTTGGTCGAACGCCAGCCCGAATTGCTCGCGCATCACCTGACCGGAGCCAGCGACACCGAGCGCGCCGTGGACCAATGGCTCAAGGCGGGTAGGCACGCCGCGGCGCGGCTGGCGCATCTGGAAGCGATCGCTCACCTCGAGCGCGGTCTCGGCTTGCTCGGCCCGGTGCCGGAAAGCGCCGGGCGAGACCGGCGGGAACTCGAGCTGCGGTTGGCGTTGGGCCTCAGTCACATGACCACCAAGGGAATGTGGTCCGACGAAGCCGGGACGGCGTACGAGCGGGCTCGTGAACTGGCTGAACGGTGCGGCGACCCCCAGCAGCAGTTTCAGGCGTTGTACGGGCTATGGCAGCACAGCAGCGGTGCTGGCCGGATGACCGTCGCCCGTTCGCTATCCGCAAGGCTGTTGCGGGTGACCGAGCGCGGCGACGATTCTGGCGCGCGGCTGCAGGCGCATCACAGCGCCTGGACCACGGCCTTGTTCAGCGGCGACGCGGTGGCTGCCCGCGAGCACACCGAGCAAGGCCGCCGGCTCTACGACCCGGAACAGCATCGCTCGCACCGCTACCTTTACGGCGGGCAGGATCCCGGCGTGTGCGCGCGAATTATAGGCGCGCAGGCGGCGTGGTTTCTTGGCAATCCCGACTGGTCCCTGGCTACGGCCGTCGACTCGATTTCATTGGCGGAGAGCCTTGCCCATCCCTACAGCGTCGGTCTGGCTCTGGGTTTTGCCGTAGCGGTGCGGCTGTATCGCGGCGAGCCCGAGCTTGCGGCGCAGCTGATCGACCGCGCGGAAAGGCTGGCGGCCGAGCAGCGCTTTACGCTGGTAGTTTCGCCTCCGATCTTCCGGGGTGCGGTGCTTCTCGCGCAGGGCGCGGCCGAGGAGGCGGTCGCCGCGATCCGCGCCGGGCTTCCGGGGTGGCAGCCTGCGTTATGGCGCGCCCAGGCCCGGGCTTGGCTGGCCGAGGCGCTGTTGCAGGAGGGCAAGCTCGCTGCGGCGCTCACCGCAATCGGCGAGGGTCTCGCCGATATCGAAGTGACCGGCGAGCGCTCGTGGGAATCCGAGCTGCACCGCCTGATGGGGATCGTGCTGCTGGCGGATACTAAGGGCGACGAAGCCGAAGCGTACTTCCGAGAGGCTCTGGACATTGCGCGGCAAACGCAAAGAAAAGCGCTGGAATTGCGGGCCGCGACGAACTTGGCGCGGTTTTGGGGCGAACGGGGTAGACGCGTCGAGGCCCGCGAAATCCTCGCGCCGATCTACGGCTGGTTTACCGAGGGGTTCGACACAGCCGATCTGATGGATGCTAAGGCGCTGCTCGACGAGCTGTGAGCCCGGTTCAACTCGGTTGAGCGACCGGCCGAAATCGGCGCATCTCGCTCGCTGCGGTGGTCCGGGCGAATGTCGCCTCAGCGATCGACAGCAGCCGCCCCGTTCGGGCGAAGCGAACCACCCAAAACGCCTCGAAGTCGTCTTTCGTCAGTCGAGTCACTCAATCACGATGGGGTTTAATCGGTTTCGCCTTTAAGGCCAGGCCAATACCCGGCACCAGGGGAAGGCGAAGAAAGCACCAGGATCGCGACCCCATTCTTCCCAGGATGTCGCGAGGGCTGCGAGTTCTTCCGGCGACGCGATGCCCTCCCGCGTGATCGCCGGTTGTAGTCGTCCGTCGCGGCATTCCTCGGCGCGGTCGTTTGCAAAGGCGAGAATCCGATCGCGGGTGCCATAGCTGATGTAGCAGGCGGAGGCCTCAACGCGGCTAAACCTAGCCTTGTGGAACAGTCCTCGCAGCCGACGACCCGTATTCGGTTCGGCAATGCCCTCGGCACGCCACAACTGTTGGCGTATGTCATAGAAGCGTTGCGGACCGGCAGTCTCTGCACCGCCAAAAATGATACCACCATACTCCACAGACGCGGCACCTATGACGCCGCCGCGCCTGATGATACGCCGCAGCTCAACGATGACGCTTGCCGCGTCGCTCACCGTTTCGAGCACTGAGTGACAGAGCACCGCATCGAATCCGTGGTCGCGGAATGGCAGCTGCCGACCGTCGGCAGCAACAAGGGCGAGGTTGCCACGGCCCATTGCGGCAGCGCCGCGGCGGCCCACGGCCAGATGGTCGCGGTCAATATCGACACCGACAACGCAACCGTTCGGCACGGTCTCGGAAACGCCCATCGAAATCGTTGCCTGACCGCACCCGAGATCCAGCACGATCATGTCCGGATAGAGATGGGGAAGAAGGAAGTCTGCGTATACGGCTGCGCTGCGAGCCACGATCGCAGCTTCGATCCGGGACTTGTCTTGTGATTTGCTCACTGCACCGGACTCGATGCCTCGGCGCCCGATGTGAACACCGCCTTCCCCATCGACAAGCGCCCTTGACGGCAAGCTGTTATTTCGGCTTCCGGGTCACACCTCGGCGCTAGGGCGCGCCGAGACGTCGCTATACCAGCGCGCCAAGTTGCTGTTGGCTGGATCGAGCGCCAGTCCGGCGAATTCGCTGAGGCGGATCGCGACCTGGGCGGTGATGTCGGCGATCGTGTAACGCTGCCCAGCGATAAAGGGGCGGCCTGCGATCAGGCCGTCGATCATGCGCATTTGCTCCAGCGACGCATCGCGGGCAACCGCGGCGACTTCGGGCATCTGTTTGATACGCGTCGTGAAGATCTCGCTGGTGTGCTGGAAGTAGCGGCCGATGTTAGCGAACAGCACCAGCTCCATCCGGCGGTTCCACATCTCGACCACGGCGCGGTCGACGGCGTCGATCCCCAGCAGCGGCGGGTTGGGATGGAGCTCCTCGAAATACCGGCAGATCGCCACCGACTCGGCGATGCAAGTACCGTCGTCGAGCTCTAATACGGGCAGCCCACGATACGGGTTCCGCTTCAACGCCTCGGGAGTGAGGTGGGCGCCCTGAAATAGGTCGAGCTGAACCATCGGCACCGTGATGCCCTTCTCGGCCAGGAAGATGCGGATGCGGCGCGGATTGGGCGCCCGGGTGTAGTCATAAAGCTTCACGCGATCCTCCCTCCTCCAATTGGCTGCCGACATGCTGCCGGATATCGGGGGACGGTCGCAACAGGCTCCAGCGGTTTTGCGACGTTATCGGCATGACCAGCGATGTGGCCGCCTGCGGTTGAACCGCAATCGGATCGGACGGCGGCTAACGGCGCATCCTTCCGGTTCCCGCTCGCTCCCACGGAGGTCGGCTGACTGAACGGACACCGGCCGTTCAGCCTTCGCGGCGGGAACGGGTCAAAGTGCCCCATTGCTGACATTGCCTCGTAGGCAGTCGCTGGGTCTCATTGATCGAAAGGGGACCTTGGGAGACGCCGGCCATGGTTCGGTTGTTGATCCATCACAGACGTCAAGCGGAACGCTACCCGATCACCACGCCAGCAAGACCCATCAGTGCGTTCCGCGTAAGACATAGTCCCGGATCGCCTCGGTCACGCCGTGGAAGATCAGCCCCATGCCCATGGCAGCGACGAAGAAGCCGACAATGCGCGTCGCCGCGTCGATGCCGCGCGGGCCGATGCGGCCGAGGATCGTGTCGGCATAGGCGAGGAACAGGTAGGTGGCAGCCATCGTCGCCAGGATGGCGGCGAGGATCGCGATCAACGACGGAAGCTCGGCGAACGGATGACGCACGAGCGAGGCCATGCCTAGCACCGTGGCGATCGCGCCGGGCCCGAACATTAGCGGCATCGCCAGCGGCACGAAGGCGACATCCCCGTCCCCGCCCACCGATGTGCTGACGACGCCGCTGGTGGCGGCCGACGGCATGAACAGCGAGAAGCCGATCCGCATCAGGATGATGCCGCCGACGATCCGCACCATGCTGAGCGGAACCTCGAAGATCTCCAGCAGTAGGGTGCCAAAGATCAGAAAAAATAACAGCAACAAGGTAGCATAAGCACAGGCTCGGCGCGCGACCAGCCGATGTGCCCGCCGGTCCTTGCCTTGCAGCAGCCGGAGAAACACCGGCAGAGATTCGAGCGGGTTGATGATCGCCAGCAAGGTCGTGAAGGTGCTGACGAACAGGGTCACGGCCTGATTCATCGTCTCTCCATTTTCGAGGATCGCCCGGGCGGCGAGCGACCACGGCAAGCATGTTGGCGAAAAATCGCCTAGCAGTCGAAATTCGGATCGGGCCGGTACGTCTTCGAGACCAATTCCTTGCGCAAGCCCGCCAGCCATGCTTCCAGGCCCCGCTCCTCGATCTGCGCGAAGGTCACCTCGTCCACACCGGGGGCGCCCGCATTAGCGCGAGCCAGCCGATAGGCGTGGTGCAAGATGTCCTCGCGACAAATCTTGTCGTAGAGCACGTAGAAGCGGAAAGCAGGCTCCGCCTTCGCCTTACAATAGAGCTTTCTCTGAAAGGTCCGGATCTTATCTGGTGTTGTCAGGCTCGGTGAAAATGCATAGCCGTGGCACACAACAACCCGGAAGCTCCTTGCCACGTCGCCGACCCGGCGGCCAACCTGGTGATAAGAAATGCCGGGCAGCGCCACCTCGGTATACAGCGAAGCGGAGGATTTCGAAGCCCGACCCCTTGCCTTCACAGCCGCGCTAATTTGGTGCCAGCAGCGCGCTTCGCCTAGATGGTTGATAGGTCGCGCTGAAGACAGAACTTATTGTAAGATCATGATAATCTGGCGATTGTCGGCACTTGACCTGGTCGCGCGGAACATCTGGACACCGCGCCGCAATTTTGCGGTCTGAAACCCGACTATGAGCGGTACTCGCGGCAAATGCCGCTGCAGACGAATTGCGGCACGTTTGAAGGCCGGCGAGAGCCTCGCCGCCGAGTTCGTCGAATCCTAAACCGAACAAGCAGAGATCGGCGCCGCCGTGGATCCCGTCTCGTAAGACTTTTGAAGACCGCAAAATTGCGGTGCGGTTGCCCACGCCTTAGCCGGGACAGGTCGAGTGGAGGATGATCCGAAATTATCGTGATTCTACAATGGGTTCTACCTTCAGTGGGACCGATCAGCCACCCACGCGGAGCGCGCTGCTGACTGCAAATTGGCGCGGCTGGCATGCAACGGGCCCGCCCAGCCAGCCAATGGCGGCAAAACTCTTGGCTAGGCCCGAGCAAAATGGCGATGAAGAGGTCCATTGGCAGAGCGACCAGGTCGTTGCGATCGGCGAACCGCTGCCACAGCACCATCGCTGCCTGGTAGAAGTGCTCATTGAGGTCCTTGATCGCATCCTCGCGAGCCAAGACAAATTCCGCCTGGCGCCACTTGTAGAGGAATCGGCTCAGGTCGGGTGTGCAGAAGTGTTGCGCTGAGATGATGTCGGTGTCGGTTGCGGGGATCCCGAAAAATCGTTGTCGGACAACCGTAGCTGAGCGGATGGTGGAAACGCGAGCGGAACTGCTGTTTACCGGAGACCAGGTCGGTCTGTTTAGGGCGCGACCAGGCCGCCCGAAGCGGACCTGCAACAGTCGTCCGCATCACTGTGTACGCCAGTCGTGTTCCAACATCACGACGGCGCGCTTGGTAGCCACAACGTTGCATGCGTTTCGCAATTGGCGCGTTGGCAATGACACCATCGCCGGCGCCTGGTTCCCATACGGGGAAGCGCTCCGCGTCGAATGCGTCAAACACCAGCACAAATTTCGTGAGCGCTCGGATCAGGCAAGGCGGCGTGCTCCACACGTCGAGACCGCCCCGCCCGGGCTCCGGCCGCAAGGCGGCGGGATCGGGCCGCCTCATCAGGCTTGAGCTGTAGCACGGCGGTCAATGCAGCAGTGGTCCGTTCAAGCGCGGTGCGCTCGGCCACGGTGACCTTCGTCGATGTGTGGAGCAAACGCCCCAACAGCGCCGGGAAGCCGTCGTCGTTGACTTCCATCAGCAACACGTCGCTGCTCTCGACCAAACGGCGCATGCCTTCGTCGGCGATGGGCCGATCGAGCTGCGCGACTTGTGCGGTCGCGTGCTGAAACAGGCTTTTCGTCACCGGGGGTGCTCCTTTTTCGAGGGTGATTAGGTATCGACCCCGAGCGACCGCCGGCGAGTGTGGCGAGCAGGGACATGCATGTCGCCGCCGCGGATCGCGCGTTCGAGCTCGGTTAGCCTGCGCAACATCATCGGGACGTGCTCGATGGCGTCCCGGCGCTGCTGGAGGAGGTGCGCAAGCTGGGCGTCCTGCACCTTGAGCGCTTGGCGAATTTCGGCGAGCGCGCGCAGCGTTTCCGGCGAGGAAAACGATAAGGGGATGCTTGCGCGGCCGCCCGGCACCCGGGCGGCGCCCGCCGCGGCGCCCTTTCATTTCGTTCATACGCCATACCAATTTTGATTTACGCGAATCATCGTCCTGCTTTGCGGCGACGACCTGCGGCCGTCGGCAGCGACGGCGATTTCTGGTGACTGCGCGCCTCGAGATCGCCCAAATAGTTCGACCCGGCGCGCGTGAGCCGCGTTCAGGACAGAAATCGCGACCGGGGCGGGCCAGCACCCGGTGCTGAGTACTGAGTACACAAGGGGCCGGTCGGCGCACGGCAGAGATAGCCGGCATCCGACTGCCGATATACCAGCGCGGTCGCCGCCAGTGGGGGCTGTAGCCGATGGCGCTGCTGCCAGCGGGCGATGTGTCGGTCTCGCAGTTCACGGCAACCTCAGCTCGCCCTCGAGCAGGCGGTGGGCAGCCTCGGCGCGGCTATAAAAAATAAGGGAGTCGAGATCGAGCCCGTGATCATCACCGAGCCTTGGTGCGCAAGGTTGCGGGGTCGGGCTCGTATGGTTCCTGCGGGATCAGCTCGCCCCGTAGCCGACGCCGCAAGCCGGCAACAGAGCAGGCCCTCGGTTCCCCAGGCCCAGCGAATCGGGCAGGCGTAGTCGTCTGCGGGATGGACGATGTGTCGTCGGCAAGATCGAAGACCTCCCCGCCGGGCCGGAAACGGCGCCGGCAGCTGGCGCGAACCTCGCGCGGCACCCGCTCGCTGTGCGCGAGATGGCAAGCGCAGGTGGGGCGCTCTAGCGGTTTTGTCGTTTTGGCCCGTTCAAACTCTACGTGGCACGCGAATAGGTAAGGCAAAAAGTCAGGCAGGATTAGCACTTCGGGGGCATTTTGGCCGTTTTGGCCGTTTCGCAGTCGCCCAATGAGGGCACTTAGGGGAAAAAATGTAAAGGCGAGGATCCATTCCTCGCCGCCGCGACTCGCGCGCGTAGTGTTTGTTTTTAACGGCCAAAACGGCCAAAACTGGTGAAAGGCCGCAGAAATCTTCGGTTTCTGGTGCATCGTCGGGGTTCGACTTTTGGCCGTTGCCATCGCCGGGGTCGTTTTTTTGCCGTTGGCCTGACCAAACTGGGCGATGAAAGTGTCGAGCGCGTCGAAGATGTCATTCGACATTATGGTCGCTCCCCAAATCTGCGGTAGGACTGAACTCGGTCAGCTTTAAGGCGTAAGACCGCACGTAACCGATTTTCGGCACGTAACCAACCGTCGACCGGTCTTTTTTCTGCCAGGCGAGCAGCTCGCGTCGTTGCAGCATACGACCGATGGCGCGCTCGCTGAGCACGCCGCCGGCAGCATCGGCGATCCGATCTACCGGAATATAGACGGCGCGATCATCGTACCAGCCCACGGCGTCGCGGTTATTGTGCGACTCGAAGCGCCTAGACTTGATCTTTTTGATCGTGACATCGCGGTGCTCGGCGATATAGCGGCGCAAATTGTTCTCGGCCACCTGTTCCGGGTCGAGCGCGGTCGCTCCTAGCAGGCTGCGGAAAAAGTCGCGATTTTGGAGAAACGGTCATGAAACGGGCTCGCAACGGGAACCCCGGTCTAATTAAATCAACGGGTTACGAAGGGGCAAAAGGCGACGAATCGGGCTGGAAGCACCACCGACCGACTTTTTCCGCAGCCTGCTAGGGAACCGACGAAGGTCGCCCATGCCCACTTGACCGCGGCCTTGACGTTGGCGGCTTGTGACAGGATGCCAAGCTCGCGGGCGAGTTCTCCGCTGACGGCAATCAAGGCGAAAGGCAGCGCCGACCGGGCCCTTGCCGCATCTGTGCCAGCGAGCCTGGCTGCGGTCTTGAAGATGCGCTGGCGCAGCTGATCGCGATCGCGATGCAGCCCCGCCTCGATGAAGCGGTGGATGAAGGTGGGGCCGGCCTGCCCATAATTCCGGAAAATGCCGCTGATCGCGTCGATTCTCGCGCGCGAGACTTTGCGATTTAAATCGGCGCAATCGACGTCGGCAAAGCGCACCGCCATGCCGCCTGACCACTGGCCGGCATCGCCGCGGATTTTGCGTTCCAGCGTTTGTTCCGACGATAGCAAAACAAAGGTCGACCACCTGATTGCGCGCTCCAACTTGAGCCCGACCGACATGCGCGCCTTGCCGACACCGGCGGCCAGGCCATAGATCACTTGGCCGAGGATCCTGCCGTCCACCAGCGCCAGTTCATCGAGCGCCAACACCGTGCCGTTGGATTGGCGCGCCAAGAGTTCGATGGAGTTCTCAGTGAACCGGGCCGGCTTTAACAGGCCATCGGAAGTCAATCGCGGCGAGGTCCACACCGAAACCCCGAGCTGTTGCCCAAAGGTTTTGCCGCAGCTGGTGGGCCCCGACAGGTCGATGCCGCAAGTCTCCAACTCGCACAATTGCAGGATCGGACCGACAAACCCGCCAACCACCCCCAGCATCCAATGCGGGCAATTTTTTACCGTAGCGGCGGCTTCGGTCGCGGCCTGCCAGCCCATCAAAGTACCGCCGCGTGCGACTTCCGGGGGCAGCCGAATATCGGCGGCGAGCTCAAGGTCGCCACCTATACCGACGTGATCGCCGCCGGGGCTGACAAATTGTTGCTGGTCGTGCTTCCATCCGGTGGCCGAAGCCATATCGAGATATCGTTCCGGCCGGGCTTCCTTGAGGATCTCGACGATGGTGGTTTCGCCGCCGTTGGCAACGCGCAACCCGGCGCCCAGCAGACGCGAGCGGATCTCGCTGGCGGCGAGCCGGGCTAGTTCGCCGCGATGGAAATCGACCGCGCGCGGGTGATCTCCCATATCTGCGAGGTAGACACGCAGGCCATAAAGGTCGTCATCATCGAGCATATGCAGCCGGAGCGCCGGGCTCATTGGCGAGCAGACCGGCTGCCAAATTTCGTTACGCTCGCCGGTCTCTTCGTCTTTTTCAGCTTTGATGAATTTGTGAATCCAGATTTCGCCCGATTCGCGCGCCCGATATTCGAGTCTCACCGTCAGCCCCTTCGGCAATGGATACGCTGCTTTAATGCGCTCGATGTCATCGCGCTGCGCTTGGCGGCGCTCGAATTCGGCGATGTCCTCTGGGCTCGGAACAATCACAGCCGCGGCCAAGATGCCAGCGCGCACCGCGGCAAGGCCTTCGGCCAGGAGGACATCGAGCCAGTCGGTCTTTTCACCGGACGCACCCGGTAAGGCGAGCGACACCTCGATCTGCGCTAGTCTCAGCGCCAGACGGCGTGCGGCGCGCTCGCCACGCTTGAAGCCTGCACCAGGCTTGGCCTCGTCACGATCGCCAGCGACCGTGATGCGGCGTTTTGAAGGCCACGGGACAAAAGCCTCGACGCCGTTAGCCGTGATCGCTGACAAAACCGCGAATTCGCCGCGCTCGATCTCCTCGCGGAAGGCGCAGGCGACGACCGCCGCATTCTCGATTCCCTCGGCGACGACAAGCTGCTCCGTGTCGGGATTGCCCCACACGACAGAGCAGCCTGCGGTCGACGGCTGACCGTTGACGAGACGCGCCGATTTTTTTGGATCGCGCGGCTTCCCGCCGTCGGTGCCGAGCTCGGCCTTGCCGCAGCCATCCGGGGTTAAATAAATACGCTGGGCGTGCCGACGGCCGTCGGCTGCGATGGTCTCGAACACCGCGCACGGTGCATGCGTGACCAGCACCGGCTTGCCGTTCTTTTTGTGTTTGGCCGGCGGGATCGAAATAGGCAAGCGAGGCGATGCCGACCATCTGCGTCGAGGGTCTTGGAACCTGGTCGACCGCGATGCCGAGGCGCGCCGCCAGGTAGCGATATGCCAGCTCGTCGTTGCGGTTGTCGGCGGGCGGGTTGAGGAGTGATTGTGGATCAGTTTTTTGCCAGGTGGCGCCGACGTTGCCGCTCTTCGTCTTGATCAGATCCTCACGGTGCAACAATTCAGCGACGAGGATCTTGGCGGCCTCGAAGTCGAGGCACCGCACCTTCATCACGATGTCGAAGATGCCGTCGGCTTTGCTACCCTGGCAGGTGCAAAAGGCGCAATCCCTTTTGGGGTCCCAACGCCAGGATGGGTTATTGTCTATGTGATCGGGATAAGGACACCGGATATGCGGCCGACCCTGGCGCCAAGGGATACCAAGCGCATCGAGAATATCGGTCTCGCGGCCGCGGACGGTGGCGTGGACAGCCTTCGTGGCGACAAAGCGGCTGTTGCCGGTGGTCGGCATGGTTCGCCGCGCCACTAAACGGCATGGAAATGGGAGTAGTTAGCGAACAGTTCGACAAATGGTGGATCGATCATAGGTTTTTCCCCCGGAAAAATGGGCCTTGAGTTTGATTTCCCCCGAATCAAAACCCGATTGACCTCGCGCCGGTGCTCAAGAGCAACGGTCAGGTGAGATCGGCATCAACATTCCCCGTCGACGACCTCCCGGTTGACTGTTTCGCGCACCAAGCCCCCACCTGCCGCGGCGCCTCAGGGTCACATGCACGCCACGCGATCGCCAAGAGCAGCTTGAAGTGAGAGGCGGAAAGCCGATCGTCAGCCATGACACGCGTTGGGATCGCGCAATAATGCTCGCCGACTGGCATATTTGCCGCCGCCTCACTGCCGGGTTCATCCTGTAGGAGCGCGCGCGGGTTTGGCGCTCCGATCCCGGCGCCGTCGACGCGGTGGCTGACGTGCCGGGATCACCGGCGCGCGACGCGATGGCCGCAAGGTTGTCTCCCACCACGTCAGGAATTCATCGCGCAGCACCAGCACGCGCGACCCGCTGCGCACGAAGCATTCTTCGGGGATCTCGCGTCGTGATCGTTTGTTCTGGACGGTGCCCCAGGCGATCGCGTGACCCGTCAGCTCATTGATTTTCGATCCGAGGAACACAGGCGGGAGCACCGCCCGCAGTTCGGCGATGATGTCCATTTCTTAAGCACTCCGTGCCGCGACCTAACCCGATGTCACGGAGTAGGGGCGTGCTTCCGGTGTGCGCGCAAGCGCCGTGCCGTTACTTGCCCTTACACGCCGTAGCGTGCTGTAAATAGCCGCTTGGCTAGGTTCGCGCGACGACTCTCGGCCGGAGCTTGGCAACCTGATTCGCGATGTGACGCAGCTGCGGAAGCGGTAGCGCGGACTGGCCGGCTTGTTTTCGGGCTTCGATGCGAACCCTAAATCGGCCCGCAATCTCGTCGTCCGTCAACACTGCGAGCATTTTCTGCCCCAATTGCTGCATGAAGCTGACGAGTTCGCCCTTGTACGCGAGACGCCGTTTCGACCCGGCATGGTCCGATGTGTCGGCTACATCAAAGCCCGCTGCCGCTAGCTCGTCGGCAAGTTCACGCCAGTGCACGCGAACCTCGCCGAATTTCCAGTACGAGGTCAACTCGTTCTCGTGCACTGTTTTTGGAGGCCCGCCAAGCGAACGAGCTAACTCCTTGGCGATCTCGCGCTGGGCCGCGGATGAGTCAAGCTCCATCGAGATTACGTTGAGCTCTGGCAGGATCCAGACATGCGTTAGCTGCGGCAGCAAATGCTCGAACGGATCGGCGCGGAAATGACCGGGGTGCTTGCCCCGGAGAGGTACTCGACCGCTTTGCAGGATGTCCCTAAACGCAAGGGACCGCGCACCGGCGCTCTGGCAGTGCTGCCATGCCGTGGCGAGCAGCAACCAGTCGGCATCGACCATAGGCGAGCGCTCCGCAGGACGCTCCGCAAAAAGTGGCCGCGGCGGAAGCCCGGTTGCGGTGCCGGGGCGTGTCAGGCTGCAGACCCTATCCGCCGCGAGGAAAATCTACTTTGCCGCGGCGGCCGGCGCTATCGTGGCGACGTTTGAGGCAGCATTCGCTAGTCCGCTGGCGAATGCTGCAAGTTGGTCGGCGAGGGCCCGGGCCTGTTCCTTGTCGCCATGGATGTAGTTCATATAGGCGGCATGCGACTTGTGGCCGGTCAAGGCCATGCCGACGCGCGCGTTGCTAATGCTGTTCGCCGTCATCGTGGCGAACCAATGACGGATGGTGTGCAGGGTGCAGCGCTCGACACCGGCGCGGCGGACGATGCGGCGAAAGGCCTTTTCGGCCGTGTTGTAAGGGAGCGGTTCGGTTGGCGTGTTGACCGCACGGAAGACGAACTCGACGCCGGGCATCCGCTTGACGCCGTCGAATACAGCAAGTGCTGCGGCCGATATTGGCCTCCGCGAGAAGCCGGTTTTGGTGTCGGGGAGATGCAGCTCCAGCTCGTCGCGCCGGATGCTCTGCCAGCGCAAGGTGAGCAGCTCCGAGATCCGCGCCCCGGTGAGGATCACCGCACGAGTGGCGGCAATCGCTTGCGGGTGTTCTGTGCCATTCGCCTCGGCCGCGTTGAGCGCCTGCAATAGGGCGCCGATTTCGCTCGCGGTGAGCAGACGCTCGCGGCGGTTGACCTTGGGCTCGCTCATGCTTTCCAGGGGATTGCCGAGTTCCCTGGTGCGCAGGTTCCATTGCAGCGCCTTGTGGAACATGTGGTGCACCAGACGGTAGACATTGCCTGCCTCGGCCTTGCCGCCGATAACTTGCCCTTTGGCGTCGAGCTTCACCGGCGTGCGCACGACTGCCCCCGCATCTTCCTCGGTTACCTCGTTGATCTTGAGGTGACCGATGGCGGGCTCGATGCGCCGCTTCCAAATGCGTGTCTTCTCGGCAGCGGTGCGCGACTTATTCTCGATCGCCATAACTTCCTTACTGTAGCGGTTCCACAGATCACGGACAGTGCGCTGCTGCCGCTCGAATGCCGCCTCGGCCTCGGCCTTCTCCCGCTTTGCCCGCTCCTCGGCCTCGGCCGCCTCTTGCTCCGCGCGCTCCTGCGTCTCGCGCTCCTCTCGCAGGGTCTTCGGTCCAAGGCCGGTGCGCCGGGCCTTGCTGAGCTGGGCTAGCTTCTCTTTGGCCAGCTCCACAGTCCAGCCTTCGGACGCCCAGCCGAGAGCTTCCTCGATCTGCTTGCCGGCGACCGAGTAGCGCAGCGTGAAGTAGCGATCAAACCGGGCGCCATGCTTGCGCGTGGGGTGCGTCCGATACCGGATGCCTGGTGCCGCGATTGCC
>Ga0306926_10003908_pt1 | contig 15568 bp, 23 predicted proteins | sample flu12Cox44000178_FD_203759 | JGI IMG/M metagenome (GOLD analysis project Ga0306926, IMG submission 203759) | Lab enrichment of tropical soil microbial communities from Luquillo Experimental Forest, Puerto Rico - flux8day.12C.oxic.44.000.178 (v2)... | ecosystem: Environmental > Terrestrial >...
TTCGCCGAGACCCTCGCGGGCACCTGCGCATGACTCGGGGCCGATGTGGATCGCTACTCCTTCATCGCAAGGGACTTGCACCCTCTACTCCCTGCCGGTCTCCCGGCGCTTCGCAAATGTTGTCCGCTTTGCCCCCGAAAGCGGACCTTCCGACCTACCCGATTTAATGAGTACACGCCCTAGAGCGGTTACCCGCACATCAACCCAGGATACGTTGATCTTCATTTCATCTGCCCCAACAGCTTGCGCGCGCTGTCGGTGCGTTGATCGGCAAGCGCGGTCAGCCCACCGACAGCGAACGCGGCGACGGCGCGGAGCAGCTCACCTAAGAGCTTGGCCGAGCCGGGATCGAAGCGCGCATAGGCGCCGTTCGTCAGGCGTGCCATTTCCTTGAAGGCTTCGGTGACCTCGGAAAGGTCGCCTTCTTGGAAGCAGAAAAGTGGCACGCCTAGACCAGCCACCGCGTCGTAAAGCTGATGTGCGTCCTCTTGGAGCTCGTCACCGACCAGCACCACGGCGTCGATCTTGTGCCGCTCGTGTTCTTTGCGGACGTGCGCCAGCGCTTTGCCGTATTTTGTGTACCCACTCTGGCACTTCACCCGCGCCATCATGCGTGCGAGCTCGCTACCGCTCGATACCCAAGCCGAGTGCGAGCACTCGTATGGTCCGCGAAAGTAGATGAGCTGCACGTCGAGCCCGCCGATCTTGCCAGCCTCTTCGAACATTTGTGCTTGTAACTGCGAAGCCGTATCCCATGCCCACTCTCGCGACATGGTTGCGTCGATGATGAACGCGAGCCTTGCGCGCGCCGTCGCCTTCTTGAGAAAGCTTTCGATTTGCTTGGAGTGCGATGTCGGAAGATTTTCTGCCATGTGTCAGCTCTCCTCGCCACTGTGGCGTTTGCTGTGTCGGGGTAGGGCAATGATTTTGCTTAGCTGTGTCGGTGTGTCGGGAAATAGATTGGCCCACACTGGCTCGAACTGATGCTTGTAAAACCCTTTCGCATACTCGCGCCGCCCACAAACGACCTTCCAAATGCCGGCCGACCTGATGCGTTTCGTGCGAAACATCGCGTAGAGCTCGGCCTTCGTGAGCTTGTGCGGTGGCAAATTGCTATCGATGCCCAGAAACTCGTCCCAATGTGATCCTTCGAGCCGGTGCAGCGCCTCCAGCAATTCGCCGGTCCAGAAACGGTCAACTCCGGGCTGGTCGAAGAGCTTGAGCAAGTCCCAAAACAATTCAATGATTGGGTTGGCCGTGGCGCGCTCGATCGCCTCCGCCACCGCAACCCCGGTTCCGCTGTAACCCAGCGTCTCGGCGATCTCCAATAAGGACCACCAGTTGTTGATGCTACGGCCGATCAAGATCCTTGAATTGATCTTGAAATTCTCCGGTCGCTTGAACGTCGCCGCCCACTCGGAGATCAGGCCGCGCAAAGCGCTAAACCGAGGGTCGTCCGGCCATAGTTCGTCGCGCCCCTCGACGCTCCTCACCATGTCACAAACGATCGCGCGCGACAGCACCTGATCGGGGATCGGTCTTTTATCCTGCGGCTTCGAGTACAGCGCTAAAGCCAGCGGACAGAAACACGGAAAATCAACCCACTCTTTACCGATGAAGCGAGACAGAATTCCGCCTTGTCGATGCCCGGCATCGATGAAGGCAACAAGAACACTAGCGCGTTCATGCAACATGCCACTTTCGACTTCATCAATCAGAAATTTGGTCTGCGGAAACTCCAGTAGCCGACGATAAAGTGCCGGCGCTGTGGTGTTGCTGGTCACAACGCTGTCGGGAATAAGCCCTTTCAGGCAGTTCAATGTCGTGGTCTTGCCGGTGGCCGGCTCGTAACTGCGCAGCAGTAGACGCGGCGTATGAAGAAACTTGTTAAACACATGCGCATGCAAGACCCACAGCGCAACCGTGATTGCCACTGCGAGCGGCAGAATGATGTGGGACGCCTCAAAAAAATGTAGGAGAAGCTGGAGCAGATCCGGCGCCTGCTTCTCCAGATCTTCCTCCTTCATGTGTAGTTCAGCGATGAAGGCGACCTCAACGTCGCTGAGCCCATGCTCGCTCTGCAGCCGTTTCAATGCGGCGAAAGCGGCCGCGCTCTCACCCGCAAAAGACGCACCGCGATATGTTGCCCACAGCTTGGCGATGCGTTCACAAACTGGTTTTGGGGGATAGTTCATGCCCACCCCCAAAAAGCCGACACGCCGACACAAGCGTGAACAATCAAAAAGTTAAGCCGACACACGCGCCGACACGGGTGGCGGTGCAATCGACACGTTGTCCACAAGGAGGGAGCGACGACGCGCGCAATGCGCGTTAAAGTTGGAATGCCATGACCGCGTCCGTCGTGGTCAGAGGTTAGAGCCGAGAACGGTTGTCATCAGACCGTTCTCGGCTTGCATATTTCACGAACCGCGCACGCGCGAAAAGAATGATTTTCTTGGAACCGCAGTTATCCACCGTGATTTGCCAAATCACGGTCGTCACCGCGATCGCGGTCGCCAAATCACGGTCGTCACCGCGATCGCGGTCGCCAAATCACGGTCGTCACCGCGATCGCGGTCGCTAAATCACGGTCGTCACCGCGATCGCGATCGCCAAATCACGGTCGTCACCTAATTACTCTAGGCGTCCCATTCCGGCGCGGGGATAGCGACCAGCTTTTCTTGCTCTGTGGATTGACACCGCGCTACGAAATCGGCGAGCACAAAAGAAAAGCCCCGGGTCCGGCCGGGCGCTGGCCATCAATGTACCGTCGTTGCGTCACCGCGCTGCGTTTGTTGCGCCCGGTAAATATCGCGCTCGCGATACAAGGCGCGGAGTTCGGCTTCGGCCGCTCGGCGGTTGCGGACGGCATCGAGCAGCTCAACCAGACGGGCGCGCAGTTCATCGCGATCGTGTCGGACCTCGGCCAGCTCTTGCTTGAGCCAATCGCGCTCGGCCGTCACGGTGGCGAACATCTCGCGGGCGTGAGCCCAGGGGGCAACGAGAACGCGGCGACCGTTATGCCACATCGCGGACCTCACAGTTGCCCGGCGATCCTGATGTAGCGCTCGGTGATTTCATCCTGCTGAGCGCGCAGGATTTCGTTCTCGGCCCTGGTCTCGGCTTTGACTTCGGCGAGCCGCTCGCTACCCACGGCGACGCGAGCTTTGAGTTCCGCAAGCTCCTTTGTCATCGCCTCGTGCTGGCGGTCGAGCTTACGGAGCGCGTCTTTCAATTCGCGATTTTCGCCCCTCAACGTGGCGATCTCGGCGGCGCGTTGTGTCGCTACGGTGGTGTCTTCGGTCTTGGTCTGTGTGAGCGCGCGCTCGACGTAGCGCTCCAGGATGGCGAGCCGGTCGTTCATCCCATAAAGCTTTTGCTCGGCGTGCTCGCCCGGCTGAACCAGGCGAACGACCGTCTGCAGAATTTTCTGTTCAAGCTTTTCCGTGGCCTGCCCGATGCCTCGCTCCCACTCGACGCGCAGCTCGGCAATGACATCAGCGAGCACATCTTTCTGGTATTCGCTGAACCCGTCCGCCTCGGGCTCGGGAGCGGCCACCAATGCGTCGTCGTTGTCGCGAAACACGAGGCCCGCGTCCCGAGGCGGCACAGCGTAGCCGTTGCCGTGGCCGTTGGCGTGCCTAATCATCATCTCATCGTATTCGCGCTGAACGCGCCTAAGCTCGGCGTCGAGGTCCGGGTCCATGCTCACCACGTTGCTCCCGTCAGATATTGCGTGTGACCGGCGGCCCGCAGACCCCAAGCCGCATGAAAATCCATCTTCAATCCGATCGAGTTGGTCTGAAACAGCGACTTCACCGAAACGGCCGGGCTTGGCGTGCCGCCGGTGATGTCCTGCGGGCTCGTATCCTCAGCATGATAGCTCGCCTGATCTGCAACCCGGAACGTCGGCACCGCTGAGAACCCGCTCACAAATGACGCAACCTCGACGACAGCGACAGTGCCGCTCGGCAACGCGGTCGACGGGATGATGTCGTAATCCCACTTCGGCCCGAGCGTTGCCTTCAGCGTCACCGCCTCCGGCACAGCGCAAATGATGACCGCGTTTTTGCCCGCGCCTGCGTTAGCGAGCGCGCCGAACAATTTGCCAAGATCGGTCATTATCGCGTTGGTGCCGCCGCCGGTTGCCGCGCCGGTCGGCGCTACGCCGACGAACAGGCCCGGCGGCTTCGCAGCATCACCGGCTGTCGCGGAAAACATTTGCGTGTCGATCGCGAGCCCGGCGGCCTCGCCCATTGTCTGCCGGACGATTGCTTCGATGTTCGAACTCTCGGCCTGCTCGTGCGTGAAGGTCATCAGCACCGATAGCTTTCGCGGCTGCAGAATTGCACTTGCGAACGACAATTGACGCGCCGGAGCGGGCTGGCCTTCGGCCACCCACTGTCCGGCCGCCGCAGCGTTGAGGACGCGGCCGGGAACGCGAAGCTCGGCGATCCCATCGAGGCTCAGTTGCAGACCGCGATCTATGAGCTGGGCACCGGCCGATATCGATGTGGTGCTCTGCACCAAATCGTAAACCGCGACGCGGGCAAGTTCTTTCGCCCAGCCGCTCGTTGTGGTCGTCGCTGGCGCGGTTGCGGCGCGCAGTACCTCGACGGTGACGGGGTCGCGGCCCCACATCTGGGCGACGACGTACTCGGGCGTCGATTTTTTCACGTAGCCGCGCAAGTGCGCGGTCGCGGCGCGCGCGAGGTGTGCCGCCGGACGAACTCTGACAAGATCTTCTGGAACGAGCGGCTTGTGGTTCATGACCAGCCCGAAGTGGAACGCCTAACGCTACACCAGGCGCGCCACGTTGGCTGTCACGGTGTGACGGAATATGCTCGCGTCATGTCAGAACGTGAGCGAGCTCGACTGCGGCAGCAATCGCTGCGCGCGCGCCGCAAAGCCGGACAAGGATCCTACCGGGTGGTGGCGCCGGAGGCCGCCGTCATCGAGGCGCTGCTTGGCCTCGGACGGCTCAGCGAAGACGAGGCGCTCCAGCCAGCCCTAGTCGAGGCGGCGCTCGGACAGATCCTGACCGACTGGGCCGCCCGCTGGCGCGCTAGCGCCCCTGCTGCTTCCGCGGTCCTCGCGGCCCCCGCGGCGCCTCGTACGTGTCCAGCGGCGGATCGAAGTGCCGGCGCTGCGTCTCCCGGATCAGCCGGTAAAGCCAGCCATCGCCAGGCGCGCCATTGTGGTTCGCCTGGCGCATCGCCGCCGCTAGATCCTCAAGAAACGCGACCCGCTCGGCCGGATTGAGCGGAGCGGCGGCACGGAAAATCTGCGTTAGCTGATCGTCGGAAAAATGTAGCGGTAGCGGCTTGTCCATTAGCGGATCCTCGTGCGATGAGAGACCCGCATTACCCCCGTTCCTCGATTTAGCCCCCGCGAAGCCCTCCGGCGATCACGGGGGCGTTCTTTTATCCGCCTAGATGTCCACCCTAGCGGCACGCCTCAGCGCTTCTCCTGGCGCCGCGCTCGCTCGATCACGACGGCGCCGATAGGCGCACCACGGGCGTCGCGCACGATAACGTAGTCTTTTGGCGGCATGCGCGCCGGCCCCCATCGACGCTCGTCCTCAGGTCGGTAGCACATGTTGACCCGCTGACCCTTCTCGTCGACCCCAATCCATCCCGTCTTCGTGTGCCGGCACTGCTTCCATACGTCGAGCACCGGCAGCGTGCCGTGGCCAAATGTCTCCACCGTGCGCGCCTGCGCTTGCATCATCGCCTCCGGTTGCTGCGCAGCGCCGGCGGCCGCCAGCCCGGCGTCTCCTTTGGCGGGTCTGCATCCAGATCGAGCTCGCGCACGGCACGCAGGAACGACGTCCGGCTGTCGCGCTCCACATCGGCCGCAGGGTGACGTTTCTTGGCGCCGTCCCTAGTATCGATGGTCAAACCTTCCTTGCGCAACACTTCTCGCGCCTGCACCATGCGATCAAAACTATCGCAGGCGCATTCGAGCAGCCGGAGATGATGCTGGTCCAAAACATAATCGGCCATCACCTGCCGCCACCACGATTTCATCTGTTCGCTAAGATGATCGGGCGGCGGCGGTAAATCTTCGACAGAGATGACGGGCTCAACCAGACGAACGGGCGGGGATTCAATATCATCGAAGCGGCCGCGACGGGGCATGTGCTAACACTGCATTCAAAAACCAACGAGGAGCAAATTTATGCCTGTGAAACGGCGTCTCGACAAGCGACGCGAAAGCGCGATCAGCGCCGAGGTGGTCGCGGCCTATGCCCGCGCCCTAGAGCTGCGCAAACAGGCACGCCGCGGGGAGGTCGACCTCGACGAAGTAGCGGAAGCTGAGAGCACGGTCGAGCGAGCGTTGTCGATCCGAATGTGGGAGCCGAGCGTGTTCGACCTCGACCGGCTCTACGGGCCGGACGATACCGGCTACGCCCGGGCGGCAGATCTGCGAGCGCGGCTCGAGACGGCACTCGCGGCCGCACGCGTTCACCGGAAGTCGGCGGCGCCGGCGCCGTCCGCCCCCACCGACCAGACCCCGGTGCCGGAGGACGTCGGCACCTAAGGCGTCCCATCAGGGGCGGCGGTCGCGCGCGCCCCTAGTTGCGCCTGAAACCACCTCCGACCCGGATGACCGATACAACCTACCGGCGAGTGACCGAAACAGCCCGAAATGCCCCTTATAAAGTTGCGCGGGCCCGAAAAGCCCTCAAATCTCGACGTTTTTAGGCTGCCAAGTCCTTGAAATTCCACAAAATTCCAGTTGGCTGGTGTTCCCCGTTTGTCCATTTCGCGCTTCTGAACCGGGGCAAGAGGTAGTACAACTTTGGCGCGACTGCGCCCGGGGATTGGCACCCTCCTCTGGAAATTTACAGCCCCCCGCCGTTAAATTTTCTACTAGGAATTCCAATGGCTTAGCGACAATCCACCACGAGCATGGTGGAACCGCAATGGATGGCCGCTGAACTGGGAACAAACGCGAACGGCGTCGTTTTGGGCCAAACGCAACTTTATTTCAACGGTTTTCCATTAGTTACACACCTTTCAACCCATTGACTTAACAAGATAAAACGCCAATCAATATGTACGCGCAGGTTGTGGTCGCGGGTCTACCGCGGCGGCTTCTGCTAATCGGTTAAGTCAGGCGTCCCATCGGAGGGTTTAGGTGCATGCGGAGGTGGATCCTTGAGGTACCACCAGCCCGCTTCGTCAGTGGTGCAATGCTGCTTAGCCCATTCCGTGAAGAACGGGCGCAGGATGCGATCACGAAAGAGGTCATGTGCGAGGGGGTGTTTTCTATATGGGTTCCGACAACAGTTAGGGATTGCGGCTTTGATGACCTCGAATAGCTCGGGATAGAAATCGGCTTCACCGAGGATGCACGGGATATCGAAAGGGTGATCTGTGAACGCGCTGCGCATCGCATGGAGGAGCCATTCGGTTGGGTTATTGTGGTTTTGCCTAGTAGTTTCCGCTCTCTTACCTATTTTTTCTTTTTTCATTTTTCATTTCTCGCGTGTTAGGGGAAACAAGCTAGTGAAACCACAATAACCCCAATCCTCAGACTATCACGAGCCGCCACAGCGGATAGCCGCCTTGTCCGAAGCCGGCCTTAGTGAGCTGAAGCCCGTTGATTACCCTTCCCTTGTTCTTGTTCAGCCAACGGCCGAGCCTGCGGTTGCTGAGGCCACTGCCTTGCGACCACGCAACCGCTTCGAAGGCTCCGTAAAGCTCCGGGTTCACCATGGCTCTCGCGATGATTTGCTGAACGGTGAGCGTGTTCGTGGTCCCGAAGTTTTGCTTCCATTGCAAATAGATCGTGCTGGTGACCTCGCGTTCGGGGTCGGCCTCACGCGCATGTTTTCTTGAGGCGACCGGATCCTCGCGGTCGAGCCAAATCAGCGGCGAGCGGATGCGGTCCGACCATTGCTTGTACGACCCCAGCGGTTTGACCCCGACCGCAGTCGGGGCTGAATGCCAGGCGCGCAGGATTGTGAGAATGGCGGCGACCAGTTTGTCGCGCTGGTCATAGGCGACCTCAAGCACATCGCTGTTGAAGTCGCGCAGCTCCGGTTCCTCGATGCCGGCATCCATCTGACAGAACAACACGCGGCGGATGATGTCCCTGGTGATCTCCAGATTGTTGCCGTTGGCGAAGAACACGGAGTGCACCGGCACCTTGATGCTGCGGCTATAGCCGAGTAGGCGGATTTCCACATCTCGTTGGGTTAGCGCCTTGCAGAGGAAGCTTCCACCAAGCTCGCGGTCGCAGTTGTCAATCGAGATGATTTGGTTGCTGGCGATCAAAGCGGCTGCGAGCCTCTTCTCTAGCTCGCCATCATCTTCACCCTGCGAAGTGACCGCCGCGGTATGGCCGGTCGTCAGCACCGAGGCGAGGTCGACGAGAAGGGATTTACCCGTGCCCGGCATGGGCGACGAAAATGCATGCATTGGCGCCGTTGGCATCGCGCGCCTGTCGAATGCGGTGAGGATTGCGCTTAAGGCAACCGCGCGGTCGATGTTTCCGACAAAGGGGAATTCTGCGAGCAGTGTAGCCTCAAGATATTTGAGCGCCTCACGCGCACTCTCAAGCGTAGGCTTAGCTGCGATCGAGGGGAAACTTTGTCCCTCGGGATGAAACAACAATGCGCTGGGCTGATCGTAGCCGGGACGCTCGCACAGCGAGCCATCGCTGCGCAGAAATGGGGTATTCACGACGCCGAGTAAGACCGGGATTTTCCAGTGCCCTGCGCGTGACAGGTACACCTCGGCAACGTAGTCGGGGCAATCCTTTGGGACATAACCACCGAGCTTGTAGTTCATTTTCTCGAAGCGTGCGAGCTTGGTCAAAGTATCGACCAGGAACGGCTTGGTAACGGGAGCGAGTTGCCAGCTGAAAGCATTGCGATTGCCAGCGGCCTGCAGCCTGAGCTGGATCGGACGCACGAGAAGATCGCCGCGCTGGTAAATGTGGCAGTTACCGGTGGCGCATAATATCTCTTCGGCTTCGTCGACGATCCGCGGTAACTCGCCGTCAATTAAGCGAATGATCGGACGTGTTGGTGCCGACGTTGGTGTGGATATCGGTATCGGTCCGCCAGGCGCTCCACTGGGCGCCACCGTGGGCGCCGGCGGAAGCGAAGGGGGCGGTGGCGGAGGAGCGGATCCTGCTGAGCTCGGTGCCCCCAGTCCCAGTGCCGCCTGGGCGCCGTTGCCGCTGCGGTAGCGTGGCTGCTTTATGCCGGCGCCAATGCCGCTGTCGATCGTCGCTCGCGCCTTGTCGGTACCGTCGTCCTCGACCAGCTTGCAAGCCTCGGCGGCGGCGAAGAGCGCGTCGCGCACGGCGTCTTCATCGAGCCCACCTCCGCCAATGATCTGGCCGAGGTTAAAGGCTGCAGTGTTGAGCGTATTATTGCGCTCGCCGGGTCTTGCCTGCGCCACTGCTGCGCATTCTTTTTCGAGCGCGTTCTTCGCCCACTTGCGCGTGCGCGGTGAGCTAGTGATTAGGTCGGTCAACCAAGTCGGAGGACTGGCAAGCGGGTCGGTGCCGTTGCTCCAAACATAAGGCGTACCATCGGCGCGGACGCTTGGCGGCACGATCGTGTAGCCGCCCTCGCCGCGCACCTGAAGGCCGAGTGGAAGCGCGCCGCTGCTGTTGGTGATCTTGGGAACCCCGGTCCAGGTGAAATAATAATGCGCTCCACCGCGCGGCGTCGTGCAAGTCAAGGTCTTCGGCAGTGGGCCATGTTTTGCGACGAGCCGGGCAAGCTCCTTGGGTCCGTCGATACCTTTACCCGGATCTACGTCGACGTCGAGCACCCAGCGTTTTGATGCTTTGCCCGTAGGCATGCCGATCATCGCGCTCGGATATTGCGTCCACCACAGCTTGACCTGACCCGCGTCGAGGCTCGCATCCTTGAAGCCGTTCGGCGTTAAGGGCGCCTTATCATCGGTGCGGCAGGGAAAAACCGGAACATCGTCCCTTATCCAAGAAAGTGCAGCGTCGAGCATCTTTGGCATCACACGCTTCCTCCCAATTGAATGTACAGATCTTCGAGATACGTCTGCTGTTTTGGTGATGGTGTGTAGCGCTGTGTGGTGCGTGTCATTTTGCTGATGAAGTCGTGATGTTTTTCGTCTAGGTGCTCCATTCGTTGGTAGCAGAACATCGCCATCGCATGAGCCGATGGGAATTGCGCTGACGCTTGCTGTGTTGCCTGCGCTTTTTTCTCGGCGAGTGTCTTGCCGTACTGAACGCCGCGATCGAAAATTTCCTGCATTTCGCTGTCGCTAAGCTTGCCATCGCTCTCGCTTTCGATGCGTTCGGCGATGCCGAAGATCACGTCTTTGCTGGCGCCTCGCAAAATGCGTCCGACTGCCTGTGCGGCCATATCCACCTGATTTGGCACGTCGGAGGTCAGCTGACGCACCGTGCCGGCGAGCCTTCTCGCAAAATCCTTGTCGATGGTGACGGCGTCGGGCACGGTAGTTTTGCTTGGTTCCTACGATAACCTTAGAGATGCGGATTGAAGGGTATTTCATCGTCGAACGGCACCGGCCCACCGGATCCTGACTTCGGTCCCGGCTTCGGCTTCGTCACCACCGCCGTCCCGCGCGGCCTGTAAGCGGGATCACCAGGCTCGATGATGAAGTCGATGACATTGCGCTCCCTGAACTTGCCCTCGGCGGGCCTGACCTCGGCTTGCACCATGAAGCAAAGTCCATCGAACGCGGCGTAGCTTTCGGGCGTGCGTTTTTCGCGCGCCTCATCGCTGTCGTCGTTTGGCATCAGGCCGAAAGCGGAATTCACAATCGCTTTGAGCTTCGAGCGCCCAATCCGCGTCGCCGTTTGCAAGTTCGCTTTCTTGTCCGCGAAAATCGGCGGCGTATCGATGTCGTTCGGGTCGTACTCCTGCAAATCGCAGGTGATATAATCAGTGATCTTCTGACCTCTCCACTCGTCATCATCGATGATGGTGCACTCAAGCTCGAGCATCAGCCCGTATAGGTTCCTCGCCAGTCGCAACAAACCATCTTCGCCTGCGCCCCCGCGCTTGACGCGCGCCTTCACCCAGTATGCTCCGGGCGGCGCGACGCCTTTGTTTTGGTTTTCGGCGTCGTTGAGATTGATTGCCATGGTGTTAGCCTCCGTTTGGTTGAGTTGTTCGACGCTCAAGCACTTTAATCCGTAGTCCCTCAATCCCCTTTTTAACCACCCCCGCAAAGCCCGACTTGCGTCAATACCTTTTTCGGCACGCACGACTAACGCAAAACTTAGGCGGGCCACTTATCGTGCAGTGTGTACTTCCTAAGCGCGGGGACTGCGTAGTAACCGCCATCGCAGGGCGCGCAAGGGTCGATGGCGTACTGAAGTCCGATCTTATCGAGCAGCGGCTTTCCCGTGCGCCACTCGCTGTCGCGGTTGTAGTTTGGCTCGTGGTACTTCATTTTTCTTCCTCGTTCCGTCGCTCGAAATATTTGCAACTCGGCGTGCTCGCTGGGACAACAGGACCGTGCTTGTTGGTCAACTCGTGAAACTTTTTGCAGGCTTGCACATGCTTGCTCTTCACCGCGTCACCGGCAGCAGTGCGTCTGACTTTGTGATAGCCCCAGAAAGCGCACTGATAGCAGTACGTCCCGGGCGGTCCCGAGCGCGCCCAATGCGCCATCCCGGGAACGGTCGTCTCGATCTGATGTTCGAGCACCGGATCGCGGGTCCTTGTCATCGGGAGATTGCTGCGCATTCTCTATATTCTCGGATCGGAATTCGGGACCATGATTGCGATCAGGTAGACAGACGCTGTTCTGTATTCTCAGCTCCACTGCGGCGGAGGATCCTCTTGAGTATCGAGCGGGCCTTGTGTTCGGCGTTGCGGTCGCTCGGACTGCGCGAAACAACGACGGTGAAAGTCCTGTTGCCGTCGACCCAACGAATTTTCATATGCTTGGAGCCGTTGGCGACGATGGGGACAAAACCGTGCGCCTTAAGGATCTCCAACGTCTCGCGCATGATGGCGTGGTGTTGGTTCATCGCGCGCCCCCGCCGTTGAGGAGGTCGACCAGACTGACGAAGCTGGCAGCCGCCGGGTGGGACGTCTGAGAGGGTTGAGGGTCGGCTAGGCGTGCCACCCTCTGGCGCGGCGGCCTCGGCGGCGGCAATGGCGTGAAGACCGCGACCTCGATGTCGGAGAGCGAGGCATGCTCCAACCCGGCCAGAGCGCGCGGCGGCTCGGTGTGGGTGGAGACGAGGTTGTAGTTTCCAGTGAAGTCTTTGAGCACGCGCAGGCCGCGCCTTTTCGCTTGTTTGCGGATGCGGGCGAGGTGGTTCGGGGTGGGGGTTTGTTTCTGCATGGTCGTTTTCCGTGTTCTCTTGAAAAAGAACCGCCGCCCCATTTGCGAAGCGGCGGCCCATTTCCTGGCTAGATCGAGTACAGCGCCGTGATCGCGACTTTAATTTCATTCGCGAGCGGCAGAACATCGGTGTCGAGCTGGTTGCATGCGTCGCACAGCCTGCAAATTTCTGAAAGCTTCTTACGCAGCCTCTTGCGCAAAGCCTTGTCGGCAGCCCGCCCCTCGGGCCAAGGCTTCTCGGGCTTGCTGTTTTCGACGCTGGGGACTAAATGAAGCGCGGTGACGGTAGTCATAGCTGTCCCTTTCTTCGCCTCAGCGTTGCCACGCCTGGCGAGATTTCTAGTTCAAAGATGAAGGTTGGTTGGTGGTCCTAGCGGGCCACCGACCGGCTGCCCCGGCTCATTACTCCGCCGCCGGCGGCGGCAACATGATCGCGTCGTAGACGGTGACAAAGTCCCGTCGCTGACCGACCTTCTTTATCAAGTGCGGGTAGTTCTTCCGAAACGTCTGCGGATGGACACCGTTATGAGCGGCGGCGTCCGCCAGTGGAATTCTGCGCGCCAGCTCCATCGGCGACATGCCGATGACGGAAGCGGGGATCGCGATAGGCTTTTTCTTCATGCTTTAGTATACGCGCTGAGCCCATTGTGCGCGTCAAGCAGGCAATACACCGACAATTGGGTACGTGTACGTACAGTTTAAGCCGTTGAAAAATCAGGCGCGCTCAACTCGCGCTCAACTCTGGGCTCAATCGGCTCAACTCAATTTTTTTTTCGTTTCGGATAAAGGGCCCGCCTGAGGCTGTCCGGATTGTCCCATGGAGCGCCTTCTCCAAGCTCCTTCTTCATTCGTGGAAACGCTGTGTCCCGCACCCAAGCGGATTTTTGTTTTGGCGGCAATTTGGAGAACTCAACCTGCATCTGAGCCAAGAATTCTTCCGCCCTCTGCTGTGGCGACTTTTCGGGCCGTAACTGCTGCCCCTCCGATCGCGACTGGGACGGTGCAAAGAGCGACGGCCAGACCCCGGCAAGGTCCGGCAACCAGGCGTATCCGATAAAGCCTTCGAAAACGATAATTCTGTCTAGCACGTGCCCAGGACGGCGAATGACAACTAGGCGGTAACCGTCCCAATGAAGATCGTGCCTGGCCCAGAATTCGAACTCCAGCATCTCCTGGTCGGTAAAACGCACGGGCGACCGCCTCATCGACCGCACCTTCCACGCCAGAGCTTCGGTAAAATCGAGAGCGGCCGCGCAGGGGTCACCAACTCGCCGCCAGATTTGTCGATGGACCTGTTCGAATGACAGCCAACGGGGGTTGTCGAATAAATCTATGCTAGGATCATCGGACGTCCCGGCCATGGGCAACCACTCGATGGCATTGGGATTAGGGCTGGGCCCGACGTCCACTGTCGCGGCCTGGCCCGCTCACCCTACCGCCGCCGCCGGCGCAGATCTACGATCGCCCCCCTTATCGCGCTTGCCGGTGACGAGCTCTATGATATGCGCGCCCCAACGCTCTAGCGCGCGGCGCCTTTCCTCAAGGTAGAGCGCCTTGTTGTAGGTGCCGGCAACGCCGGACTTGTGCCCGCCGGCATGGCCGAGGATAGTCTCGACCACATGCGGCAGGACACCAAAGCGATCATGCAACGCCGTGCTCAGGCTGCGGCGAAAATCATGCAAGGTCCAATGCTCCAACTCGTGCCCCGCGGCGGCGATGCGCGCGTCGAGCTCGGCCTTGGCCCGCGAGTAGTTCTGGAAACCGCGCCCGGCGGCGTTGCCGAAGACATGCTCCCAAGGCGTACCATCGGCCATGGCCCGCCTGGGCTGCGCCCGCAGGATCTCGCGCACCGGGTTCGACAGCGGAACGAGGTGCTCACGCTCGTTCTTGGTTCGCTCCGGCGGCAAGGTGATGAGGGGCAGGGTTGGCGAGAGCTCGTTCCAGCGCAGACCGCCGGCCTCATCGCGGCGCATTCCGGTTAACATCAGGATTTTGACGATGGCCCCAAACTGGTCATCGGCTAGGGCTTGCCAGATGATCCGCAATTCTTCGTCAGAAAGCACGCGGTCGCGCGCTGTCTCCTCCGCCTTATTGGTGAAGGCCACCGGGTTGGCGTCGACGTAGCCCTCGCGCGCCAGCCAGGTGAAATAGGCCGACAGCGCGGAGCGTACCCGGTTTCGGGTAACCGCGCCGCTGCTCTCCTCGGTCTTGGCCAGCCGGTCGGCAATGGTCCGCCTGGTGACGGCCTCGATCGGCGAGCCATGCAACGGCTTGGCGTCCACCGTGAGATAGCGCTCGGTCTCCACGTAGCTGCGGGGCCTGAGACGGGCGCTCTGATACCTCAGGAAGCGCGGCAAGAGCGCGCCGAAGGTATCGGCGGCGGCGGCCCTGGCGTGCGCCTTATCGGCGGCCGGATCTTTGCCGAGCCGGACCTGTGCCAGGAGCTTCTGGGCGGTGGCGCGGGCCTTGCCGGGATCGAGCGCGCTAAGGAGCCCGAGTACGACGCGGCGAGTGCGCTTGGCGATGGCGTATTGGATCATCCATGTATGCACCCCACTGGCGCGCACGCGCAGGCCGAAGCCGGGAAGATCTTCGTCGAAGAACACCCTGTCGATCACGCCCGGCGGCAGCTTCAGGGTGCGGATATTGGCGGCAGTCAGCTTCACGGCTTTCCTCCAAGAGACATCAAAGAGACATGCGCTAATCGATCTCAACCGATCTCAGCTCGTCATTGGTCAGATGGGTATATCGCGACTTATGTCCGGATCGCAAGGGCTAATCGTGCTTAATCGTTCCTAAATGCTCCCAAGAGATAATCCGTTCCGGTGCCAGTATCTGCTTGGCACTCAGATGCCGCAAGGGGGCCATCCACCCCATCATTCAATCACCTCGTCGGCGAGCAATTGCAACGAATTGGGCACCTCGATGCCGAGCAATCTCGCCGTTTGCGCGTTGATGACGAACTCGAATTTGCTCGCCTGCAAGACCGGCAGGTCGGCTGGCTTCGCGCCTTTGAGGATTTGCCCGGTATAGACGCCGACCTGACGATACATGTCCGCGCGATCGGCCCCGTAGCTCATCAGCCCGCCGGCTTCGACAGCCTCGCGAGCGTAATAGGCCGCAGGAATCCGATAGTGCGCCGCGAGCGTCGCTAATTGGACGCGGCGGCTGAGGAAATAGATGTCGGCGGCAACGAACAGGGCATCGGCCTGCTCACGCCCGAGGGCGGCGAAGGCCGC
>Ga0306926_10003909_pt1 | contig 15565 bp, 15 predicted proteins | sample flu12Cox44000178_FD_203759 | JGI IMG/M metagenome (GOLD analysis project Ga0306926, IMG submission 203759) | Lab enrichment of tropical soil microbial communities from Luquillo Experimental Forest, Puerto Rico - flux8day.12C.oxic.44.000.178 (v2)... | ecosystem: Environmental > Terrestrial >...
GCTGAGCTTCGGCTTCAGCGCCGGCATGCTCGCCATGGTCGCCACCAACATCGGCGCCGGCCGCCTCGCGCGCGCCGAGCGCAGCGCATGGACCGCGGCGGCGCTCGTGGCCGGCATCATCGGCGCCATCGGGCTGTTCGCGCTGGTGTGGCCGACCGGCTGGGCGGCGCTGTTCAGCGCGGTGCCCGAGGTCCAGCGTGACGCCGCTGCGTACCTCACCATCGCCGGCCTGGCGTTCCCCTGCTTGAGCATCGGCCTCGTGCTGGGGACGGCGTTCCAGGCGGCCGGCCGGCCGCTGTGGCCGCTGCTCGGCGCCGCTGCGCGCGCCGTCGTGGTCGTCGGCGGTGGTGCGCTGGTTGTCTACGGGACGGGCGATGGCCTGGTCGGGCTCGCCGTCGCCGCGGCCGCGGGGCAACTCGCCTACGGCGCCATTCTGGTGATCGCCTTTCGCGCCGGCCTGTGGAAGCGGCGCGACGCGACCGCGCCCCGCAACACCCGCTGAAGAACATCGGCGCCATGGACGAGTTCATCGTCCTGTCACAGCAAGACCTGCGCGCGGCGATGCGCTTCGGCGACTACGTCGAGGCGGTCGCCGACGGCTTCCGGCTGCTCGCGGAAGGCCGGTGCGCGTCGCCGGTGCCGACGCAGATCGACGTCGCGCACGGCGCCTTTCACCTCAAGCCGGCGAGCCTGCCGCGCGGACCGGGCTACGTTGCCGTCAAGGTCAACGGCAACTTCCCGAACAACCGCGCGCGCCACGGCCTGCCGACCATCCAGGGCGCGGTGCTGCTCGCCGACGCGAGCAACGGCCGGCCGTTGGCGCTGCTCGACTCGGCGGAGATCACGCTGCAGCGCACCGGCGCCGCGACCGCGGTCGCCGCGCGCCATCTGGCGCGAGCGGATGCTCGCACCGCGACGATCTGCGGCTGCGGCGCGCAGGCGCCGCTGCAGCTCGCCGCGTTGCGTCACGCGCTCGATCTTCGTCGCGTCTTCGCCTGGGACATCGATCCGGCAGCCGCGCGCGCCTTCTCCGCGCGCATGGCCGCCGAGACCGGTCTCGTCGTCGAGCCGATGGCGGGGTTGCGCGAGGCAACGCGCGTCAGCGATGCCATCGTGACCTGCACGCCCGCGCCCGTGCCGTTCCTCGGCCTCGACGAGGTGCCCACCGGCGGCTTCGTGGCGGCGGTCGGCGCCGACAACCCGGCAAAGAGCGAGATCAAGCCGGAGCTGATGGCACGCGCGATTGTGGTCGTCGACGTGCTCGATCAGGCGCTCGTCATGGGCGATCTGCACCACGCGGTCGCGGCGGGCGCGATGCGCGCGCAGGACGTCCATGCCGAGCTTGGGCAGGTGATCGCCGGCGCGCGTCCAGGCCGCCGGGACGACGACGCGATCATCGTGTTTGACAGCAGCGGCACCGGCATCCAAGACGCCGCCGCGGCGGCGGTCGCCTACGAGGTCGCGCGCCAGCGCGGCCTCGGCATGCGCTGCAGCCTGACGTGAGAGGTTGATCAGAGATGCACGGCCGGTGAATCAAGAACCCGTCATGCTCGGCCTTGTGCCGAGCATCCACGCCTTCGTTTCAGCCGCACTCCCCAGCTGCCACATCAGGACTATGAAGATGACCCCATTCGACTGGAAATTTCCCTACCACTCCCAGCGCATGCCGGTGCTGGCGCACAACGTCGTGGCGACCTCCCAGCCGCTCGCGGCGCAGGCCGGCCTTTCCATGCTGATGAAAGGCGGCAACGCGGTGGATGCGGCACTCGCGACGGCGATCACGCTCACGGTGGTCGAGCCGACCGGCAACGGCATCGGCAGTGATGCGTTCGCGATCCTCTGGGATGGCGGCAAGCTGCACGGGCTGAACGCTTCCGGCCGCTCTCCGGCCGCTTGGACGCCCGAGCGATTCAAGGGCAAAACGACAATGCCTGCCACGGGCTGGGATTCCGTGACGGTTCCGGGCGCCGTATCCGCATGGGTGGCCCTCTCGGACCGTTTCGGCAAGCTGCCGTTCGCCGATCTCTTCGAGCCGGCGATCCGTTATGCGTCCGACGGCTTCATGGTGTCGCCCGTCATCGCGCGGTTATGGGCAAGGCAGGCACCCGCTCTCGAGAAAGTCCCCGGCTTTGCCGAGCACCTGACGGTGAGCGGCCGAGCGCCTGCGGCGGGAGAGCGATTTACGGCGCCGGCGCACGCGCGAGCGCTCAAGCGGATCGCGGAGACGAAGGGGCAGGCTTTCTACACCGGCGACTTGGCGGAGAGCATGGCGGCCCACGCCCGCAAGCACGGCGGCGCGCTGACGGTGGCCGATCTCGCGGAGCACAAGGCCGATTGGGTCGAGCCACTCGCGCAGGACTATCGCGGCTACACGTTGCACGAGATTCCGCCCAACGGCCAGGGCATCGCGGCGCAGATGGCGCTGGGGATCCTCGAGGGGTTCGATCTCGCGGCGCTGGCGGTCGATTCCGCCGACAGCCTGCATCTGCAGATCGAAGCGGTGAAACTCGCGTTTGCCGACGTCTACGAGCACGTTTCCGACGCGGATACCATGCGCGTCAGAAGCGCGGATCTCCTCGACAAGGAATACCTGCGCAGCCGCGGCCGTCTGATCGACATGAAGAAGGCGAAGACGCCGCAGCACGGCGTGCCCGGACGCGGCGGCACCGTGTACCTCACGGCCGCGGACGCTTCCGGCATGATGATTTCGTACATCCAGTCCAACTACCAGGGCCTCGGGTCGGGCGTCGTCGTCGACGGGATCAGCATGCAGAACCGCGGCAATAACTTCGTCCTGCGTCCCGATCACCCCAACGTTGTCGCACCGCGCAAGCGGCCATTTCACACGATCATTCCCGCCTTTATCACAAAAAATGGGCAGCCGATGATGAGCTTTGGCATGATGGGCGGCTCCATGCAGGCCCAGGGGCACACGCAAATCATGACCCGGTTCGTGGACTATCATCAGAATCCACAGGCCGCCTCCGACGCCCCGCGCTGGCGCATTGATCAGGGCCTCACCGTTAAAATGGAGGCAGGCGTGCCCGCCGATGTCGTCGAGGAGCTGCAGGGGCGAGGACACCAGATCGGGATAGCTGATCGCACCGCCACCGAATTCGGGCGCGCGCAACTGATCTACTGCATGGCCGACGGCTACCTGGGCGCCTCCGAACGGCGGACGGATGGGCAGGCCGTCGGGTTCTAACTGCCGTCATGGATGCGCATCCAGAGTACAGTCGATCCGCCTTCCGCCACTTGCTGCGAAGAATCAGATCAGAGGAAATGGGGTATGCGCTGGGTAACCGTCCAGCCAAGTGGATGCGGATCATTTCACGGGTCGCGCAGATTCGCGATCGCGCGCGGCTGCTTTTGGATCGCGCACCAGCGCCATCAATCCGACCGTGACCACTGCAATCACGGCGGCGAGCACGTCGAAGGTCGCCGCATATCCCAATCCGCCGATCAGGAATCCCGCGATCATCGGGCCGGCTGCCTCGCCGATGTCCCAGATGGTTCCGAACACGCCCATGGCGGCGCCGAGGCGGCGCGCCGAGGCAAGATCGGCGATGAGCGCATTGGTCACCGGCGTAACCGCGCCAACGCCGACACCGAGCAGCGGCGCCGTGAGAAGGAACACGGTCAGACTCTCGCTGCGGAAAATCAACGGCAGCGCCGCAGCGCAAAGCAGGAGACCAACGATGATGATCGGTATTCGCCCGACGCGGTCAGAGACGCGTCCGGTTATCGGCTTCGCCACCATGGCGAGGACCAATTGTGCGCCGAGGACGATCGCGATCTCGGCGTCGTTGAGCCCTACATTTTTGGCGTAGATCGGCAGGAATCCGAGAAACGCCCCATAGCCGAGGTACATGACGGCCTCGATGCCGGCCGCGACGAAGATTGGCGGCGTCCGCAACACCTCGGCGAGACCCTGCCGGAATTCCGTCGTTCGCTCGCCGAGAGTCTTGGTCTCGCTCGCAGGCCGATCGGCTTCGGGGAGCAGCAACACCACAAGCAAGGTGAGCACGCCCAGCGCGCCGACGAGAAGATAAGTCACCGAATAGCTGGCCGTGAAATAAAGCACGAAGCCGCCGACGAGCGGCCCCGCAGTTGCGCCGACGTCGTTTGCCGACGAGAACCAGCCGAGCCGCGCGCCTCGCCCGGTCTCGCTGAGACCCGCAACGTAAGCCGAGGCGACGGGTGAGAAGATCGCGGTCGCGAAGCCATGTACGAAACGTAGCGCCAGCAGCGACCATGGATCATGGATGAATGGATAAATGAACGGCGGCACGGCGAAAAAAACCGCCCCGAGCACCATCATGCGCTTGCGCCCCAGCACGTCCGAGAGCGCGCCGGACGGTAGCTTGAAGAAGACGCCGGTGATGGTCGAGGCGGCGACAATGACGCCGATGAGTTCGGGCAAGGCGCCGAGATCGGCGGCGAAAATGGGCAGCACTGGGCTTCGCGCCATTTGGTAGCCGAGGCGCGAAAGCAGGCTTGCCAACACGATCGCTATGAACGCGTTCATAGGGAAAATCCGGATTGATCCAACCGAGCTTTCGATTGGTGCATGCAATTCGCTCCCGGACGGCTCCACAGAATTTCTCCGGAGCCCGCGAAGCCCCGAATCTATTTCGCTACCCCGTAGGTGACTTCGTCGAACAGCGTCACACTGTCGGCCTTTGTCCACAGTCCAACCTTCCCCGCAGCAGGGAAGGTCGAATCTTCGACTTCGAACAACTGTCGGCCGTTGTAGAGGACGCGAAAGCGGCTGCCTTTGAACTCCACGCGCAGCGCAAGCCACGCATTGGCCGGGACCGAAATCGCGACCCCGTAGCCTCCCTTCCTGCCGACGATGTCAAGTGCGCTGCGCACGCCTTCGACGGTCTTGTAGAGCACGACGTTGTCCTCGAGCGCATTGGCACGGACCACGTAGTAGTTGTTCGCATCTCTTGCCCGCCAGACGACTCCGCCCGCACGATCCTCGGAGCCGGCAACGGCCTTGAATTTTATTTGAATGAAGCCGTCTTTGATGTCGGTGTCGTCCTTCAACAGCAGGGGGAAAGTGGCCCGACCGGATTGTTTGACTACTTTCGAATTCGAATGCGCCGTCTTGTCCTGTTCGATCGTCCATTTTGAATCGCCCTTGCCGGTCTTGGTCGCTGTCCAGCCTTTCGGTGCGGCGCCAATCGCGTCGGCCTCGAAGCTCGCTGTGCGGTCTGCCATGGCACTCGCCTCCAACTGAGCAAAGAAACGCGGGCCGCAATGAAAATTGCCCGCATTGCAATCGGGCGGTCTGGCCGCGCTCCTCCGCGTTTCGGACGCACTTTTCCCACTGTCACGTTACACGAAAAATTTAGATGATACATATGTTGCGCCTTCATTTCTGCCTTGATACAATATTTATCTCATGAATGTCGGAGCACCCAGAACGCTGGCGCACAGCTGGCTTCTGCTCATCCATCAATTGCCGGCAAAGCCTGCATATCTGCGCGTCAAGATCTGGCGTCGGCTGCAGGGTCTCGGCGCCGTCGCGGTCAAGAACGCCGTCCACGCGCTGCCGATGAACGAGGAGACGCAAGAAGACTTCGAGTGGCTGCTGCGCGAGATCCAGGAAGGAGGCGGCGAAGCGTTTCTCTGCGAAGCCCGCCTGATCGACGGCCTTTCCGACGAGGAGGTGCGCGCGCTGTTCGATCGCGCGCGTGACGCCGATTACGCCGAGGTGGTCAAGGACGCGCGCGCATTGGCGAAGTCGCTGCGCCCGAACGCAAAGTCCGAGGCGCTCGCCGAGTTTCGCGCGCAGGTCGCGCGGTTGCGCAAACGTCTCGCCGAGGTGGTCGCGGTCGATTTCTTCGGCGCGATCGGCCGCGAAACCGCGGAAGGCATGATCAAAAATCTAGAGGCGCGATTGAACGAGGGCGAGGCGGTGACGAACAAAACGACGGCCGATTCCGGGGCGAGCCCGTTTGGGACGCTGCGCAACAGGACCTGGGTCACGCGACAAGGCGTATACGTCGATCGCATCGCCAGCGCTTGGCTGATACGGCGTTTCATCGATCCCGAGGCGCGCTTCAAATTCGTATCCGGCAAGGGCTATCGCCCCAACGAAGGCGAGCTGCGCTTCGACATGTTCGAGGCCGAGTTCACCCACGAGGGCGACAAATGCACGTTCGAGGTGCTGATGGAGCGCGCCGCGCTGAAGGACTCGGCGTTGCGCGCCATCGCGGAAATCATCCATGACATCGATCTCAAGGACAGCAAGTTCGGCCGCACCGAAGTCGCCGGCATCAGGACGCTGATCGAAGGCATCAGCGTCGCGACCAAGGACGATTCGGAGCGCATTGCGCGCGGCACCGAGGTCTTCAACGACCTCTACGAATATTTCAAGCGCAAGCGGCGATAGCGGGATCGCTGTGGCGAAATGGTGGCGTCTACACGGGAAGCGCTTTCGGCGTCGACGGCGTCGACCTCGGGGAGAACAGGTTCAGGATCAAAGCCCGGCCATGGTCGGAGGATCGTTGATGACATATCAAATAAAGCCACTGTCCTGCGACCCGGCCAAAATCAAAGGCATGTCCGAGCGGCTGATCGTCAGCCACTACGAGAATAATTACGGCGGCGCGGTGAAACGCCTCAACTTGATCGACGAACAGCTCGCCGAGCTCGATTACGCGAAGGCCGCCGGCTTTCTCGTCAATCGCTCAAACGAGAGCAGCTCGTCGCGATGAACTCGATGATCCTGCACGAGCTGTTCTTCGACGGCCTCGGCGACCAAAGCGAACCTGATCCAGCGCTGCGCGACGCGCTCGCGCGCGATTTCGGATCGTTCGAACGCTGGCGATCGGAGTTCGTGGCGATGGGCAAAGCGCTCGGCGGCGGCTCCGGATGGGTGCTGTTGTCGTGGTCGCCGCGCGACCGCAAGCTCGTCAACCAATGGGCGTCGGATCATTGCCATACATTGGCGGGCGGCACGCCGATTCTCGCGCTCGATATGTACGAGCACTCCTATCACATGGACTTCGGCGCCAAGGCGGCGAGCTACGTCGACACGTTCATGGACGTCATTCGCTGGAACAACGTGCAACGACTATTCGTTCAAACGACAAATGGTCGAGGGACGGCGGGCGATACAAGGCAGTGAGCTCAACCCAGAAGGAGATCATCATGCGTGCTGTTCACGTGTTCGCGATTTGCGCCGTGGCGACGATTAGCAGCGCCGCCAGCGCCCAGGAGATCGACTGGAAGAAGGTCGATGAAGCGATCGGACGAAGCGCCGCCGTCGTATCCGGCGACGTGCACCGCTACGGATTTCCGCGCACCGACCTTACGGTGAGCCTCGACGGCGTCACCATCCGGCCGGCGTTGGCGCTCGGCAGCTGGACGGCATTCAAGCCGATGCATGGGGGCGTAATGGTCATGGGCGACCTCGTGCTGCTCCAGACCGAGATCAATCCGGTCATGGCCAAGCTGATCGGGAACGGCATCGACATCACCGCGGTCCACAACCACCTCCTGCGCGCGGATCCTCTGACGTTCTACATGCACATCGGCGGACACGGCGATCCGGTGAAGCTGGCGACGGCGATCCGCGCAGGATTGGGGGAGAGCAAAACCCCACTCACGCCCCCCGCGGCTCCGGCCTCGCAGCCCGCCATCGATCTCGACACCGCCCAGCTCGATCAGATCATCGGCGTCAAGGGGCAGCCCAATGGCGGCGTCTATCAGTTCGGCGTGCCGCGGCGCGACCCGGTGAGCGAGAGCGGAACGCAGCTTGCTCCCGCCGGGCCCACGGGCGTGGCCACGGCGATCGGCTTCCAGCCAACCGGTGGCGGCAAGGCCGCCATCACCGGCGACTTCGTGCTGACCGCAGACGAGGTCAATCCAGTGATCAAGGCGCTGCGCTCGAACGGCATCGAGGTGACGGCGGTCCACAGCCACATGCTCAACGAGCAGCCGCGGCTGTTCTTCATGCACTTCTGGGCCAATGACGACGCGGTAAAGCTCGCCAAGGGACTGCGCGCCGCAATCGACAAGACGGCGAGCGCAAAGAGCTGAGCGTCGCCCGAACGACTTGACGGCCGGGCCGCAACTCTGCGGCCCGGCTCTGAGGAACCAGACCTCGAGTACACCCTTGGAGGCCGTGCTTCTAGTCCCGAACCGAATGGTGCGTTTGCATGTTGCATGAACGGCATCAGCGGCAAGCACCCACAATGCATTCCGTTCGGGCGCAAGAATTGCCGCCGGGTGGAGGCGCAGTGGGATTGATAGAACTGCGAAGGAGATTGGGATGACCATTGCGGCGACACCCGCGCACGGCCGAATCCGCGAGGTCGTTGCTTACTTTTTGCGTCTCGGCCTGCTCGGGTTCGGCGGACCGGTGGCGCTTGTCGGTCAAATGGAGCGCGAGCTTGTGGCTGAGCGGAAATGGCTGACCAAGGAGCAGATGCGCGAAGCGATCGCGATCTGCCAATCCTTGCCGGGACCGCTCGCCATCCAGGTCGGCATCTATGTCTCATACTTGCGGACCGGATTCTGGGGTGCATGGGCCGGAGGTTGGGCCTTCATCTTCCCGAATTTCGTGATCGTCGCGGCGCTCGGCGCCCTCTACGTCTATCTCGGCGATCTGCAGCCGGTGAACGCCATATTTTACGGCGTGAGCCCCGCCGTGATCGCGCTGATCCTCCATTCCTGCTACCGGCTGGCGAAACTGGGGATGGAAGACTGGCTGCAATGGGCGATCGCAGGCGTCTGCCTAGTCGTCACCGTCGCCTTGCAAGCCGAGGTGGCATTGCTGTTCATCGGTGCCGGCATCGTTGGCGTTCTTTATTACGGAAACTTGTTCCGTCGCCGTCCGCCAGTCGCACTACAAATAACCGCAGTCCCGGTATTGGCGCAGCTTGCACCGGTCGCATCCGCCTCGACCCTCGGCAAGCTTCTACTTTTCTTTCTCAAGGCCGGTTCGCTCACGTTCGGCAGCGGCCTCGTGATCGTGCCATTCCTCGAGCAGGGGCTCGTGCGAGAATATGGCTGGCTCGATCCGCGGCAGTTCCTCGTCGCGGTTGCGATCGGGATGATCAGCCCCGGCCCGGTGGTGATCACCGCGACCTTCGTTGGCTACCTGGTCGCCGGCTTCTGGGGATCGCTCGTCTCGACGATCGGAATCTTTTTCCCGTCCTTCATCCTCGTGCTGGTGGCCGCCCCGCTTCTGGCGCGTCACAGAGGCAATCCCAATGTCCAAGGCTTCGTGAAAGGCGCTTACGGTGCCGCGATCGGAACGATCCTGGGCGCCTGCGTCCTGCTCGGGCAGATCGCCATCGGCGACTGGCTGACCGCTCTCATCGCGGTGGCGTCGCTGGCGGTTCTGTTCCGCTGGAAAGTGAACAATCCACTGCTCATCGCGGTGACAGCCGTAGTTGGCCTCATCGCTTTCCCGCTGCTGCAGCCGACATGGGTGATGGTCAAATAGCTCACAATGAGCTTTGAGCGAGTTACACAGAGAGCGGTTACCCACATTGAGAGGAGATCGTCATGCGACCTATCGCTGCGATTATCGTTGTGGTGTTCGGTGTTTGCAGCATCACCGCTGCAGCACGAGCTGAATCGAGCACTTGCAAGCAGTGTCGGGAACAACAACAAGCGTGCACGAAAAATTACTCCGCAAAGACATGCAAGACCGAATACGACATATGCATGAAATCCTGCCAAAAAAAATAGCCGGATCGGTTGGCCGATACCAGGCAAAGGCAGGGCTGCTGGCTCTTGCAATGGCGAGCTTGCCGGCGATCGCGCTGGCGCAGACCGCGCGCTCGCAAGCGCCATCCTACTGCTTCGACCTGAGCCGGGTTCTCGACCTGGCGATGACGAAGGAGAGATTTGCCTCCATCGCCGGACGGCCGCGGCAGGGCAACTTTCGAGATACGAGCCTGATGCTCGTCGACTGGAAAGACTGTTCGCTCTACGGGGCTACGACCTATACCTGCGACTCTTCCGAGATGGACACCGCGGAAGAAGCCGAGAAGGCGCGGGCGGCAATCCTCGATCAAGTCAAAGCTTGTCTCGGGGCGGGCTGGGCCGAAGCCGCCGAGCGATCGTCTCCCAGCTACGTTGTCCTGCACGACGCCGCGCGTCCGGTTTCGATCACGTTGAGCACGGATCAAACCGACGACAAGAAGCACGTCGTTCGTCTCATCGTCTTTGTCCGCAGAAACTAGGTGCGAACATGACGGTCTCGAGCGCCACCCTCCTTGACCGTACCGCCGACCGCGCCCCCGCGCTGATGGAGGTTGCCGGCCTCTCCAAGCGCTATGGCGAACAACGCGCGCTCGCCGACATTTCCTTTGCGGTGAATGCCGGCGAGGTGCTCGGCCTGATCGGACCCAACGGCGCGGGCAAGACGACGCTCATGGAAGCGGTGGCCGGCGTGCTTGCGGCCGACGACGGCCGCATTCTCTGGCGCGGGACGCCGCTTGCCCTGCCGCAGCGCCGCGAGTTCATGTTCTATCTGCCGGACGGACTGCGTCCCTGGGAGGACCAATACGCCGCGCGCGTGATCGAATTCTTCGCGGCGGTGTACGGCAGGCCCGAAATCTTCGTCGCAGAAACGATCCGGTCGCTCGGCCTCGCGCCGGTCCTGCGCAAGCGCATCGCCGCATTGTCGAAGGGCTATGGCCGCCGGCTCATGCTGGCGCTGGCTTTGCTGACCCCCCATCCGCTGCTGCTGATGGACGAGCCGTTCGACGGCTTCGACCTGCGGCAAACGCGCGAGATCATGACCGTGCTGCGCGACGTTGCGAGCAATGGGCGCACGCTCGTTCTCGCCATTCACCAGTTGGGCGATGCCGCGCGCGTCTGCGATCGCTTCGTGCTGCTGGCGGAAGGACGCGTCCGCGGCGTCGGGACGCTGGCGCAGCTGCGCGCGCAGACCGGCAAGCCTGCCGCCGGGCTGGAGGAGGTGTTCCTTGCGCTCACCTGACCCAGCCGTCGTTCGGCGCGCTGCGTTCCATCCATTGCTCGCCAAGGAGCTGTGGGAGGTCGCCAGCGGCCGCGCGCTGTGGACCATGCTGCTGATCCTGTGCCCGCTAGTGGGCTACAGCTTTTTCCAGGCGGCCGCGCTTTACGGCGAAGCGAGCTCGGCCGCGCGCGATTCGCCCCTGCTGGCGAGCGGCCTCTCCCCGTTTGACGGCGTGCTGGTGCCGACATTCGGCGCGCTCTACGTCGCCGTCACGCTTTTGTTTCCCTTCGTGGCCATTCGCACCCTCGGCCACGAAAAAGAGACCGGGGCGCTGCGTCTTCTGGTGCAATTGCCGTATCGCGTTCCGACGCTGATCGCCGCCAAGATGACGGCGATTTTCGGCGCCTGGCTTGCCGCCGTCGTCCCCGCCGCGTCGGCGCTGGCCATTTGGCTGATGCTCGGCGGTCACCTTTACCTTCCCGAAACCCTCGACCTTCTGCTCGGTCATCTGCTCTACGGCCTTTTGGTCGGAGCCATTGCGCTGTTCTCGGCGAGCATCTCCGAAAGCTCGGCGACCGCGGCGATCGTGACGCTTGCGTTCACGATCGGCTCCTGGGTGCTCGACTTTGCGCTCGCGGGCCAGCCCGGCGTGCTCGGGTGGGTATCGCGCCTGTCGCTGACGCAGACGCTGCGCGGCTTCGAGCAGGGACTTCTGTCGGCAGGTCTCGTGCTGGGCATCGTCGCGGCGATCGGCGGCTTCGCCGCGCTTGCGGCGGTGTGGCTGCATCCCGGTGTGCCGTTGCGCGCCAAGTTCGTTCGGTCGGCGGTGTGCGTGACCATTGCTGCCGCGATCGTCACCTTGGCCACGCAGGTCGGACTATCGGTCGATCTCACCGAGGACCGACGCAACTCCTTTCCCGCCGCCGATCAGCGCGCGCTCGCCGACCTGCGCGAGCCGCTGATCATCACGGTTCATTTCGCTCCGGAAGACCCGCGCTACGTCGACCTGCGGCGCAATGTTCTCCTCAAGCTCGAGTGGGTCATGCCCCACGTCACCATCCGGCTCGCTACCACGGGCCAAAGCATGGTGGGCAGCACGAGCGAGGAAGCTTACGGCGAGGTCGAGTATTCCTATGGCGGCCGCACGGACAAGAGCCGCTCGACCAGCCATCGCGAAGTCCTGCCGCTCATCTACGCGCTGGCCGGAAAGCCCATTCCGACGCCGATCGCCGGCGAGGAGTATCCGGGCTACCCGTTGCTCGCCAACGCATCGCCTGCCCTCGCCTGGTTCCTCGGCGGCCTTCCGCTCCTGATCGTCATCGCATGGTGGTCGAGCCGCCGCCCGCCGCAAATCGCCGCCCAACTCATCAAAGATGGAGGTCAAGCATGACAACGAGCAAGCGCATCATCACCATCGCCGCCGCCTGCGTCGGCCTAGCGGCACTGCTGACATACGCCGGCGCCGCGCAATCCCTGAAAGTCGACTTTTCCGACGAGACCGTCGGCGGCGAGCCGAAATCGTTCGTGAGCGTCGTCGGCGTCTGGCGCATCGAGAACGACGGCAACAACAAAGTGCTGGTTGTCGATGGCCGGCAGTGGAAGGAGGGACAGACCTCCGCCGGCATCGCGGACAAGGCGCGCGCGCTCTACGGCGACCGCTATGCCGAATTCCTCGACCGGGTTCAGGCCTATGCGTACTTCCCCTATGTCGTCGCCAAGGACGTCACCGACTTCCGCGATGGCGAAATCTCCGTGCGCTTCGAAGGCATCTCCGGCCGCATCGATCAGGGCGCCGGAATCTTGTTCAACCTCAAACCGAACGGCGACTATCTCACCGTGCGCGCAAATCCGCTGGAGAACAATCTGGTCTTATGGAAATTCGAGAAAGGCAAGCGGTCTTCGGTGAAATGGATTCGCAATACGCCGACCCCGACCCGCCAGTGGCACGACCTCAAGGTCCATATCGCCGGGCCCAAGGTCGCGGCTTATCTCGACGGTAAGCTCTACTTGGAGCATGCCCTGCCCGAGCCGGTTTCGGGACGAATCGGCCTGTGGTCGAAGGCCGACAGCCACATGTACTTCGACGACTTCACCGTGACGCCGGCCGATTGATCGATGGCGCAGTGGGAGTTCAATCGTAGCGCGGCGCTGCTCGAACGCTTGGGCGTCGCCGGACAAGCGGATGTCGTCAATCTCTACGCTGCGCGCGCCGCGCGCGGGTTCGGCGACGGCTTCGCCGCCATCATCCTGCCGGCCTATCTGCTCGAGATCGGGTTCGATCCGTTCCAAATCGGCCTGGTGGCGACCGCGGCCCTGCTCGGCTCGGCCGCCACCACCTTGGCCATCGGGCTCCTGGCACCGCGCTACCACTTGCGCACGCTGCTCCTACTCTGCGCGGCCTTGATGGTGGTGACCGGGATCGCGATCCCGAGCGTCCAGCACCTCGCCTTCATCGCAGTGGTGGCCTTTATCGGTACGATCAACCCCGATGTCTCCAGTGGTCTGCATGTGCCGCTCGAACAAGCCGCGCTCGCACATCGGGCATCGGACAAGGAACGAACGCATGTTTTCGCGCGCTATAGCCTGATCGGTGCGCTATCGATTGCAGCCGGCGCGCTCGCAGCGGGCGCGCCCGACCTGTTGGTGTCCGTTGGCATGGGCAGGATCGGCGCCCTGCAGGCGATGTTCTACGTCTATGCCGCGCTCGGGCTCGTGGGAGCGCTGTTTTATTCGCGGCTGCCGCGCGCCGAGGTCAAGGAGGCGGCGCCGCGCGCCACCGCTTTGGGCCCCTCGCGCCGAACCGTCTACAAGCTCGCCGCGCTCTTCAGCCTGGATTCGTTTGCGGGCGGCTTCACCGTTCAGTCGCTCATGGCGCTTTGGCTGTTCGAGCGTTTCGATCTCTCGCTCGCCGCAGCAAGCGCGTTCTTCTTCTGGTCGAACGTGCTCACGGCCTTCTCCTATCCGGTGGCGGCGCGGCTGGGCAAGCGCTTCGGCCTCGTCAACACCATGGTGTTCACGCATATTCCCTCGAGCGTCTGTCTCATCCTCGCAGCTTTCTCGCCGAATCTTACCATCGTGCTCACGCTGCTGCTCGTGCGCTCCGCGCTCTCGCAGATGGACGTGCCGACGCGCACGTCCTACGTCATGGCGGTGGTGACCCCCGAGGAGCGCACGGCCGCCGCGAGCGTGACCGCGGTTCCGCGCAGCCTGGCATCGGCGATCAGTCCGGCAATGTCCGGCGCCCTGTTGTCGACGTCGTTTGCGGGATTGCCGCTCGTCGTCTGCGGCGTGTTGAAGATCGTCTACGACCTCTCGCTCTTGTTTTCGTTTCGACACATCAAGCCGCCGGAGGAGAAGGAAGCGCCGCGCTGAAATTCCGTGCCGGCACGTGACCTCCAATTGTCCGTGCGCGCACGAGAAGGCGCAATGAGCCCCGCGATTGTGGCAAGAGGTCTCGTCGTTTAAAGGCGGATGGAGATACTGAACATGCACCTGGCGCTGATCAAACCTCTTATCCTCGGAGTCAGTTCACAAGGAGAGAACCAATGCAAACAATATCAGTATTGCTTGTGTTGGGCTTGAGCGCTGTCGCCATGACAACACCGGCTGTTGGCGGTTATCGTCTTGTTCAAACGATTGCCATTGCTGGCGATGACGGATGGGATCATCCCACAGTAGATAGTGCCGCCCGGCGACTGTATGTGACGCACGGCACGCACGTGGTCGTGATCGATGCCGACTCCGGAAAGCTCGTGGGAAAGATCGACGACACGCCCGGTGTTCACTTTACCGTAATCGATCCGGAACTGAATCGTGGCTTTATCAGCAACGGCGGGGCTGCCCGCCTGACGATCTTCAATACGAACACGCTGGAGACCATTGGGCAGGTGAAATCAACGGGCGAGAACCCAGGGCCGACGGTCTTTGATCCCGCGACGAAGCGTGTCTTTACCTTCAATCTCAACAGCCACAACGCAACTGTTGTCGACTCCAAAGAAGGCAACGTGGTCGGTGCACTCGACCTGGGCGGAAAACCAGAACTTGTCGGCACAGATGCAAAAGGAAATGTTTTTGCCAACTTAGTGCAGAAAAACGTCGTCCTGCAGATCGATTCCCGGAAGATGACGGCAGGTCAAACTTGGCCGGTCGCGCCGGGCGTGGGCCCGCGGACGATGGCCGTGGACCAAAAGAACGGAAGGCTTTTCATTGGATGCGCAAATCGCCGGATGGTCATTCTGGATTCGAATAATGGGCGCGTGATTGGCTCGCTACCAATCGGGTCGGGACCGGATGATTCCGCCTACGATCCGGAAACACGGCTCGTATATACCTCCAATGGTGGCGACGGCACTGTTTCGATCATCCAGCAGGACTCTCCAGACGACTACCGCGTGTTCGAAACCGTGAAGACTGCGCCCGGAGCGCGGAACATGGCGCTCGATCTGAAGACGAAAAAGATATTTTTGCCATTATCCGACCGCGAGCCCCTGCCGCCGACCGGAGAAACGCCGAGCCCCCGGGGCAAGATCATGCCTGGAACCTTCCGGGTTCTTGTCTTTGGCATGTAAAGAGCAGAATGCCAGTGCGGTGTGGTGTGCGTGCCGACTGTGCAAA
>Ga0306926_10003916_pt1 | contig 15545 bp, 23 predicted proteins | sample flu12Cox44000178_FD_203759 | JGI IMG/M metagenome (GOLD analysis project Ga0306926, IMG submission 203759) | Lab enrichment of tropical soil microbial communities from Luquillo Experimental Forest, Puerto Rico - flux8day.12C.oxic.44.000.178 (v2)... | ecosystem: Environmental > Terrestrial >...
CGCTGGGCGTGAAGGATCAGTTGATCTTCCCCGAAATCGATTACGCCAAGGTAGAAAAGACCAAGGGGATGAACATCTCGATCACCACCACCGCCCGCACCGACGCGGAAGGCTTGGCCTTGCTGCGCCAAATGGGGATGCCGTTCCGGCAGTAGGGAGAGAAACACCATGGCAACGACTGCCAAAATCGCGAAAGACCTGAGGCTGGAAGAAGCCAGAAAGAGCAAGACGCCCAAACTCCGCTGCCGGCACCGGAACCGCTGCTGGCGCTGCGGGCGCCCGCGCGGCTATCTGCGCAAGTTCGGTGTCTGCCGGCTGTGCTTCCGCCAGCTTGCACTGAACGGCGAGATTCCAGGAGTGATTAAAGCCAGTTGGTAGGAGGCTAAGCAGAACACTCATGATGACCGATCCTATTGCTGACATGCTGACGCGGGTGCGCAACGCGATCCAGGCACGCCATCCGAAGGTGGACGTACCCGCTTCGAAGTTGAAGACCGAGATCGCGCGGATTCTGAAGGAAGAAGGTTACATCAGCAACTTCAAGGTAGCCGAAGAAGGCGCCAAAAAGACCATCAAGATCTACCTGAAATACGGCACTGACAACGCGCCGGTGATTTCGGCGATCGAGCGAGTCTCGCGGCCAGGCTGCCGCGTGTACGTCGGCCAGACCGACATTCCGCGTGTGCTCGGCGGCCTCGGCATCAACATTCTGACGACTGCTCGCGGCGTTATGACCGGGCGCGCCGCCCACAAGGAACACGTGGGCGGCGAAATCTTGTGCCGCGTGTGGTAGTGAGGTTTTGAGATTATGTCCAGAATTGGAAAAAAGCCGATCCCGCTGCCCAGCGGCGTGAAGGTCCAGATCGGCACACAACTGGAAGTTACCGGCCCCAAGGGAAAGCTCGCCGTGCCCATTCCTGCCGGAATTAGTGTCCAGCAAACGGACGGGAAACTGGAGATCAAGCGCGCTTCTGACGACGAAGCCGCTCTCCACGGCCTGACGCGCGCTCTCGCCGCCAACGCGGTCGAGGGTGTTTCGAGCGGATTCACCAAGGAACTAGACATCGTGGGAATCGGATACCGGGCCGATATCAAAGGCAAGGTCGCGACCTTCACGCTCGGTTACTCTCACCCCATCGAGTTCCTCCTGCCGGAAGGCGTCGATCTGAAGATCGACAAGCAGACGCATCTGGTCCTGACCGGCCATGATCGGCAGTTGTTGGGCCAGGTGGCGGCGAATATCCGCGCGCTGCGTAAACCGGACCCTTACAAGAACAAGGGAATCCGCTACACCGGTGAAGCCCTGCGCAAGAAGGTCGGCAAAACCGGAGCGACTGCCAAATGATTCATAAAGTCGAAAAGAAGAAAATTCGAAGCCGCGTTCACAAACGCATTCGCCAGAAATTGCGCGGGACGGCTGAACGGCCGCGACTGGCCGTTTTCCGCAGTGTGGCGCACATCTACGCGCAGGTCATCGACGATGCCCTAGGCAGGACGCTGGTGGCAGCCTCCTCGGTGGCCAAAGACGCCAAACCGGCTCGGGCGGCCAAGGGCGCCAGGACGTCTAAGACGACGAAAACAGGCGGCGGCAATGTCGCGGCGGCCAAGGCGATCGGCAAGCTTTTGGCTGAGCGTGCCAAAGAGAAAGGCATCGCCAAGGTGGTGTTTGACCGAGGCGGCTATCCCTATCATGGCCGCATCAAGGCCCTGGCCGAAGCGGCGCGCGCAGCGGGACTGGAGTTCTGATCCGATGGCTATTGTGAAACGTATCGACCCGTCGACCTTGAACCTCAAAGAGCAGGTGGTGTCCATCAACCGGGTCACCAAGGTGGTGAAGGGAGGCAAGAACCTCAGCTTTTCGGCGCTGGTAGTGATAGGCGATCCGTCGGCCAAAGTAGTCGGCTACGGCGTGGGCAAGGCCAAGGAGGTGCCTTCGGCCATCCGCAAGGGCATCGAGGCTGCCAAGAAGAACCTGCGCAAGGTGCACGTGCCCGAGACCACGATTCCCCACCAGGTGCTGGGTGTCTATGCGAGTTCCCAGGTCCTGCTGAAGCCGGCCCCGGAAGGAACCGGCGTCATCGCGGGAGGCGCGGTACGGGCGGTGATATCGGCCTGCGGGGTTCCCAATGTTTTGACCAAGTCGATCGGCCGGCGGAATCCGCACAATGTCGTCAAGGCCACCATCGTGGCGCTCGAGTCGCTGCGCGATAAGAACGCCGTGGCTGAAATGCGCGGCTTGACGGTGGAGAAACTCTGATGGCGGGCACGATCAAGATCAAACTGGTGCGCAGTCCGATCTCGACGCCGGAGAAGCACAAGAGGGTGGTCAGGGGCTTGGGGCTGCGCAAACTCAACCAAGTCGTGGAGCGGCCCGACTCGCCGGTGTTTCGCGGCATGGTCAAGAAGGTGCCGCATCTGCTGGAAGTGGTGAAATGAGTGAAGGCGGTGGAATGAGAAGTAAGGGCCGGGGGCCGGGAGCCGGAGGCCGGGGGGAACGGACATGAATCTGAGTGGATTGAGACCGCCGGTGGGCCAGAAGAAGGCCCCCAAACGCATCGGGCGCGGCATGGGGTCGGGGCACGGCAAAACCGCGACCCGCGGAAGCAAGGGGCAGCACGCCGGCACGGGGTTCAGCCAGAAGCGCGGTTTTGAAGGCGGGCAGATGCCGATCCACCGCCGCCTGCCGAAGCGCGGATTTACCAATATATTCAAAAAGCAGTTCGCGATCGTCAACCTAGGGCGCCTGGACAAGCTCGACGGTGACACCTTTGGTAGCGACCGTCTGGTGGAGCTCGGTGTCATCAAGAAGACCGGCGACGGTCTCAAGATTCTGGGCTCTGGTGAGTTGACGCGCAAAATCACGGTGGAAGCCCACCAGTTTTCCAAATCGGCGCTGGATAAAATCCGGAAGGCCGGAGGCACGGCTCAGGTAATCGGCGCGTCGGTCGAATAGCGCCGGAATCGAAGGGTATCATGGGTAGGTTTTTTGAAGCGTTCGCAAATATCTTTCGCGTCCCGGACCTTCGCAAGCGGCTCCTGTTCACGCTGGGGCTGCTGGCGGTGTATCGTCTCGGCAGCCAGATTCCGACGCCGGGCATCAATGTCCAGCGCCTGGAGGATTTTTTCAGTTCAGCGCAAGGGTCGATCTTCGGCTTTTTCGACCTGTTCGCCGGCGGGAATCTCCGTCGCCTGACGATCTTCGCGCTGGGCATCATGCCCTACATCACCGCGTCGATCATCCTGCAGTTGTTGACCGTGGTGGTTCCCACGCTCGAAAAGCTCCAGAAAGAAGGCGAATTGGGGCGCCGAAAAATCACCCAGTGGACGCGCTATCTGACCATTATCCTTTCGATCCTGCAGTCGTTCGGAATCGCGCAGGGCTTGCAGACGATGCAGGGCGGCATCGTGATCAATCCCGGATTCGGCTTCGTGCTATTGACCATCATTTCCCTCACCACCGGCACCGCGTTCATCATGTGGTTGGGAGAGCAGATCAGCGAGCGCGGAGTGGGCAATGGCATGTCGCTGATCATCTTCACCGGCATCGTAGTTGGGCTGCCGCGCGCCATTCAGAACATCTACACGAATACCTTCGAAACTCACGAATGGGGTCCCCTGACGCTGATCTCACTCATGGTCATGATGATCGTGGTGGTTGCCTTCATCGTGCTTGTGGAGCGCGGCGAGCGGCGCATTCCGGTGCAGTACGCCAAACGCGTCGTGGGCCGCCGCGTTATGGGCGGGCAGTCCACGCACATGCCGCTCAAGGTGAATGCGGGCGGAGTGATCCCGGTAATTTTCGCCTCCTCGATTCTAGCCTTTCCGCAGACCCTGGCGACTGTCCCCGCGGTGAAAAACATGGCCTGGCTGTCGAGCACGCTGACCAGCATCCAGCACGGTGAACCGCTCTACTACGTCCTGTTCGTGGCGGGCATCATTTTCTTCTGCTTCTTTTACGTCTCGATCATATTTAATCCCAATGAGGCGGCCGACAACATGCGCAAGTACGGTGGCTTCATTCCGGGAATCCGGCCCGGCCGCAACACCGCCGATTACATGAACAACATCCTGACCAAGATTACGGTGGTGGGAGGAATTTATCTTTCGATCCTCTGTCTAATCCCGGACATCATGATCTCGGGCATCAAACTGAACCATTTGCCATTGCTTGGCAACTGGATGGACCGTGTGGCACCGCGGTTCTTAATCGAGGGTTTGAACGTCCAGTTTTATTTCGGTGGGACCTCTCTGTTGATTGTGGTGGGCGTGGCCATGGATACGATCAACCAGATCGAAGCCCAGCTCATCATGCGCCATTATGAAGGCTTCACGCCGCGATCGGGGCGGATCCGGGGTCGGCGGAGTACCTTCTGAACGTTTCGCCTTCTTGTTTTTTGTGAACGGACTGGTTTTGTTTGGTTCCCCAGGTTCGGGAAAGGGTACGCAGGCCAAGCTGCTCGAGCAATGCCTGCGGATCCCACACGTGTCGACGGGCGACATGCTGCGGGCCAAAGGCGCGGCCGCCGGATCTGTGGTGGTCGCCACGATGGAGGCGGGCGCCCTGGTTTCCGACGAAGTGGTCAACCTGATGGTGGAGGATCGGCTCAGCCGGGAGGATGCCGCCCGTGGTTTCATTCTCGACGGCTATCCGCGCACGCGGGCTCAGGCCGAGCATTTGTGCTGTTGGTTCGATCAACGGGGCATTCGCGAGTTGGTGATTCATCTGTCAGTTGATTACAATGTGATCATCGCCCGTTTGACCGGCCGGCGCCAGTGTCCCGTGTGCGGGAGTCTCTACAACATCGTTTCGCAGCCTCCTCGCGTGGACGAGTTGTGCGACCGGGACGGCCAAAGGCTGGTCGTCCGGGATGATGACCGGGAATCGGTGATTCGGGAGCGCCTGGACGCTTATGAGCGGCAGACGCGGCCCGTGTTGGATTACCTAAACGCTGCCGGCCGCCGGGTCTACAGCGTGGATGCCAGCCAGGGCAGTCCGGAAGAGGTTTTTCAGAAGATTCGCCAGGCTCTGGAGACGCATGATCGTAAGGAAAACGTCGGCTGAGCTGGAGAAAATGCGGTGCAGCGGTCTGCTGGTCTGGCGGATCCTCGAAAAGTTGAAGGAGTTGGCGGCCGAAGGCGTGAGTACCATGGATCTGGAGGTCGCCGCCGAAAAGATGATTTCCGATGCCGGAGCGCGGCCGGCCTTTAAAGGGTATTTTGTTCCGGCAGCGGGTGAGGTTTACAAGTTCGTGTTGTGCACTTCGGTCCATCGACACGGGAGTGAAGCTGGATGGTTACTATGGCGATTCTGCGATCACCGTGCCCGTCGGAGATGTAAGTGCGCAAGCCGCCAAGCTGCTCGAGGTGACACGCGAGTCCTTGGAACTGGCCATCGATCAAGTGCGATCGGGCAATCGCCTGTTTGATGTTTGTGGTGCCGTCGAGCAGCATGTGACGGCGAACGGCTTTTCGGTGGTGCGAGAGTATGTGGGCCACGGCATTGGCACTCAGCTTCATGAGGAGCCGCAAGTGCCCAATTATGTGGATCGCAAGAACGAAAATCCGCGGCTCAGGGAAGGCATGGTGCTGGCGATTGAGCCGATGGTAAATGCCGGACGCCCCGATGCCGTGGTGCGGAAAGACCGCTGGACGGCGGTGACCAAGGACGGGCAGAATTCGGCGCATTTTGAACACTGCGTCGCCGTCACCGAGAACGGGCCATGGGTGTTGACCAGGCCGTGAACCGGCGGGGCCCGCGCCGGGCGGGCGAACCCAAAGGTTTCGCGGCCGGGCCTGTGGTCGCGGCCACCGTGATCGAACAGCGGCCGAGCGGAGTGTACCTGGTGGCGCTCGAAAACCGGCATGCGGTTTTGGCCCACTTGGTGGGCGAGTTGAAACGGAATTTTGTGAGGCTGGTCGCGGGAGATCGCATCGAAGTGAAATTGAGTGAGCACGATCCGGGCCGCGGAAGAATCTGCCGGAAGCTGTGAGGGGATCGGATCGCTGCCGGTTTCGCCCGGCTCGCGACTCCTCCCTGCCGGCTTGAGGTTTTTATGAAGGTACGAGCGTCGGTCAAAAAGATTTGCGATAAGTGCAAGGTGATCCATCGCGAAGGTGTGGTGCGGGTCATCTGCGTGAACCCGAAACATAAGCAGAGACAGGGATAACGAGGAACTATCATGGCACGCTTAGCCGGTGTAGACCTGCCGCCCGCCAAGAGGGCCGAGATCGGGCTGACTTACATCTACGGCATCGGCCGTACCCGATCGCGGTCGCTGCTGCACCGGGCCGGCATTGATTTCGACAAGAAAGTCCGGGATTTGACCGAAGACGAGGTCAACCGTGTGCGTCAGATCCTGGAAGAAGAAGGCGCCGTCGAAGGCGACCTGCGCAAAGAAGTCTCGATGAACATCAAGCGTCACATTGAGATGGGTTCTTACCGCGGACTGCGGCACCGCCGCGGGCTGCCCGTGCGAGGCCAGAGGTCGCATACCAACGCCCGCACCCGCAAGGGTCCGCGCCGCGGAACCATTGCCAACAGGAAGAAGGCAACCGCGAAGACGTAAAGGCTGAATATGGCGAAGGCACCGACGAAAACGGCGAAGAAGAAGAGTTTCAAGAAGAAGGAAAAACGCATCGTTCACACGGGGGTCGTGCATGTTCAGGCCACCTTCAACAACACCATCGTGACCATCACCGACCAAGAGGGCGGCACGCTCGCCTGGTCGAGCGCGGGCTCGCTCGGATTTCGCGGGTCCCGCAAAGGCACCCCGTTTGCCGCTCAGCAGGCTTCTCTAACTGCGGCCAATAAGGCGGTGGAGAGTGGCTTGCGGTCGGTGGAAGTCCGGGTGAGCGGACCGGGCTCGGGCCGCGAGTCGGCAGTGCGCGCTCTGTCGACGGCGGGCATCGAGGTGCGGGCCATCAAGGACGTCACGCCGATTCCACACAACGGCTGCCGCCCGCCCAAGAAGCGGAGAGTTTGAAGCAAGCGATCGCAAGCGGGAAGAAGGCCAGCCAGGCTGTAAACCGCACCTGAAAAGAAGGTAAAGGAGAGACGATTTGGCACGATACATCGGCCCGGTCTGCCGGCAATGCCGGCGCGAGGGCATGAAACTCTATCTGAAAGGTGAGCGCTGTCACAGCGAAAAGTGCGCCATCGAGAAGCGTAACTTTGTTCCCGGGCAGCACGGCAAGGATCGTAAGGCGAAGCTGGTCGGATATGGCTTGCAGCTTCGTGAGAAACAGAAGGTGCGGCGCATCTACGGCGTACTGGAGACGCAGTTCCGGAACGCCTACGAGAAAGCGGCTCATGCTAAAGGGATCACCGGAGAAAATCTGATGTCCGGGTTGGAGCGACGTCTGGACAGCGTGATCTACCGCATGGGCTTCGGGACCAGCCGCGCGCAGGCGCGCCAGATCGTACGCCACGGCCACGTCGAGCTCAACGGGCGCAAGTGCAACATTCCTTCGGCATTGGTGAAGGTCGGCGATGTGGTTTCGGTCCGCGAAAGCAGCCGGACGAACCCGACCATCCTGGCGGCGCGTGATGCGACGGCCCACGCGCCGGCCCCCAACTGGATTGACGTAGATCGCGAAGGATTGAAGGGACGGGTCCAGGCCTTGCCGAAACGCGACGAGCTGGTGCAGATCCAGTTGAACGAGCAGCTGATCGTCGAGTTGTATTCGAAATAGAGTGTGGGGCCAGGGGTCACGAGCGGGGCTGGGAGGACGAAATGACCTGGCCGGCCTCGGGCTTGGGGGCCCCGACCCCGGGAAAGGTTTTCTATGTTTAAAGGTTTTCAGAAACCGAAAAGGTTAGTCGCCAATACCGAGTCCCTCACCGACCGCTACGGCATGTTCACGGCTCAGCCCTTTCAGCGCGGATTCGGCACCACCATCGGCAATAGTCTCCGCCGCGTACTGCTGAGCTCCATCGAAGGGGCGGCCATCACGGCCGTGCGCATCGAAGGTGTGGAACACGAGTTTAGCCCAATCCCCGGTGTGGTCGAGGACGCAACCGATATCATCCTCAACCTGAAGCAGATTCCGTTCAAGATCATCGGCGAAGGTGTGAAAATGGTGCGGCTCAATGTCGAGCATCCCGGAGACATTCGCAGCGCACAGATCGACACCGACGCGGACGTCGAAGTGCTTGATCGCGACGTTCACATCGCAACCGTCAGCGAAGGCGGACGGCTTGCCATTGAGATGCGCCTGAAAACTGGCCGTGGCTATGTCAGCGCCGACAAGAATTTCGATGAAGACCTGGCGCTGGGCTACATCCCTATCGACTCGGTGCACTCACCGGTGCGGAAGGTCAACTTCGCCGTGGAGGCCGCGCGTCTCGGCCAGATGACCGACTACGACAAGCTCACGCTCGAGGTCTGGACCAACGGCGCCGTTTCTCCCCAGGATTCGATCGGCTACGCCGCCAAACTCCTCAAGGACCACATGTCGATCTTCATCAACTTCGAGGAAGTGGCGGAAACCGCTGAAGAAGTCTCCGAGCGCGGCATGGACAAGATGAACGAAGTCCTCAACCGCTCGGTCGAAGAGCTCGAGTTGAGTGTTCGCTCGTACAACTGTCTTAAGAACGCCAACATTCAGACGATCGGCGAGTTGATTCAGAAGACCGAAGCCGAGATGCTGCGCACCAAGAACTTCGGCCGCAAGTCGCTCAACGAAATCAAAGAGATTCTAGCCAACATGGGCCTGTCGCTCGGGATGCGGATCGACCCGCATGGGCGTTTGGTCGCCCCCCCGGCTGCGGGTGGAGGCGTGCCGATCGAGGCCGGCCCGGAGGAGGCCGAGCAGGGGCCGTATCCGGAGTAACGCATGAGACATAGGGTTGCCGGATTCAAACTCAAAAGGCCTGTGGACGCGCGCGATGCGCTGCTGCGGAATCTCGCCACCAGCGTGATCGAGCATGAGCGCGTTGTCACCACGGTGCCCAAGGCCAAGGCCGTGCGGCCGCTGGTGGAAAAGATGATTACCCTCGCCAAGCAAGACACGCTTCACTCGCGCCGCCAGGCGGCCGCGGTGCTCCGCACACCGGGTTCGGTCAAGAAACTGTTCGACACGCTGGGCACGCGTTTTGGCCAGCGCAACGGGGGCTATACGCGCATCACGCGCCTTGGCCCGCGCAAAGGTGACGGTGCGGAGCAGGCCATGATCGAGTTGGTCGGTTCTGAACTGGTCAAACGCGCCGCCGACCGCGCCAAGCGCCGCGAGGAGCGCCTCAAAGCCCAGCGCGAAGGGCGCGAGGGCGAAGAAGAGACCAAGGAGTAGGTGGGACGCGCCGGCTCGTCTCGCCGGTCGAGTCACTCGAGCGAAAACTCGATTCCCTGCGCCAACGGCAGCTCGTTGGACCAGTTGAGAGTGTTGGTTTGCCGTCGCATGTAGGCCTTCCAGGCATCGCTGCCCGACTCGCGGCCGCCGCCAGTCTCTTTTTCGCCGCCGAAGGCCCCGCCGATTTCCGCGCCGCTCGTCCCGATGTTGATGTTGGCGATGCCGCAATCGCTGCCGCGGTGGCTGAGGAACGTCTCCGCCGAGATCAGGTTGGTCGTGAACATCGCCGAGGAGAGCCCCTGTGGCACGTCGTTGTGCCAACCGATCGCCTGCTCTAGATCGTCGAACTCGATCAGGTACAAAATCGGTGCGAAGATCTCTTCCTTCAGTACGGGCATGTCGGGACGCGCGCGCACCAGAGCCGGCTCGACGTAACAGCCCTTGATCGGCGCCCCGCCGACGAGCACTTCGCCGCCCTCGTCGCGAATCCGGCCGAGCCCCTCCATCATGTCCCGCACGGCGCGGGGATTGACCAGCGGCCCCATGACGGTAGCCGGTTCCATCGGGTCGCCGATCTTCACTTGCCGGTACGCCGCCACCAGCGCCGCGGTCATCTTGGCCGCGATTCCGGCCTGAAGAAACAGCCGCCGGGTTGTCGTGCAGCGCTGGCCGGCGGTTCCGATAGCGCCGAACAACACGGCACGCAGCGCCAGGTCTAAGTCGGCGTCGTTCATGACGATAATCCCGTTGTTGCCGCCGAGTTCCAGAATCGACCTTCCCAGCCTCGAGGCGACCACTTCGGAGACATGACGGCCCACCTCGGTCGAGCCGGTGAAACTTACCAGGGGAATCCGCCGGTCTTGGATGAGCGCTTCGCCGACGGGGTTGCTGGCGCCGACGACCAGGTTGAAGATTCCCTTGAGCGAGTGCCGATCCATCACCCGGTTGCAAATCTTCTGGACCGCAATCGCCGCGAGCGGTGTCTCCGAAGAAGGCCGCCAGAGTACGCAGTCGCCGCATACCGCCGCGATCATCGCGTTCCACGACCAAACCGCGACCGGAAAATTGAATGCGCTGATGACCCCGACAAGTCCCAGGGGATGCCACTGCTCGTACATCCGGTGCTCCGGACGTTCGCTGTGCATCGTCAGGCCATAGAGCTGGCGGGACAGTCCTACGGCGAAGTCCGCGATGTCGATCATCTCCTGAACTTCGCCCAAACCCTCGGGCAGGATCTTCCCCATTTCGAGCGTCACGAGCGCGGCCAGATCGGCTTTGTGTAGCCGCAGTTCATTGCCGATCTCGCGCACAATTTCGCCCCGTTTTGGCGCGGGAATCATGCGCCATTCTGAGAAAGCCGCCTGCGCGCGCGCGACGACGCATTCGTAGTCGGCGGGGCCGGCGCGGAGCACTTTGGCCAAAGCTTCACCGGTGGCGGGATTGATGGACTCGAGTTCTCCCCCTGAGGGATTCGGGATCCAGTCGCCGTAGCAGGCGCCGGAGTTCACCGGCTCGATCTCGAGCCTTTCCAGGACTTCCGTAAGGGAAGGGGTAAGGGTGGGCACGCTTTCATTCTATCGAGTGGCACGATCCTCCGCGCTTTCGTGACTTGGGGCCCTGCCCTCGAAGTATGCGACAGCGACACTCACCCCTATTGCCTCGGTTGCCGGGTCTGAGGTCCGGCTAGGATATGTAGTTTTACCTTAACCCTAGTCTGGAGGATTCCCAGGGTATCTTTTGGCTACTCGCTGGGCAATGCACGAGGTTCGACTCACCGAATTCGCAGGAAAAGCGCCGTTACAATTGGCTCTCGTACTGTTCGAAAACCACCCGTACGAGTTGGCCGCGGGTCCGCACGCCGGTTTTCTGAAAAAGACTCTGCAGAATGGCCTTGACATAGCTTTCCGAGATCTGGAGCCGCCAGGCGATCTCCTTATTGGAAAGACCTTCCAACACAAAACGGAGGACCTTACGCTGCCGGTCATTGAAGATCGGGGCGTCTAAGTCCCCGGCGCCGCCAGCCTCCTCTGCCAGTGGCTCCGAACAACGCTCGGGGAAAGTCCGCCCGGAGACGACGGCGCGTATCGCTTCCTTCAGATCTTCGAGCGGCAAGTGTTTCAGAAAAATGCCCGATACGCCCTGGCGCAGCAACCGCCGGGCTTCATTCTCGCTCACCCAGGCCGTCACCACCAGTACCCGCCCCTCGAAGCCGGCCTCCCGAGCTGCCGGCACGAAGTGTGAGGCCCGCTCGGACCCGAGGTCATGATCAAGCAGCACGAGGTCGAACCGGCGTTGGGCCAGGATCTCGAGCGCCTCCCGGATGCTGCCGCAGTGCTCGATCATGATACCCGGCTCGGCACCCAGCGCTCCCGATACGCTCTCGCGAAACAGGGTGTGGTCATCCACCAGCAACACGCGAAGAGGTTGTCGGTTGCTCTCGATCATCCTGCACTCTACTTTCCTCGGGCCAGAGCTCCACGGCAAAGCAGCTTCCCGAGAGCTGCGGCTCGTAACGGAGTCCGCCTCCGTGCGCCCGCAAAATGGCCCGTGAGATATACAGTCCGAGCCCGGCGGCGTGCGCTCCGGCCTGGAACGGTTTGAACAGTTCTTCCGGGTGAGCGACGCCGGGGCCTGTGTCGTAGAACCGGACCATCACCAGTTCGTGTTCGAGTCCCGCCGTGATGCGCAATTCCCGCCGCGGGCTATGCGCCAAAACGCTCTTGATATTTCGTGCCAGATTGACGAACACCTGCAGCAGGCTCTGATGATCGGCCTGGACCAGGGGCAGGTTCTCCGCCAGGTCCCAGGTCACATCGATCGCGGCTTCCCGTAGAAACGGTTCGATGACGATGCGGGTTTCATCGAGCAGAGTGCCCAAGTCCGTCACTGCCGCCTCACGCTCGGACGCCATATGCAGACCCGAGGTCGCAATCCGTTCGAGCGCGTGGATGAGGCTGCCGAGCGCCTCATACTGGCGGTTCTGGGCTATGCCGGCAACTGAAATCAGTCCTCGATAGGAGGAGGCCGCCGCCGAGGCGAGGTTGCGGATCTCGTGCGATATGGCGCCCACGAGCACGCGCGACGTGGCCAGCATCGAGTCCAGACCCGCTCCCTCGCGGTCGCGCAGGTTTTCGGAGGCATCCCAGATCACCGCCGCCAGTCCCGGGCCGTCCGAGACACGGTACGTCGACAACCACACGTGCGCGAGAAAAACCTCCCCGTTCTTCCTCTTCGCTTTGCACTCCACGTTGGTGCGCATGTTGCCGCCGGGATGCTGGCTCTGCAACATGCGGGGAAGGATCGGCAAGTACGGGGACACGTCGGCCCCGAGCAAGGTATCGTCGTCGAAATCCAGCACCTGTCGGGCGCTCTCGTTGGCCAGCAGCACACGGCCGGAGCTGTCGAGCGTCAGAATCGCAAGCGGGCTGGTCTCAATGAGGGTGCGGACCTGGGACTCCGCGTCCTGCCGCAGCCGCACCTCGGTTTCCATTTCGGTGACGTGTTTGTTGAGCAGCCGCCGTCGCTGGTTCAGTTCCCCAACAAAGAAACCGGTCATGGCGAATCCTGCCGCCGCGACCACCAGGCGGTCGGCAGCGCCTTGCGACCAGGGCACCGGATTGAAAGCCTCTTGCAAGAAACTGCAGAACCCCGCCAGCGCAACAATCTGTACGCTGTTCAGTGCCGCCGCCGAGAGTAATATCGGGAGCAGATAGAGAAAGCCGATCGATGAATCCGGCAACTGATAATCGGCCAAGGCGATTAACCCCAGCAGGACCGCCGCGCCCGCACAGACCGTCGCCCGGTGAGACTCCGCGTAGCCCAGGAAGTTTTCGAGTCTGATCATTGGCGCGCGCCTGCCTTCCAGCGCACCTCGAGGCCGCCGGAGGATACTATCATAACGTGCGGCTTGCTCCTCCTGCGCGCCGTGATGCCTGGTGGCCGCGTCGCCCGTGGCCCTCTCTTGGGCTGGCTCGCGACGAGTCGGCGCGGTTGGCTGGTTCGATCTACCGACCACGCAGGCGGATTCGAGCGGGCGGGGTTTGAGGGGTCGGTCGATCGCCGGCCCTACTCGAAGCAAGGACTCGTTGGTAGGGTTGAACGCGAATCTCCCCGCTCCGGCAGCACGGCCGTGGTGTCCTGCAAGGCGAGGCCATGACCGGAACATCATGGAGCCGAGGCGCTCGGCTCCTCGCGGCCGGGGTCAGGGCCTGGCGCACCAATGGGTTCGAGATCCTCGAGTCAGAAGGGGGCAGCTGGGCTGTCGGTCACCCCAGGCCCAGATTTAACCCAATAGGCCACGGGTAAATTACCGCTCCGGTACTTCCTAGGTGCGGACCTAGTAGTAATCCCCCGTCCGACGAGATTAAAGTCTATACATACGCCAACGGGGATTTATCGCCAGCCAAGCCGCTGGTAGTGTAGTCGAGCGGGATGTCAGGCCGGACTCGGGTAATAACCCGGTGTCTAGAGACTTAGAAATGCCGAGGTTTTCGACGATCGGATCAAATTCAAAGGTTTCAAATCTGGTGGTCAGCCCACTTCCGGAGGACCTAAGTGCGGTTCGTCTGATCTTCGCGGGCTCGCCGTGGGACTGGGAGGGTGTCGCCACCGGGGAAGAAGCGTGTTCGTGGCTTGCGCGGTGCGGCAAGCTTCCCATTGTGATCTGCGACCGCGATCTTCCGGACGGGGGCTGGAGACAGCTGCTCCAGGAGACCGAATCGCTCGCGAGGCCGCCGAAGTTCATCGTTTCCTCACGGCTCGCCGACGAGGAGCTTTGGATGGAGGTCTTAGGCGCGGGAGGTCACGACGTGCTGCGGACGCCCTTCGACGCATGCGAGGCGTACCGGGTGGTCCGGTTCGCCTCCGAGGCTTGGCACCTGCGGTGGGGGAGGGTGGCCCGGCGCCCGCGGTCCGGCAACTGGCTGACGAAAGCGCTAGGCTCGGCCTCCGCGATCCTTTCGGCTTGCTGACGTTGGCAACGGGGCGAAGAGAAGGAGACGATTCAGATGGAGAAAACGCCTGATTCGAGAACAAACAGGGCGTTGAAGCCGAGCGAGGAAGCCGGACTCGAAGAGCAAGTCGCGCGCTTGGCCCATGCCCTCTGGGAATCCCGTGGGTGCCCGATGGGCTCTGCTGAGTCCGCGCACGGCGCCGGACAACCAATTCGCACCAAGTCGCCAACCGTGGTAGTCGACCGGTCGCTCAGTCGAGAGACGGCGCACGACCTTGGACTCCCCGGCCGGCCCAACTTCCGAATTCAATAGAGTCATGACTGCCTCCCCACAAATGAAGCGGAAGGAGCGTTCGGTCTCCGACGTCCTGGCGGTTCTTTCCCGACGCGGCGAGATCTATATGCCTGTCGAGTTCGCAAGGAACGAGATCATTTTTGCCCAGGGCGACCCGGCTGATGCCGTTTTCCAGATCCGGAGAGGCAAGGTGAAGCTGACGGTCAGTTCGCAGGCCGGCAAAGAAGCCGTTATCTCTCTTTTAGGGGCAGGGGATTACTTTGGAGAAGCCTGCCTGGCCGGCCAGCCGATTCGCCTCGCCACGGCTCGCGCCCTCGCCGACTGCTCGGTGGTGCGCCTGCCGAAGGCGCATATGACGCACCTGCTGCGTGAGGACCGGACTTTCTCCGAGGAGTTTCTCGCCTACGCTCTCGGGCGCATCATTCGCATCGAAGAGGACCTGATCGACCAGTTGTTCAACTCGAGCGAGAAGAGACTGGCGCGGCTTCTTCTGCTGCTGGCCAACTTCGGCAAGGAAAGCGACCCCGAGCCCGTCATCCCCAAAGTCAGTCAGGAGACCTTGGCCGAAATGATTGGAACGACTCGTTCCCGCGTCAGCTTCTTCATGAACCGCTTTCGGAAATTGGGCTTTATCGAGTATGCCGGCGACATCAAGGTGCATTCCTCGTTGCTCAGCGTTTTGCTGAACGACTGACTCGCCCCTGAATCCTACTCTCCCACCATCCCTCTGCGAACCGCGAAGGCTGCCAGCTCCGCGGCTGTGTGGACACCGAGCTTGGCCATGATGCGACCGCGGTGAAACTCCACCGTTTTTACGGAAACCGCGAGAATCTCGCCGATTTCCTTATTCGAACGCCCCTCGGCGATCAATTGGAGAACCTCGCGCTGGCGATCGGTCAATTCGGCCGAGGTGCGGGGGCTCCGGCCCGTGCTGGTAACGAGATCTTGCACGATGTCGCCGAAAACCGGGGCCACATACAACTGTCCCTTCAAAACCCGTTCGATCGCCGG
>Ga0306926_10003919_pt1 | contig 15543 bp, 8 predicted proteins | sample flu12Cox44000178_FD_203759 | JGI IMG/M metagenome (GOLD analysis project Ga0306926, IMG submission 203759) | Lab enrichment of tropical soil microbial communities from Luquillo Experimental Forest, Puerto Rico - flux8day.12C.oxic.44.000.178 (v2)... | ecosystem: Environmental > Terrestrial > Soil...
CGGAACGGATCACGGTGGCCGAGATCGATGCTCTCTTATATTTGCCGGGACATTCTCGCGAGCACCTGCAACGCGCGCTGCAGGTGCCTGCACTTAGCAAAGGTTGGCAGAGTTCGTTCCAGGCAATGCTCCAGCAAAACTTGAGTTCCGAAACTACGGCGGGGAATTCGGGACTCGCGAATGAGGAGCAGGCTCCGGCGTGGCCCGGATTTAGACAAATGCGAGTTGCGCAGATCCGAAAGGAAAGCGGTAGCGTGACTTCTTTCGTTCTCGTGCCAATCGATGGGCAACCCCTTCCTCTCTTCCAGGCGGGGCAATTTGTTGTTTTGCGCTTGCCTATCGACCGGGGCAAACCGCCGGTTCTTCGCAGCTATTCGCTGTCAGATCTGCCGGCACCCGGCCATTTCCGCATCAGTGTCAAGAGCGAATTGAACGGAATCGGAAGTTCATTTCTGTGCACCCGTACGCAGGAAGGCGATGTATTGGATGTTAGTGCACCCCGAGGAAGCTTTACTCTGGGCTCCAGCCAAAGTCCTGTGGTCCTGCTGAGCGCTGGAGTGGGTGCAACTCCGGTGATGTCGATGCTGCACGCACTCGTTGCCGAAAAATCACAACGAGAGATCTGGTGGATCTATGGCGCGCGCAATCGCGCCGACCATCCATTTGCAGATGAATCGCGTTCATTACTGAAACAGCTCTCTCGCGGACGAGGATACATCGTTTACAGCAGACCCGCCGCAACCGACCAAATAGGAGCAGACTTCGATGCTCACGGACACATTGACGCAGCTTTGCTGGAGAGAATTGGCGTGTCACAGGCTAGTGACTTCTATCTGTGTGGCCCCTCTTCATTCTTGCAGAACATGCGCGATGGGTTGCGAAACTGGGGTGTCCCCGCCGGGAGTATGCATACCGAAATCTTCGGCTCGCTCGAGTCTATTACCCCAGGCATGGCGCAGGTTGATCACATTCCTCACCTGCCACAAGGGCGGCCCGGATCTGGCCCTCCAGTCTTATTCGCGCGTAGCGGAATTACCGTCGCTTGGGATCCGAAGTTCGCGAGCTTGCTTGAACTGGCTGAAGCGTGCGACGTTCCGGTCAGGTGGTCATGCCGTACTGGAGTCTGTCACACCTGCATGACTGGTCTCATTGCCGGATCGGTTGGTTATAACCCTGAACCGCTGGAGAGGCCTGCTACCGGCAACGTGCTCGTATGCTGTTCCCAGCCAAACGCGGCTGTCACTCTGGACCTCTAAGAGAACTGGGAGGAGTCCAATCATGCGTTCTGACATTCTGCCGAGAGGTATTTCCCCAGACTACCAACTGCCCGATCACACGAGCACAGTGCGCAAGCTCAGCGAGCATCGCGGGGATCATCCTTGCTGCCCGATGGATACAGCGCTTTACGCATACTGCGGACTTGGTCGACGGCACCGGGAACAGATGCAAGGGCTCATACTTGCTCAACATGAACACCAGTGCTCCCCGCGATTGCTCCAACGCCACCGCAATGGGACGGTTGGCGAATCGCTGACACAGCTGTCCCACCCAGGCCTCCACCGCTTCCGGAGTGTGCACCAGTTCCCCGCTTTCCCGCTTCTCCGAGTCCGCGGCTTGCAAGCACCACACGTGCTTTTTATCCGCCCAATCGATACTCACGAACGCCGCGAACTGCGGCTCCTGCTTCAACGCTTTGACTTCTGACCTCATGGCTTTTGCTCACCTACCCCATAGCTTCAGACTTACAGAGGGGCGGCTTTGCTCCCGCGAAATGCTTGTAGTTGAGCCTTAGCAACTCCAGACCTCATCTGAGTATTCGTTCTGGAGCAGAGCACGTCCCGCTGCTCGAGAATCTTGCGCAAAACATCGAGTGTTGGCTTGTGCTACTCGTAGCAGCGGGACGCCTCTCTGCTGGCAGCGATTCTATGGAGCCAGCGGAGAATTTCTCCGCAGTTGCACTCACAACATTTGCACAGCCGCCACGCCGCGACTGGTGTGGAAATCTTCATTCTAAATCTCAACTCCTGAGTCACTATAAGCTTGTGTAAACCCCTGGTTACGTCATTCGTCGAGAACAGGACCCTCCGCGGCTCCGAGAAATCGGGATGTTCCCAGTGCGAGCTACCGAATTTACCCTATGGCGATCAGACTCTGCCCTTGCTAGCCTTGCGGCTTCAACGGCAACCCGGTCACGGGTCAATCGACGATTGCGAGGTAAATCTCAATGGACAAGTCACAAACGAATCTCAACGCGGTTCAGCGTTTTTACGATGCCTACAACAAAAAGGACGCCGCTATCCTGAATGAGATCATTGCCGATGATTATGTCGATTACGGTCACGAGCCTCCGGGCCGAGGCCTCCAGGGCGCCAAGGCCGACCATCAGGACATTGCCCGCGGCCTTGCGGATGCCCGTTTCGATATCGATGAAATGTTCGGGGCGGACGATCGGGTGGTCGTTCGCTGGAATCTCGATGCGACTCATACCGGGCCGTTTGCGGGGGTTTCACCAACACAAAAGAAGATAGCGGTCCGCGGAATCAGCCTTTATCGGCTCCGCGACGGAAAGATCACGGAGACCCGGAATCTAGCTGATCTTCTCGCCCTGTTCACCCAGCTCGGCACGATCGAACAAAAGCAGAAGGCGGCCTAGATAAAGCATCCACATTATTTGGGATGTAAAACTGACGCGCTGCACGCTCGGGGATTTTTCGTTCTCATGACCTGATCTGATTGGCCGGCTTGGCCGATTTCGTCGCGCGCCGCGACGAATAGCGAAAGATAGCGTCTATCAAATACACGCGCGGCGCGTCGGCGCGGCTTCCGAAGTGTCCTGTCCTTTTGGCCGATTCAGTTAGACGTACACACTGTGGAGTAGAAGTCCACGAATTCCGAGGCCAGCCGTGCTCGCAGGCGAGGCGCTAATCGCTGGTTACAACAACTGGGGGCGAGCCCAGGGCGAAGTTACTGCAACTTCGCGTACTCCGCCTTGGCCTGTTTCAGGATGTGGGTGTCGGGGTCAGCATCTTTCCAGAGGGCGAAGAATGTTTGGATGGACTTGCTACTGCGGCAGGCCCACTTTCTTCACCAACTCGGCAAACCGAGCATCGGAGCGCAGCGAATCGAGCAGGAAATCGGTGTTCAAACCGATCAAGTTGAAATCGCGCTCCTGATATGCAATATCGAGCATTTTGAACGCCTGGTCATTCTTCCCCAAGTCCGCATAGAGCTGCGCAATTTTGTAAGCAGACGAGTAGCCGGTCTTGCGTTGGGCCTGGCGCATTTCAATACCTTTAGTCAGCGCGCCCTTCCAGCCTGCTAGGCGAAAGCCTTCTTCCAAAGCAGAAGAGAACTCGATTTGCTTCTTGTCGCCATACAGTTGGCCATATGCTTTCGACTCTTTAATGACCTCCGGGTACATGCGCTTTGCCCAATACGCACTCGCTAAACAAGGGTGCACTTCGGCAAATGTCGGGTTTTCATCCTCCAACTTCTTACAGACGACAATGCTTTCGTCATACCGTCGTGCCCACCTGTGAACGTCACCCATCCTGACGCTAATCAGCAGTGATGACGGATCGAGCAGGTGAGCACGATTGATTTCAGCAAGGGCTTCCTGCTCTCTGCCACCAATCATGCCGATGTCGAACGCGTAAAAATGGTGAACCGTGGCATGATTGGGATCAAGTTTCAGAGCCTTCTTGAACTCAGCCTCTCCTCCGGCAAAATCCCAGTCGAACTCCATCAGATTGTCGCCCAGAATGGCATGGGCAAGGGCCAACGATGGGTCTAGCTCCATTGCTCTGCGGGCAGCGGCACTCGACTTCGGAAAAACCTCGCTGGGACGTTGGTCGCCATTGCCCGCCCAATAGGCGCTAGCCAAGGCCGAATATGCCTGAGCGTAGGCGGGGCCTTTGGCGATGGCTTGGTTGAAATAGGAGACTGCGGTGGCCAAGTCCGAAGCAGTTTGTTTATTCCAGTAGTAAAGACCCTTCAAATACCACTCGTAGGCCTCTGTATTTTGCGTGCCCTGTCTAGTGACATTCTGCTTTTCTGAAGTGCTGAGCTTGGAACGCAACTTTTCCGCGATATCACCAGCAATCTGCTGCTGCAACGTAATGAGTTCTGTACTCTTGCCGCTATAGTGCTGACCCCACATTTCGGTGTTATCTCGAACATCCGTCAACTCCGCGCTGACTTCCACATTGTCTCCGCGCGGTGTTAAGCGTCCGCTTACCAGAGCTGAAACACCCAGCTCGTTCCCAATCTTCTGGGTATCTACGTCCTTTCCTTTGTAACGAAAAACAGTGTTGCGAGATTTCACCTTCAGTTCTGGTACCCGAGTGAGGCTAGCAATGAGTGATTCTGTGATGCCGTCACTCAGGTAATCGGTACTGGCATCTCCACTGATGTTAGTGAAAGGCAAAACGGCGATAGAGTCGATCGGTGCTCTTCGGCCAATTCGCGAAGACCAAATACCCAGTGCTGCTAGTCCGACTATCGCAACGCAGGCGGATAGGGTGATCCACAACTTGCGATTGTGGAATGTCTTTTCAGGTAAAGCGTGCGCAGAAGAAATCCTGCTGGACTCGGTGTCGCGTTTCAGCCTTTGCAAATCAGTGCGAATCTCAGCGGCGTGCTGGTATCGAAGGTTTCGGTCCTTCTCCAGACACTTGTTGATAACCTCATCGAACTTGGGCGGCAGATCTGGATTGAGTCGAATAGTAGGAATGGGAGTACGATTCAGGATCGACTCAAAAATGACTCCTGTGCTTTCACCACGGAAAGGAACTGTACCCGTTGCCATTTCATAGAGCACTGCTCCAAAAGAGAACAAATCGGTGCGACAGTCGAGTTCTTTAGCCCGCACCTGCTCCGGCGACATATAGACTACCGTTCCCAAAGCGGTGCCCGGACTCGTTAGGTGCCCCTCGCTCATTGTTGTCTCTTCGCCCGCTACTGCCGCAGCCTGAACAACCTGAGCACCCGGCGTAACTTTCGCCAACCCGAAATCTAGAATTTTGGCGTGACCACGTTTAGTGACGAAGATGTTCGCGGGCTTGATGTCGCGGTGGACGATGCCCTCTGCATGGGCGGCGTCGAGCGCATCAGCAACCTCGATAGCTAACGAGAGAATTAACTCGGTCTCCATCGGACGGCCAGCGATGCGATGCTTCAGCGTGATGCCATCCAGGAACTCCATCGCAATGAAGGACTGGTCGCCGTGTTTGCCGACTTCATAGATCGTGCAAATGTTGGGATGGTTCAACGCAGAGGCGGCACGAGCCTCGCGGCGGAAGCGTTCGAGCGTCTGGGGATCTCGCGCCAGTTCGTCGGGCAGGAATTTCAAGGCGACGAAGCGGCCAAGTTCGGTGTCCTCGGCCTTATAAACCACACCCATCCCGCCACCGCCTAGCTTTTCGATGATGCGGTAATGGGAGATGGTCTGGCCAACGGGTTGGAAGGGCGTGGCCATGGGTGGATGTTAGGCCGACTCCAGGGAGAGGTCAACCAATGGCGGAAGGCGCATGTTGCGATGTAATGCTTGCCACGACACGGCGCACCGGCGGCGTGAATGCTGTGTCCGTCAATCCTGATTAGTCGATTTCTCGTTTACAGCCTACACGTACGCTGCGCGCGAGCGCTTCAGTACTTTTGCCGGTCGGTACTCATATCGTACACGTTCACGCACATGGCTCATCATCGCGGACAGGCCGAAGTATGTCTCCACTCATGCTTCGCGGCTTTTTCCAACGCGACGCCTCACACTTCTTTCAGTCTCAGCCCTGCGCCTTAGGTCAACTAACGGACCGCATCTCGAAGTCTCATTTAAAACGCTTGCAGCACGTCGGGGAACAACCCCTACGAGGAACCTGCAGTTTTCTCTTAGATTTCTCACAACTGCAGATTCCTCGCCTTCAGTTGGTTATCGGGCAGTTTGCAGTTCTGCGATCTTCATTTCGGTTTGTCTTCCGGCCAACTCCTTCTCGGATCGAGACTGGAGAACCTTGCGCCCGATCCTGCTGCCGGAGACCCACACCTCATAAAGAAAGTAGGCATTTCCGTAGCGGTGAAAAACCATCTTGCCGCTCTCCGGTGCCTTACCCTCCACCTTGTTGGTCAGCGCGAACGTACCCTGGTTCTGGGAGTTGAAAATTCGTAGAGCTTTCTCGCTCAGTCGGGTGACAGTGTAACGTCCTGCGGGGAGCGTGTGGTTCGACACGGTGAACGCGAATGGGATGTCCGCAATTGTGTCGCCCCGTTTGGTCTGGCCGACTGCGGTTGAAGCTGCCAGAAGCGCTGCAAGAAATCCCACGGCTTGCCATAGTTTCCTTTTCATACCAACCTCCTCGCCAAGCGGTCCAAACCGCTGACGGGAGCGAAATTCCCATAGGTGCCACGAAGCGCCAATACTCTCCGAATCACTTGGAGGTGAAGGGGTTGTCGCCAGCCAACTCAATGATTCCGGGAGGCTTGACTCAGAAGATAACCAGCGGTGGGTGCTCGATTCGAAAGCAGATGGTGGTAGACTTCACCTCCAGTCCTGTCCAATCCTGGTGGGATGATGCACCACTCCCCACGAACTCCCCGCGTTTTTCGCTTCGGAGTGTTCGAAGTCGACCCGCATGAGGGCGAATTGCGCAAAAGCGGGCTAAGGATCAAATTACAGGACCAGCCGTTTCAGGCGTTGGTGATGCTGTTAGAGCGCCCGGGAGAGATCCTAACCCGGGAAGAATTGCAGCGAAGGCTTTGGCCGGCCGACACGTTTGTCGACTTCGATCACAGCCTGAATAGCGCGATCAAGAAACTGCGCGAGGCACTCCAGGATCAAGCGGAGAATCCCCGCTTTGTCGAAACCGTGCCTAAGCGTGGCTATCGCTTCATCGGGGCGGTGAGCGGGGATCAGCGGGCATCGAATCAGACGGCAGCGCCGCCGGTAGTTCTTCGATTCCCAAAGTGGGTTTACGCCGTCTTCGCTCTCGCAACGCTGCTCGTGGCTGGCTTTCTGCTTTGGCTCATTATCCGCCACTTTCGGGAACCAAGAATTCGGTCACTCGCCGTGCTCGCTTTTAAGAACGCAAGCAACAAGCCCGAGATGGACTACCTTGTCGACGGCCTTTCTGAAGAGATCACGAACAGCCTTTCCCGGCTTCCGAATCTCCGAGTCATGGCCCGTAGCAGTGTCTCTCACTACAAGTCTCAAGACGATCCGCAAGGTGTAGGACGTAATCTGCATGTCGATGCCGTACTGACGGGCCGTGTGGCTGAGCACTGCAGTGAACTTAGCATTGAAACAGAGTTGGTAGACGTTGCCTCTGGAGCACAACTCTGGGGTGAACGATACACGCGCAGTGCCGATGAGGCTTCTCTGCTCCGAACCGCCATCACACGCGACATTGCTGCGATACTGCGGCCACACTTAAGCGGAAATGAACGGGCAAGCCTGGCGCAAGTGGGAACGATCAATGCCGAAGCCTATCGACTCTACCTGAGGGGGAGGTACGACTTCGAAAGTTGGACACCCGAAAGTTTGAAGGCAGCGACTGACTTTTTCGACCGGGCGGTCGCAATGGACCCCAACTTTGCGGCTGCGTATGCTGGTTTGGCTGATGTTTACGCAGTCCAGGCCTACATGGGCTATCTCTCCGGGCCCGAGTTGATGGAAAGAGCGCGGTCTGCCGCCCGTCGCGCACTGGAACTGGACGCCCAGATTCCCGAGTCCCACATTGCCTTAGCCAATCTTGATCTCAATTATTTCTGGAACTTTCCGGAAGCAGAAGAGGAGATTCAGAAGGCTTTGGCACTTGATGCCAACTCTGCCTACGCCCATCAGGTTTCTTGCTGGATCAAAGTTAGCATGGGCAGAACCCAAGAGGGGCTCGCCGCGTGCAGAAGAGCCGTGGAACTCGATCCGCTCTCGGAACAAAGCAATTTGAGTCTTGCCTTTGAGTACTACTGGGCACGCAACTACGACCATGCCATCGAGCAAGCGAACAAAACACTGGAGATGGGCCCAGCCAATACGCAAGCAATCATCGCGCTTGCACTTGCCTATCAGCAGAAGGGGAACTACAAACAGGCGATGTCAGAATGGATTGAGGCGGAACGACTGAGTGGTCACGAGGCGCACGCAGAGGAACTGAAACATATTTACGATCACTCGGGCTACCCAGGCTATCTCCGACAAGCGGCCAAAGATTCGGAGGCCGCAAGCCAACCCTATTATGCGGCTGGGGCGTATGCGATGCTCGGTGATAAAGATGCCGCATTTGCTGCCCTGGAGAAGATATTTGCTGACCGAGCGTTAGTTCGAAACATGAAGGTTGATCCCGCACTCGACAATCTCCGCTCGGATCCGCGGTTTGCCAGCTTGCTACGCCGAATAGGGTTTCCGTCGTGAAGCGAAAGACTGGCACCCACTAAAGGCCAACCGATATTGGCCGTCTTTCCCCAAGCGGTCTGATGGGAGCCAGACTAAGAAACGCGACGGCTCTCTCAATATCGCCCGCTGCCCGCCAGCACGCCATAATTCCCGTGTGGCAAACCAGAAGCTGGGCCAACTTCGTGGTTGACGCTATATCGCAATAACGCAAAACCCCTGCAATCGGGTCGATCAATTTGGCGCGTCTGGCAAAATTAAGGCTTGGGGGGTAGGCACAGGATACTGCCTGTGTCGATAGGAACCTCGCGAAGCTAACTGCAAGGTCAGGTTCAATTCTTACATGTTAGCGGGATGGTTTGCTTTGCGTGATACCCTTTTATCAAACTGATACCCTTTCCATTGGGTTTTCTTAGGCTGGCGTTCCCTCCTGTCTCTATAGTCTACGTTAATTAGTCTTGGAAGATGCTGAAACATATGAGTTTAATGGCTAACTCATTGATTCGGCTGGATGATCGATACTAAGCGCAGGTTGAATCCCACTCTCTCCGCCATTCTCAAATCACGGAAAACACAAAGAAGTGTGACGGACATCACAGATTTACGATCTTCGTCAGGCACTCCAACGGCTGCAAATACGGCGGGGAATTTTGTAGGCGCTGCCGCGGCCGCAAGCATTTTCGCTGGACACAAAACGGGGTCCAGTACCGGCGCAAGGCCGGACCCGCTCTTGGGAAGGGCTGAAGAGCACAAGAAGATTCTGCAGGACCAACTCGCCGCGCGGACGCCGCGCGTTGAGACCTCGGGCAAGGTGCTCACCGAAGCCGTTGACCTTTTCATCAGTCCAAGAAAAACCAGAACGTCACCAAAAAGGTGCTCGACAAATACAGGCGCGAGCTGGCCCGGCTGCGGATCTTCTGCGAGGCCAGAAGCGTGCTCACCGTCCAAGCGTTGACTGGCGAGCTGCTAACTGAGTTTTGCGGGACGTGGCCGGAGTCGTATCCCTAAACCACCACGCGATCCAAAGTGCGCGAGCGCTGCCGTTCATTCCTCAAGTACGCCTATCAGGTGCGTTGGCTGGACCGAGTGCTGCTGCTCGATAGCATGAGCCGGAGACAATGCCGCTGACGGACGCCGAGTACGCCAAGTTGCTGGACTCGGTATACGTGGCGTCCGCCGCGTCGTGACCGCCAGGCACAAGACCGGTGTGGATGTCTCGGTGCCTATCCCGGGGCGCGTGGCGCAAGAGTTGCTCGGAGTGATGAACGCCAACGTGGATTACATTTTTTGGTCGGGGAAGGGTGAACCGGAAAGCGCGACCAAAAATTGGGCGAAGTTCTACCTTGCCCCGCTTTTCGCAGCGGCCCAGATCGAATGCGCGGGCCACATGATGAGTCACCGGCTGCGCGATACCTTCGCAGTGCACCTGCTACAGAAAGGAGTACCCCTTGAAGACGTGAGCAACGCGCTCGGGCATATGTGGACAACACCACAGAGCGCCATTACGCCAAGGGGGTTAAGGGGCGGCAGGACCGGCTGGACATTCTTGTGATGGGACCTGGAGCGCCGGAGAGCGCGCCTAGAGAGCAAATTCATGCGACCTGCAGCCCAAATCGGGGTTCACAATGGATCGCCATTCATTGACTTGGACTAGTGTCCCGCATACCATGGCGTCGCGCCATGATCGGCCAGAGCTTCTTGCACTATCGCATCCTCGAAAAACTCGGCGGCGGGGGGATGGGAGTAGTCTACAAGGCTGAGGACACGCGCCTGGACCGCTTTGTTGCCCTCAAGTTCCTGCCCGACGATCTGTCCCGAGACGCACAGGCGCTAGAACGGTTTCGCCGTGAGGCGAAGGCTGCCTCGGCGCTGAATCACCCGAACATTTGCACGATCTACGACGTTGGCGAACAGGACGGCCGTGCCTTCATCGCCATGGAGTTTCTGGACGGCCTCACGCTGAAACATCGCATTTCGGGGCGGCCTTTGGATCTGGATTCTTTTCTCTCGCTCGCGATCGAAATCGCCGATGCGCTGGATGCAGCCCACTCGAAAACCATCGTGCACCGGGACATCAAGCCGGCCAACATTTTCGTCACCGCCCGAGGACATGCGAAGGTTCTCGATTTCGGACTGGCGAAGATGAGCGCGGCGGCTGCGAGCGACCGCACCGAGACCGAGGCGAACGAACTGCATCTCACGAACCCCGGCACCACGCTGGGCACAGTGGCGTATATGTCGCCAGAGCAGGCCCAGGGCAAGGAACTCGATCCGCGCAGCGATCTGTTCTCCTTCGGCGTGGTCCTTTATGAGATGGCAACCGGCACGGTTCCCTTTCAGGGTGGAACGCAAGCGGTCATCTTCAACCAGATCCTGGAGCACGATCCAGTTCCTCCCGCTCGCGTGAACCCAAGTCTTCCCGCAAGGCTGGATGACATCATCTCGCGCGCACTCGAGAAGGACCGGAACCTACGCTTTCAGCATGCGTCGGAAATCCGCGCGGAATTGCAACGGCTCAAACGCGACCGCGACACCAAGCGCGGATCCTCGGGGATGATTCCGGCAGTGGTGGAGCAAATGCCGGCGCCTTCGGTGGCCAGCTCTCGCACTTCCTCGTCTTCGCAGCCAGTGGCAGGTATACCATCGTCGGGCGGCGTGCAGGTTTCAGCACCCGCAATCAGCCGGGGGAGTTCGCTGTGGAAGATCGTCATCCCGATTCTTGCGGTTCTTTTGCTGGTCGGCGGTTATTGGGTGTTGCACCGCTCTTCCGGTTCTACGGCAACCCTGCTGACTGCACGCGACTCAATCGTTCTCTCGGATTTCGACAACACCACCGGCGAACCCGTATTTGATGGCGCGCTCAAACAGGCGCTCGCCGTGCAACTGGGACAATCGCCTTTCCTGAACATCGTTTCCGATCGCCGAATCGAAGAAACTTTGCGGCTGATGGGCCAACCGGGCAACGCCCGGATTACGCGCGATGTAGCCCACGAGCTTTGCATCCGCACGGGCAGTAAGGCTTTCCTTCTGGGATCGGTTTCAAAGCTGGGCGATCACTACTTGGTGGGCATTGACGCGATCGGCTGCAGCAACGGTGAAACCCTCGCCAAAGAACAAGAGGAGGGTACCAGCAAAGATGATGTGCTCAAAGCGCTCAGCAAAGCGGCGTCGTCCCTGCGCACCAAACTCGGCGAATCTCTCGCCACTGTGCAGCGCTTCGACATCCCGGTAGAGGCTACGACTCCATCCTTGGAAGCGCTGAAGGCACTCAGCATGGGGATCACTACCTTCCGGACGCGGGGCAACTCCGAAGCGATTCCCTTCTACAAGCGTGCGATTGAGCTGGATCCCAATTTCGCCGTGGCCTATGCCAGTTTGGGCCTGACGTATTCGAATCTTCAGCAGGCCAGCCTGGCCGCGGAAAACATCAAGAAAGCGTACGCCCTGAAGGATCATGTCAGCGAGCGTGAGCGCTACCGGATTTCGGCGCTTTACTACGGATACGTCACCGGCGAAATGGAGCAATCGGCGGAGGTGTATGAACTATGGGGGAAGAGCTACCCGCAGGATCCGATCCCGCCAGGAAATCTGGGATACATCTACAGCAATCTGGGCCAGTATCAGAAGGCCCTCGCCGAAACCATCGAGGGCCAGCGACTGGAACAGGATGTGGTCGGCTATTTCAACCTAATGGGCGTGTACCTCGCACTGAACAAGCCCGAAGAGGCGCAGAAAGCCCTGGACGACGCGCGCAAGGGAAACTTTGATGGTGAAGTACTCCACTGGGGCATCTATCTGCTTGCCTTCTACAACAACGATCCCGCGGAGATGGAAAGACAGTTGAATTGGGCGGCAGGCAAACCCGGGAGCGAGGATCTACTTCTCTCCACACAATCGGACACTGAGGCCTACTATGGCCGCCTGATCAAGGCTCGTGATTTTTCCCGGCGCGCCGTCGATGCGGCTGTGCGCGCCGATTCCAAGGAGACGGCCGCCTTCCGCCAAATCAATGCCGCACTGCACGAAGCCGAATACGGCAACACGGATCTTGCGAAACAGCAGGTGGCTGCGGCCCGGGTTTTGGCTCCGGGAAAGGACGTAAAGCTGCTGTCGGCACTCGCCTTGGCTCGCGCAGGCGACTTGCCCGGTGCGCGGGCGCTGGCCGACGAGCTAGCAAAGGCATATCCGCTGGACACGATGCTGAAGGTGTACTGGCTACCCTCGGTGCACGCTGCAATCGACCTTGGCGGCAACAAGCCCTCGCAAGCCCTCATCGATTTGGAGGCAACCGCTCCCTATGAGGTTGGGCAGCCTCCGCAGTTTCAGCTGGGCACGCTCTACCCGGTCTACCTGCGAGGCATGGCGCAGCTGGCGGCGCACAACGGCAAAGCCGCTGCTGCCGAATTCCAAAAATTTCTCGATCACCGCGGTATCGTGCTCAACTATCCCCTCGGTGCGCTTGCACATCTGGGACTTGCGCGTGCGTATTCGATATCAGGTGAAGTGGCGAAATCCCAGGCAGCCTACCAGGATTTTTTCGCCCTCTGGAAAAACGCTGACCCTGAGATTCCAATCCTGAAGCAAGCCAGGGCGGAGTTCGGCAAGCTGCAGTAAGATCCCCTCATCACTCTCTTCGCGACCTTTGATGCAAAACCAAGAAACGGATTGCAAAGGAATTGCACTCCATGGCTTGGAGGCGTCGGGGTATGGGGTTAAAAATCGGCCGCGATGATCGCTTCGGGCCGCGGCGCAGGTTCACACAGGGGGACGGTCAAGTTTTAAAACAGTGAGACAAAAAACTGGTGAGAAGCGCGAAGCTAGCCAAAGATGTGGGCGAGTGACATGCCCTAGCTGATTCTTGCGTTCAGCCGATGAAATCCCTTTGAAACCGGAGAGGCCACCTGAAATTTTCTTTTGGAGTTTGAAAGGCCATCGCGGGCGAGGTAGTCTCGTTACCGCGACGAGCCATTGCACCGGGCGAAGGTTGGGGAAGCTGGCTTGCTTTCAGTTCGCACGTGTATCTCTCTGCCGCGGTTTGGAGGTAATCATGGCGACCCAGCCGCTTAATCCTCTTGGACTGAAGCTGCAACTCGAACGAAAGCCAAACGAGACCATCGTCCAGTGTAAGGGTAGGATTACCGCCGAAAATTCGGAGATGTTTCAAAGGGAGGTTCGCGATCTAATCCCTGAGTCCCGGGATCAGATCGCGGCGAAGACCTATAGGATCGTGCTTGACTTGAGTAACGTTACGCATGTCGATAGCACTGGTTTGGGCGCACTGTTGGGTGCATGGACGGCAGCACAAAAGAAAGGCTGCGACCTTGAAATCGCAAACCTGAATCCACGAGTCGAGAAACTTGTGGAGATAACGAAGCTGGACACCGTGTTTAAGCGTTCTAGGGTAGTAGCACTGGGCACGTCCACGGCGGCAATGCAGACTGTCGGAGACACCCCGACTGCGGTGGAGCCAGAGGAGGCTTACCAGCAGGCATTCGAAGCTGGAATGGTCGTTCACCGTGCCCATCCGCTTAATTGCGAGACCTCCATTCCCGCTTTGATCGGTGGCGCGGTAATGCCGAATCAGAGGTTCTACGTTCGTAATCACTTTCCGATCCCCCAACTCCATGCAACAAGCTGGCGCTTGAATGTGGTTGGCCTCGTCGAACGTCCTCTGACCCTCAGTTTGCGTGACCTTGTGAAAATGCCCTCTCAAACCGAGTTCGTAACCTTAGAATGCGCTGGCAATGGGCGATCACTACTGAACCCGCGTGTGAATGGGGAGCAATGGAACTTAGGAGCGGTCAGCACGGCCGAATGGACGGGCGTGCCACTCGCCGAGGTTTTGAACCGGGCCGGGGTTAAAGAGGGCGCGAGAGAAGTAGTGTTTCGCGGTGCCGACAGCGGCAAACTTGAGGGCAATGCCGAAGCAATCCGTTTTGAGCGTTGTCTGAGTATGGACGACGCCCAGGAGTCTGGGGCGCTGCTTGCCTACGCCATGAACGGAGAGACGCTTCCGATCGTTCATGGCTACCCGTTGCGTGTCATTGTTCCTGGGTGGTATGCCGTGGCATCGGTCAAGTGGCTCACGCAGATTGATGTGATCAGCGACCGGTTCAGTGGTCATTACCAAACCGAAGCATACTTTTACGAGTGGCGGCGTGGGGGACAACTGATCAGAGAGCCCGTGTCAGTGCAGCGCGTGCGGAGCCTGATCACCGAGCCGGAGCCCGAGAGCGAAGTCGAGCTGGGCGAGCTACCGATTCGGGGAGTCGCCTGGTCCGGTGCCGCACCTATTGCTCGAGTCGAAGTCAGCATTGGCGGTGGCCTTTGGGAAAACACCCGCTTAATTGGCCCGCCGAGGCGATATAGCTGGCAGGGATGGGAGCTTATCGCTCGCCTTGAGCACCCTGGTTCGACCGTGATTGCCGCCCGTGCGACGGATATGGCAAGCCGAACACAAGCCGACTCCCCAGAGTGGAATCGGCTCGGCTATGGGAACAATGCCATTCAGAAGATTCGCATCAATGTCCGGTAGACATTGCGGGCAATCGTCTACCGAAAATGTGCTGCGGAGACGGCAAGGAGCGCGCCATCGTTGCCACCGCCAGAAAGCTGGCGGTATTGCTACACCACTTGTGGGTAAGCGGAGAAGTGTACGAACCGTTGCACAACAGCCGCCGAACGACAGTGGCCGCGGCCGCCTACAACAAGAGACAAGAACAACCCAGAACCGTCCCAGGAAGAGAAAAGACAAAAAGCCAAAGCCGAGTTCCGGTGACTGCGTTAATCGCCTGTCCCACGTTCACTCTATCATGAAACGACAGGTCGCCAATCAGATGGCGGCACCGGCTGAAACGAGAACGCCCAACCTGCACCGAGCGAAACGATTCGCTCCTCGAGAGTGCGGATGGAAGCATGGTGACAGTGGGTACTCGGCGGGAGAAAAACCTTGTCCAAGCAAAATGAAACCAGAATCCCCTTGACTCCGACCGGCCTTCTGGGAACGGTCAGCGCCCAGGGGCAGGGGTTTTGTGTGCAATATACGATTTTTGTGCGCCGGGATAAACCGGCATGAAGCAGAGGAGGAAGAAGCCTTACAAGAAAGGAGTAGCGAACCACTTGGCCTCGAGTCTTGCGCTGCTACCGTGAGGGACGCAGTGAAG
>Ga0306926_10003922_pt1 | contig 15542 bp, 13 predicted proteins | sample flu12Cox44000178_FD_203759 | JGI IMG/M metagenome (GOLD analysis project Ga0306926, IMG submission 203759) | Lab enrichment of tropical soil microbial communities from Luquillo Experimental Forest, Puerto Rico - flux8day.12C.oxic.44.000.178 (v2)... | ecosystem: Environmental > Terrestrial >...
CGGGGTCACCGGAAGCGATCTTGGCCTGATATTCCTGAGCGCGCCGGCTCCACATGGTTCGTTTAGCCCGTGAGCGGCCGCGCAGCTTCGCGAGGGCGGCATCCATCTCCTTGCGGCTTGACAGCCGACGCAGACCGGACACCTTTGCCTTGGCTAGTGGTACCCGGAGCGTCATGCGGTCTTTGTCGAAATGCACGACGAAGACATTGAGCGTATGACCAGCGATCTCCTGCGTTTCGATGCCGACGATCTTGCCGACCCCGTGAGTTGGGTACACGACGAGATCACCGGCGGCAAATGGAACCTTTTCCGAAGTCATGTCCGTCTCTCACAATCGATCCGCCTAGCACTGCAGGGACGCTTCAGCCTAAGGCCGCACCGGGCGGCAGTGACCGTCCACAACCCGATGAGGAGCGGGGACGTATCACTGCATGAACGTCAGAATACCGTGAAAAGCCTGTTTGAAGCTAGCGGATCAGATGTACCAACTTCACAAATCGGATATCGGAGCCCGCGTCCTCTCCCTCGCGGCGCCTATTTGGTTAGGTTCCGCCCGGATTAGGGGTGAAATACTTATCGTACTTGTCTGACACATCCTTCCATTGATCGGCGTCAGCGGGATAGGGCTTCTTTCGCGTGATGTTGGGCCATGCCACCGCGTATTCACGGTTGAGTTCTAGCCACCGCTCGGCTGCTGGTTCGCTATCGGGAATGATCGCCTCGACTGGGCATTCAGGCTCACAGACCCCGCAATCGATGCATTCATCGGGATGGATTACCAACATGTTCTCGCCTTCGTAGAAGCAATCGACGGGGCAGACTTCCACGCAGTCCATGTATTTGCAACGGATGCAGGCTTCTGTGACGACATAGGTCATGGTGATGGTTATTCTCCTGAGCTTTACAAGCCGTCTCGCTTGGAGGCGAGATCAGATCGTTGGGGTAACCCCCCTGCCCGAGAACGCGGCAACGCACTATGCAACGCGCGATAGCCGATACATAGATAAGTTTGCCAACGCGACGTACCAGGCTCTCATGAATTTGATGGTCACACTGTCGGTGCAGGCAACAGGCTTCCACGTCGACCGGCTCCCCGAGTCGGCCCCGATCGCCGGTCCGTGTGAATGTGAACGCGCACTCCTCCGGCCGCCGCTTCATCGTCGTCGGGCTGTCCGACGTTGCACCGATGACTGATCATGACCTTTTGCCTAACATGCGGGCTCACCAATGGGCAACCCCATACGAGTTGGGGTTTTCTCCAGACATTCAGAAAATGGTTCCCGTTTCGTGCCAACATCCACCTGAGGTGGACCCGATCGTGGGACTGCGGGTTCCGGGCGATGTCGCCGACTGTTCCGGAATGATTTCGCCCAGCCGCTACGATTTGATTTCGCCCAGCGTTCCGAGATGATCTCGCCCGGCAATCCGGGATGATGTCGCCCGGTTGAGGGGTGCCTCTGCTGGCCTGCTTAGGGTCCGCTTCTGTGGCTTTTGCACAGGAGGGGCTGAATGCCAGCAGAGAGGGCCGCGATAGCGGCAGGTGCGCGAGATCATTCGTCTGAAGTGGGCGGGGGTTTCCGGTCACGAGATTGCACGGCGGGTCGGGGTTGCCTCGTCGACGGTGCGGCTGACGCTGCAGCGTGCTGCCGCCGCCGGTCTGGGCTGGCCGCTGCCGGCCGCGCTGACCGACACCGCGCTGGAAGCCAGGCTGTTCACCACCGTCGGCACCAAGCAGGGGCACCGTCGCCAGGCCGAGCCGGATTGGCCGAGGATCCACCGCGAGCTGAAGCGCAAGCACGTCACGCTGGCGATCCTGTGGGACGAGTACATCGAGGAGCAGCCGGAAGGGTATCGCTATTCGCGCTTCTGCGAGCTCTACCGGGGCTGGGAGCAGCAGTTCTCGGTGACGATGCGGCAGACCCACGCCGGCGGCGACAAGCTGTTTGTGGACGATGCCGGCGACACGGTGCCGGTGATCGTCGATCGCCTGACCGGCGAGATCCGTGCGGCCGAGATCGTTGTCGCGGTGATGGGCGCCTCGAACTTCACCGATGCCGAGGCGACGTGGACCCAGGGGCTCGGCGATTGGATCGGCGCGCATGCCAGAGCCTTCGCGGCGATCGGCGGGATTCCCAACCTGCTGGTGCCGGACAACACCAAAGTCACCGTCATCAAGGCCTGCCTTTACGAGCCCCAGGTCAACCGCAGCTATGCCGAGACGGCAGCGCATTACAAATGCGCCGTTCTGCCGGCCCGCCCGCGACGGCCGCGCGACAAGGCGAAGGTCGAGGCTGTCGTGCCGATCATCGAGCACTGGCTGCTCGGACGCCGGCGCCATCGCCGCTTCTACAGTCTGACCGAGCTGAACCTCGCGATCAGTGATCGGCTGGGTCAGCTCAACGAGAAGCGGGTATTGCGCCGCATCGGCGCGCCGCGCCGGCAGCTGCTCGAAGAGCTCGACCGGCCGAACCTCAAGCCTCTGCCCATCGAACCTTATGTCCTGGCCGAGTGGCGCCGGCGCCGCGTCGGCATCGATTACCACGTCGAGATCGACAAGCACTTCTACAGTGTGCCCTATCGTTTCGCCCGCGCCGAAGTCAAAGCACGACTGACCGCGCGCACCGTCGAGGTCTTTCTTAAGGGCGAGCGCATTGCCGCGCACCGGCGCGCGAGCGGCAACGGCCGGCACACGACCGTGTCGGAGCACATGCCCTCCAGTCATCGCCGCTACGCCGGCTGGACCATCGTACGCATTCGCGAGGATGCCGCGCGCATCGGCCCAGCGACGGCCGCGCTATGCGAGCAGATCCTCGACATCGGCCACACCCCGAGCAAGGCTTCCGCGCTTGTCTTGGCATTGTCCGCCTGGCGCGACCGTTTGGCGCCGCGCGCCTGGACGCCGCCTGCGCCCGCGCGATCGAGATCGGCACGTCAGCTATCGCTCGGTGCGATCGATCCTCGACCACAAGCTCGATCGCCACGACGCGCCAAAGCCTGCCGCCGACAGCGCGCCAATCCGGCACGCCAACATTCGCGGCCCGCGCTACTCCCATTAGGAGACGACCTCGTGCTCAGCCACCCGACCCTCGATCAACTGCATCAACTCGGGCTCGCCGGCATGGCTAAGGCTTTCGCCGAGATCGAAGCCGACACCGCGGCACCGCAGCTGACCCATGCCGAATGGCTCGGCCTGCTGCTCGACCGCGAGGTCACGCACCGCCGCGACCGGCGCCTGACGGCGCGCTTGCGTTATGCTCGGCTGCGCCATCAGGCCACTATCGAGGACGTCGATTACCGGGCACCGTGCGGCCTCGATCGGGTGCTGTTCAAAAGCTCGCCGAGGGCAGCTGGATCGACACCCACGACAATCTGATCCTGTGCGGACCGACCGGCATCGGCAAATCCTGGCTCGCCGCCGCGCTCGGCCATAAGGCCTGCCGCGACAACCGTTCGGTCCTTTACCAGCACATCCCCAAGCTCTTGGCCGACCTCGCGCTGGCCCGCGGCGATGGCCGCTATGCCCGGCTACTGCGCAGCCTTGCTGGCGCCCAGCTGTTGATCCTCGACGATTGGGGTCTCCAGCCGCTCGAAGCCGGCTCCCGCCACGACCTCCTCGAGATCCTCGAAGAACGCTATGGCCGCCGCTCGACCATCGTCACCAGTCAGATCCCGGTCGACAAGTGGCATGCGCTGATCGGCGATCCGACCTACGCCGATGCGATCCTCGATCGCCTGGTCCACAACGCTCATCGCATCGATCTTGCCGGCGACAGTCTGCGGCGGAGACGCGCGATCTCGGCCGTCAGGGCCGTCAATTAACGCTCCCGATGAGGCATCCAACCGTTCGCTGATGTCCCCTGTCATTCCGTTACGTAACAAAGATCGAACCATGCCGAGAGGACGCAAGCCACAGGGCGACCAGGCGCTGAGCAACGCCCAGCGGCAAGCCCGCTACCGCGCCCGGCGCGCCGCTGCAAAGCTGCTGCCGATTGTCCGTCGCCCAGCCGGCCGCCGAAGCAGACCGCAGCGCTGGCGTGCTGCCGTCGGCGAACTCATCGCGCTGCAGGCTGAGTATGCCGCGTGGTTGGACCTCCGGCCGGAAAGCCTGCAGAGCTCGGCCACCGCCGAAGCCCTACGCGCGATCGCCGATCTCGATCGCGACGAATTGGCCGTAATCGAGCCGCCTCGCGGCTATGGACCAGACTGATCAGATGGTCGCCGGTGATGCCACTAATCACTGCCTCTCACCCATATCGCCAACCGGAAAGGCTTGACCGTCACTCGATCAACTGAACAAATTTATGCCTCCTCGCTGTTTCGGGTGGGTATGATAACGCGCAGGTAGATTTGCGCCGGCGCCAGGGGGTGTGCATCGCCGGGACGGTGGGCTCTGGGTGCGCGGCTGGAGAAGGAAGGTCCGGCACCGGTATGGCACCGGACCCATCACCGTGCGCGATCATCGCCGTCCCCGGCTTTACCGTGCGATCACGATACATCGGGAACATCATCGTGCGTTAAATATCCTGGGGGTTCGGGGGCAGCCCCCCGGAGCTATGATGGCTCGTGGCGAAGCCGCTGCAGAGGACGGACTGGCGTGCGTGACACCGATTTGTTTCGGATGGCGCTGGGCATCGAGCCGCCGTGGGTGGTGACGAAGAGCGACCTCGAGGCCACGGCCAAGCGGCTGGAATCCACCTGGATTTCGCCAGGGGCAGCCGCTTCGCCTGCCCGCAATGCGGCATTGCCGGCTGTCCGACCTACGACAGCGAGGACAAGACCTGGCGGCACCTGAACTTCTTTCAGCACGAAGCCTACCTACATGCGCGGGTGCCGCGGGTCACCTGCAAGGGGTGCGGGATCAAGCAGGTATCAGTCCCCTGGGTGCGGTCGGATAGCGGCTTTACGCTACTGTTCGACGCCTTGGTCATGGCCATGGTGCAAGCGATGCCGGTGGCCGTTGTCGCGCGAATGTTCGACGAGTGGGACACCAGGCTTTGGCGGGTCATCCACCACTACGTCGAGGCGGCTCGGGACCGCGCCGATCATTCCGAGGTCACCAGCGTCGCCCTCGACGAGACGGCTTCGCGGCGTGGCCACAACTATGTCAGCCTGTTCGTCGATCTCGTTTGCCGCCGCGTTCTGTTCGTCGCCGAGGGCAAGGATGCCGGCACGGTCGATGCCTTCGCCACGGATCTAGCGGCCCATGGCGGCAATCCCGAGGCCGTCGCCGAGGTGTGCATCGAAATGAGCCCGGCCTTCATCCCCACCGGTCAAGCCCGTGGGCTGAAGGCCCACGGCGCCGCGAAAAGCCTGCCCAACGCCCAGATCACGTTCGACAAATTCCACGTCGTCAAGCTCATCAACGAGGCCGTCGACACGGTTCGCCAGGCCGAACAGAAGAGCCGAGCCGAACTGAAGAAGAGCCGCTACCTGTGGCTCAAGAACCCGCGCAACCTGTCGGAGCGCCAGCGCACTCAGCTGGACAACCTCTCCGCCTCGAACCTCAAGACCGGGCGCGCCTACCGCATCCGCCTCGCCTTCCAGGAGCTCTACCTCCAACCCGCCAGGAACGCCGAAGCGTTCCTCCAGAAATGGTACTGGTGGGCCACCCACTGCCGCCTGCCGCCGACGATAGAGGCGGCACGCATGGTCAAACGCCACTGGAACAGCATCCTCCGCTGGTTCCACACCAAGATCGCCAATGGCCTCATGGAAGCCATCAACAGCCTCGTCCAAGCCGCCAAGGCCAAGGCTCGCGGCTACCGCTCGGTTCGCAACCTCAAGGCGATCATCTATCTAATCGCCGGCAAGCTCGAACTCGCCTTACCCACATCGGTCAGCGAAGAGCCAAATTTATCCAGTCAGCGAAGAGCCAAATTTATCCGCCAGCAAGGCTCCGGTCCGGTGGGCGACATCATCTCGTAACCCCGGGCGACATCATCTCGGATTGCCTGGGCGACTTCGTCGGAATCCGCAGTGGGACAGTCGGAGCCGCTTGTTAAGGTGCAGCCCGGCCGGTTCGATGTCGGCTCCGATCGCGGTCAGCGCGACGGCTGGTGTAACTCTTCTACCCTTCACCTTATCAATACCAAGTCCTTTCTTGGTGTGGCGCCGTGGGTATGTGGGCGAAGGCGAGCATTTCCCACTTTTCGAGCTGGCTCGCGAAGCGGGGGAAGCGCAGGAAGCGCGACCGATCGGCGAGGTCGATCGCCCCCGATCACCACCAACGCTACCGTCGGCACCTTCGACTTAAACGTCGCATTGTGCTTCTTGTGTGTCCCCTTCATGTCGTGCTCCCGCACCATCGACGCTTTCTAGGGGCAGAGCTTCGCCTTAGCTACAGCTAACCCAACTGTCTCATTTTCGGGGTCCACCTCAACATTTGGCTGACACCATTTCAAAATCGGTCGTGAGTTCCACCCACCTCACTTTCTACTTTCGCGGCATGCCGATGGAAATTAACCGCCGTTTTCGCCGTTGTCAGCCGACTAGCGACTCCAACCACGGATTCGATCGTGAAGAAGCGCGGAAAGATCGTCGTTCTCCACTTCGCTGGCCAAATGCCGCTCGCGGGCGTCGCATGTCAAGCGCTACATTATCTTTTGGGAATCGAACAACTCGGCTATGAATCCTGGTATATTGAAGACAGTGGAGCCAATCCTTATGATCCGTGGGCGAATAGCGTCGTGATGAGTTGCGACTATAACGTCGCCTATCTCAGACGAATAATGGAGCATTACGGATTTGGGGGCCGGTGGGCCTACTGGGATGCGATCCAAAATGTTTGTCACGGGCTGTCCTGCGACCGCATGCGCTCGCTTTGCGCCGAGGCTGCGGCCGTGATCAACCTTTGCGGTGCGACGAGGTTACGCGACGAGCATCTCGCTTGTCCTGTCCGCATCATGATCGATACCGATCCTGTCTACGAGCAGATAAAATACGCGAAGGCGGATCGAGCGTCTCGCACCTATCTCGACGCGCACACACATTTCTTCACGTATGGCGAGAATCTCGGGGCTCCGGATTGCCCAGTGCCACTGTGCGGTGTGCCATGGCGTCCGACTCGGCCACCGGTAGATCTCCGCCTTTGGCCTGGGCACCGCGACACACCATCATATTTTACGACCATCGGCACTTGGGAAAACAGGGGTAAGAACATCGAATTCGAAGGCTCGCAATATGTTTGGTCAAAACACGTGAATTTTCTGCAGTTTCTCGATTTGCCGAGATGTCGGCCGAGGACTTGTTTTCGGATGGCGATGCTACCGCCCGATGAGCACGTGCGTGCTGCGATAGAGGGGTGCGGCTGGAGCCTGGTTGATCCCCGTCCTATCTCGGCTGATATGTCGCGTTACCACGATTTCATAGCCCATTCGGGCGGCGAGCTCACGGTCGCAAAGGACATTTATGTGCGACCGAACAGCGGCTGGTTCAGCGATCGCAGCGCTTGCTACCTTGCCGCAGGTCGACCAGTAGTGACGATGCGCACGGGATTTAGCAAATTCTATCCGGTTGGCCGCGGCCTCTTCGAATACACCACCCACGAAGAGGCGCTTGCTGCTATCGATGCAATCACTGCTGATTATCCCAGTCATAGCCGTGTGGCACGAACGCTCGCCAGAGAATATTTTTCCGCTGATCGCGTGATCGCCACGTTGTTGGCGTCAACCGGGCTCTGAGACGATGGACCGCGCCTTCACAGAACGATGGAGATCGGATCTTGCGACCTTGAGACAGGGAAAGGTCCCTTCCTCAGAAGTGATCCCTAGAATTTGAGCATGGATTTTTTTACAACCTGGCTCGCTGGCAACCCTATTTTGACCAGAACAACCCCGTATCGTCACCTCGTATGTCCAGCGAGTTAGTCTGGAGCCGGTTGTCCTTCGGGCTGGCGATACTCGCTTTCGTTCTCGTGTTTCTCACTTTTCGCGACTACGGTGTCACTTGGGACGAGGACGCTCATAACTGGTATGGAAACTTTGTACTCGACTATTATTTATCGTTTTTTGTTGACCACAATGCTCTTCATTGGCGTGATCTCTACAACTATGGAGCGATCTTCGATACCCTCGCTGCGGCATTGAACCGAGTATCTCCGATCGGGATCTATGAAACCCGACATCTTCTCAACGCCCTTGTCGGAATTCTCGGACTGGTCGGTTGCTGCAAACTCGGCCACGCGATGGGAGGCGCGCGCGTCGGGTTTCTGGCCGGTCTCTTTCTCCTTTTGACGCCGAACTATTACGGACAAATGTTTAACAACCCAAAGGATATCCCCTTCGCAGTCGGTGTCGTGTGGGCGACCTACTACATGGTTCGGATCGTGCCATTACTGCCGCGACCGCCGCTTAGGCCGCTGATCAAGTTCGGCGTGGTTGTCGGAATGACGATGGGGGTACGGGTCGGGGGTTTGATGATACTTTGCTACTTCGGTCTGTTACTCGCTGTCGATGGCCTCTGGAGAACAATCGCCACACAACGCGCCTTCTTGCTGATCGAAAGCACTTGGATTGCATTCTGGCGCGTCCTTCTCCCGGCTGTAGTCTTCGCCTATCCGGTCATGCTGCTGTTCTGGCCCTGGGGGCAGACTGACCCGATCGAGAACCCGCTGCGCGCCCTCGCCTTTTTTTCGCATCAGACCTTTCCATTCAGCACTCTGTTCGCCGGACAGTTCGTCCACGCCTCCGACCTGCCCTGGACTTATCTTCCTACGTATATCGCCCTCGCCCTTCCCGAACTCGTCCTGGTTCTCTTGCTATGCGCTCCAGTCCTTGCCGGCACCGTTATTTTGCACGAGTGGCCTCAACTTCGCCGCGAACTAGTGCTGGCGCACTTCATCGTCGGCTTGGGAATCGCCTTCCCAGTAGCTTTTGCGATCGCGATCAAGGCCGTCCTGTTCGACGGTATGCGCCATTTCATCTTTGTACTGCCACTGATCGCAGTTGCCGCGGCCCTTGTAGCCGACCAGGCATGCACCCGGCTGGCGCGCCTTCCGTACTGGTGGCCGATCTATATGATGCTTTTAATTTACGGCATCGGTCATGTTTCAATCATGGTAATGTTGCATCCAAATCAATATGTATATTATAATGCTTTTGTCGGTGGTGTTGGAGGCGCGCAACGGAAGTTTAAACTCGATTATTGGGCAAACTCTTATGCTGAAGCAGTACAAGGTCTAGAAGATTATTTGCATGCTGCGTATGGTCCCGATTTTGAGGACCGTGAGTTCACGGTCGCAGTGTGCGGGCCGCCGATTTCTGCTGACTACTATTTTCCGTCGAATTTCCGCTTCACCCGCCAACGTGCTCAGGCCGATTTCTTCATCGCGTTCACCAAAGACAATTGCGATCGCTCGCTGCCCGGTCGGCCCGTTTACCGGGTCGAGCGCATGGGGGCTCTTCTCTCAGTGGTACTTGATCGCCGCCGCACATTCGCCGAGCAACGACCGCTGGGGGGTGCATTGGCGCGGCCCGTGTGGAGATCGGTCAGCCCGTGATCCTCTTTTCATGTGCCCCATTGGGCGCTGCGGAATACGCACGGCTGAGCTGGCGTTTTGCGTTTGCGGTCACGATCGGACCTGACACGACCGAGTCCCAAGGGACGGCGGATGGAGCGTTCCGAATACCATAAGCTCGACCACCTCGAGGGCGGAATGTGGTGGTTCGCCGCCAGTCATCGGAACCTGTTGACCCTCTCATGGCGGCAAGTGCCACTCGATGCCGGAGGGCAACCGATCCTGGATGCAGGTTGTGGGACGGGCGGTTTCCTCGCACAACTGGCGGCCCGCTATCCCAATCGCGCTCTGTTCGGGCTCGATGTCGACCCGTTAGCCTGTCAGCGTGCAGCCGCCAAGAGCGCCCGGCCGGTGTGTGTCGGATCGATCAACGCGCTTCCCTTCCCGGAAGGCGTATTTGCGGCAGTCTTTAGTATTGACGTGCTGTGCCATAGCGCTGTCGATGAGCACTCCGCCGTGCTGCAATTCCGCCGCTGTCTCGCGGACAACGGCTGCCTGGTCGTTAACGTGCCGGCGTACAGCTGGATGTTGTCGCGACATGACGCCGCGGTGCATAATGTCCGGCGTTACACCACGAAAGGCGTGCGCCGGCTTTTAGAATCTGCCGGTTTCCGTATGGTTTATACTACATACTGGAACGCTGTGTTATTTCCATTAATGGTGATAACGCGGAAGTTTCTTCCTAACTGCGGCGGTAAGACCAGCGATGTTAAGGAATACCCTCGCCTGATCGACCTGCTGTGCCGCGTCGCGACAACCTTCGAAACCACCTTATTTAGAAGGGGATTGAGACTTCCATTCGGCGGCTCGATTATCGCGATCGCTACCAAGGGGGACTCCGCTCTTGGCTAAGAACCTTGAGACCGTACCGCATCGCCTCGCACTCTCGATCGTGATTCCGGTCTATAACGGGGCGACCAGCATCGCCGATTTGGTTCGCATGCTCGAGAATCTCTCGATCGCGGGCGGACACGAGATCGTGCTTGTCAATGACGGCAGCGCAGATGATAGCCTTGCGGTGTGTCACGCCCTGTTCGACAAGGCGCGCGTACCAATGACGATTGTCAGTTTGGCCCGCAACTACGGCGAGCATAATGCGGTAATGGCAGGACTGCGTTACGCGAGCGGGGCACATGTCATCACGATGGACGATGACTTACAGAATCCGCCGGAGGAGGTGCAGCGCCTTCTGGCCTTTGCCCAGCGCAACGGCAAGGACGTCGTTTACACCTATTACAAGGATAAACGGCACGCGGCGTGGCGCAACCTAGGCAGTGCCTTTGCGAACCGGGTTGCGGATTTCGTCCTCGATAAACCGAAAGGCCTGTATCTGTCGAGCTTCCGCTGCATGACCGCATTCGTCGCGCGGGAGATCATCCGCTACGAGGGTCCCTTTCCCTATGTCGATGGATTAATCCTTCAGGTGACGCACGACATCGATCGACTGCTCGTCGCCCACCTTCCGCGTGCTACGGGAAGCAGCAACTATACGCTGCGCCGGCTCTCGCGGTTATGGATAAACTTGTTCGTTAACTTCTCGGTAATGCCTCTGCGGATCAGCACGATAACCGGCTTCGCCTTGAGCGCGTTCGGAGCGGTCGGAGTAACTTTGGCGATCGGCGAGGCGCTGTTCTGGTCTCCGCCGCCAGGCTGGGCCTCGCTAATGGCGGCGGTGTTACTGCTTTCAGGGGTGCAGCTGTTGATCCTCGGTATCATCGGCGAATATCTCGGCCGACTCTATCTGACCGCCAACCAGAAGCCTCAATCTGTTGTGAAGGAAGTGCGATATACCCAGCCTCAAGATACCGCCACGGACGGGTCACCAAGTTGGCTCTCCAAGAGCGCTTGAATGCATTGGCGGTCTATTACGTCAACCTCATGGCAGGCTATTATGCTTGGGGGCCCAGCGGGCAGATCTTGCAAAAATTGTTTGACGATGGATGGTCGGGCAATTTCTTTAGCCCGCCAATGATGCCAGCTTTGTCATCTATACCTTGGCGACAGTCTGCGATATCGTGTCGTTAGTCTAAAGAAGACCCTGTCTCCATTGCCTTCCCTTCGGGCTCGGGGAGCTGCGCGATTGTCGCGGTGCTCGCTCATCTTCTAGGGAAGGAGCCCCTCGGCTGGCCTCAGATTGCCGGTCTCTAGCGATCGGCAGCGGCGTGCTGCTCGTTGACCAGAATTGAGCGAGCCAGCGTTCACCAGCTTATCTTAGTCGGCTGAAAAATCCTTGGATTTGGGTGATAATCCGATCAATCATCTCTTCGGAGAGTTGCGGATACATCGGCAGGCTTAAGATCTGTCGTGCCGCGCGCTCGGTTACGCCGAGGCCTGACGGGCCGGCAGCGAGACGTCCGCGATACGCAGGCTGCAAGTGGACCGGAACCGGGTAGTGGATGCCGGTACCGATCCCCGCAGCGTGCAACCAGTCGCGCAACGCGTCGCGCTCGGCGAGGCGGATCACATATTGGTGAAAGACATGGGTCGCGTCGGTACGGCGCTTCGGAAGCGTCAGCGGCAGTTTCGCCAGGCCGGAATCGTAACGGTCGGCAATGGTACGCCGCCGCGCATTGTCCGCCGCAAGGCTCCTGAGCTTGACCCCAAGGATCGCCGCCTGGATCGAATCGAGACGGGAATTGATGCCGACGCGGGCGCTGACGTAACGCTCGCGCCACCCATATTCCCGCATTTCACGCAACGCCGCAGCGAGAGCGGGCTTCCTGGCGACGGCCATGCCCCCATCACCTAGCGCACCAAGGTTTTTCGTCGGGTAAAAGCTAAAGCACCCGACGTCGCCGAATGATCCGGTCGGTCGGCCGCGGTAGAGCGCGCCGTGGCTCTGCGCGCAATCCTCGATCACACGCAAGCCATTGGCCCTGGCAAGGTCGCAAAGGGTGGAGAGTTCGGCCGGCTGCCCATAGAGATGCACGGGCAGTACGGCTGCAGGCCGACCCGCGTGCGGTACCTGCAAGGCGCGCGAAAGCTCGTGTGGCGCCATCGTATAAGTTCCTGGCTCGACATCTATTAGGACAGCCATCGCACCGACCCGTTCGATCGCCGCGACGGTCGCGACTGCAGTATGCGATACCGTAAACACAAGATCACCGACACCGATGTTGCAGGCACGCAAAGCAAGCTCGATCGCATCCGTCCCGCATGCACAGCCGACGGCATCAGCAACACCGACGAAATCGGCAAAGGCGGCCTCGAACGACTCGACCTCTTTACCGAGAATATAGCTGCCGCCCTCCAAAACGCGAGAGATCGCACGGTCAATCGTGGGCTGATGCGCTAAATAGCCTGCACGGGGGTCGGTCTGGGGGATCGGACCAATAGGCGCTTTCCCGGCCACGAGCCCTCACAGATAGTACGCCAGATGCTGACGATAATAGTCAAGCGACCGACGAAGCCCATCAGCGAGGCGGACGTGCGGGCGCCAGCCGGAGATTATGCGAAATCGGCGGTCGTCTGTTACAAAGTCACCGATATCGATGCGCTTGCGCTCCGCCGGAAACTCTCGAATCTCGTATTTCCCCCCGCCATGAGCCACGATGATCGCCTCGGCCAGATCTACCAAACTGCAGGGTTCGTCACCGCCAACATTAAGTGCCAACCCCTCAGCTTCCCGAGTAACCGCGGCATGGAGGAACGCTTCGGCCGCATCGTCGACGTAAAGCAGATCCCGGCGCTGCTCGCCGCCCCAGACCTCAAAGGGCTCCCCCTCGATCAGCCGGCGCAGCCAGATGCCTAGGAAGGTCTGTCGAGCATCCTTGATACGCATCCCCGGCCCGTAAACGTTGGTTAAACGCAAGGAGCGGCTCTTGATTCCATAAACGTCATGAAAAAGCAGATGATAGGCTTCCCCGGCCATCTTATTGACGCCGTTCACGTCGACGGGTCGCAATGGGTGCCGTTCGTCGACCGGGAGATAGTTTGGTCGGCCATAGATCTGGCGGGTCCCGGCATGGACGATGGTGATACCCGGATTCACCGTGCGGCATGCTTCCAACAGTTGGAGTTGGGCCGCGCAGTTTATCGCGAGATCATCTCCGGGTGCGGTCATTGAGTCCAGATGGCTTGTCTGCGCGGCAAGGTTGAAAAGAAAATCTTGACCGGCGAGTAAATATCGTAAAACATAGTCACTGCGGATATCGCCAATGTTGACTGCCACGCGATCACGGATATCGGTAATATTAGCTAGATTACCACCATACTCTGGGATCATACTGTCGATAAGGAGAACCTCGGCACCGAGCGCCACAAGGCACCGGGCCAACGCTGAGCCAATCAAACCTAGACCACCAGTGATTATCACCCGAGCGCCTTTAAAAGCTTCGAGACACAAATCGGAACTTGAGCTCACCTTATTTCGCCGTTTCAATAACTACGCGGTATGCACATCAAGGCGCGGAGCGATCTACACGCGGCCCCCATATGACGCTTGACGACAACGCTACCGGTTCAAGAAATATTCCGGAAAAGATGAGCCTGGCTTATTCGTAGTAAGGGCTGTTGCGCAAATTGGGGAGGTTCGCTCATTCGCAGCTGTTGAATGTCGTAAAAATCCGCCGGCTAAACCTGCATCAAACTGTTCCGGAAAAAGAGGAGAGCGAGCCCTTATCAGGCTGGAGACCCCCGCGCTTGAATCATCAAAAGGTTCAGGTCGGACGGCGGACACGTCGCACTGATCCGACACTTTTGGGCTCTGCATCCCGACCGGCAAGTTTGAGTTGTGCCTCTTGGAGCGCTATAGCCGCTTCTGAGAGCCTACCGCGAGTTCGAGCGCCGCTTGCGCCGACGATGCGCCAGCATCGCGTCGCCGGCGATAAGGTGTTTGTCGACTACTCCCGCTGATGGTGCCGATCGTCGACCGGGTCACCGACGAAATCCGCCCGGCGCAGCTCTTTGTCGGGGTGCTCGGCGCATCCGACTACACTTATGCCGAAGCGAGCTCGCCCCAGACGCTGCGTGGCCGGATCGGTGCGCATGTCCGCATGTTCGCTTTTTTCCAAGGCCGACCCCGGCTTGTGGGCCTGACAATCCGAAGGCAGGCATCCACAAACCATCGTTCTACGACCCGGAGGTCAACCGCACCTATGCCCGGATGGAGGCGCATTACGAGGTCGGCATCCTGCCGGCGCGAGTTGCGTGCGTCAAGTTCAGCAATATGGCGATGGTGATTGGGTCGTGTCGGTCGAGAACCTCCGGTTTCAGTCGCGGCCGTAGCCGCGTGGTGGGTCGATCGTCTGCAGCTCCGCGAGGTCGAGCTCGGCAATTGCTTGTAGCTTCTCCGCCAGCCTCGATCCCTCGAGATTGGGCGGGAGGTTATCCCGCCAGGCGCGATATTCGTCCTGCAGATTGACGAGCGCCGCTACCGCCGCGGCCCACCGCCTGGGCCGTGGCGGGATGCGCGGCGCCGGCGATGTTGAGGTTGTGCGGCCGTGCTGGCGCCGCCCGGCGCGATGCCGCGCCTGGCGCTCGGCTGGGGTCATTGGGGCGATGCCGAGCCGATGTCTGGGCATCTTCCACCTCCTATTGTCAATCGTGACGGTCACGTTTCCCGGGGGGCTCTGACCATCGGTCGTCTTGTGCCTTGTGATCCCGTTTCTTTGTTCGATGAGAGCACCGTTTCTTCGTCCCGACCTGGCTCTGGCGCGAGCACCGCGCGCAGGGAGAGTCAAGGCTGGCCGCTTGCGGCCACCGCGCCAGCAGGCGCGGCTTGGCCTTGACCGAGCGAGCACGGTGCCAGACTGCAGGGGAAGGGGGTCAGGCGGCACGACGCAACCCTTCTTTTTTGTGCTCTCGTAGATCGTCCATGTTGAGGTAGCGATGCTGTTCGAGCCAGTTCTCGTGGGTCTCGACGCAAGCGCCCGCACCAGCCGCAGACAGCTCTCGGCATTAGGGAAGATGCGCACGACATGGGTGCGGCGCTTGATCTCCTCGTTCAACCGCTCCAACATGTTGGTGCTCTTGAGATGCTTATGATGCTGGCGGGGCAGCCGATAGAAGGTCAGCGTCTCGTCGATAT
>Ga0306926_10003925_pt1 | contig 15536 bp, 16 predicted proteins | sample flu12Cox44000178_FD_203759 | JGI IMG/M metagenome (GOLD analysis project Ga0306926, IMG submission 203759) | Lab enrichment of tropical soil microbial communities from Luquillo Experimental Forest, Puerto Rico - flux8day.12C.oxic.44.000.178 (v2)... | ecosystem: Environmental > Terrestrial >...
ACGCTCGAAATTGCGCGCAACATTCAGCGCACCTCGACCGGGGCAAGCGAGGTCCTGAGCACGATCGGCAACGTTGCCGAGGCCGTTGCCGGGACGGGCCGGGTCGCCAAGGGCGTGCTCGGTTATTCCAGTGACCTCAACAAGCAGGCGACAACGCTGCAGGGAGAAGTCGAAGTTTTTCTCGGAACGATCAGACATGCCGGGTGAACAGCCAACCGATCGAGGATCGATCATGACCAAAGCCAAAATCCTAAACTTGCTGGCAATCGCTGCTGCGGTTGCAAGCGTTTCTTCGGCGCGGGCCGATTCGATCGTGCTTTACGCAAATTCCCAGCAACCGCCCAAGGCCTGGCTCGACGGCGAAACGCCAAGGGGTTTTGCGGTTGAGGCCGCCGTCGAGGTGCTCAAGCGCGCGGGCTACGACGTCACGGTGACGCTGCTGCCGTTCGCCCGGGCGATGCAGAAGACCACCGAAGGCGGCGTGATGACAGGCGTGTTCCAGTCCGCCGAGCGTGCCAAGGTCTACGACTATTCCGCCCCGCTCATCAGCGAGGATGTGATCGTGGCCGTTGCCAAAGGAAAGGAGTTTCCGTTCGACAAGGCCGCCGACCTTGCTGGCAAGAAAATCGGTCTTCAGGACACTTTTTTCTACGGCGACGAGTTTACCGCCATCGCGCCGCAGCTGACCCTTGACAATGACTCCTCGCCGAGCCTGCGAGCAAAGAAGCTGTCCGCCGGCCGCGTCGATGCCGCGCTGTTCAATCCCGGCAAGACTGCGCTCTTCAACAGCGCCAGGGAGGCAGGGTTGTCGGCAGACGATTTCATCGTGTTGCCAAAGCCGCTCGCCAAACTCGGCAATTTCCTGATCGTCGGGAAAAACGTCGCGGGCGGCGCGGAGACCCTGGCGCGGATCAACAAGGCCATTGCATCGGCGAGCTCCGACGGGACGCTGGCCAAGATCATGGCCAAATACGATCAATAGCCGAGCGACCAGCATGGAGCCATGCGTTCGCCTGGCCCCATGCACACGCGATCCACTTCTCGAGCGCGAGCATCGGCCCGTCGGCTCCCGATCATTTCCTTCGGCCTGCTTCAAGCGTTAAAGAAATTAACGATTTGGGCGCCGAACAAGTCCGATTCCGGTTTTTTCTCGCCGCAAAAGTTAAGCAAAAGTTAACGGCCTCGAACAGCTGTGGAAAGATCGGAGCTTTGCCTGTGGATGGACTCAGGGTGCGGTTGCGCGGATTCCGCAAATCACATCACTTCATCCCGGCAAGCCCCGATCCTGACGCAGGTTGGACCATCAGGGAACTGCAATCGGCAGCGACACGAGCGCGTGTCGGCATGCCGCGTGCGTATCAACCTCGAATCCGTAAAGGCAAGGTCGAGACGGCATGTCCCTCCTCGAAGGCATCATCGATTCCCCGAATAATCCGCTCGCGGTGGTCGAGGATCTCGCCGCCGATAACAATTTGCCGTTCGAACGTTCGGGCGAGGACGAGATCACGATCGTCTCCAAGGGCGACTGGACCGATTACCAGCTCTCCTTCACCTGGATGGGCGAGATCGAGGCGCTTCATCTGGCCTGCGCCTTCGACATGAAGATTCCGGAACCGCGCAGGGCCGAGGTGCAGCGGCTGATCGCCTCGATCAACGAGCAACTATGGGTCGGGCACTTCGACATCTGGACCCACACCGGCATGATCATGTACCGCCAGGCGCTGGTGCTGCCCGGCGGCATGGCGGCCTCAAGCGCCCAGTGCGAGACCATGCTGGTGAGCGCGGTCCACGCCTGCGAGCGCTATTACCCGTCATTCCAGTTCGTGGTCTGGGCCGGCAAATCCGCACCTGAGGCGATGACCGCGGCGATGTTCGATACCGAGGGCCAGGCGTAGGGTCAAATTGCCCGTCGTCCCGGACAAGCGAGCACCGCGAGCGCGAGCCGGGACCCATACGCCGTGACGGCAGCTTTCGGGCAAAATGCTTGTGGCCCGTGCTTTGCTTCACTAGAACAGTTGGTGGTTATGGGTCCCTGCGTTCGCAGGGACGACGGGTAAGTTTCACATTGAACACGGCGAAACCTTTGAAAAATATCTCGGGTACCGTCGTGCTCGCCGGCGCGGGCAAGATGGGAGGCGCCATGCTGTCGGGATGGCTGGCGCAGGGACTCGACGCCAGGCGCATCGTGGCAATCGAGCCGCAGCCTTCCGACGACATCCGCGCATCGGCAGCCAAGGGCGTGCGCCTCAATCCGTCAGCGAAAGACATTGGCAATGTCGCAGCACTGGTGGTTGCGCTCAAGCCGCAGGCGTTTCGCGAGGCTGGCCCCGGTCTGAGACCGTTTGCCGGTCCGGCCACGCTGGTCGTGTCGATCATGGCTGGAATGACCATCGCGTCCATCGTCGAGGTGGTCGGCGGCAATGTCGTGCGCGCCATGCCCAATACGCCGGCCGCGATCGGTCGCGGTATCACCGTCGCCGTGGCGGCCAAAAACGTCGGCGACGCGCAACGCCCAATCGCGGATGCCTTGCTGCGCGCCACCGGCGCGGTCGAGTGGGTCGAAGACGAGGCGTTGATGGACGCGGTGACCGCGGTCTCCGGTTCGGGTCCGGCCTATGTTTTCCTGTTGGCCGAGGAACTGGCCCGTGCGGGTGTCGAGGCCGGACTGCCCGAGGCGCTTGCCACCAAGCTCGCGCGCGAAACGCTGGCAGGCGCAGGCGAATTATTGCATCGCTCCGATCTTTCGGCGGCGAGCTTGCGCCAGAACGTCACCTCGCCCGGCGGCACCACGGCGGCGGCGCTGGAAGTGCTGATGGGCGCGGGAGGCCTGCAGTCGCTGATGACGCGCGCGGTCGCAGCCGCAACACGGCGCTCGAGGGAACTGGCGAAGTAGGTCATTCAACTATCGACCCGTCATTGCGAGGAGCAAAGCGACGAAGCAATCCAGAAATCTCGTCGCGGCCGCCAAACTGGATTGCTTCGCGGAGCCTGTCATCGGGCGGCATTCGCGCGACCCGTTGGCTCGCAATGACGATCGCCTAACCGCCACCGAAGCGCTTGGTAAAGCTTTCGGCATTGACGAGGCCTCGGGTGTGGCGGCCCTCGCCGATGCGGCGCCTGTCGTCAAACGCTTCGACCTCGAAGCGGATCAAGCGCCGTTCCACCGCAATCACCCGCGCGGTGGTGCGCACCGGCGCGCCGACCGGGGTTGCCGCCAGATGGCGGACATCGACCTCGGTTCCGACCGTGATCCAGCCTGGTTCGAGGCAAGGCTTGATGGCGTCGGCGGATGCAAGCTCCATCTCTAAAATCATCATCGGCGTCGCGTAGACCATCGGCATGCCCTTGACGAAATGTCCCACCGTCCGCTCTGGCGGCACGATCAGGCTTCGCTCGGCGCTTATTCCGATCTTGATGGCGTCGCGGGCGTCCATGAAAAACTCCGCCGTCGTCCCGGCCAAGCGAAGCGCGAGCCGGGACCCATAGCCACCGGTTGCATTTTAGGTCTCAGGCCGGTCAACAGGCTCCCAACAACAGACGCCTGTGGTTATGGGTCCCCGCGTTCGCGGGGACGACAAGAGAGAGAGTATTTTATTTCTTCGCAGCAGCAGCGCGCTCGACGAAGGTCTTGCCGCCTTTCATCTTGTGGATGAGCGGCGCCTCGTTGATCTGGATCACGACATTGTCGGCATCGACGCCGAGATTCTTCACCAGCGCCTGGGTGATATCGCGCATCATGCCGACCTTCTGCTCCTCGGTGCGGCCGGCGGCCATGCTGATCGTGATTTCAGGCATTTTCTATTTCTCCCTTGTCTCATTCCAAAGTCCGACGCTGCGCTTCGCTCGCCTGCTTCGCCAATCCACCATTAGATGGATACGGGGGTCAAGCCCGCGTACCACGAGTTCAATTTCCCCACCTCACCTCGTGTCGCGCCAAAACGTCGCGCACCCGCGCGACGAGCTCTTCCACCCTGCATGAAAATTGAGCAGGCCGGGTCTCGCGCCACTCCTGATTCGACGCAATCGCGGCAGCTGCTTTCGCACCTTCGATCAAATCCTTGATCTGCACCTCGCCGCGCGATTTTTCATCCGAGCCCTGAATAATCACGCAAGGCGAGTTGCGGCGATCGGCATATTTGAGCTGATTGCCCATATTCTTCGGGTTGCCGAGATACAGTTCGGCGCGGATGCCCGCATTGCGCAAGGCCGCCACCATTTGCTGATAATCGGTGATGCGGTCGCGGTCGAACACGGTCACGACCACGGGACCGAATTCGGGACGCGTCTCAATCCGGCCGAGCAGCGCGAGCGCGGCCTGCAGCCGCGAGACGCCGATGGAAAATCCCGTCGCCGGCACGACTTCGCCGCGGAAGCGCGAGACGAGGCCGTCGTAACGCCCACCGCCGCCGACCGAGCCGAAACGCACAGGGCGGCCTTTCTCGTCCTTGGTGTCGAGCAGGAGTTCAACCTCGTAGACCGGGCCGGTGTAATATTCGAGGCCGCGGACGACGGAGGGATCGATACGAACGCGATCGGGGCCATAGCCGGAAGCGGTGACGAACTTGCTGATTTCTTCGAGCTCTGCGCGGCCCTGCTCGCCAATCTTGCTATCGCGCAGCCGTAAAAGAAGCTGCGCATCTTTTTCTTCGTTATCGCCTGCAGCTTCGATCACGCTTGTTATCAGGACGATGTCTTCCCGCTTCAGTCCAGCACCTTTGGTAAAGTCGCCAGACTCGTCCTTGCGGCCTTCACCGAGCAGTTGCGCAACGCCGGCGACGCCGAGTCGATCCAACTTGTCGATCGCCCGCATAACGGTCAGCCACTGACCGTCATCAGTTATCCCAAGCGCTTCGCGCACCCCATCAAGCACCTTGCGGTTGTTCACTTTCACCACGTAGCTGCCGCGGGGGATGCCGAGCGCCTCCATCGTGTCGGCCGCCATCATGCACATCTCGGCATCGGCCGCGGGCGAGGCCGATCCAACGGTGTCGGCATCGAACTGCATGAACTGGCGGAAGCGGCCGGGACCCGGCTTTTCGTTGCGGTAGACGTAGCCGACGCGGTAGCTGCGATAGGGTTTTGGCAGGGTATCGAAATTTTCCGCGACGTAACGCGCCAGCGGCGCGGTCAGGTCGTAGCGCAGCGAAATCCACTGCTCGTCGTCGTCCTGCAACGAGAATACGCCCTCGTTGGGCCGGTCCTGGTCGGGCAGGAATTTTCCGAGCGCGTCGGTATATTCGAACGCCGGCGTCTCCACCGGCTCGAAACCATAGCGCTCATAAACGCTGCGGATCTTTTCCAGCATCGCGCGCGTCGCCGCGATCTCGGCGGGGCCGCGATCGGCAAGCCCGCGCGGCAGGCGGGCTTTGAGCTTTTGCGGCTTTTTTACTTTCTCGGCCATCTGGGTTTGCAAAGGGCTAGGGCCGCGTTGGTATCAGCCGGGACGAAAGGCGGCAACCGGCGTTATCTTCACCTCGCCCGCTTGCGGGGAGAGATCGAAATTCGAGCGCGGCTCGAATTTCGGGTGAGGGGGACTATCTGCAAGCCGTGCTGTGGAAACTCCCCCTCACCCCAACCCTCTCCCCGCAAGCGGGGGGCGAGGGAGCGAGAGAGCACCGCCGTTCACAGCACCTTTCTGATCCAGTTATGTGGGTCGGCCGCGCGGCCGTACTGGATGTCGATCAGCTTCTTGCGCAGCCCCATGGCGACAGGCCCCGCGGCGCCGCCGTTGATGAGAAAATCGCCGCTTGCGGAACACACCTTGCCGATCGGCGAAATGACGGCCGCTGTGCCGCAGGCAAAGGCCTCTTTCAGTTTCCCGCTGGCGGCATCAGCGCGCCACTGATCGATCGTGTAGGCCTCCTCGCGAACGCGCGTGCCGGAATCCTTCACGAGCGCAATGATCGAATCGCGGGTGATGCCCGGCAGGATGGTGCCGAGCGGCGGCGTCGAGAGCGAACCGTCGTCGAACACGAAGAAGACGTTCATGCCGCCGAGTTCCTCGATGTAGCGGCGCTCGACCGCATCGAGGAAAACGACCTGATCGCAGCCGTGGTCGATGGCCTCGGCCTGCGCACGCAGGCTTGCGGCATAATTGCCGCCGCATTTGACGGCGCCGGTGCCGCCGATCGCGGCGCGCGTGTAATTCTCCGACGCCCAGATCGACACGGGCGCAGGTCCGCCCTTGAAATAGGAGCCGACCGGCGAGGCGATCACCGCGAAGATGTACTCCGCAGAAGGCTTCACGCCGAGGAAGACTTCGCTCGCGATCATAAAAGGCCGCAGGTAGAGGCTGCCCTCGCCCCCCGGTATCCAGGCGCGATCGATGCGCACGAGCTGCTCGACCGCTTCGATGAAGACCGGCTCGGGCAGCGGCGCCATCGCCATGCGCTCGGCCGAATTCCGGAAGCGTCGGGCGTTGGCGTCGGGACGGAACAGGTTCACGCCGCCGTCGTCGCGTTTGTAGGCCTTGAGACCTTCGAAAATTTCCTGCGCGTAGTGCAGGACGGCGGTGGCGGGATCGAGCGGGAAATTCGCACGCGACTCGACGCGCGCGCTGTGCCAGCCCTGCGCCTGATTGTAGCGGACCAAAGCCATGTGATCGGTGAAAATCCGGCCGAAGCCGGGGTCCACGAGTTTTGCCGCGCGCTCCTTTTCGGAGATCGGATTCGTCGCCGGCTGGATGTCGAAATTCACGCTCATTGTTTTGTTTCCCGCTGCCGGAACCGACGCGATCGCCGGCCTGACTTCCCCGGGCCCGCCGTCCCGATGTCGGGCAGATCTATCTAACGAAACCGCCATGGCCTCTCTCCATCGCACCTCGGCGCTGTTTGGTTCGTTGGACTTCAGCCATCTCCGCCCTTTCGGCCGGTTACCACAGCCGCACGCCCTCAGGACACGCTTTTGTGGAATGCAGAAGTCCAGTATGTTTGCCGCAATGCCGCTCGACAATCATATGGTCAACAGATTCGCGGCTCCGCAGCTCCTTTTGGCTTTCCTTGACCGTTTGGAACCTCGTCACGATCGAAGCGACTTAATATTTCGTCGTGGCTGGCTGTTTTGTAACATTGAACCAAAGATATGTCAATATGGCTGACGTAAATTTATCGAGGCCCGCAGCCGCCACCACCGCCGATTCGAGGGGCAGCGAGGGACGTGGACCGGTTCCGACGCTGGCCGAGCTGCGCTGGGATTTCATCGAACTGCTATTCTTCGCCTATCGCGATTTCGTCGGCGACGCCGACCACGAACTCGAGGCGTTCGGCTTCGGCCGGGCGCACCACCGCGTGCTGCACTTCGTCTATCGCTATCCCGGGCTTAAGGTGGCCGATCTCCTCGACGTGCTGCGGATCACCAAGCAATCGCTCGGACGGGTGCTCAAGCAGCTCCTCGACGAAGGATATATCGTGCAAAAAGCCGGCAACAACGACCGCCGGCAACGCCTTCTTTTCGCCACGGCCAAAGGCGAGGCGCTGGTCGCCAGGCTCGCTGGCCTGCAGACTGCAAGGCTGAACCGCGCAATGCGCGAGGTCGGACCGGCAGGTGCGGATGCGGTCCGCCAGTTCCTGCGCGCGATGATCGATCGCGACGATCCCGACAAGGTGCTGGAGGCGATTTTCGGGACCGGCAACACGACCGCGAAGGCAAAGGAATCCTGATGGCGGCCGAGGCTGCAACCCTCGCACGAACGCGGCCGAGGCCGGCTGACGATGCCCCACATCTGTTGCTGGTCGACGACGACCGCCGCATCCGCGATCTGTTGTCGCGCTTTCTTTGCGGTGAAGGCTACCGTGTCACCACGGCGATGAGCGCGAAGGACGCCCGCGCCAAGCTCAACGGCCTGCATTTCGACCTGTTGATCCTTGACGTGATGATGCCCGGCGAAACCGGTTTCGATCTGGTGAGATTCATCCGAAGCTCGTCATCAGTGCCGATCGTCATGCTGACGGCGCGCCATGAAGCCGAAAGCCGGATCGAGGGCCTGCAGATCGGCGCCGACGATTATGTCGCCAAGCCGTTCGAGCCGCGCGAGCTCGTGCTGCGGATCGGCAACATCCTCAAGCGCTCCGCGCCGCCGCCGGTGGAGACGCTCGAACAGATCGCGTTCGGACCTTACGTCTATCATCTGGAACGCGGTGAGCTGCGCCAGGGCGAAGAGGCCGTCCACCTCACCGACCGCGAGCGCGACATGCTGCGCATTCTTGCGCTCGCACGCGGCGAGACGGTGCCGCGCAGCGGTCTGACCGGCGGCGGCACGGTCAACGAGCGCGCCGTCGACGTTCAGATCAACCGCCTGCGCCGCAAGATCGAACGCGACCCGGCGAGCCCGCTGTTCCTGCAGGCGGTCCGTGGCATCGGTTATCGCCTGGTCGCTTCGCCTTGAGCCTGGCCTGATCCTGTCGGATGAATTAACCCCGATGAGCACGCTCGACAACGGCCTCACGCTGATCCGCACCGCTGCGGGGCGGGTTTCCGCGGCCAATGGTTGGATGGGGAATGCGTTCAAGAGCTGGATGCCGACCGGGCTCTACGCCCGCGCGCTCCTGATCATGATCGTGCCGATGGTGGTGCTGCAGTCGGTGGTGGCGTTCGTGTTCATGGAGCGGCACTGGAACACGGTCACGCGGCACCTTTCGGCCGCGGTGGTGCAGGACATCGCGGCCCTGATCGACGTCTATAAGGCCTACCCGCAGGACAAGGACCGCGCGCAACTGCGGCGAATCGCCCAGCAACGGCTCGGACTGCTGGTCGATTTCCTGCCCGTGGACGACATGCCCCCGCCTGGTCCAAAACCGTTCTTCTCGCTGCTCGATCAGACGCTGTCGCGCCAGCTTGGACGGCAGATCGCCAGGCCGTTCTGGATCGACACCGTCGGCCGCTCGAATCTGGTCGAAGTCCGTATTCAGCTCGACGACGCGGTGATGCGAATCTTCGCCCAGCGCAGCGCGGCCTATGCTTCGAACTCGGAAATCTTCCTGTTCTGGATGGTCGGCACCTCGTCGATCCTGCTGATCGTCGCGGTGCTGTTCCTGCGCAACCAGATTCGGCCGATCCTGCGCCTGGCCGATGCGGCCGAGAGTTTCGGCAAGGGCCGCGAGGCGCCCAATTTCCGTCCCCGCGGGGCGCGCGAGGTGCGCCGCGCCGCGCAAGCCTTCATCGAGATGAAATCGCGCATCGAGCGCTCAATCGAACAGCGCACCGCGATGCTGGCCGGTGTGTCGCACGACTTGCGCACCATCCTGACGCGCTTCAAGCTCGAACTGGCGCTGATCGGGGACAGTCCGGAAGTCGACGCCATGCGCAAGGATGTCGACGAGATGTCGGGCATGCTGGAGGCTTATCTTGCATTTGCGCGCGGCGACACCGGCGAGCAGGCGCAGCCGACCGACATGGCCCAGGCGCTGGAGGAACTGCGCAGCGACGCCGAGCGCCACGGCCACGCTGCGACCGTGGCCTTCCACGGACTCCCCGTGGTGACGGTGAAGCCGGCCTCGTTCAAACGCTGCCTCGCCAACCTGGTGTCGAATGCCGCGCGACACGGCAACGCGATTTCGATCACCGGCCACCGCGACCACCGCTATCTCACCGTGACCGTCGACGACGACGGCCCGGGTATTCCCCCCGCCATGCGCGAGGAAGTGTTCAAGCCGTTCCTCAGGCTCGACGATGCTCGCAACCAGGACGAAGGCGGCACCGGGCTTGGGCTGGCGATCGCGCGCGACATCGCGCGTTCTCATGGCGGCGACATCACGCTCGGCGACGGTCCGATGGGTGGACTGCGCGCCACCGTGCGGGTACCAGTTTAACAAGGGCCTTTTTCAGCAACAGGCCCTTGAGCTTTTCCGCATCCTTAATGTTCGGCTTGAAGCCGCAATGTTCGGCTTGAAGCCGCCAGGAATCACAATGTGGCCCGGCTCCTGATCAGCAACCTTGCACGCTCCGAGCTATTTCGCCCCGACCGTTTTGCCGTCGTATCCGCCGACAGACAGAACAAGACAAGGGGTCGCCTCATGCGCTGCGTTCCGCGCCAATCACTTCGGGTTTGCGAGAAGGCGTGACCGGTACAGGGCCCGGCTCAGTATTTGGTGTACAGTGGACGTTCATGGGCGCCATACGGCACCCAGCGGCAGGAAAACGAGACATAGCCGCCATACTGCGGGTCGACAGCGAGAAATTTCACCACCTTGCCATAGGACGCGCAATGATCGACGGCGAGTTGCCGGGCGTCAACCCGCTGGGCCAGCTCATAGGCGATGATGCCACCGGTATCGTTGCCCTTGAACGGCGGTACGTAATTGAAAATATCGGCGTGCGCGGATGTGCCCGCCAGCGTGCCGCAAACGGCGATAAGACTAAGGGCCCCGGTGATTCGCATCGTTCACTCCGTCATGCTTGCCAAGTACCTTAAAGCGCATCGTTTGCCGTGAAAAGAACGGCGGAGGGCCGGAAACTGAGTAATTTTCAAGTGTTGCCGCGTTGCACTTGACCTCGACCGGGCTTCGCGGCACGGTTTGCGATGTTCAATCATCAGTCCTAAGCCCTGCATCACGAGCGGCGACCGACCATGCACGACCTCCTCTCCTTTGCCAGAAAGATCAGCCTGAACGTGGCGCTTGGCGCGCTGTTCGGCCTGTTTGTGTTCGGCCAAGCGGCCGAGGCGGCCAATCCGCTGGAACTGAATTTCTGGCTGTCCGGCCCGAAATATGATGGCCGAGTTGCACCTTGCGAATCCGCGCTCGGCACCATCACCTCGCAATTCCAGGAGAAGGAGAGCACGTTCTGGAATTCCGCCTTGCGGATTACGGGCTATGGCCGGATCCACGAAACCGCGTTCCGGCCCTGGCAATCGGACAACATCCCGCGGCGCTACTGCAGCGGTGACGTGATGCTGAACGATGGCAGGGTACGCCGCGTTCACTACTCGATCATCGAGGATGGCGGTTTCGCCAGCTACAATCAGGGCGTTGAATGGTGTGTCACCGGGCTCGACCGCAACTGGGCCTATAACCCCGCCTGCAAGGCGGCCGGGCCCTGATTCGACGACAGTTTTTCGCTCTTCCACCCAGCAGCGCTCGGTTTGCCGTTGACGCGCGCGCATTTTGTTCTTGAAATGTTCCTCTGGAATGCTAGGCTTCCCTCACAGGTTGTGAATTGAGGGCGTCACTATGTTTGGGTTTCGATCGGTTTGGATGAGGCGGATTTTGGCGGCGTCCCGCCTCCTCTGTGTGGGGGCGATCGGGATCGCCGCCGCGGAAACTGCGTGGGCGCAAGATCGCCGGCAGAACGCCCCGGGCGAATTTGATTTCTACGTGCTGTCGCTGTCGTGGTCGCCGTCGTTCTGCGAACAGGCGGCCGAACGTGGCAATAGCGGGCGTTCGCAGCAGGCCCAATGCGGCGGGCGGCCGTTTTCCTTCGTGGTCCACGGCTTGTGGCCGCAATATGAGCACGGCTTTCCGAATTATTGCGAACGGCCGGCGCCGCGGCTCGATCGCAACATCATGACGTCCATGCTCGATCTGATGCCGGCGCCCGGGCTGATCTTCAACGAATGGGACAAGCATGGCACCTGCTCGGGGCTTTCGCCGCGCGCTTATTTCGAGACCATCCGCAAGGCTCGCGCCTCGGTGAAGATTCCGCCTGAATTCATCGAATTGTCAGATCCGAAGACGATTTCGCCGGCGGAAATCGAAGACGCCTTCATCAAGGTCAATCCAGGCCTTTCCAACGCTGCGATTGCCGTCACCTGCAACAGGTCGCGTTTGAGCGAAGTGCGCATCTGCATGAGCAAGGATCTGCAGTTCCGCGCCTGCGACGAGATCGATCGCCGCGCCTGCCGGCGCGACCAGGTGCTGATGCCGCCGATTCGCGGCGGCTGAGCGCGTTCGCGAAACGCAGCCTACTTCTTTTTCAAAAAGCGAAAGCCGCCTGGGCAATCCAAGCCGCGTGGCCATGGATTACTTCGCCTGCTTGGTAGTGACGTGGTAACCGTCTTTGCATGAACTACCGCCACGCCTTTCACGCCGGTGGCTTTGCCGACGTTCTCAAGCACATCGTGCTGACGCGCATTCTGCTTTATCTGCAGGAGAAGCAGGCCGCGTTTCGCGTGATCGATACCCATGCCGGCGCCGGGATCTATGATTTGGCCGGTGAGGAGGCCCAACGCGGGGGCGAATGGCTCACCGGCATCGCCCGCATCATGCAGGCGCGCTTCTCGCAAACCACCGCCTCGCTCATGAAGCCCTATCTCGACGTCGTCAGGGCATTCAATCCGCCGGGCGCCAAGCTCAGCACCTATCCCGGCTCGCCGCTGATCGCGCGGGCCCTGCTGCGGCCACAAGACCGGTTGACCGCATGCGAACTCGAGCCGAAAGCGCACAAGCAGTTGATCGACGCGCTGCGCCGCGACCGCCAGGCGCGTGTGGTCGAACTCGACGGCTGGGTCGCGTTGCCGGCCTTCGTGCCGCCGAACGAGCGGCGCGGTCTTGTCCTGATCGATCCTTCCTACGAGCAGAAGAACGAGTTTGAACGGCTCGCCACGGGCTTTGCCGAAGCCTTCGCGAAATGGCCGAACGGCAGCTACCTCTTGTGGTACCCGGTCAAAAGCCGCCGTGTCACTGAGGAATTAGCGCATCAGGTCGCCCAAGCCGTGGGATGCGCGAGACCTCCCGGAAAATGCCTGCGGCTCGAGTTCAGCGTCGCGCCCGACGGGCCCGGCGCCGCGCTGACATCGGCTGGTCTGCTGGCCGTGAATCCGCCGTGGACGCTGATGGGAGAGCTCAAGACCATTCTCCCCGAACTTGAAAAACCGCTCGGCCGGGGCGGCGCCGGCCGGTGGAGGCTGGTGCGGTCGATTTGACATTCGCCGCTGTATCGCCGCGAGCCATCGTGGCGACGAGGCGCCCAAACCTTAGCCAGTCCGGCGTGGCCTGGCCTTAAAAGTCCAATAGGCAATTTGCCGGGAACCGTATTATGCTCAAGCCATTGGGATCGGCTTTACGTTCCGCTTCCGCGAATGGTAGCGGCGGAGTGAAGGCCTCTTTTATCAATTTGTGGCGGATCCAGGCTTATCGCCGAACCGCCGGGATGGCCAGACTTCCGGCAGCGAATATCCGATCCACCGATACGCGTTAGCGTAGCGGCGGTGCAATGCGGGGAGGTTTCCCTATGGCCATGACTGGTACGGTCAAGTTCTTCAACGGAGAGCGCGGCTATGGCTTCATCAAGCCCGATGACGGCGGACGCGACGTTTTCGTCCACATCACGGCTGTGGAGCGTGCCGGGTTGAAGGATCTGACCGAAGGACAACGTATTACGTTTGATGTCGAACCGGACAAGAAGGGCAAAGGCCCCAAGGCGGTCAATCTCGTGATTTCTTCCTGAGCCGTTTCGTTTTTCAGACGTCTCAGAGAAACAATTTCTTTTTCGGCGCGTCCTGCCGACACGAGCGGGCGTCACGACGTCGCGCAAAATGATTGAAAGCTCGACGCGCATTTTTCACGCGAAGGACGTTCCGACTTCGCTCGAAAAGCTTTGAAAAAAATCCCGGCCGTGGCGCGGCCGGGAAATTGTGGCTGGTTTTCTTGCCGCCCTCAGAACCGATAGTTCACACCAGCACGAAGCAGCCCGAAGTGGTAGCCGTTTTGAACGCCGGTGATCGTGAAGTTGTTGTTGTTGAGATCGACAAAGAGGAACTCAAGCCTGGTGGTCCAGTTTGGAGCGAAACCGAATTCGGCGCCAACGCCCGCGGTCCAGCCGGCATTGGTGTGGGTCTCCGAGAGGCCGAACGTCTCGCCGCGCAATTCGCCGAAGGCCAGTCCCGCCGTGCCGTAGACCAGGATGTTGTTGAACGCCCAGCCGGCGCGGCCGCGCACGGTGCCGAACCACGGGTTGGAGAATTTCCACGGCGCGAACGTATCCGAGGCCCCGGTCGCCTGGATATCGCCTTCGATGCCGAACACCCAAGGGGACGACCTGGTCTGGAAGTTATAGCCGGCCTGCGCGCCGCCGACGAAACCCGACGGGCTGGTCACATTGTTGTCGACGGAGCCCCAGGCCCAGCCGAGATTTCCGCCGAGATAAGGACGGGCCCAATCATATTCGGTTGGCGGGTTGACGGTCCACTGAGGTTGCGACCCATAATAGAGATCGGCGGCCTCGACCGATGCCGTCCAGGTCGCGACAATCAGCGCTGCCGCGCCCAAAGCGATCCTGCTCATCTCTCAGTCTCCCCCAACACACTCGCCGTGATCGTTGGTTTCAGTCGCGAAGCAGCTCGTCATAGCGACCGGCGTGGTTACGGAATTCCATGCTTTATCGACAGGATTTATCGAGACTTTTAAGTTAAGGGGTTGTTAAGGCCTCTCGCAGGGCGCTTTTTAGTCTTAAGAGAGTGTTATCGGCGCGAGAGCGGCAAAACCTGCGGTTTGGATTTGCCGTTCGCTATTGGCTCGCAGCGACACTGAAACGAATGGCATTCGTATCTGGCGCTGTGTAACCGCGGCGCTTAAATCTCGGGTGATGGCTCACGATTCTACCGATCAGGCGAAGGCGTCCAGCCGGCGGAAAGCTCCGTCCGGCCCAGAATCGATCCCTGCAGAATCGATCCCTGCAGAACCGGACTTGCCGCCGCAGGAGTTGGCCGCGGGCGATATCGACCCCGCCACCGTCAACGCCGAGGACGAGGACGAGCCGCGGCTGCCGGACGTCGTCGAGGAAAATTCCGGGCCGGTCGCCGAAGGTCCGCTCGCGATCGGTCATGCCGCGATCGAAAACGCAGTGCGCCTGGCGCCGACTTCGCCGGGCGTTTATCGCATGCTCAGCGCGGCCAACGACGTTCTCTATGTCGGCAAGGCCAAGAACGTCCGCAAGCGGCTTGCTTCCTATGCGAGGGTGACCGCCCCGCAGCCCGCCCGCATCCAGCGCATGATAGCGGCCACCGTTTCGATCGAGATCGTCTCAACCGCGACCGAGACCGAAGCGCTGTTGCTCGAAGCCAATCTGATCAAGCAATTGCGTCCGCGCTTCAACGTGCAACTGCGCGACGACAAATCGTTCCCCTATATCCTGATCACGGGCGATCACTGGGCGCCGCAGATCCTCAAGCACCGCGGTGCCCAGACCCGCCCGGGCCAGTATTTCGGGCCGTTCGCCTCTGCGGGTGCGGTCAATCGCACCATCACGGCGCTGCAGCGCGCCTTCCTGGTGCGCTCGTGCACCGATTCGTTTTTTGAGAGCCGTACGCGGCCGTGCCTGCTCTACCAGATCCGCCGCTGTTCGGGACCCTGCACGGGGGAAATCGATTTTCCTGGTTACACCGAGCTCGTGCGCGAAGCCAAGGACTTCCTGTCGGGCCGCAGCCACGCGGTGAAACAACAGCTGGCGGGCGAGATGGAGAAGGCCTCGACCGCGCTTGAATTCGAAACCGCCGCGCTCTATCGCGACCGTCTTGCGGCGCTGTCGGCGATCCAGTCGCAACAGGGCATCAATCCGCGCACGGTCGAGGAGGCCGACGTGTTCGCCATTCATCAGGACGGCGG
>Ga0306926_10003926_pt1 | contig 15536 bp, 12 predicted proteins | sample flu12Cox44000178_FD_203759 | JGI IMG/M metagenome (GOLD analysis project Ga0306926, IMG submission 203759) | Lab enrichment of tropical soil microbial communities from Luquillo Experimental Forest, Puerto Rico - flux8day.12C.oxic.44.000.178 (v2)... | ecosystem: Environmental > Terrestrial >...
CACAGGTGCGCTTCAAGCTCACGCGGCGCGTCGGTATAGCGCTCGAGGTAGTCCCAGTCCGCCCGGCCGTCGCGGAACAGGCAATGCATGACCGCGCAGGCGAGCGCGCCGTCGGTGCCGGGGCGGATGAGGACGGCAAGATCGGCCTGCTCCATGGTCGCATTCATGTAGATGTCGACGACGACAAGCTTGGCGCCACGCTCCTTGCGTGCCCGCACCGCGTGCGTGATGACGTTGACCTGGGTGTTGGCGGCGTTGGTGCCCCAGATCACCACCAGGTCGGACCTCGCCATCTCGCGCGGGTCGGGTCCCGCGATGCGCCCGGTGCCGGCGGCAAACCCGCTGTAGGCGGGATTGACGCAGATGGTCGAATGAAAGCCGGAATATTTCTTGGCATGACGCAGGCGGTGGATGCCGTCGCGCATGACGAGCCCCATCGTGCCTGCATAATAGTAGGGCCAGATCGCAGGCGCCCCGTCGCATTGCTCGGCGCGCAGGAATTCCTCAGCGATCAGATCGAGCGCCGCATCCCAGGAGATCGGGATGAAGTCGCCCGAGCCCTTCGCTCCATTGCGCAGGAGCGGCGTTGTCAGTCGATCTGGGTGATGCGCCCGCTCGGCATAGCGCGCGACCTTGGCGCAGATCACGCCCGCGGTGTAGCCGTTGTCCTGCGACCCGCGGATGCGGCCGATGGTGTGCTCATCGAGCACCTCCACTTCCAGCGCGCAGGTCGAGGGACAGTCGTGTGGGCAGGCCGAAGCGCCGATGCGGACCGGGACAGGCTTGGCGCGGACAATCTGATTCATTGCAACGGATATATCTCAAGAACGGCAGGCGACTCCACCTCCTGCGGCGGAGCCGTTAAAATTGCAGCGAGAGGGTGCGGAAGCGGGAGGCACGACCATGCCACGGCTCGTGAAACGCCTTGCCATCACTGGAACGCTCGTCGCGCTGCTCGCGGGCCCGTGGCCGGCAACCATGGCCCAGATGCAGATGCCGCCGATGCCGTTTCCCATGCCAAAACTCCCGGGCAAGGGCAGTCCGACGGGCCGCGTGGCCGAGGCCGAGTGCCCAACCCTCGACAAGCTCAGGCGCAACCTTCGCATCACCGAGGCCGAGCAGGCAGCGTGGGATGCCTACGTCGCAGTACTCAAGGCCCACGTCAGGAGCCTGCAAGGGATGCGGGAGAGCATGCTGCCGGTGCGCGGCAGGAAATTGCCGGAGGCATACGAAGCCCATGTTTCGGCCTCGGAGGCCCGGCTCACCGCGCTGAGAGAGCTCAAGTCGACGCTGATCGCCCTCTACGACAGTCTCAACGACGATCAGAAGAAGAAGGCGGACGACGTGCTTCTGCGCATGAGTTGCATCATCTGAGACGCACTTCTGCGCAGGCGTTGGCTCATCTGAACCTCGCCTGCGACTCTCAGCGTTCAGTGCCGCGCCACCGCTGACGCGCATGCCGCCACCACGAAAAAGGTCCCGGCCGGGACAAGAGAAGCTCTGCCCAATGCGGCCTCGACAGCGCTTCTGACCGCCGTGTAATGCCCGCCACGGCGCTCGCAGCAAAGCTACGACACAGCGGCCAAAGATAGTGTGAGCTGGGTCACACTCTACGCAACGGCCGGAACTTTCCAGGCCCTGTCCCATTGAACTTCGAGGAGGGCCTGCCCCGATCCGGATGTGATGTCTTTGCCGCGTCGAACTGGTGCACTGGGAGAGACCGCCCCGCTGCGAACCGAGAAGACGCAGAGGGCGCTTGACCGACGCGAGCACGGCGAAGGCAAGGCGCGCGCGGAACGTCCCCAGGCGAAGCCCGCCGGGCAATCAGAGCCACGGAACATCGAGGCCATGACCCGCAATGCGTGGCGGAGTCATCCCTATGCCGTGGGCGCTGGTCTGGTGCTTGTGCTCGCCATTATCGCGGCCGCGATTGCATGGTGGCTCAATGCGCGCCATTACGAGAGCACCGACGATGCGTTCATCGATACCCGCATCGTGCCGATCAGCGCACAGATCAGCGGCGCCATCACCAGCGTCGCGGTGACCGACAACCAGCTTGTGGACGCCGGGGCAGTCCTCGTCCGGCTCGACCAGCGCGACTATGCGGCGGCGTTGGGCCAGGCCAATGCCCAGGTCGAGCAGGCCCAGGCCAGCATCGATAACCTCACGGCCCAAATTGCAGCCCAGCAGGCGCGAGCTGAGCAGGCGCAGAAGCAGGTCGCCCAGGCACAGGCGGCGCTCACCTTTGCCCAGGAGGAGGACGCCAGAGCCCAGGATCTGGTGAAAAAAGGCGCCGGCACCGCGCAGCGCGCACAACAGACCGCCTCGGACCTGCGCCAGAGCCAGGCCGCGCTCGCCGCGGCGCAAGCCAATTACGTTGCCGCCGACAAGCAGATCGCCGTGCTCGAGACGCAGCAGGAGGTCGCCCGCGGACAACTCGACCAGGCACGCGCGGTGCGCGACCAGGCGCAGGCGAACATGTCGCGGACAGTGATCATCGCGCCGGTTGCCGGGCGCGCGACCAGAATATCCGCGGCGGTAGGCGCCTACGCCCAGCCCGGGCAGGCGCTGATGATGTTCGAGCCGCGCACGGTCTGGGTGACGGCAAACTTCAAGGAGACGCAACTCACCGAAATGCGTCCAGGCCAGGCGGTCACCGTTGCGGTGGATGCCTACCCGGGCCGCACGTTCCAAGCACACGTCGAGAGCATCCAGGCCGGCAGCGGCGCCGCCTTCAGCCTGCTGCCGCCGGAGAACGCCACCGGAAACTACGTGAAGGTGGTGCAGCGCGTGCCGGTGAAGATCGCGTTCGATCAGCCGCCCGATGTCTATCTGGGGCCGGGCATGTCGGTCGTTCCGAGCGTGCGGGTGCGGTGAATAGGACCGGCAACGAGCGCGCCGACGCCAGCCGGGCGCAAAGCCGCTCGGCGGCCGGCGATCGCAACCCCTGGCTGATCGCGGTCGTGGTCTCGATCGCGACCTTCATGCTGGTGCTCGACACCTCCATTGCCAACGTTGCACTGCGCTACATCGCGGGCAGTCTGGCCGCGGGGGTGGACGAGAGCACCTGGGTGATCACCACCTATCTGATTGCGAACGCCGTCATCCTGCCGATCAGCGGCTGGCTCTCGGGCGTGATCGGGCGCAAGCGCTTCTACATGCTGTGCGTCGCGATCTTCACCGTGGCCTCGCTCCTGTGCGGCCTTGCAACCAGCTTGCCCATGCTCATCGTCTTTCGCATCCTGCAAGGTCTGGGCGGCGGCGGCATGGCGCCGAGCGAGCAGGCGATCCTCGCCGATACCTTCCCTCCCGAGCAGCGCGCGCAGGCATTTGCGCTTTACGGCGTGGCAGTCATTGTCGCGCCCACCGTCGGCCCCACGCTGGGCGGCTGGATCACCGACAATTTCAGCTGGCACTGGATCTTCTTCATCAACGTGCCGATCGGTGCCCTCTCGCTCGGGCTCGTACAGTGGCTGCTGGTGGAGCCCCCGGCGCTCGAGCGCGAGCGCAGAGAGCGCCTGCAGGGCGGGCTCAAGATCGACTACATCGGCTTTGCGCTTTCCGCGCTCTGGCTCGGCGCGCTCGAGATCGTGCTCGACAAGGGACAGCGCGAGGACTGGTTCCAGTCAAGCTTCATTGTCACGTTTGCAGTGATTGCGGCAGTGTCAGCGCTCCTGTTCATTCCCTGGGAGCTTACCCGCAAGGAACCGATCGTTGAGATCCGCCTCCTGTGCCGTCGGCAGTTCGGCGTGTCGTTCCTGGTGATGATGGCGGTGGGGGCAGTCCTGTTCGGCTCGACGCAGCTCCTTCCGCAGCTGCTGCAGACGAGCTTTGGGTATACCGCCATGCTCTCCGGCCTTGCGCTGATGCCGGGCGGACTGGTGATGCTGGTGCTGATGCCGATTGCCGGCCAGGTGGCGGGCTTGTTCCAGCCGCGCTACCTGATCGCCGGCGCGATGGCGCTGGTTGCGCTTTCCATGTGGCACATGACCACTCTCGTTCCCGATGCAAGCTTCGGCTATTTCGCCTGGGCACGCATCTATCAGATGGTCGGCCTGCCGTTCCTGTTCATTCCGATCAATACCGCCGCGTATTCGGACCTGCGGCCGCAGGACACGGGCCAGGCGTCCGCCCTCATCAATGTGGCACGCAACCTCGGCGGCAGCATCGGGGTGTCGCTCGCCACGACGGAACTCACCCGGCGCGCGCAATTTCATGAGGCGCGGCTTACGGAGCATATCGTCGCATCCTCGCCTTACTATCAGGATGCGGTGCGACGAACTTCCACGATGTTGGCCGCGCAAGGGACGCCATCGGTCGATGCGCAGCACCAGGCGCTTGGCACGATCGGCCGCATGATCGAGCAACAGGCCTCGCTGCTCGCCTACATCGACGTGTTTTTCAGCTATGCCGTCTTTGCGGCCCTGATGATAGCCATCGCATTCCTGCTGCGCCGGGTCGAGCACCCGCACGCAGCATCGGTGATGCATTAAGCGTTACGAATCGCGCTGCACCGATCAGTGCGTGGGCGTGGACGCTTCGGGCAGATCGATGCGCGTTACCCGATTGCCGGATGTGGCTCCTCCCCCGACGCGCAGCAACGCGCAACGGGCCTGCCACTCGCTTGCGGGATCAAGCTCGAGCAGGAACTGCACTTCGCCTCCGGCGAGCAGCGCGATCGGAATTCCATCGCGGTAAAGCAGCCGATTGCCGGTAAGCGCAGGAAGCCGCGGTCCGGGGGTGAGAACGCCCATAAGATTGAGCGGATCGGCGCCCGACACCGAGATCCAGTCGCCCGAGGACGGCTTGCGACGCTGCTCGCGCAGCGCAGCGACGGCCTCGGGCAGCGCAAACTGCTCGCCGGAGAAACCGGCAACGAAGCGGCCGCCGCGAACTTCACCGCGGCTCTCGAGCCGCCGGTAGACGCGCAGCAGGTCGCGCCAGGGTGGCAGCCAGTCGGCTTCGCGGTCAAGCAACCGCCAGAACACCACCCCATAACGTACGAGCAGCGTGCGGGCGGCGTGCTCGGCAGCATCCGCCGCCGCCGCCGGATGAGACCGACGCGCCAGCGCCCAGCGGCCGGCATTCTCCATGCCAAAGCTCGCAGCGCGGCGGCGACGGCGGCCGGGCACATGTGCCCTGCGCTCGGAAGACGGCACGAGCAGCGCCCGCAGCCCGCAGAAACTGTCGGAGGCAACCAGGCCCAATGCGACCAGCTCGCCGAGCGCCTCCTCGACCTGCATGCGCAGCATTCCAGTGCCGGCCACCAGCTCGTCGAAGAACGAGGCGCCATTGACCCGGATGTATTCAGCCACCGCCTGCGCACGAGAAGACGGCGCGCTGCAATCGTTCCGCGCCGACAGCGAAGCCCACAGCGCAGCATGACGGCGGGGAACGAGCGTGATCGGAGTAGTTCGCACCGGCGCGGCCCTGCCTTGCGCCCCGTCAGCGCGCACGTTGCGGGGCTTGAGCCGAGACCAGGTGAGGTGGCCGGAGAGGCAGCGGTCATCGAGCCAGGAGGGCTCGTATCCGACAACGCGTGCGGGCAGGATCTCGGCCTCCCAGGCGGCGGCGGGCGCCTCGAAGCCTTCGAGCTGCGCGACGACGACATCGACCGCGTCCGGCCCGTCCATCCGGGCATCCGGTGCAAGCCGCTGCCATGAGGCAAGAAAGCGCAGGAAGTCGCGAGCTGCGACCGGCTCAATCTCCGCGCGCAGGCGCTTGATGGTGTAGTGGTGAATGCGCGCAAGCAACCGCCGCTCGCACCACTCCTCGGTAGCAGCCGCCGGCGAGAAACTCCCGCGCATGGCGAATCCCTCCACTTCGAGCGCTGCAAGCGCTGCTGCGATCTCGGTCGGCGCAAGCCCGAGCGCAGCGGCGAGCGCATCTTGCGAGAGCGGCCCCTGCCCTTCGAGCCTGCCGCGCAGGATCTCAATCAAGGCGTCGTCGCGCGACCAGGCGCGCTCGGCATGGGCGCCAGCTGCAAGGATTGGCGGATCGAGCGTCGCCGCGGGGAAGGCCGCCTGAAACTGCGGCAGCCGCTCGGCGGTGACCCACAATATTGCCCGCGGCAGGGACAGCCGCGTCACCCTGCGCTGCTTGGCCAGAGCAGCAAGCCATTCGCCCCAGGCGGGTTGAGCACTGGCCTCCTCCGCGGTGAGAAAGCCGAGCCACACCAGCGCATCGTGGAGCTCGTCGGCGTCGGCAGGAGCGGGCCAGGTCTCCGTTCGCACGCGGGCAATTGCCTCGGGGTCGAGCCGGCCGAGATCGGCCGCCTGCTCGGGGGCGAGCCAGCGCCGCGCCATGATCGCCTGCGTGCGGCGCTCCTCGAGCGGGGCATCGTCGAGATAGGCGTAAGGCCGCGCCGAGAGCACTTCGAGCGCGAGCGGCGAGGGCTGCGTGAGATCACACGGCACGATACGGATGTCGCCCGCCTCGATGCCCTTGAGCACGCGCTCGAGACCCTCGATGTCCATTGCCTCATGCAGGCAATCGGCAATGGTCTGACGCACCAGCGGATGATCCGGGATCTCGCGCTCGCCCACGAGGTTCTCGGCACATGCAATCTGGTCGGGGAAGACGGCGGCGATCAGGTCCTCAGCGGCCATGCGGGAGAGCTGCGGCGCGACCTTCTTGCCGGAGCGGAAGCGCGGCACCGCCAAGGCCACGGCGCCTACCCAGCGCCAGCGGGTGGTGAACATCGGCGAATCGAGCATCGCCTGGATCAGCAGCGGCCGCACCGTGGCGGCATTGAGATAGCGCGCCACGTCCGCAAGCTCGAAGCTGTGCGCGGTGGTGAGCGAGAGAACGATGTTGTCCTCGGTCGCGGCGGCCTGCAGCTCGAAATTGAACTTGCGGCAAAACCGTTTGCGCAATGCCAGTCCCCAGGCGCGATTGATCCTGCTGCCATACGGCGAATGCACGACGAGCTGCATCCCGCCGACCTCGTCAAAGAAACGCTCGAGCACGACGGTGTCGCGCGTCGGCAGGCAGCCGAGCGCGGCATGTGCTGCGGCCAGGTACTCGACCAGCTGCTCTGCGGCAGGTGCGGCGATCCCGACCTCCTCGACCAGCCAGCGCAAGACCCCCTCTCCAGCGGGGTCGTGGCGCAGGCGCGCGGCAATTTGGGCGCGCAGGCGCGAAGCCGATTGCGAGAGCTCATCGGTGCGGCCAGGTGCCTCGCCGAGCCAGAACGGAATGCTGGGCGCCAGCCCATGCGCGTCCTCGACCCGCACGATGCCGCGCTCCACGCGGCGGATGCGATAGCTCTTGTTGCCGAGCTGAAAGATGTCGCCGGCAAGGCTCTCCACCGCGAAATCCTCGTTCACCGTGCCAATGACCAGATTCTCCGGTTCCAGCAGGACCTGATAATCCGCATTGTCGGGGATGGTGCCACCCGCCGTGAGCGCGGTGAGCCGCGCCCCACGCCGGCCGCGCAGCACATGGTTGACCGCATCGTAGTGGATGAGAGCGCCGCGCCGGCCGCGCCGGGTGGTGAAGCCGTCGGCCAGCATGTGCACCACGGCATCAAAGTCCTCGCGTGCCAGCGTCCGATAGGGCCAGGCGCGCCGCACTGCCGCGAACAGCGCATCCTCGTTCCATTCGCGGGCCGCCACCTCGGCGACGATCTGCTGGGCCAAAACGTCGAGCGGCTCATGCGGGATGCGCAACTGGTCGAGCTCGCCGCGCCGCACGCTGTCGATCAGCGCCGCACATTCGACGAGGTCGTCGCGCGAGATCGGGAACAGCCGGCCCTTGGGAGTGCCGTCGACGGCATGCCCGGACCGCCCGACGCGTTGCAGGAAGGCGGCAATGGCGCGCGGGGAGCTGAGCTGGCAGACGAGATCGACCTCGCCGATATCGATGCCGAGCTCCAGCGAAGCGGTTGCCACCAGCGCCTTCAGCGCGCCGCTCTTGAGGCGCCGCTCGGCATCGAGCCGCTGCTCCTTCGCAAGACTGCCATGGTGAGCGGTGACCGCCGCCTCACCGAGCAGCTCGGAAAGCTTGCGCGTCACCCGTTCGGCAAGCCGCCGGGTATTGACGAAGACGAGCGTGGTGCGGTGCGCCTCGATCAGCTCGGCCAGCCGGCGATAGACCTGCTCCCAGACCTCCGCGGACATCACCGCCTCGAGCGGGGAATCCGGGACTTCCAGCGCGAGGTCGCGCGCGCGGTGGTGGCCAGTATCGATCACCGTGCAGGGGGGCGGCGAACCCTCGGCACCGGCGCCCACGAGAAAGCGAGCCACAGCCTCGATCGGCTTCTGTGTGGCGGAAAGACCGATGCGCTGGAGTCCCTGGCCGCAGAGCGATGCCAGACGCTCGAGCGAGAGCGCGAGATGGCTGCCGCGCTTGTTGCCGGCGACCGCGTGGATCTCATCGACAATGACCGCGCGGGTGGTCGCGAGCATGGCGCGCCCGCTTTCCGAGCCGAGCAGTACATAGAGCGATTCCGGGGTGGTGACGACGATGTGCGGCGGCCGCCGCCGCATCCGTTCCCGCTCGCCGGCTGGTGTGTCGCCTGTGCGCACCCAGGTGCGGATCTCCACCTCGGCAAGCCCGCGCGCCTGCAGCTGGGCGCGAATGCCGGCGAGCGGAGCGTCCAGGTTGCGCTGGATATCGTTCGACAGCGCCTTGAGCGGCGAGACGTAGACGATCTGCGTTTCGTTAGGGAGCGTGCCGCTTAGTCCCTGCCGCACCAGATCGTCGATGGCAGACAGAAAGGCCGCGAGCGTCTTGCCCGACCCGGTCGGGGCGGCAAGAAGCAGATGACCTCCGGCCTTGATTGCGGGCCAAGCCTGCGCCTGCGCTGGGGTGGGCCCTGCAAAGCGATCGTCGAACCAGCCGGAAACGCAGTGGTGAAAGGCAGACGCTTCGTTCATCCGGCCGCTTTCCGGTCAATGACCGTCAGGAGAGTTCCGCGGTGGTGCAGCGCAACATCAAACCTATGCGCATGGACGGCGAATTCAATGGCGCAAACATTTCCTCGCTTGAGTCGGAGGGCGCACCGACGCGCCCTGTGCATCTCCGTAGCTTACTGCCATCAAGAAAAAATCGGGAGGACACGGATGGGCTTCAGCCACGTGGATTACTGCTGGCGCAAGGCGGCGGAGTATACGCAGCGCGCCGAGGAGACCACCGACGACGAGGTGCGGGTGTTTTTCTACCGTCTGCGCGATGCGTGGATTTCCGCGGCCAACCGCAATGAGATGCTGGACGCGCTTAATGCGCGCGTGCCGGCCGTCTCTGCAATCGAGATACAACCAATCGCGCCGCATTAGCGAACAGTGCGGCTCCGCGCTTAAGCGCGGGATCGCGTCCCGTACCAGGCGTAGCCAAAGAGCAGGAGCGCAAGCACCGCGGATGCAACGCCGTGCTTGACATGCACGTGCGTGCCGCCTGCCTCGTAGCCGGGGAAGAACCCCGGCAGGGAGCCTGCCGGTACCAGCCAGTAAACAAGCGCAATGATCGCAAAGATCAGTCCGAGAACGATGACCGCATTGCGCATTTGAGCCCTCGCATTGTCGGTGCCGCTGGAACAATGCCTCACCCGCGGAAGCAAGGCCAGCTGCAAACTTGCAGGCAGTGGCCTGCACGCTCCTGATTGGCGGACGAAAGATTTGCCGTTTTGAAACGGGCGATATATGATGGCTATATCATATATCAAGAGGCGGCGATGCGGACCCTGGTTGATGTAGCCGATGCGCAACTGCGGGAGCTGGACGCGCTCTCAAAAGAAGAGAAGCGATCCCGCGCAGCGCTAATTCGCGAGGCCATCGACGACTATCTGGCCACACGGCGCAGAAGGCATGAGGGCGACGCATTCGGCCTGTGGGGTCGGCGGAAAGTCGACGGCCTGGCGTATCAGGAGAAGGTGCGTCGCGAATGGTGAAGGCGCTCTTCGATACCAATATTCTCGTCGATTATCTCAATGCTGTTCCGAAAGCCCGCACCGAATTGCAACACTATCCGGACAAGGCCATCAGCATCATCACCTGGATGGAGGTTATGGTTGGCGCCGGCCGCGATGTCGAAATGGCAACGCGAACTTTCCTGAATGGATTCAATATACTGGCAGTCGATGAGCGGGTTGCGGAGCGTGCAGTCACTCTCCGTCGCAGCCACGGCATCAAACTGCCCGATGCGGTGATCTGGGCTACGGCGCAGGTGCATGCCATGCTTCTTGTCACGCGCAATACCAGAGACTTTCCACATGGCGATCCTGGGATCCGCGCTCCTTACAGACTGTGAGCAAACGTCTCGCCCTAATACGAACGCGGCATTCCCAGCACGTGCTCTCCGATATAGGCCAGCACGAGGTTGGTCGAGATCGGCGCCACCTGGAACAGCCGGGTCTCCCGCCACTTGCGCTCGATGTCATATTCCCGGGCGAACCCGAAACCGCCGTGGGTCTGCAACGCGGCCTCGCCGGCGCGCCAGGACGCCTCTGATGCCAGAAGCTTGCCCATATTGGCCTCGGCACCGCACGGGCGCGCGGCATCAAACAGAGCCGCGGCCTTGCGAACCATCAGGGCGGCAGCCTCAAGCTCGGCGTGGGCGCGCGCAATCGGAAACTGGACGCCCTGGTTGCGGCCGATGGGCTGGTCGAACACGATGCGCTCGCTGGCATATTTCGACGCCTTGTCGACGAACCAGCGGCCGTCGCCGATCGCCTCCGAGGCGATCAGTATGCGCTCGGCATTCATGCTGTCGAGGATGTAGCGAAACCCCTGCCCTTCCTGGCCGATCAGGTTCTCCGCCGGCACGCGCAGCGAATCGAAAAACACCTCGGTGGTGTTGTGATTGATCATGGCCGGCAGCGGCTTGATCTCCAGCCCTTGCCCGAGCGATGACTTGATGTCGACCACGAAGACCGAGAGGCCTTCGCTCTTCCTTTTCACCGCAGCAAGCGGCGTGGTCCGCGCCAGAAGCAGCATCAGGTCCGACTGCAGCGCGCGCGAGGTCCACACCTTCTGCCCATTGATGACGTAGTGATCGCCTTTCCGCTCGGCGCGGGTCTTGAGCTTGGTGGTGTCGGTGCCGGTCGTGGGCTCGGTGACCCCGAAGGCCTGCAGCCGCAAGTCCCCGGCAGCGATTCCGGGCAGGTATTTCTGCTTCTGCTCTGCACTGCCGTGCCGCAGCAGCGTTCCCATGATGTACATCTGCGCATGACACGCAGCGGCACTACAGCCGCAGGCATGAATCTCCTCGAGCGTGGCTGCCGCCGCGCTCAAGGGCAGACCAAGGCCCCCGTAGTCCTCGGGGATCAGCGCCGAGAGCAGCCCGGCCTTGGTCAGCGCCGCGACAAACTCGGTCGGATAGGCCTGTTCCTCGTCGAGTCTGCGCCAGTAGCTGCCTGGAAAATCCCTGCAGATGCGGCGCACCAGGTCGCGGATTTCGGGATAGCTCTCGCCGAGCTCGATCGAGACCGCCTTCTCCGGCACGGACTGCATCACATTCATCGCATCCTCCCTGCCGCGCGGGACCTTATGGCAACCCTCCCAATGACCACTCTCCGAGCTTAGACCTTGCCGAGCGCTTCGAGAATGACCTCGGGCGTCATCGGCTGCGTGGTTACGTGCGCGCCGAACGGCCGCAGCGCATCGTTGACCGCGTTCATCACCACCGCGGGCGCCGCTCCCGTGCCCGACTCGCCCACTCCTTTGGCGCCGAGCTCGGACACGGATGTGTGAGTCTGCACGTGGGCGACCTCGATGTCCGGCATCTCGGCGGCCATGGGCGTGAGATAGTCGGCCATCGAGGCGTTCACCAGCTGGCCCTCCTCGTCATAGATGCAATGCTCGTAGAGCGCGCCGCCCAATCCCTGCACGCAGCCGCCGCGCACCTGCTCGTCGGCGAGCTGCGGATTGATCACGCGGCCGCAGTCCTCGACCACCCAGTGCTTCAAGAGCCGGATGAAGCCGGTGTCCGGATCGAGCTCGACATAGGCGCCGTGAATGCCGTTTGTGAAGATGTAGAGGTCTTCCAGCAGGCGGTAGCGGCGCGTGACTGAGAGTATTGGCTGCACGCTGTTGGGCAGCTCGCCCACCTGGAAATGCCCGATGCGAGCGATCTCTGCGAGGGAAATGCGGCTGGTCGTGCTGCCGTTATCGACCACGTGCCCGTCGAGAAGATCGAGCGCGGATGGAGGCGCCTGCAGCAGCGTGCCGGCAAGAGAAAGTATCTCGGAGCGCAGCTCGTGCGCGGCCTGAAATACCGCCTCGCCGCCGATCGCGGTCGCGCGCGAGGCATAGGTACCGCCGCCATAGGGCGTCGCATCGGTGTCCCCGGAGATCACGCGCACCTGCTCGATCGGCACGCCGAGCACGCTGGCCGCGATCTGGCCCATGACGGTGTCCACGCCCTGGCCCTGCTCGGTGACGCCGACCGCGCAGATGATGCCGCCGCCCGGCTCGAGCTTGATGGTGCAGGCGTCCTGCGAGGCAATCGGGGCACCCCCCACGCCATAATAGCCTTTGGGGCCTGGCGCCGTTCCCTTGATGAAGGCCGCGATCCCGATGCCGCGATGGATGCCTTGCTCGCGCAGTCGCGCCTGCTCGGTACGCAGCGCCGCATAGTTCATGCGCTCGACCAGCACGTCGATGCAGCGCTGGTGCGACATATCGGCAACCTTGATCCCCGCCGCGGTGATGCGGGGATAGGAATCGTCCGCCATGACGTTGCGGCGGCGGATCTGGATTGGATCAAGCCCGGTTTTCTCCGCCGCCCAATCCACCAGTGCTTCGCCGACCGAGTTGCCGATGGGATGGCCGACCGCACGATATTGGGACGTCGGCACCTTGTTGAGATAAACCACCGTCGCCTTGCCGCGATAATGCCTGTGCTTGTACGGGCCGCCGGTGATGTTGAGGATCTGGTTCGCCTCGAACACGCTGGTGCGCGGGAACTGCGAATAGGCGCCAGCGCCGGAAAGAACGTCGATTTCGAGCGCCTGAATCTCTCCCGCCTTGCTCACCGCCATGCGCGCCGCAATGCGGTTCTCGCGGGCATGAATGTCGGAGATGAAGGACTCGATGCGGTCGGCGATGAACTTGACCGGACGGCCCAGCGCGATCGCCGCCGCCGTTGCCGCGATCTCATCACCGAAGGTGTGAATCTTCAGGCCGAACGACCCCCCGACGTCGGGCGCCACCACCCGCACATTGTGCTCGGGCACACCCAGCGTGCGCGCAAACACGGTGCGGATCATGTGCGGAACCTGGCTGCTGGTATGGATGGTCAGCAGCTGCGTGGGCTTATTGTAGTCCGCGAGAATGGCGCGCGGCTCCAGGCTTACCGCCGTATGCCGGCCGAAATTGAACGTCCCCTCGATCACGAAATCGGCAGCTGCGAATGCCGCATCGACGCCGCCGGTGTCGATCAACTTGCGGAAGGCGAGATTGTCGCCGAGCTGCGGATGCAGCACCGGTGTGCTGCGGTCGAGCGCGGTCTCCTTCTCGGTCACGGCAGGCAACGGCCGCCACTCGATCTCGACCAACTCGGCCGCATCCTCGGCGAGCGCGCGCGTCTGCGCGAGCACAATTGCGGCCGGTTCACCCTGCCAGCAGGCGCGGTCAACTGCCATGGGATATTGGGGAGCCGACTTCATGCCGGGAAAGCAGGTGAGCGTGCCGACCCAGGGCGCCGTGCACATTTTCGCGACCTCGGCCCCGGTCATTACCCTGACGACACCTGGCGCGCGCTGCGCCGCGTCGGTGTCGATGCGCAAAATGCGCGCGTGCGCGTGCGGGCTGCGAACGAAGGCGGCATGCAGCATGCGCGGCAACGACATGTCGTCGGTATAGGTCGCGCGTCCGGCGACCGCGCGCCGCGCGCCGAGCCGCGAAAGCGCGCGGCCGACATAGCTGTTCGGCCGGTCAAGCGGGGTCAGGCGGGCCTTGATATCCATTTGTTGCGTCATGCGAACCGCGCTTGCAATGTCGCCTCGACCGCATCGACGATGGCGTGATAGCCGGTGCAGCGGCAATAATTTCCGGAGAGGAAGGTCCGGATGTCGTCGCGCGACATCGCCTTGCCTTGTTTGAGCAGCTCGGCCGCAGTCATCAGCATGCCCGGCGTGCAGTAACCGCACTGCAACGCATTGCGCTCTACGAAATTCGCCTGCAAATCGGCAATCTCGCCGGCGTCGGTCAGTCCCTCGATGGTGACGACGTCACAGCCGTCGGCCTGCACCGCCAGCATCAGGCAGCCGCGCACCACCACGCCATCGACACGCACCGAGCACGCTCCGCATATCCCGTGCTCGCAACCGATATGCGAGCCAGTGAGCCCAAGCTCGGTGCGCAGGAAATCAACAAGGTGCTGACGCACGGGAACCGAGGCCGTGATGCTCTCACCATTCACGGTCATGCTCACCGTGAGCTCTTCTTCGAGGCTCATTGCACGCGTGCCCGTTCCATGGCGGCAGCGAGCGCGCGCCGCGTGAGCACACGCTGGAGGTGGAGCTTGGTGGCTGGCCGGCCAAAGGTGTTGTCGATGGGGTCGAGATCGTCCGCCAAGGCCTTGCACGCGGCCTCGCTCAGTGCCGGCGACCACGCGTTGCCGTTGACAGCGGCCATGGCGCGCCTTGCCAAAGTCGGCTTGACCTCGCTGCCGAAATACACGAGACGAGCCTCGCTCATGCCCCCGCGCTCGCAGCGTGCATAGCAGGCGAGGCCGGCGATGGCGAAATCCCCCTGGCGCCGGCTCAACTCCATGAAGACCGAGACGCGATCGCGTCTCTGCTCCGGAATGCGGACCTCGATCAACAGCTCGTCAGCCGAGCGCGCCGTCTCGTACAGTCCCCGAAAGAAATCGGCGGCCGGGATCGTGCGCCGGCCGCGCACGCTTTCCACGACAATGCTCGCCTCGAGTGCAAGGATGCAGGCCGGCAGCTCGGCCGACGGATCGGCAAGCGCAATGCTTCCCCCGAACGTTCCGCGATTGCGAACCGCCACATGCGCCACATGCGGCATCGCCTCCGCAATCAAGGGCAGGCTTTGCGCGATAACCGGCGAGCTCATCACCTCGGCATGTCTCGCAAGCGCGCCGATGCGCACGCACCCGCCGGTGAGCGAGATCCCGTTGAGCGCGTCGATACGGTTGATGTCGATCAAGAGACGAGGCTGTGCCAATCGCATGTTGAGCACGGGCATGAGGCTCTGCCCCCCGGCCAGGATGCGCGCGTCGTCGCCGTGCTCCGCCAGCAAGGCCACGACGTGATCGAGGCTCTGTGGCCGCACATAGCTGAATCTCGGAGCCTTCACGCGCCGTTTCCTGTCATGCTGTCCGGGGGGTCGGCGAAATGCCGTAGCAGTGGGATTGTCAGAGCGGTGGCATTGTGTGACTAACGGCCATGCAATTCAACGCCTGCAAGCACGAAACCTGGAGAAGCAGCGGTGGCCAATAAAGACCTTCGGGACTGGATCGATGGCATTGCGGCCGCGGGCGAGCTGAAGGTCATCAGCGGCGCCGAGCCCAAGGAGGTGATCGGGGGCATTGTCGATATTTATCAGCGGCGCATGGGAAACCCGGCCGTC
>Ga0306926_10003927_pt1 | contig 15536 bp, 11 predicted proteins | sample flu12Cox44000178_FD_203759 | JGI IMG/M metagenome (GOLD analysis project Ga0306926, IMG submission 203759) | Lab enrichment of tropical soil microbial communities from Luquillo Experimental Forest, Puerto Rico - flux8day.12C.oxic.44.000.178 (v2)... | ecosystem: Environmental > Terrestrial >...
TGCCGCTGGGCGAGCAGGTCGGTGTCCAGGGCGCCGGACCGGGCCATGGTCAGTTCGGCGGCCATCATCGCGGGCACGGGCCCGTCGGCGGCGGGCGGGACGACGGGGGTGCCGTGGACGAAGTGGACCTTGGTGACGGCGTGGCCGTAGGCGGTGGCCCACTTTTGCTGCTGGGCCGGGGTGGCACCGTTGTACCGGGCCAGGGCGGCGCCGGCCGGGTGGTTGGTCGCGGCCAGCGCGGCCAGCGGGCTCAGCACGAAGTCGGCGGCGGCGTGGACGGGCTGGGTGACGCCGGCCAGCGTCTGCCAGTTGACCGGGCCGACCTGCTGCACGGCGGCGGTCCCGTGGTTGTACGGCGGCCCGTAGGACGCGGCGAGCGCGGTCCCGTTGAGCTCGGCGGCGGCGGTACCGAGGAAGTCGGCCGGGGCGACCTTGGCCCACGTTTGCACGCTGACCGGCGGCACGTTCGGCGAGGACAGCACGCCGGCCATGACCAGCACCAGGCCCAGCGCGACCGCGGTGGCGATCGTGCCCTCCTTGAGGATGTCATAGCGGCGGGCCGGGCCGCGCCACGGGCCCGCGTCGGCCTCCTTCGCGGCCTTCCGCGCGGCCCGGTCCCGCCAGCCGATCCGCCGGGCCGGCAGCGGGTGGCTGACCCCGCGCACCCGGACCAGCAGCACGTGCGCGCCGACTAGCGCGATCAGGATGACCGGGATGAGCACCACGTGCCACAGCAGCATCTGGCCGAAGTTCATCACGTTGAAGAACGCCCCCACCCCGACCGCGTTGAACGCGTCCTTCCCGTTGGTCGCGATCCACTGCGAGTCGAAGTTCTGCTGCGCCAGGTACCCGGTGAAGCACTCCACGATCGACGCGCCGAACGCCACCACCCCGGTAATCCAGGTCAGCGCCCGCCGCCCCCGCCAGGCGGCCATCCAGAACTTGCCCCACAGGTGAATCACCATAAACGCCATGAACAACTCGACGCTCCACAAGTGCGTGCTGTTGAAGAAATGCCCGACCGGGTTGGTGTGCCACCAGTCGGTCCCGCCGAGTGCGATCGCGAACCCCGACACGACCGCCACCCCCAAAGCGGCCAAGGTGGCCACCCCGAACACATACACCCACGACGCCACATACGCCGGCTGCCGGTCCGGCAGCAGTTTGCGCGGCGGCAACACCCGCAACCCCCACCGCCGCACCCGGCTGGTCCACATCCGCGCGTCGGCGTCATCGCCCAGATTCGCCGCCCACTCACCCGCCGGCGCCGCCTCAGGCGGCACCTCCGGCGCCGGCGCCAGCGGCCGCACCCGGGGGAACGGCAGCAGCAGCGCCGCCCCGAAGATCACCACCATCACGGCGATCACCACCAGGTTCGCCACCGAGATCTCAAAAATCGACCAGTGCAAATACGTACCCGGCTGATTCAAGTCAACCGCAGCCACATGGGGAACGGCCAGCAAAGCGGTCTTCATCTGATGCTCCTCAGCTAGGAGGCCGAAGGGGATCCGTGCCGAGACGCTGTTTGACAGTCACTCGGTTCGGGCGTACCGGCCGCCTCCTCAGTAGCTGGCCGGGCGCTTCACGGGAGTTCATCTGGGCCGGCCGACGCTCATGCGCGCTCAAAGATCGCCGCAATGCCCTGCCCGCCGCCGATGCACATCGTCGTGAGTGCGTAGCGGCTACCAGTCCGCCGGAGCTCATAGAGCGCCTTCACGGTGAGGATGGCACCGGTAGCGCCGATCGGATGGCCGAGGGAGATGCCGCTGCCGTTGGGGTTCGTTTTATCCGCTGGCAGCCCGAGTTCGCGGATGACGGCGAGCGCCTGCGCGGCGAAGGCCTCATTGACCTCGAACACGTCGATTTCCTCGACCTTAAGCCCGGTACGGTCGAGCACCTTCTGTATGGCGGGCACCGGGCCCATCCCCATGATCCGTGGCTCAACCCCGGCGTGGCTGTAGCCGACCAGCCGTCCCAGCGGCCGGAGGCCGCGGCTGCTGGCAAAGGCCGCGTCCGCGAGCACCACCGCAGCCGCGGCATCGTTGATCCCGGATGCGTTACCTGCCGTCACCGTGCCGTCATCAGCGAACGCGGGCCGAAGCCTGGCAAGATCTTCAGGCGTCACATCCGGCCGGACATGCTCATCCACGGCGACCGGCACAATGCCTTTCTTGGTCTGTACCGGCACCGGTGTGATCTGTTCGGCAAAGTGGCCGGCCTGCATGGCGGCGGCCGCGCGCCGGTGGCTTTCAACGGCCATGGCATCCTGGTCGGCCCGGGAGATATGGAATTCGGCCGCGACGGTCTCGGCGGTCACTCCCATATGGCAACCGTCAAACGGGTCGGTCAGCGCGCCTACCGTAGCGTCGACCGTAACGCCGTCGCGCATCCGCTGGCCCCATCGCAATGCTGGCAGCCAATAGGCGCCACGGCTCATCGATTCGGCGCCGCCCGCCACTGCGGCCTCGCTATCCCCCAGCTGGATGGCCTGTGCGGCTGAGACAATCGCCTGCAGTCCGCTGCCGCACAGCCGGTTCACGGTGAAGGCGGGCGTTTCGGCCGGCAGTCCTCCGTTGATGGCAGCGACCCGGCTCAGGTACATGTCCCGCACCTCGGTGTGAATTACATTGCCGAAGACGGCGTGGCCGATATCCGACGGCTCCAGCCCGGCCCGGGTAACCGCCTCGCTAACGACGTGGGCGGCAAGGTCACATGGGGGGACGGTGGATAGCCCGCCACCATACTTGCCGATGGCCGTTCGTACACCGGATAGGACCACAACTTCCCGGGCCTCAGGCATGGTTGCTCCCTTATCTGTCGAGTTACATGTCGAGGCCGCCGTTGACGGCCCAGATCTGGCCGGTGATGTACGCGGATTCGTCTGCGGCCAGGAAGCAGACCACGCGGGCAATCTCCTCGGGCCGGCCCAGGCGGCCGACCGGAATCTGACCCAGGATCCGGTCGAGCACCTTGTCTGGGATGGTCATGAGCATGTCCGTTCCGATGAACCCCGGGGTCACGGCGTTCACGGTAAGACCGGTTCCCTCGCCGGGTGGCCTGCCTGAGCGCTGCAAGTGGAATAGGGCTTCCCGCGCAAGCGACTTCGTCAGGCCGAAGAGCCCGGACTTGGACGCCGCGTAATTCGCCTGACCGATGTTGCCGGTCTCACCGATGACCGAGGACACGTTGATGATCCGGCCCGTACCCCGTCCGAGCATGTGATCCAGCGCTGCCTGGGCCATGAAGAAGGCACCGGAGAGGTTGACCGCGATCACCCACTGCCAGTCCTCGTCGCTCATTTTGGGGACCGTCCGGTCAATCGTTATCCCGGCGTTGTTAACCAGGATGTCCAGTCCACCGTGCTGCTGGATGACCTCCCGGACGACGCGTCGGCAGTCTTCGGCGGAACCGATGTTGCCCTCGTGCACGGAGATTCGGCAATCGGGGAAGTCCGCTGTCATGCTCGCGAGAAACTTCTGCGCTTCTTCGGCTTGCCGGTAGGAACCAGCCGCCACCGATGCGCCGCCAGCCGCCAGGGCACGGCAGACCGCCGCGCCGATGCCGCGCACACCGCCGGTGACCAGAGCCGTCCGGCCCTGAACGCGCCCCTGCTCGTGCCGCCGCGCTGGTTCCGGCAAGGAGGTCATCCGCTGCACCCCTTCGTCCTCATGCTGCTCACTGCGGGCCAGCGCCTGTCATGGCACGTTGAAGTTGCGTGATAACCGCCGGATCGCGAAGGGTCGTGACATCGCCGAGTTCGCGCCCCTCGGCTATGTCGCGGAGCAACCGGCGCATGATCTTGCCGGACCGGGTCTTTGGCAGGTCGTCTGCCCAGACAAGCCGTTTTGGCCGGGCGAGCTTTCCGATGTGAGTGGCGACGTGCTCCCGAAGCTCCGCCTCAAGCGCGGGCCCGGGTGCCGCGTCTGCACCCACGGTGACGTAGGCCACGACGGCCTGGCCGGTCAGGTCGTCGCTCGCGGCGATCACCGCGGCCTCCGTGACGGCCGGGTGGCCGACGAGCACCGATTCAATCTCAGCCGTGGACAGCCGGTGGCCGGAGACGTTGATTACGTCATCGATGCGCCCGGTAATCCAGAAGTAGCCGTCCTCGTCTCGCCGCGCACCGTCACCAACCAGGTAGGTACGCGGGCCGAAGCGGGAGAAGTACGTCTTGACGAACCGCTCGGGATCCTCGTGCAGCGTGCGCAGCATGCTCGGCCATGGCTCGGTCAGCACCAGCAGCCCGGCTCCTGCCGCCACCTCGTTTCCTTCGTCGTCAAGGAGCGCAGCGGAAACACCCGGCAGCGGCCGGGTCGCCGAGCCCGGCTTGGTCGGCGTGAGCCCCGGCAGCGGCGAGATCATGATGGCACCGGTCTCGGTCTGCCACCACGTATCGACGACCGGGCACCGCTCGCCGCCGATCACGGTGTGATACCACAGCCACGCCTTGGGATTGATTGGCTCGCCGACCGTGCCGAGCAGGCGCAACGACGAGAGGTCATGCTTCGCGGGGTGCTCAGGACCCCACTTCATACAGGCACGGATGGCGGTGGGAGCGGTGTAGAAGATCGATACGCGGTACCGCTCGACGATCTGCCACCACACATCTTTGCCGGGGTAGTCCGGTGCGCCTTCGTACATCACACTGGTGCACCCGTTGGCCATGGGGCCGTAGACGATATAGGAGTGGCCCGTGATCCAGCCGATGTCGGCCGTGCACCAGAAGACGTCCTGGCCGGCATCAAGATCGAACACCATCGCTGTGGTGGTGGTGACACCCGTGAGGTAGCCGCCCGTGGTGTGGACGATTCCCTTGGGCTTGGCCGTGGAGCCCGACGAGTAAAGCAAGAAGAGCGGGTGCTCGGCCTCCATCGGCTCCGCCGGGCACACCGGGTCCGCGTTCGCGAGCCAGTCGTCATACCAGAAGTCACGGCCAGGCTGCATCGGGCAAGGGCAGCCGGTGGACCGTACCACCACGACGACCTCCAGGGATCCGAGGTCGGCGGTGGCCTCATCGACGGCCTTCTTGATTTCCGCGGTCCGGCCCCTGCGGCGGGCACCATCCGCCGTGATCAGTGCCTTAGCATGCGATACCGCCAACCGCTCACGAACGGCCGATGGGGCGAATCCACCGAAGATCACGGTGTGCGGGGCGCCGATCCGGGCGCAGGCGAGCATCGCGACGACCGTTTCGGGAATCATCGGCAGGTAGATGCCGACCACGTCACCCTTGCGGACCCCTTGCGCCTTCAGGCCGTTTGCGAGCCGCTGCACATCGGCGAGCATTTCAGCGTAGGTGCATGCGCGCTGTTCACCCTCCTCGCCGAGCCAGTGGAACGCGATGCGGTCACCCAGGCCGTTTTGGACATGCCGGTCGAGGCAGTTGTATGAGACGTTGAGGGCGCCGTCTGAGAACCATTGGTAGAACGGCGGGTTGCTGTCATCGAGAACGGTGTTGAACGGGCGGTGCCAGGCCAGCCGCTGCCTGGCTTGCTCGGCCCACCACGCTGGACCGTCAGCGGCCCGCTCGAATACCGAGGGGTCTGTGATCGCTGCCCGCCCGGCGAAAGACGGGGGCGGGTCGAAGCGACCGACCTGCAGCAGGTCGCTCAGATGTTGCTCGAGTGTGGTCGCCTCTGTCATGGTGCGCCTCCGGTTGGGCGGGGTTTCCAGGTAGGCCGCGCGGGACGGCCGGCGTCCCGCGCGGCATCCGGCTGTGCGGACGCTACTGGCCGAGCGCTGCGTTCTCCTCGGCGGTGAGCAGGCGGGAGCGGATGAGGAACCGCACGCCCTCGGGCGCTTCGAGGGAGAACCCGCCGCCGCGCCCGGGAACGACGTCGACGGTGAGGTGGGTGTGCCGCCAGCGCTCGAACTGGGCGGCCGACATCCAGAAGGTGACCGGCTCCGGCACGCCCTCGATCCGCAGCGAGGCCACGAGGGCGTCCGAGGCCCCGGTGCGGAACTCACCCTCGATGTAGCACATGGGGGAGCTGCCGTCGCAGCAGCCGCCGGACTGGTGGAACATCAGCGGCCCGTTGGCCGCATACAGCGTCCGCAGCAGACCGGCGGCGGCAGGGGTGACCGCGACCCGGGACACCTCGGTAGTGGTCATGGCCCTGTGCTCAGAAGAAGCCCATCGGTGTGGGCGAGTAGCTGATCAACAGGTTCTTGGTCTGCTGGTAGTGCTCGAGCATCATCTTGTGGTTCTCGCGGCCGATGCCGGAGCCCTTGTACCCGCCGAACGCGGCGTGCGCGGGGTAGAGGTGGTAGCAGTTGGTCCACACCCGGCCGGCCTGGATCGCGCGGCCCGCGCGGTAGGCGGTGTTCATGTCGCGGGTCCACACCCCGGCCCCGAGGCCGTAGAGAGTGTCGTTGGCGATCTTGATGGCGTCCGCGAAGTCGGCGAACGGGGTCACCGACACCACCGGGCCGAAGATCTCCTCCTGGAAGATCCGCATCGAGTTGGTGCCCTCGAAGATGGTGGGCTGGACGTAGTACCCGCCGGACAGCTCACCGCCCAGGTCGGCGCGGTGCCCTCCGGTCAGCACCTTGGCGCCTTCGGCGCGGCCGATGTCCACGTAGGAGAGGATCTTCTCCAACTGGTCGTTGGAGGCCTGCGCGCCGACCATCGTGGTGGTGTCAAGCGGATGCCCCTGCACCGCTTTCTGGGTGCGTTCCACCGCGTCGGCCAGGAACTTCTCGTAGTGGCCCTGCTGGACCAGCGCCCGGGACGGGCAGGTGCACACCTCGCCCTGGTTGAGCGCGAACATGGTGAACCCTTCCAGCGCCTTGTCGTAGAAGTCGTCGCGGCTGGCGGAGACGTCGTTGAAGAAGATGTTCGGGCTCTTGCCGCCCAGCTCCAGGGTGACCGGCTTGATGTTCTCGCTGGCGTATTGCATGATCAGCCGCCCGGTGGTGGTCTCGCCGGTAAAGGCCACCTTGGCGACCCGTGGGCTGGAGGCGAGCGGTTTGCCTGCCTCAGCCCCGAACCCGTTGACGATGTTGACCACGCCGGGCGGGAGGAGGTCGCCGATCAGGCTCATCAGGAAGTGGATCGACACCGGCGTCTGCTCGGCCGGCTTGAGCACCACCGCGTTCCCGGCCGCCAGCGCCGGGGCCAGCTTCCAGGTGGCCATCAGGATCGGGAAGTTCCACGGGATGATCTGGCCGACAACGCCCAGCGGCTCGTGGAAGTGGTAGGCGACGGTGTCGTCGTCCAGTTCGGCAAGGCTCCCCTCCTGGGCGCGGATAACCCCGGCGAAGTACCGGAAATGGTCGATCGCCAGCGGGATGTCCGCAGCCAGGGTCTCTCGGACCGGCTTGCCGTTTTCCCACGTCTCCGCGACCGCCAGGGCCTCGAGGTTCTCCGCCATGCGGTCGGCGATCTTGTTCAGGACCCCGGCCCGCTCGGCGGCCGACGCGCGGCCCCAGGCGGGTGCGGCGCCGTGCGCCGCGTCCAGGGCGCGCTCGACGTCCTCGGCGGTGCCCCGGGCCACCTCGCAGAACACCTGCCCGGTCACCGGGGTCGCATTCTCGAAGTACCGGCCCAAGGCCGGAGCGACGAACTCCCCGCCGATCCAGTGGTCGTAGCGGGGCAGGTAGCTCGTGCTGGCGCCAGGCTCACCCGGCGCGGCGTAACGGGTCATGGGGAATCCTCCAACCACTCAGGACACAGCCGTCCCGGACACCCCTACGCTGAAGGCGACGCGAGCTCCGGCATCCCGTGGTGGCGGGGTGCGGGGCCGGCGGGCCAGGACGTGGTCGGCACCGTGGACATGCAGGACGTTAGGGCGCGGCCGACGGCAGGTGAAGATGCAGGTCCGCAAACCATGCGCCAGAGAGCGGGAATCCGCCTGGTTGTACAGCGCGCTCCTACCTGAATGGTCAGGTCCATCGGCGCTCGGGTTGCATGTCCCCGGGCGACCTTGCAGGCTGTTGTCATGGGCGCAGACAGCACCTGATGGCGCCTTCCAGGAGGTCGCGTGCCACATCCAGTCGACGGTGAGGACACGGACTACGGCTGGTCGTGGGCCGACCACTGGGCCGAAGGTGACATCACCAGGGAACTGACCGGGCCGCAAGGGCCAGGGAAGGTGACATCGAGTGAGCGGCCACAGCTGGCCAAGTTCCATGCGCCGGAAATCGTATTCGGTCCCGGCGCGCTCGCGGAGTTGGGCCACTGCACGCTGCGTGCAGGTGCGCGCCGGCCCTTCCTGGTAACGGACCCGGGGCTGATCGAGGCGGGCTGGGTCGACGAAGCGGTTGGCCATTTGCGGGAGGCCGGGCTCTCTCCGGACATTTGGCACGACGTCACCCCCAACCCCAAGGACCACGAGGTGGAGGCGGCCTTCGAACGCTACCGCGAACATGGTGGCGACGTGATCATCGGGCTGGGCGGCGGCTCATGCATCGACGCGGCGAAGGGCGTCGCGATCCTGTCCGGCAACGGCGGGCGCATCCTTGGCTATGCGGGTGTGAACAAGGTGGTCCGCCCCATCCCGCCAACGGTGATGGTTCCGTCCACCTCCGGCACCGGGGCCGATGTCTCGCAGTTCGCGGTGATCACCGATACCGCCGACTGCACCAAGATCACGATCATCAGCAGGACGCTGGTGCCGGAGATCTCGGTCATTGACCCACGGCTGCTGACGACCATGCCCGACTGGCTCACCTCGGCCAGCGGCATGGACGCGCTGACGCACGCGATCGAGGCATTCGTGTCCCGCGCGCACAACCCGCTGACCGACAACCACGCTCTGCACGCGGTGAAGCTGATCAGCGGCCACCTGCGCCACACGCTGCTCCATCCGAAGAGGGTCAAGCCCCGCCTGGCGATGGCCCAGGCCTCGCTGGAGGCGGGGATGGCGTTCACCAACGCGATCCTCGGGCTCACGCACGCGATGAGCCATCAGGTCGGTGGTCTCCTCGATGCTCCGCACGGAGTGGTCAACGCCGTCCTGCTGCCGCACGTCGTCCGTTACAACGCCCAAGCTCACCCACGGCGCTTCGTGCCGCTGGCCGCCGCCTTGGGTATCCCCGCCACCGGCGTCACCCCGCAGGAGGTCGCGCTCGAGCTCGCCGACCGGATCCATGAGCTTTCCGCTGACCTGGGCATGCCGAAGGGGCTCGCCGCCCTCGGCGTAACCGAGGCAGATATCCCGCGGCTGGCGGGCACCACGTTGAAGGACGCCTGTCTCGCCACAAACCCGCGCAAGGCCCGCCGCAACGACATCGAGTGGCTGTTCCGGGAGGCGCTGTGAGCCGGGCGCCGGACAGCCGGCCGAAGAAGCAAGCGGGCCTGGCACCCGAAGCCAGCGGCTCGCCTTCCCTGGACGTCCTCACCGGGTTGCGCACGGGGAAACGGTCCTTCTATCCCGAGTACGTTCGCTCGAACCAGCGGCTGGAACGAGCCGTGGTGGCGCTTGACCGCATCTCCCGCGCCCTCGTGCGCACGGCCGACGGCCCGCGGGCGCTGGTCGAGGCGGTCGTGCGTGCCGCGGCCGAGCATGTGGACGCCCACTGGCTGCTGCTGACCCTGGCCGATGGCGCCCTGCACGCCGCGCGCCCGCGATTTTTGCTCTACGACGACGGCGAGCTGATCGATGACCCCGGTCGCGTGCCGCCCTACGTGCAGGAACATCTCGACGTACTGCGCAGGCGGCCGTGGGAGGCAGAGGCTGCCGCTGCGAGTGAGGGCTGGATCAGGGTCGCGATGATCCTGGACGATGAGCCCATCGGGGGGATCGTCGCCCGCCCGGGCACCGGACTGGAGTTGGCCGCCACCGACCTTTCGGTGCTGCGCGTCCTGGCCAATCAGGCCGCGGTCGCGTTGCATAACTCGTTCCTGCTGCACGCCGCTACCCGGCTGCGGGGACAGCGGGAGCAGCTGTTCGTGGCGGCCGAGCGCAGCGCGCGCGACCTGGCCGAGCGCAGCGCCGAGCTTGCCGAGACCCAGCAGCAGCTCCTTGACGCCATGCACCGGCAAGCCCTCGACGACGAGCGGCACCGGATCGCGCGCGAACTGCACGACAGCGTGGCCCAGATCGTGCTCTCGGCCGGGATGACGATCGAGGTGTGCCGGGCCGATATGGCGGCGATGGACGGTCCGCCGCGGAAGATCGCCGAGCAGCTCGTGCTGGCCAGGGACCTGACGCAGCAGGCAGCGGAACGGCTGCGGGTAGCGATCTACGCACTGCACCAGTCGTCGGCGGAGCCGCCCGCCCCCCTTCCGGTGATGCTGGCGCGGCTGTCGCGGGTCCATCGCCCGAATGACCTGCATGTCGCCGTGAAGGCCGAGGGCAGGCCGGTGTCGCTGCCGCCGCGGGCCGAGCAGTCGCTGCTCCGGCTCACTGGCGAAGCGCTGTTCAACGCCGCCGCGCACGGCAAGGCCACACGGGCAGCGGTCAAGCTCAGGTACCGGCCGGACCAGGTGTCGCTGAGCGTCTCGGACAACGGCACGGGTGACCCGGCGCAGTTGCGCCGGGTGCTGCGGCTAGCCCAGGCCGCCGACCTGAGCGGGCGGCACCGGGGGCTGGCGAACATGCTGCTGCGAGCGGAGGAGCTGGGCGGCACGCTGTCTATCCGCCGGTCCAGGATGGGCGGGGTCCGGCTGTGCGTGACTTTCCCGTTGCCCATGGCGAGCGATCAGGGGACACGACATGACTTCTGACCCGGCTGCTCGCGCAGCGGTGACCCCAGGCTCTGGAGCGCGCCCAGTAGGCATCGTGCTGGTCGATGACCATGCCATCGTCCGGCAGGGACTGCGCTCTGTGCTGGAGCGCGAGCGGGACCTGCGGATCGTTGGCGAGGCGAGCACCCCCGACGACGCGATGGCGGTGGTCGAGCGCACCCGCCCGGCGGTGGTCTTGCTGGACCTCAAGCTGTCCACCGGGGCGGACAGCCAGGGCCTGGAGCTTTGCTCCCGGCTGACTGCGCGCTATCCCGGTCTGGGGGTGCTGGTGCTCACCACCTTCTTGGACGACAACCTAGTGGCGCAGGCGATTCACCGGGGCGCGCGCGGCTATGTGATCAAGGATGTGGACACGACCGAGCTGGTGCGGGCGATCCGGGCCGTGGTGCGGAACGAGAGCGCGTTCGACTCGCGATCGGCCGCCGCCATGGTGCGGTCGCTGCGGATGAAGGCGGATCAGCCGGTGTTCACTGAGCGCGAGCTGAAGGTGCTGAGCCTGCTGGCCCATGGCATGAGTAACAAGGAGATCGGCCAGCAGCTCTACATCTCCGAGACCACCGTGAAGTTCCATGTGCGAAACATCATGCGCAAAATGGACGCGGCCAGCCGGGCCGAGGCCGTCTACGAGGCCAGCAAGCTGGGCGTGATCTAACCACGGTCAGTCGGTTCGCATCACCAGCCAGCCGCCGTGGTGCTCGCTGACCCGGAACCGGCACCCCTGGCGCTGCCCCAGCCCGACCAGATCGGTGCGGGTGAAGCTTTGCAGGTGTCCGTAGGCGGCGGTGGGCTCATCCTCAAGCGGCACGGCCACCACGACCCGGTGACGGGCCAGCCTTATCGCCTCCCGCAGCGCGCGATCGCAGTGCTCCGGTCCCAAGTGCTCCAGCACGTGGATGGCGGTCACAGTGTCCACCGAGCACGCGGGCAGCGGTACCTGCGCCGCGTCGCAGACGAGGGTCTCCAAGGGGTAGCCCAGCGCTCCCGCGAGGGAACCGAGGAGCCGGACGGAGCCGGGCGAGGCGTCCGAGGCGATCACGCTGCCCCGCCGCCGCCTGGTCAGCAGCAATGGAAGGAAGCCAAAGCCGGATCCGACGTCGAGCACCCGACCTGGCGGGATGAGCCGGAGTGCCCGCTGGTAGATGGCCGCAAAGTCGCCGATGGGTGTCCCCTGCTGGCTGGCCTGGCCGGGCGCCTCCCGGCACTCGCGTATCCGGTCCATCGTGTTGGTATAGAAGGTCAGCCAGGCCGGCATGGCGCCCGGCACGCATGACCTGACGACGCCGGTGAACACTCGCTCGAAGATCTCTGCCCCGGACAGCCAGCCTGGGGCGAACAACTCATCCGCGAGCAGGCCGGCCACGTTGTTGTCCAGTTCGCCGGGACGCAGCCAGTGGCCGACCTCGACCCGCCGGCCCCGGCGGCGCAGCACGAAGTGCGCGGTGAGCACCACCGGTACGGCCCTGGCCACGCCACCCGGCGCATCCTCGCGCGTGACCATCACCAGCTCATCGGCGTACCGCCCGGGCGCACAGGGTGCCAGCGGATCGATGGGATGCGCGGCCAACTGGATCTGGCTGGTGGTCAGCATCGCGCCATCGGCGGCTGCGCGCGCGGTCAACGCCCCGTCACCGCGGCCGCCACCTGCGCAGCGGTGTGCTGCAGGCCGGCCAGGTCGGCGACCACTTGGACGCGATCGCAGAACTCCGCGTAACGGGGCAGGTCACAAACCCCGAGGCCCCATGTGCGCCTGGGCTCCGGCGTGAGCCAGAACGTCTGGCGAACCTTGCCGGTGATTTCTTCGAACGCCTCCATTCGGGGGTCATTGCCGTTGCCGCGACCATCCCCCAGCACGAGCAGGGTCGTCCGCCGGTGCAGGACGGCGCCGTATTCGGACAACAGCACGTCGAACGCCCGGCCGTAATCGGAGTTGCCGTCGACGTCAAGCAGCCCGCCGGCGGGCAGCCCGTCGAAGACCAGCCCGAGCGCACGTTCCAGCGGGTACTCGGCGAACAATTCTGTAATGTCGATTGGTTCGTCTACGAAGACGAAGGAGCGGACCTGGGCGAACAGCGATTGCAGGCCGTGTACCAGGTGCAGGGTGAAGCGAGCCGTGGCGCGCACCGACAACGACACGTCGGCCAGCACGACCAGGCGCGGCTTGTCATGGGCACGGGTGATGGTGACCGGCCGGAATGGGACGCCGTCGTAGCGCATGTTGCGGCGCATGGTGCGGCCGGGATGCACCCGGCCGCGCGGGGTGTTCCGTTTGCGGCTGGTGAGCGCGCCGCGCAGGGACTGGGCCAGCCTGCGCAGGGCCTCCTCCAGCTGCCCGCGCTCATCCTCGTTGACCGCCTCCATGCGGGCGCGCTCGGCCAGGCGTGACTCCACCGTCACCGACTGCAGCTCCGCCAGCCGGTCAAGGTGACGCTTCAGCAGGGCGGGCAGGTCGTCGATGATCCCCGCCAGCTGGGCGCGCAGCGCGGCGAGGGCGGCCTCGTCCAGCTCGTCTGCGGCCTCATCAAGCCAGCCGAGCAGCGCTTGCTCCTGCGCCACGGTCAGCTCGGTGCCCAGGGGGGCACCGGTCATGGGCGCGAGCTGGCCCGGGAGCCCTGCGTTATGGAGCCGCTCGATCTCCAGCTGAACAGCTGGGACCTGGTCGTCGCCGGGCCGTCCGCCATTCTCGGCGAGCACGATCTCGTCGGTCATCCCGGCGAGGTCGAGCCTGGTCGCCTCCTGGTGCAGGTTGTACTGCTGGGCGAGGTCCCGCTCATCGAAGAAGTCGCGGATGTCGGCCGGCGCGCCGTGGCTGTGTCCCTGCCGCGGGTTGTCCGGCAGCTCTTCGGAGACCGTGAAGGACTCGAGCTTTCCGGTATCGGCCAGGTCGTCGTGCGCATGGCCGGGCTCATCCCGCTGGTTGCGCGGCGCCACCGGGCGCAGGGAAAAGAAGGCGGTGAATAGCTCGTCGAAGACCTCGTCGTCGCGGCGGTCCTTGATCAAGGTCAGCCGCAGCGCCTCGCGCAGCGTCTCCCGGTCGGCCAGCATGCCGGGCACGGCCGCGGCTCGCATGGCGTCCGCCGCTTCCGAGACCGACACCCGCAATCCGAACAGGCGAAGCAGCCGGACGAAGCGGTGCAGGCTGCCGTCCACGGCGGGCCCCTAGCCTGGCCGTCGGCGGGTGAGGGCCGCGAACGACCGCGCGCCACGATCCTTGCCGTCCCGTGGTGCGGCCGGGCGCCGCGGCCCGGACGTGGGGGCGCCGTAGTAGCCCACGTCGTGTCGGCCGGGGCGGTCCATGTCCGCGCGTGCCGCACGGCCCTCGGCTGCGCCCGCGGCCTCGTCTCCCGCCGCGAGGTCCCCGGCATGGTTCTCGTGCCGGTGCGCGTGCGTGTGGCCATGGTCGTGGGTGTGGTCGTGCCCGTGGCCCTGCCGGGAGTCAGGCAGCTCGCGGTTCGGGTCCACCAGCCCGGGCAGGAGGTCGAGAGCCCGGTTCAGGTCGCGCTCGTACTTCAGCACGACGTTCGCCGTCTCGGCGAGCACCGTGGCGTCGAGCTCGGTGACGCCGAGCACGCTCAGCGTCCGCGCCCAGTCGATGGTTTCGGAGATGCTCGGGCTCTTGCGGAGCCGCAGCCCGCGCAGGCCGCGCACGACCGCTATCAGCTGCCGGGCCGCGGCCTCGGGCAGGCCGGTGTGCTTGGACCGGAGGATCTCCAGCTCCCGCCCGGTGTCGGGGTAATCCAGGAACAGGTGCAGGCAGCGGCGTTTCAGCGCGGCCGACAGGTCACGGCTGTTGTTCGAGGTGAGCACCACATAAGGGGGTACCTTGGCCCGGTACGTGCCGATCTCGGGGACGGAGATCTGGAATTCGGCGAGGCATTCCAGCAGTACTGCCTCGAGGGCCTCGTCGGCCCGGTCGATCTCGTCGATGAGCAGCACGGCCGGCCGATCTCCGTTGATCGCGTCGAGCAGCGGCCGGGGAGCCAGGAACCGGTCGGAGAAGAAGACGCTGTCTTGCTCTCCGATCCGGCGTACCGCGGTGGACAGGTCGGGGGCATCGGCGATGATCTCGCCGATCTTGTCCCTGAGCATCTGCGTATACAGCAGCTGCTTGCCGTAGTCCCACTCGTACAGGGCTTTCGTTTCGTCCTGGCCCTCATAGCACTGGAGCCGCACGAGGCGGCGCCCGCTCGCGGCGGCCAGGGCCTTCGCCAGTTCGGTCTTCCCGACTCCCGCGGGGCCCTCCAGCAACACCGGCTTGTCCAGCCTGGAGAGCAGGAACACCGTGGTGGCCAGGCGACGGTCGGCAATGTAACCATGGCCGGCCAGGCGCTGGATGACGTCGTCGGCCGAGCGGAAGGCCGGCGTCCCGGCGTCGTCGCGGTCTGGGTCAGGCACGGCTTCTCCGTCCGGCGATGGTGGCGGAGCAGGCCTCCAGCTGGCCCCGCCACCGTGGGCGCTGGTCAGCTGAGCAGGTCATCCAGGTCGCCGGTCATGGAATGCTCGACGACCGGGCGCACGGTGTCGAAGGTGCACTCCTTGGCGTTGCCCGGGGTGCACGCGTCCCCGAGGACGTGGTTGGTGATGCGGTCCACGTCCGCCGCGTCGCCCTTGATCTCCTTGGCTTGCTCGTAGAACTTGGTCGGGCCCTGGCCGAGACGGTTCTTGATGTAGCTGTCCTGGTGCACGTCGGTGAACTTCTCCGGGATGCCCACGTCGCGCAGCAGCCGGATGGCGGCCGCGAGCGCTGCCTCAGCGGCCTGGACGTCGGTCATGCCGTGCGTGTCCACGCCCATCGCCCTGGCGATGTCGGCGAACCGCTTGTAGGCGACGGGCATGTTGAACGCCCATA
>Ga0306926_10003930_pt1 | contig 15531 bp, 14 predicted proteins | sample flu12Cox44000178_FD_203759 | JGI IMG/M metagenome (GOLD analysis project Ga0306926, IMG submission 203759) | Lab enrichment of tropical soil microbial communities from Luquillo Experimental Forest, Puerto Rico - flux8day.12C.oxic.44.000.178 (v2)... | ecosystem: Environmental > Terrestrial >...
GGCCGTCGACGTCGGCTGCCGAGGTCTGGATTCGTGTCGTTAATGACGCCGCTCCTAGCTTACCCCCCCCCGCAGGGGGAGGGTGGTTCCGAGCGAAGCGAGGAACCGGGTGGGGGTTGCGAGCAAGGGCCCCTAACCCGGCTCGCTTCGCTCGCCGACCCTCCCCCGCCTCGCGGGGGAGGGATAAGACTCATCCTTTACGCCACCTTCTGCTTCATATGCGGGAACATGGCGTCCAAGGCCTCCTGATCCATCTCGGTCTTGAACTTGTGCTTGTCCTTGAGCGCGACCGCGCGCTGCGCCGCCGGCCGCGCACTGATCTCGTCGACCAGCCGCTTGAGGTTCGGGAATTTGCCCCACGCTCCTTCGCCGAGGATGTTTGGCATCAGACGCGCCCAGCCCCACACGTTCATATCGACGATCGTGTAGGTGTCGCCTAGCATGTATTTGTTTTTGGCGAGGCGGGTATCGATGATGCCGAAGTGGCGCCCCGCCTCGAAGGCATAGCGGTTGATCGCGTAGGAGATTTTCTCCGGCGCGTAATTGCGGAAGTGCACCGACTGGCCGGAATAGGGCCCGACGCCGGAGGACACGAAAAACATCCACGAGAACAGCTCGCCGCGACCTTTGTCGGTCTTGGCGGGAAGGAATTTGCCAGTCTTCTCGGCGAGGTAGAGCAGACACGCGCTCGAGTCGAACACGACGGCGTCGCCGTCGACGATCGCCGGCACCTTGGCGTTCGGGTTGACCGCCAGAAAGTCCTTCTTGTGCTGGTCGCCCCTGCGGGTGTCGACCGGTATCGGCTCGTATTGCAGCCCGGCCTCTTCCAGGAACAGCGCCACCTTGGTCGGGTTCGGCGCGCCGCTATAGTAGAATTTTATCATCGTCTTCCTCCTCGTTGTTGTAGCCCGCATGAGCGGAGCGAAATGCGGGATCCCGGATTTCGCTTCGCTCATCCGGGCTACGGCTCTTAAAACAGTCCCACGATCCGTCCGTCGGCTCCCACGTCGATCGCGTCCGCGGCGGGCACCCGCGGCAAGCCCGGCATCGTCAACAGCTCGCCGCAGATCACGACCACGAACTCGGCCCCCGCGGAGAGCCGCACTTCGCGCACCGGAATGATGTGGTCGCTCGGCGCGCCCTTTGCATCAGGGTTGGTCGTGAAGCTGTACTGGGTCTTCGCCATGCAGATCGGGAACTTGCCGCAGCCCATCGCTTCGAACGAGGCGATCTGGTCGCGCACCGATTTCTCCATGGAGATGTCCTTGGCGCGGTAGATTTCCCGGCAGATCGTACGGATCTTGTCGACCAGCGGCATGTCGTCGGGATAGAGCAATGTCAGTTTACTCTTGCCGCTCTCGGCCGCCTTAACGACCGCGCGCGCGACGTCGGCCGCGCCCTTGCCGCCCTCGGCCCAATGGTCGGCCATGTAGGCTTCGACACCGAGCTTTTTGCAGGTGTCCTCGACCACCTTGATTTCCGCATCGGTGTCCGCGGAGAAGCGATTGATCGAAACGACCGGCACGATGTCGAATTTCTGCATGTTCTCTACGTGGCGCTGCAGGTTGCTCATGCCGGCCTCGAGCGCCTTCACGTTCTCGGTCTTGAGGTCCTCTTTCTTGACGCCGCCATGCATCTTGAGCGCGCGGATGGTGGCGACCAGCACCGCGCAATCGGGCGCGATCCCGGTCTTGCGGCACTTGATGTCCATGAACTTCTCGCCGCCGAGGTCGGCGCCGAAGCCCGACTCGGTGACAACGTAATCGGCGAGCTTGAGCGCGGTCGTCGTCGCCAGCACCGAGTTGCAGCCGTGCGCGATGTTGGCGAACGGCCCGCCGTGGATGAACGCGGGCGTGCCTTCGAGCGTCTGCACCAGGTTGGGGGCGAGCGCCTCCTTGAGCAGCACGGTCATGGCGCCGTGCGCGTTGAGATCGCTGGCGCGGACCGGTTTGCGCTCGCGCGTGTAGGCGACCACGATGTTGCCGAGGCGCTTCTTGAGATCGGCGACGTCGCGCGCGAGGCAGAAGATCGCCATGACTTCGGAGGCGACCGTGATGTCGAAGCCGTCCTCGCGCGGAAAGCCGTTGGCGACGCCGCCCAACGAATTCACGATCGAGCGCAGCGCGCGGTCGTTCATGTCGAGCACGCGGCGCCACGCAACGCGGCGTGGGTCGATGCCGAGCTTGTTGCCCCAGTAGATGTGGTTGTCGAGCATGGCGGCGAGCAGATTGTTCGCCGACGTGATGGCGTGGAAGTCGCCGGTGAAATGGAGGTTGATGTCCTCCATCGGCACGACCTGGGCATAGCCGCCGCCGGCCGCGCCGCCCTTCATGCCGAACGAGGGGCCGAGCGACGGCTCGCGGATGCACAGCATCGCCTTCTTGCCGATGTGATTGAGCGCGTCGGTAAGCCCGACCGTGGTGGTGGTCTTGCCCTCGCCCGCCGGCGTCGGCGTGATCGCGCTCACCAGGATGAGCTTGCCGTTCGGCCGGTTCTGAATCGATTTGATGAAATCCATCGAGACCTTGGCCTTGTAGTGGCCGTAAGGCTCGAGATTCTCCGGCGCGATGCCGAGCCGCTCGCGCGCGATATCCAGGATCGGACGCTTCTTGGCAGCCTGGGAGATTTCGATGTCGGTTTTCGGCTTGTCGTGTTGCGTGGAAAGCGCCGGGGCCTTTGCCGCGGCGGCGGTGGGCGGAGTCATGAAAACCTCATTCCGGTGGTGAGACTGGCACTGGTAGCAAACTCATTCGCGGCGACTTTCGGTCCATCGGCCTGAACGCGCGTGACCTTGAAGCGGCCGTCCGCGCACACGACGGTGAAGCCGTCGCCGTCGATCGCGACGATTTCGCCCATCTTGCCGCCGATCCCCTTGGGGTCTTTCGCCGGCAGCGGCTTGGCGTCGAATATCCGCACCGTCTTGCCGTCGAGCTTCGACCACGCGCCCGGCGCCGGGTTGCAGCCGCGGATCAAGCGATCGATCTCCTGCCACGGCCGGCCCCAGTCGATGTGGGCGTTGTCGGGGCCGCAGCGGCCTTCGTAGGTCGCCTTGCTCTCGTCCTGTTTGATGCGCGGCGCCTTGCCGGCTTTCACGAGATCGAGGGCCTCCAACATCGCGTCGACGCCCATCGGGAACAGCCGGTCGAAATAGACGGAGCCGAGCGTGTCGGTCGGACCGATGTTGGTTTTTTTCTGCAGCAGCACGTCGCCGGTATCGAGGCCGTTGTCGGGCCAGAAGATCGAGAGGCCGGTCTCGGTATCCCCCTTGATAATCGGCCAGTTGATCGCGCTGGCACCGCGGCCCGCAGGCAACAGCGAGGGATGATACTGAATCGAGCCTTTGGTCGGGATGTTGAGGAAATCCTCCGGCACGAACAAAGTGACGAACGCCATCACCTGCAGGTCGGGCTTGAGCGCGCGGAATTCCTCCCACACCTCGGGCTTGCGGTAGGAGGCCGGCTGATAGACCGGAAGCTTCGCGGCGACCGCCGCTTCTTTGAGCGGATCGGCCTTCTGGCCCGGCTTTTCGGGCGCGACGTAGACCGCGACGACCTCTTCGCCGCGTTTAAGCAGCGCCTCCAGCACGGCCTTGCCGAAGGCCTGCTGCCCATGAACGACGATTCGCATCGAACCTCCCAAACATTTCTTCGTCGTCATGCCCCGCGCAAGCGGGGCATCCAGTAATCACCGTCCCTTATTTGTTTGGACGGATCGTGGTTACTGGATCGCCCGGTTAAGCCGGGCGGTGACGAGCGTGGACTTTGTTAAGCTGCCTGCGCCCGCCCCTTTTCCGGTGCAGTGATCGCGCCCGAGGTTTTGACGGCATCGAGTTCGCCGCCGGAATAGCCGAGCAGCCGCAGGATTTCCTCGGTGTGTTCGCCGAGCAGCGGCGAGCGTTTCACCTCGGTGATGGAGTCGGACATTTTCACCGGATTACCGACGGTGAGGTATTTGCCGCGAGTCGGATGGTCGACCTCGACGACGGAGCCGGTCTCGCGCAGCGACCGATCCTCGGCGATCTCCTTCATCGACAGGATCGGGCCGACCGGAATGTCGACCTTGTTGCAAATCTCCATGACTTCGAACTTGGTCTTGGTCTTGGTCCACTCCTCGATGGTCGCGAAGATGTGCTTCAGCCGCGGCAGCCGCGCGGACGGCGTCGCGTAGTCGGGATCGGTCTTCCACTCGGGCTTGCCGATGATGTCGCAGATCGCTCCCCACACCGGCGCCTGGGTGATGAAATAAGTATAGGAGTCCGGATCCTCCTCCCAACCCTTGCATTTGAGAATCCAGCCGGGCTGGCCGCCGCCTGAGTCGTTGCCGGCGCGCGGCACCGCTTTGCCGAACGCCACCCCTTCGCCGTGCTGGCTGTATTCGGTGAGCGGCCCGTGCCCGAGGCGCTGCTGGTCGCGCAGCTTGACGCGCGCGAGGTTGAGCACGCCGTCCTGCATCGCGCATAGCACCTTCTGGCCGCGGCCGGTGCGTATGCGCTGATAAAGCGCGCTGACGATGCCGAAGGCGAGGTGCAGGCCGGTGCCGGAATCGCCGATCTGCGCCCCGGTGACGAGCGGCGGACCCTCGCGGAAGCCGGTCGTGGAGGCTGCCCCTCCGGCGCATTGCGCGACATTCTCATAAACCTTGCAGTCCTCGTAGGGGCCCGGCCCGAAGCCCTTGACCGAGGCGACGATCATGCGCGGGTTGGTCTTGTGGACGTAGTCCCAGGTCAGCCCCATGCGGTCGAGCGCGCCGGGCGCGAAATTCTCCACCAGCACGTCGCAATATTTGATCAGCCGCTCGAGGATTTCCTTGCCCTTCGGATGCTTCGAGTCGATCGTGATCGAGCGCTTGTTGCCGTTGAGCATGGTGAAGTAGAGGCTGTCGGCACCTTTCACGTCGCGCAGCTGGCCGCGCGTGATATCGCCGACGCCGGGGCGCTCGACCTTGATCACGTCGGCGCCCATGTAGGCAAGGAGCTGCGTGCACGTCGGCCCCGACTGCACGTGCGTGAAGTCGAGAATGCGCACACCTTCGAGCGCCTTGCCGGCCTGACCGTAAGGTTTGCTCGACGGCCGCGGCAATCCGTTTCCGTTCGCCGATTTTGCCGCCGGTTTCTTGGCCGCGAGCTTCACGACTTTCTTTGTCGGTTTCTTTGCTGCTGCTCTGGACTTTGCCTTCCTGGATTTCTTCTTGGTCGCCATAGTCGTTCCCCTTGTCCTTCACTCCTGGGTTTGTCTCATAGTCCCCGCGAACCTTGTCCCCGCGCAGGCGGGGAGCGGAGACGCAGCGTCGATAGTCTTACTGTTTCTTGCGCAGCGCGCTTTGCGGGTTTAGATTGCCGATGCGGCCGCTCTCGCTGCCCGCGCCCGGGTCGAGCACCGCGTTGATGAGCGTTGGCTTGCCCGAGTCCATGGCGGCGTTGACGGCGCGCTTTAGCTCATCCGGAGACATCGCATTGGCGCCAACGCCGCCGAACGCCTCGATCATCCTGTCGTAGCGCGATCCCTTGACGAACACGGTCGTGGCCGGGTCTACGCTGGCGGAGTTCACGTCGGTGCCGCGATAGATGCCGTCGTTGTTGAAGATGACGACACAAACCGGCAGCTTGTAACGGCAGATCGTCTCGATCTCCATACCGGAGAAGCCGAACGCGCTGTCGCCCTCCACCGCGAGCACCGGCTTGCCGGTCTCGATCGCGGCCCCGATCGCATAGCCCATGCCGATGCCCATGACGCCCCAGGTGCCGACGTCGAGCCGCTTGCGCGGCTGATAGACGTCGATGATGCCGCGCGCGAGATCGAGAGTGTTGGCGCCTTCGTTGACCAGGATCGCGTCCGGCCGCTCCTTGACGATGGTACGCAGCACGCCGAGCGCGCCGTGATAGTCCATTGGCGAGTTGTTGTTCATCAATCGCGGCGCCATCTTGGACACGTTCTCTTCGCGCTTCTTGGCGACCGCGCTTGTCCAATCCCCGGACGCCGCGGGCCATTTATTGCCCATCGCGTCGAGGAGCGCCGACACGCACGAGCCGATGTCGCCGACTACCGGCGCGACGATCTCGACGTTCGAGTCCATCTCCTTTGGCTCGATGTCGATGTGGATGAATTTCTTTGGCGCATCGCCCCAGGTCTTGCCCTTGCCGTGCGACAGCAGCCAATTGAGGCGGGCGCCGATCAGCATCACGACGTCCGCGTCCTTGAGCACGGTCGAGCGCGCCGCGCCCGCGCATTGCGGATGGATATCGGGCAGCAGCCCCTTGCCCATGCTCATCGGCAGGAACGGCGCGCCGCTCTTCTCGACGAGGGCGCGGATCGCGTCGTCGGCCTGCGCGTAGGAAGCGCCTTTGCCAAGAATGATCAGCGGACGCTTGGCGCCCTTGAGTACATCGAGCGCGCGCTTGACGGCCTCCGGCGCCGGGATCTGCGCAGGCGCCGCGTCGATCACCTTGACGAGAGATTTCCTGCCCGCCTCGGCGTCCATCACTTGGCCGAACAGCTTGCCGGGCAGATCGAGATAGACGCCGCCCGGACGGCCTGAGACGGCGGCGCGGATCGCGCGCGCCAGGCCAATGCCGATGTCCTGCGCATGCAGGATCCGATACGCCGCTTTGCACAGCGGCTTGGCGATCGCGAGCTGATCCATCTCCTCGTAGTCGCCCTGCTGCAGGTCGACGATCTCACGTTCCGAGGAGCCCGAGATGAGGATCATCGGGAAGCAGTTGGTGGTGGCGTGAGCAAGCGCGGTCAGGCCATTGAGGAAGCCCGGCGCCGACACCGTGAGGCAGATGCCGGGCTTCTTCGTCAGAAAGCCGGCGATCGACGCTGCATATCCGGCGTTCTGCTCATGCCGGAACGAGATGACGCGGATGCCCGCGGCCTGCGCCATGCGGCCGAAATCGGTAACCGGGATGCCGGGCACGCCGTAGATGGTGTTGATGCCGTTGAGTTTGAGTGCGTCGATGATGAGGTGGAAGCCGTCGGTGAGTTCGCGTTCGGTTTCGGCCGCAGGTTTTTCCTGCGTTGCTGCTTGTGCCATGACTGTTCCTCCCAGGATTTCTTTCGTTACGTTTACTTCAATCGAGATAGTTGGCGTGCCGAGCGACATGGTCGGCAAGTCCGATCGCGTGTTGGCGAACCAGGTCCTCGGCGCGCGCGGTGTCGCGCGCCTCGAGCGCCTGGATGATGTTCATGTGGTCGCGGATCGAGCGGGTCACGCGATCGTCCTCGCCGATGGTCTTGCGGCGGATCATACGCATGTGCGCGAACAGGTTCTCAGCCATATGAATGAGCACGGTGTTGTGGCTCATCCGGATGATCGCCTGGTGGAACTGGATGTTCACTTCGGAGTACTCGTCGAGCCGCGCGTGGATCTCGCCATTGTCGAACCGACTGAACATCGCCCGCAAGGTGGAGATCTCTTCGCCGGTGGCGTTGAGCGTGATCAGCCGCGCCGCCATGCTTTCGAGCGCGGCCCAGGCGGTGATCATCTCGATCACCTCGCGTTTGGTCTTGCGTACCACATAGATGCCGCGGCGCGGGACCGAGCGCACGAACCCCTCGCGCTCGAGCTGCGCCATCGCCTCGCGTACCGGCGTGCGGCTGATGCCGAGGTCCTGGGCGAGTTGACGCTCATCGAGCCGCACGTCGCCCGGCTCGTCGTAGACGTTGAGCGAGACGATCACGTCGCGCAGCGCCGTGTAGGCGCGGTCGGCGAAGGTCGAGGTGTCGTCGAGCGGGGCAACCACGACCCGAGCGGTCGCTGCGCCCATTCGGCTCCGGGACGAACTCATGCGGGGCAAATTCCGGGTGGTAAGGCGATGACCTTAGCGGACAACGGCTCTGTTATACAATATGCCAAGCCCAAAATTGTTCAGTTGATCAGGACCAAAATCTCGCCGCGGGGCCAAGGCCGGGTGCAGCAGCAAGAGGATTTCTTTCAATTTCATCAGCCTGTTAACAACTCGGCTCAGCCCATGGCTGCTCGCCGCGGCCGATGCGCTCGTGCATCTCGGTCTGGAAGGCGGGCGGGCCGAAAGCGTACCACTCCTCCCCGATCCGGTAGAGCAGCGGCCGCCCGTTGGCGGTCGCAAAAGCGGTAAGCCATTCCAGCGCCTCGGGCTTGAGGCCCTCTCCGACCGGCACCGCGACATCGACCGAAAGCCCAAGCCAGGTGAAGCTCGCGGCGAACACGATGTAGATGGTGTAGCGGCAACTGATTCGGCCGCGGTCGTTGCAGCGGGTTTGGTTAATCCGAAGCGCGTCCTCGGCGGGCACGCGCGAAACTACCGCGTCGGCAGCGGTTTCTCGCCGCGATAGTCGTAGAAGCCGCGCTGCGTCTTACGGCCGAGCCACCCGGCCTCGACGTATTTCACCAGCAGCGGGCAGGGCCGGTATTTCGAATCGGCGAGCCCTTCGTGCAGCACCTGCATCACCGAAAGGCAGGTATCGAGGCCGATGAAGTCGGCGAGCTGGAGCGGACCCATCGGGTGATTGGCGCCGAGCCGCATGGCGGTGTCGATCCCCTCGACGTTCCCGACGCCCTCGTAGAGCGTGTAAATCGCCTCGTTGATCATCGGCAACAGGATGCGGTTGACGATGAAGGCGGGGAAGTCCTCGGCGACCGCGATCGTCTTGCCGAGCTTCGCCACGAATGTCTTGGTGGTTTCAAACGTCGTGTCGGCCGTGGCGATGCCGCGAATAAGCTCGACCAGCTCCATCAGCGGCACCGGATTCATGAAGTGAATGCCGATGAAGCGCTCCGGGCGATCGGTGGACGAGGCGAGCCGGGTGATCGAAATCGACGAAGTGTTGGTGCCGATGATCGCTTCGGGCTTGAGGACGGGGCAAAGTTCGGAAAAAATCTTAAGCTTCAGCTCTTCCTTTTCCGAGGCCGTTTCGATCACGAGGTCGCAATCGGCCATGGCATCGAGGTTCTCGGCCGGGATGATGCGCTCGAGCGCGCTTTGCCGCTCGTCTTCGCTGATCAGCTTCTTGGAGACCTGCCGCGCCATGTTGCCGTTGATGGTGGCAAGGCCCGACTTGATGCGATCGGTCGACAAGTCGTTGAGCAACACGGGAAACCCGGCGAGCGAGCACACATGGGCAATGCCGTTGCCCATCTGGCCGGCCCCGATGACGCCGACTTTGCGAATGTTGAGGTTCATCCCGTTGGTCCGAATTGCTGCGGCGGCACTAATCCGGCGCCCTTTTACGACGATTGCGGCTGCAACACCACCGGGAGGCACTGCCGCAACGGCAGCCTTATTTGCCGTGCTTGCCGAGTTCGGCCGCGAGCTCCGGCAGCGCCTGGTAGAGGTCGGCAACGAGGCCGTAATCGGCGACCTGAAAGATCGGCGCCTCTTCGTCCTTGTTGATCGCGACGATCACCTTCGAGTCCTTCATGCCGGCGAGGTGCTGGATCGCGCCGGAGATGCCGACCGCGATGTAGAGTTCCGGCGCCACCACCTTGCCGGTCTGCCCGACCTGCCAGTCGTTGGGGGCGTAGCCGGCGTCGACCGCGGCGCGCGAGGCGCCGACGGCGGCCCCCAGCTTGTCGGCGACCGGCTCGATGTATTTGGTGAAGTTCTCGCGGCTCTGCATGGCGCGGCCGCCCGAGATGATGATCTTGGCGGAGGTGAGCTCGGGCCGGTCCGACTTCGACAGCTCCTCGCCGACGAAGCTCGACAGGCCGGGATCGGCCGCGGCGTTGGCCGCCTCCACCGGGGCGGAGCCGCCGGCGTCGGCGGGTTGGAACGCGGTCGTGCGCACCGTGATCACCTTCTTGGGATCGCGCGAGCGCACAGTCTGGATAGCGTTGCCGGCATAGATCGGCCGCTCGAAGGTGTCCGCCGCGACCACCTTGGTGATGTCGGAAACCTGCATGACGTCGAGCAGCGCCGCGACCCGCGGCATGATGTTCTTGCCGATCGTCGTCGCCGGCGCCATCAACGCGTCATAGCTGCCGGCCAGCGCGACGATGAGCGCCGACACCGGTTCGGCCAGCATATGCTCGAAGCTCGGGTTGTCTGCGAGCAGCACCTTGGCGACGCCGTCGATCTTGGCGGCGGCTTCTGCCACCCCGCGGCAATTGGCACCGACGACGAGCACGTGCACATCGCCGCCCAGCGCCTTGGCGGCGGTGACCGCCTTCGCGGTCTGCTCGCGCAGGACCTTGTTGTCGTGTTCGGCCAGCAGCAACGTCGCCACTAGAGCACCCCCGCTTCGTTCTTGAGCCGCTCGACCAGATCAGCGACCGAGGACACCTTGACGCCTGCCCTGCGCCCGGATGGCTCGGTGGTCTTGACCACTTCGAGCCGCGGCTTCACGTCGACCCCGTAGGCGTCCGGCGTCTTGTCCTCGATCGGTTTTTTCTTCGCCTTCATGATGTTGGGCAGGCTCGCGTAGCGCGGCTCATTCAGGCGCAAGTCAGTCGTCACGATCGTCGGGGTTTTCAGCTTCACAGTCTGCAAGCCGCCGTCGACTTCGCGCGTGACCAGCAAATCCGATCCCTCGATCACGATTTTCGACGCGAAGGTCCCTTGTGACCAACCCAGCAGCGCCGCGAGCATCTGGCCGGTCTGGTTACAGTCGTCGTCGATCGCTTGCTTGCCCATAATGACGAGGCCGGGCTGCTCCGCCTCGACGATGCCCTTGAGAATTTTGGCGACCGCGAGCGGCTCGGTCGGACCGTCGGTCTTGACCAGGATGCCGCGGTCAGCCCCCATGGCGAGCGCGGTGCGGATCGTCTCGGCCGCTTGCTGCGCGCCGACCGACGCGACCACGATCTCGGTCGCCTTGCCCTGCTCCTTGAGGCGGATCGCTTCCTCGACGGCAATCTCGTCGAAGGGGTTCATCGACATTTTCACGTTGGCAAGCTCGACTCCGGAGCCGTCCGCCTTGACGCGGATTTTCACGTTGAAGTCGACCACCCGTTTGACCGGCACCAGAATTTTCATGGGTTGCGTCCGATGTCAGAGGACAGATGTCAGATGGCAGATGTCGGAGGTCGAATGCAAGTCATCTATTCTTGCCAGGCACCCACAGTACGTCGCGGCTGCCGTTGTCGTTGACGTAGCGGCTCGCGACGAACAGGAAATCGGAAAGCCGGTTGACATACTTGATCACTGCCGCGGATACGCTCTCGCCGGGGCGATCGCTGAGTTCGACGATCATACGTTCGGCGCGGCGGCATATAGTGCGCGCGAGATGCAGCGCCGCCGCCGCCGGCGTGCCGCCGGGAAGCACGAACGAGCGCAGCGGCGCCAGTGAACCGTTGAGCGCGTCGATCTCCTGCTCGAGGCGCGCGACCTGGCTGTCGAGGATCGCCAGGCGCTCGCCGCCCGGCCCCTTGCCTTTATCGGGCGAGCACAGATCGGCGCCGAGATCGAACAGATCGTTCTGGACGCGCGCGAGCATCGCGTCGACGCGTTCGTCGCTCCCGGTATGAAGCCGTGCGAGGCCGATCGCCGCGTTGACCTCGTCGACTGTGCCGTAGGCCGCAACACGCAAATCGTATTTGGGCCGGCGTTCGCCCGTGCCCAGCGCGGTCGTGCCGTCGTCGCCGGTGCGCGTATAGATACGGTTGAGCACGACCATGACAGCCTCGCTAACGCCCCATCGCCCAGATCGCGATCATGATGATGATGATCGCGATGAACTGCAGCAACACGCGCAAACGCATCAGCCGCTGCGACCGCTGCGGTGAGCCGCCGCGCATCATGTTGGCAAGCCCGAGCAACAGCACCAGCGCGACCGCGCCAATCGCGATCGGCACGATGAAATAGGCCAACGCATTGCTCATGGCGGCCTCATATCACCCAGCCGGGCAGGTGACCATCTGTCGACAACGCGCGGGCGCTCTGATGTGATCCGGCGGGGAGTGGACCATGAACGACCGCTCGGACTTCAAGCCGCGCACCCTTGCCGCCCAGGCGCTCGGTTCAATCGAGCCGAGCACCAAGGCGGTCGTGCCGCCGGTGCACGTCGCGACCACTTTTGTCCGCGACCCCGACAACCAGTATCGCGCCGGCTTTTCCTACGGGCGCCCGGACAACGCCACGGTGCGCCAGGCCGAGGCGGTGATCGCGGCGTTGGAAGGTGCCTCCGACGCGAAGCTGTTCGGCGCCGGCATGGCGGCGGCGATCGCGGTCGTGCTCGCCCTCGATCCGCCGGCCCACATCGTCGCGCCGACCGTGATGTACTGGGGTCTGCGCCGATGGTTCGTCGATGAGGCCCCGCGCTTCGGCTATCGCGTCACTTTGGTTGACACCAGCGATCCCGCGGCGTTACGCGCGGCCATTCGGCCGGGCGCCACCAAGCTGGTGTGGATCGAGACGCCGGCCAATCCGCTGTGGAGCGTCACCGACGTGGGCGCGGCTGCCGAGATTGCCCATGCGGCGGGCGCGACCCTCGGCATCGACTCCACCGTCGCGACGCCAATCCTCACGCGGCCGCTCGCGCTCGGCGCCGACATCGTCATGCATTCGGCGACCAAATATCTCAACGGCCATTCCGACGTGATCGCCGGCGCGCTTGCGACCGCGCGCAACGATGCGCTGTGGGCACGCATCGAGACGGTGCGCACCGGCCATGGTGCCATTCTCGGGCCGTTCGAGGCGTGGCTGTTGCTGCGCGGGATGCGCACCCTCGACGTACGCGTGCGCGCGCAGTCGCAGGCGTCGCTCGAGCTCGCGAAGCGGCTCGTGCAACACCGCGCGGTCGACCACGCGCTTTATCCCGGGCTGCCGCAGCATCACGGGCACGCCATCGCGGCGCGCCAGATGACCGGCGGGTTCGGCGGCATGCTGTCGATCCGCGTCAAAGGCGGCGAGCAGGCCGCGATCGCGACGGCGGCACGGGTCAACCTGTGGAAGCGCGCGACCTCGCTCGGCGGGGTCGAGAGCCTGATCGAGCACCGCGCCTCGATCGAGGGCCCCACCTCGCCCTGCCCCGCCGACCTGCTGCGCCTCTCCGTCGGCCTCGAGGACGTCGACGATCTCTACGCCGACCTCGACCGCGCGCTGCGCGGCGCGAATGAGTGATGGTACCGTCATGGCCGGGCTTGTCCCGGCCATCCACGCCTCGTTTGTTTGATTAAAAAAAGACGTGGATGCCCGGCACAAGGCCGGGCATGACGACGCGTCAATTCGATCCGTCCAACAGCCGTCGCGCGATCACTTGCGCCTGAATTTCTGCCGCGCCTTCGAAAATGCTCAGGATGCGCGCGTCGCACAGCAGACGCGAGACGGGAAATTCCAGCGCGAAGCCGTTGCCGCCGTGGATCTGCACCGCGTTGTCGGCCGCCGCCCAGGCGACGCGCGCGGCGAGCAGCTTCGCCATGCCGGCCTCGAGATCGCAGCGGCGGCCGGAATCCTTTTCACGTGCGGCATAATAGGTGATCTGCCGCGCGATCATGATTTCCGCCGCCATCATGGCGAGCTTGTCGGCAACGCGCGGGAACGCGACGAGCGGCGCGCCGAACTGCACCCGCTCCTGCGCGTAGCGCAGCGCGATGTCCATCGCCGCCTGGGCGACGCCAACCGCGCGCGCGGCGGTCTGGATGCGCGCTGACTCGAATGTCTGCATCAACTGTTTGAAGCCCTGCCCCTCGACGCCGCCGAGCAGGTTCTCGACCTTGACCTCGAAACCGTCGAAGCCGATCTCGAACTCCTTCATGCCGCGATAACCGATCACCTCGATCTCACTGCCCGACATGCCGGGCCCCGGGAACGGGTTGTCGTCGGTGCCGCGCGGCTTCTCGGCGAGCAGCATGGAGAGGCCGCGATAACCCTTCTCGCGCGGGTTGGTGCGCACGAGCAGCGTCATCAGGTCGGCGCGCACCGGATGGGTGATCCAGGTCTTGCTGCCGTAGACGCGGTAGACGTTGCCGACGCGCTCGGCGCGGGTTTTCAGCGACGCGAGGTCGGAGCCGGTGTTCGGCTCGGTGAACACCGCCGTCGGCAGCACCTCGCCCGAAGCGATGCGCGGCAGCCATTTCTCCTTCTGCTCCTCGGTGCCGCTGCCGAGGATGAGTTCGGCGGCGATTTCCGAGCGGGTGCCGAGCGAGCCGACGCCGATGTAGCCGCGCGCCAACTCCTCCGAGACCACGCACATGGACTCCTTGCCGAGCCCCATGCCGCCGTAGTTTTCCGGGATCGTAAGCCCGAAGACACCGAGCTCCGCCATCTGCGCGATGATTTCGAGCGGAATGTAGTTGTTTGTGAGGTGCCACTGATGTGCGTACGGCTCGACTTCGGTTTCGGCGAATTTGCGCATCTCCTCGCGGATCGCATCGAGCGTGTCGTCGAGGCCCGGGTCGCCGAACGTGACGCCATGATACTCGCGCATCAGCTCGATGAGTCGCGCGCGGTTCCTCGCATCGTTGCCGGCGGCGATGAGTCCTTCGACCGCGGGCGTGATCCGCGCCGCCACCTGATCCATCGACAGGCCGAGGTCGGCCGGGCGCACCATTTCGCCCTGGCTGATGGGAATGCCGCCGATGATCTGGGCGAGATATTCGCCGAGACCGATGCGCACGACCAAATCTTCGATCGCCCCGAACCGTCCGGCCGCCTGCATGCGCTCGGCATACGCGGCGAGCTGGCGCACCGCTTGCGCGTAGGTCGCGAGCCACGCGAGCCCGTGGGTCGCGCGCTGCTCGCGGTCGATCAGCCCGGCAGCCACCTTTCCGTCGCGGGTGACGCGCCGGCGCACCGCGAGTGTCGCGTCCGCAAGCAGCGCCTCGGCCGCGCGGGCCGCTTCACGCGCGCCCTCGACGAGGTCGCGGCCCGGATCGGTACGCGAAGCAGCGACAGCCATGGGGGAAAGCCTTCGAGCGTTGCTATATATCAGGCCAGACGCGCGCCCTCGCCCGTCGCCTCGATCACGTCGTCGAAATTGCGCAGGCCGGTGCGCGGGGCGTTGACCAGCACCGCCATGTTGCCGGGCGGATGCTGGTTCTTCCACATTTTCGTGTGCGCGACCGCTATGCGCTCCCACGGGAACACTTCGCTCATGCACGGATCAATGCGGCGGTCGAGCACGAACTGATTGGCGGCGCTCGCCTGCTTGAGATGCGCGAAGTGCGATCCTTGGAGGCGCTTTTGCCGCATCCAGACGTAGCGCGCGTCGAAGGTGATGTTGTAGCCGGTGGTGCCGGCGCAGAAGACCACCATGCCGCCGCGCTTGACCACGAGCGAGGACACCGGGAACGTCTGCTCGCCCGGATGTTCGAACACGATGTCGACGTCGCGCTTGCCGGTGACATCCCAGATCGCCTTGCCGAACTTGCGCGCCTCCTTGACCCACACGTCGTACTCGGGCGTGCCGACCTTGGGCAGTTGGCCCCAGCAGTTGAACTCCTTGCGGTTGATCACGCCCTTGGCGCCGAGCTGCATGACGTAATCGCGCTTGGTCGCGTCGGACACGATGCCGATCGCATTGGCGCCGGAGGCGGCGCAGAGCTGAACCCCGAATACGCCGAGCCCGCCGGATGCGCCCCACACCAGCACGTTGTCGCCGGGCTTGAGCGTGTGCG
>Ga0306926_10003931_pt1 | contig 15528 bp, 14 predicted proteins | sample flu12Cox44000178_FD_203759 | JGI IMG/M metagenome (GOLD analysis project Ga0306926, IMG submission 203759) | Lab enrichment of tropical soil microbial communities from Luquillo Experimental Forest, Puerto Rico - flux8day.12C.oxic.44.000.178 (v2)... | ecosystem: Environmental > Terrestrial >...
ACAAGCCGAAGAGTTCTCGGTCGTACTGCGACCGGATGGCGCGCTCGAGAGCGTGCGCCACGACCTGGCGGAGGCGACCGCGGGCGCTTCGCTCGGCAAGGACGAGGCGGTGGCCAAAGCCAGCGCGTATCTCGAGTCAGAGAAGAAAATAGACCTTTCTGGGTGGACGCTGGTCGACGCCAGCTCCAAGAAAAGGCCGCATCGCATCGACCACCTCTTGGTCTGGCAGGCCAGGCAGCCGCTCGACGGGCCGCCGTCCCTCAAGGACGCCGATCCCGCCACACACGCCTTCGCCCGCATGGAGGTGAATGTTTCGGGAGACCAGCTCACGGGCTACCGCACGTTCATCAAGATTCCCGACCAGTGGCAGCGCCAGCAGGAGGCGCAGTCACTCGCGCGGACGCTGCACACCGTCTTTGTAATGGCGTTGGCGCTCGCAGTGGGGGTCGCGGCGCTGATTTTCTTTCTGCGGGAGATCAAGTCGGAGCTGATGAAGCAGGTGCCGTGGCGGCGCTTCACCTTGTGGGGGCTCTTCGCCCTGGCGGCTTTCGTGGCCGTGGTCGCCTGCGGCAATCGCATACCGCAGGCTCTGATGAAGTACCAGACGGAGATGCCCCTGAAGTTCATGTATGGCGGCCTGGCAATCGGTTCTATCATCGGCGCGTTTTTCTACATGGGCTTGGTGGTGATTCTGTTCGCCATCGGGTGGTTTTTCCTAAAGCAGGCGTACGGAGAGGTGTCCTGGCCCGGTTGGCGCGGAATGCCGCGCGAGTACTATCGGGACGCGCTGTTTATTGGCGTCGGAGGAACCGCAGCCTTGCTGGCGCTGGCGCGGACGACGGAGTGGGCGTTCGGGCACTGGCCGACGCAACACCGCGCATTTCCGGCGGCGTTCGGCGGCGATTTTGATGCCTACGTTCCCGGAGTCGCCATTCCGGCGGCGGCCGTCCTGCGCGGGCTGGCCTTTGCGGGGCTCATCGCGGCTATCTGCGGATTCATTCTGGCGCACTGCAAGGCCCCGCTGATTCGCGCCCTGCTTTTTCTGGGAGTTTCCGTGGCTTTGGTGAGCGGGTGGGGCAGCCCGGTGGATTTCCTGAAGCAGTGGCTCGCCGAGCTCATTTTACTGGCCGCGCTGGTGTTCGGCGTCACGCGGATCGCGCGCATGAATCTGCTGGGATATTTCCTGGTGCTGGCGATTCCGCCGCTTCTTCTCAGCCTAGTGGCGCTGCTCTCGCAGCCGAACGCGTTCTACCAGCAGCAGGGCTACCTGGCCTTGGCTGCGCTGCTGGCGCTGCTGGCCTGGCCGCTCGCGGCGTGGATCGCACCCGAGCGAAGGCCTGCCGCCTGAAGCGCCCGGTAGAGTGCGGTTGGGGCCGGGCGGTACTTCCCTGCTTCGAGCGCCTCGAGGCAACCCCGCCGCGCGGGTTTTATTCCGAAACAAATGGGCGCTCTCGATCGTTGTATCCTATAGAGGTGGCTGCTTACGTGGAAAGGTGTGGTGCGTCCAAATTGGATGACACCGCGGCGCTCGGCGTTTGGCTGGCCGGTTTTGGTCTGGCTAAGTTCTTCAGACCGAGCGACCGGCGCGGTTTAACACGAAGAGAAAGCGAATATGCCACTTCCTCACTGGGCTTTGGCTTTGGCCGATAGCGCAGGCAAGTCCGGCAACAACGATGCCGTACTTGCGACGGTGACCTCATTGCCGGAATTGGACGAACGCGCCCTCGTCGTCGAGGCTCAGGCCGGAAACCGCGCGGCTTTCGAGGAACTGGTTCGCCGCTACGACCGGGATGTGCTGCGGCTGGCACTGAACCTGATGAAGCGCCCGGAGGATGCCCGGGACGTCTACCAAGAATCCTTCCTGAAGGTCTACCGCAACCTGCACCGCTTCCGCTTTGAATGCAGTTTTTATACCTGGCTCTACCGCATCGTGACCAACGTCTGCCTGGACCATCTGCGGCGGCGGCAGGCGCGCCCGGAAGATCAAGCACCTGAAATCCAGATGAACCGGCAGGAAGAGGGCACCCGCGACTTCTTTGAAGTGCAGCGCGAGCAGAGACCGACCCTCGATCCGGAGCGCAGCCTGATGGGCAAGGAGATCCGCGCCCGGCTGGCGAAGGCCATGGAGCGTCTGTCGCCGCGCGAGCGGGTGGTCTTTGAGATGAAGCACTACCAGGGATTGAAGTTGCGGGCGATAGGAGACGCATTGGGAACGACCGAGGAGACGGTGAAGAACTCGCTGTTTCGTGCCACGCGGAAGCTGCGGCAGGAACTCGGAGAGCTGCGATGAGCGCCGCGGGCAAAATGAGTTGCGACCAGGTGGCGCCGCTGCTGGTATTCCTGTCCTGCGATGAAGTGACGCGCGAAGAGCGTCTGGCGATCGAGAGCCATTTGACGGTTTGTGCGGAGTGCCGGGCGCAGCTCGAGGAAGTGGGCGAGTTTCAAGAGAGCCTGTCGACCGTTCCCCAGGTGGCCGATGAACTAGACCGCACCGGGACGCTGCTCGCGCAGTGTCGCAGCGAACTCGCCGAATCGCTAGACGAAATGTCAGCGCCGCCAGTCGAACAAGCTTCCTGGCGGCCTTTTAGTTTTATGCGGCGGTGGATGGCGCTACGGCCGGGATGGAGCGCGGCGGGGCTGCTGGCGGCGGGCGCGATTCTGGGCGTGCAACTCTCGCAGTGGCTGCCGACGAACAACGCCAACCCGATCGGCCGGGCCGTGAGCGTTTCGGCCGCACCGAAGCTGACCGATGACCAGTTAGCCAGGATGGCGGTCTCGGGAATCAATTTTGCCCCGAATGCGGATGCCGCGCCAGGAACCCTGCAAGTGCAACTTCGCGCGGAGCAGCCGGTGGTGCTCTCCGGGAACCTGGACGACAGCGATGTGCGGCGCGTGCTGACTTATGTGGTAAAGAACAGCGACCGCTTCGACGCGGGCGTGCGGCTCGACTGCCTGGACGCGCTCAAAGCCAAGATTCGCGACGCAGAAATCCGCGGCGCGTTGCTCGATGCGGCGCGCCACGATCACAATCCGGCGGTGCGTATGAAGGCGCTCGAGTCGCTGCGCGAGGTGGCGTCGGAAGAAGATGTGCGCGATGCGGTGCTGCAGGCGCTCGAACAGGACGCCAACCCCGGCGTGCGGGTAGAGGCCATCAATCTGCTGGTGCGCTCGCTCGAGATGGAAGGGCTCGCGGAGGTTGCCGGGGTTCCGGGAATGCCCAGCTCCGATGCTCCTCTGGTGGAGCTGAACGCGCCAGCGGCGGTCCCGTCGGATCCTTCCGTGCAGCGGGTGCTGCGGGCGCTCGAGGATCTCGAGCGGCACGACCCGAATCATTATGTCAGGCTGCGCAGCGCGGCGGCGCTGCGCCAGATTGGTCCAGCGGAAGTGCAGTAGGCCGCTTGCGCCGAGTTTCAAGTGTCAGCCAGATTTTGTGCAGGAGAGAGCGCGAGATGTTCTCGCGAACCGAAACCCTTTGCCGAGCGAGATGAGCCAAACGAGATTCATTCCCCGATTCGTTCTGTACTGCCTTGCAGTTGCCTGGTTTCCTAACGCAGTGTCCTCGCCGCCGCTTCGGGCGACGGAGCCGAACGGCGCAGCCGGGTCTGAACACGATCACGGCGCGGGCGGCAGCCACGTCAGCCGGGATTTCAACGGCGTGCTGCCGACCAGCGAGAATCTGACGCTGCGCCTGAACACCGACCTCGGCTCCGTGCACATTGTGCCGCTGCAGAGCGGGGCGCCGCCGGTGATTCGCTACACCGTGCATCTCGAAACCGACGCGCATCGCGGAGCCGCGGCGGAACTACTGGACCACTACGTTTTCAGCGCCAAGACCACCCCGGCCGGAGTGGAGATCAGCGGAAACCTGCCGCAGCTTCCGCGCGGCACGGGCGGGGCGCAGGTGTGGGTGCACTTTGAGGTTTCCGTTCCGGCGAGCTACAGCCTGGACATCACTACCGGCACTGGGGATATCGATACCTTCGATGTCGGGGGAACCGCAACGCTGGTGACCGAAGGCGGCAACATCGTCGGCGGCCGCATCGGAACAAATTTCATGCGCGGACCCGGCAAAACCACCGCCGGGATGCGCCTGGTAGCCAAACTGCAAACCGAGGGCGGTCACATTCAAGTGGAGGATGTGGCGGGCGACCTCTCCGCATTCACCGCCGGCGGCCACATCAACACCGGATACATCTATGGCGAGGCCAACCTGCACTCCGGCGGAGGGCACATTCGCGCCGCGGGAATCGGAGGCAAGGCTGAGCTGGCGACCGAAGGCGGCAACATCACGGTGGGAAAAGCGGGAAAGTTCGTGGCGGTGAAAACCGGCGGCGGCCAGATCGATTTTGGCGAAGTGAAAGGTTCGGTGCATGCGCAGACCGGCGGCGGCGGCATTCGCGTGATGTACGTTTCGGGCCCCATGGATGTGGAATCGAGCGGCGGCAGCATCTGCCTGACGCGGGTTTCCGGATCGGTGAAAGCCGCGACAGGTTCGGGAACGATTACCGCGTGGATCAATCCGGACATTACCGAGAAGGAGCATGAGTGGGTCAGCTTGGCGGGCGCTTCGCAGCTGACCTCGGACGAGGGCGACATCAACGTGTTTCTTCCGCGCAACCTCGCGGCGAACATCGAAGCCATCGTAGAAAATGGGGGCGCGCAGAAGATCGAAGCCGATCCGGCGCTGGCGCTGCAGATCGCCAGATCCGCTCCGCGGTCCGGCCCGGTCAAGGCGGTTGCCGCGCTGAACGGTGGCGGAGCCCTGCTGCGGTTGAAGACCACGGACGGGAAAATCAAGCTGCAGTTTCTCGATTCCGAGACGGCGCTGTGGAGTTCGATGGTTCGCGACCAGCAGGTGCGCATGGAACGTGAGCTGGCGACGCCCATGGCCATGGCTATGCCTAGCATGGAAACGATGGACACCCCGGCCGCTGCGCCGCTCGCGAGCTCCGCTCCGACGGCACCGCCGGGCCGCGCTCCGCGGGCGGTTCCCGATCCGGAAAGCGTGTGGGACGGAACCTGGGTGGACCGGCTCGAAGTGCGGCTGCTCGGAGGTGTCCGTGAGGACGGCGACGACTTCTGGAAGCGCATCACGCGGCACCCCGACCCGATGTATCCGGAAATTGCGCGCAAGGCGGGCATCGAGGGAACGGTGCGACTTCAGGTGCGCTTGACGCAGGACGGCAGGCTCGAAGTGCAGAAGCTGCTCGAAGGCGACACCATTCTGGCGGAAGCAGCGATCGCTGCTCTCAAACAGTGGCGCGGCAAGCCGGTATGGATGGACGGCAAACCGGTGGATGTGATTTCAACAGTGACCTTCAGATTCAAGTTGCGGGATTAGGAATGAGCGAGCCAAGAGTTTAGCGGTACGCGGTCTTGGGGGCTAAGGTCAAAACGTTCTTCGGGAAAAAGGGAAGTTCGCGTCGAACGTAAAGGTTGCGGGCGCGAGCCTTCCTCGAAGGGGGATGCCATGAAAGTTCCGAAGCTGCTCGTTCCTGCGGTGGTGTTGACGTTTGCTCTGGCGGTCGCGGCGGTACCCGGCTTCGCCATCAGCAAGGAGTTCGATCAAACCTACTCCTTGCAACCCGGCGGCACGCTGGAAGTACAGAACGTGAATGGCCCGGTGGAAGTGCAGGGCTGGGACAGGAACGTCGTGGAAGTGCGCGCGGTGAAGACGGCCAAGACCAAGGAGTCCGACCTCGCGCGCGTGTCGATTGACGTTACCGCGAAGCCCAGCGGAGTCTCCATCCTGACGCGCTACCCGCAAAACGAAGGCGTAGAGGTTGCCGTGGAATACACCATCCACGTGCCGCACAACGCGAAGGTCGAGCACCTCGGGACCGTAAATGGCACGCTACGCGTTGCGGGCGTAAGCGAAGTGGACGAACTGCGCACGGTGAACGGAAACATCGAGGTTTTTGAGGCCGAGAGCAGCGTTCACGCGCACACCACAAACGGCAACGTGCATCTCGAACTGTCGCACATTCGCGGCATTGCAGACACCGTGGCGGAAACGACCAATGGGTCGGTAATTCTGGCGCTGCCCACCAATACCCAGGCGGATCTCGAGGCCAGATGCTTGAACGGAAATTTCCAGTCGGAACTGCCGTTCGCGCAGCAAAGTTCAGAGAAGCCGCGGGAGATCCATGGAAAGCTGGGCCACGGAGGATCGCCGATCAGACTGCACACCATCAACGGAGCGATTCGCGTGGTGGCTTTACGAACCACGGTTTGACGACTCTTTAAAAAACCGCGCGTCTAAAAACCACGAGCCCCCGGCGCCGGCTCCCGGCTGTGTGCCGTGGCCAGCAACGAGGAGAATCACATGGACAAGAAAAGCCTTTTGGTTGCCGCCAGCGCGGCGGTGTTGGCGCTTGGACTGGTGGCCCTACCGAGCCCGTCGGGTTCGTTTCAGGAGCAGCAAGCGGAGCCGACCAAGCCGGAAGCTAAGGTCGCACCGGTCGCGCCGGACTTTGACGACGCCGAGAGCGGTTTGAACATCGTGACGCCGGTCGCCGATGAGGGCGGAAGCTGGCTCGGAGTCGAGACGCATGAAGTCACCGCCGACAAAGCGAAGGAGCTGCGGCTGCCGGGCGAGCGCGGTGTGGTCGTCGGAAAGGTCTTGAGCGACAGCCCGGCGGCGAAGTCCGGGTTGAAGGACGGCGACGTAATTACGGAAATCAACGGTCAACGCGTTGAAGGCACGGCGCAGTTCCGCCGCATGATTCGCGAAATCCCTGCGGGGCGCAGCGTGCAGCTCACCGTGTGGCGCGATGGGCGTGCGCAAACGCTCAGCGCGACGCTCTCCAAAATCGAGGACAACCACCGGCTGCTGTCGAAGGAAGCTCCGCAGGTGTTCAAGTTCCGCATGCCGGAAATGAGCAAGGTCTGGCCGGCGCCGGAAGCGCCTTGGCTCGACTGGGACGGCGACACAGTTTTGCTGAACCGCCCCCGCCTCGGCATCGATGCCGAAGACCTCAATGACCAGCTGGGTTCCTATTTTGGAGCTCCGAACGGGGAGGGGATTCTGGTGCGCTCGGTCAATGCCGGTTCGGCTGCGGAGAAGGCCGGGTTGAAGGCGGGAGATGTGATTACTTCGTTTAACGGCGAGCCGATCCACGGCCTGGCAGAACTGCGCTCGAAGCTGGGCGACTCGAACGAAGGGAAAACGGTCAAGCTCGGCGTGCTACGCAACAAGAGCGCTCTGAACGTGGACGTGGAGATCCCCTCGACCAAGAGCAAGCCGGGCAAAGTGGAGATGAGAACCAGGATCTAGCTCCGTCTCGCTGTTGCGGCGAAGGAACCTCGCCGGGCGGTTTGCGTTAGAAAGGCCTTCCGCACGGTGCGGGAGGCCTTCTCGTTTTCTCCCTCCGCGGCGCCGCCAACGCCTAGGGATGAGCTCCGGCTGACAGCGTGGACTTCAGAAGAATGTCCAGGTCGTCGGGGTGGAGCGAGCAGAGCAGGGCATCTTCGCGGTCGATCTGGCCAGAATGAATCAGCTGCACCAGACATTCCTCGAGTGTGAACGAACCTTTCTTCTTGGTAAGCGCAATCTCCTGGTGCAGATGCTGCAGGGCATTGCGGCGGATATGATGGCGCGAGCCGTAAGTCACCATGAGCAGCTCCGCAGCGGGGATACGGCCCCCTCCCTTCTTTGGAAGCAGCAGCTGGGTGTGCACGGCGGCTATGGCCATGGCCAGTTCCTGGCGAATGGAGCTCTGCCGCTCGAGCGGAAAAGAATCCGAGATGCGCGCCACGGTGGAAGCCATGTCGATGGTGTGCAGAGTGGATAAGACCAAGTGGCCGGTTTCCGCTGCAGCCACCGCGATGTGCATGGTCTCCGGATCGCGCATTTCGCCGACCACAATGACGTCGGGCGCCTGGCGCAGGGCGGCGCGCAGGGCGGTCGGAAAATCCGGCGCGTCCGTGCCGATTTCGATCTGTTCGATAACGCTGCGGACGTGCGTGTGCTCGTACTCGATGGGATCTTCGATGATCACGATGTGCCGCGATTCGCGGTAATTGATGTCGTTGATCAGCGCAGCCATGGTGGTGGACTTGCCGGAGCCGGCCGGGCCGCCGAGCAGGACCAGCCCCCGCGGCACGCGGGCAAGGTTTTCGACTGACGGCGGAAGATGAAGTTCTTTGAGCGAGGGAACCTTGGTAGGCAGGGCACGGATGGCCGCCGCCGCACGCGAGCGCTCCCGATGCAGGTTAATGCGGAAGCGGCCGAGCCCCGGGATGCGGTAAGACGAATCCGCGATGCCGTGATCGCGGAAAAGCTGTAAAGCGTGAGGGGTGAGTGCCGGCACCACGGCGGCTTCGATTTCAGCGCCGTCCAGACCGGCGTTTTCAATTTTGCGGACTTCGCCGTCTTTGCGGATGCACGGGGGTGCGCCCTCGACCAGAAGCAGATCGCTGCCGTAGCGGTGAACGAGGCTGGCCAGCCAGTGATCCAGGCGTTCGGTTCCGGTGGCGTCGTCAGAGCCGGGCGACTTGCTGCTCTGAAGCTCGCCGGCGACTTGATCGAGATTGAACAATTCGCTCATGAATACCCTCACGCGGTTGGGACATGAGGCAAGCCGCTCGGGAGAGTTTGACGCATGAGGGCGCTCGCCGTCCACTGGCGTTTACAGACGGCGGAGGGAGCCCGGGCCTTCCCCGCCGCCGCTACTTGAACGAAGGCTTGCGGTATTTCCGGGCCAGCCGGAACGGGCGGCGCAGCGCATCGCCGAGGGATGCCGCGGCGGATCGCCCGTTCTCGGACCAGTCTTCTTCGGTGGTCGACAGCGAGAGACGCGTGAGGTACGCCGCTCCGGACAGCAGGTGTCCGCGCATGCGCAGGCGGAACAGAGCGCGCTCCCTGAGCGGCGGCGGGTCCGAGCCGCCGTAAGGCAGCCAGGATTCTATTTTTCCTACCATCGCGAGACCGGCCGCGTCGTTCTCCACTTCCCTTTTCATTTCCGCGGGAACGGGTACGCCCAGAATGTGTTCCGCCAAGAGCAGCGCCACGCGGACCATGCGTTCTGCGCCGACCGCGGCGGCGGTTTGACGGATGAGGCCCCAGTCAAGCTCGGGGTGGCGATGAACCGTAGCTGCAATATCGGAAACCCACACGAGACGCTCCCAGAGATGTTTGGCGCCGTGAATCGAGACCAGGACGAATTCGTCTTCGAGGGAGAGGGCGGGAACCTGGCGGCCGTCGAGGGTGATGGATGTTTTGCGGCGGAAGAAATCTTCGACGGGCAGAGGGCGCGGAAAGTAGCGCAGGGTGCGCTCGGTGTGCAGCTCAACGACGGCGCCCGATCGCTCGCGGCAAAAGAAATATTGGCCGGGGGTTTTCTGAGCCGCCATGTCGCGCGGGGAAACCCGCGGCAGGAAGCCGGCGCCGGCCACGATTTCCGAGGCGCGCTCTACGTCGGCATGGCGCAACAGCAGGTCCACGTCTCCGTAGTGTCGTACGGCGGGATCGCCATAGGCGCGGACGGCGAGGACCGGCCCTTTGACCACGGCCGTTTCGATATGCGCCGCACCGAAAAACTCCAGGATGCGGAATAATTCGGCAGTGAGGGTTATGGTGGCGACCGCTTGATTGCGGTGACGAGCGCGCAGCTTTTCGCGCAGCGACGCGGACGGCAGATCCGCCGCTTGGCGCAAGGCGGCAGCGACTTGCCCGGCGACTCCGTGGACTTCGGCTAGCGACAGAAGCGAATCGGAGTCGCAGGTTTCCTCTCCCTGGCCGTCGCGTCTCGCGAGACCGCGCCCGGGCATGCAGCAGGCGACCAGGAACGGCCAGTCGCGCCGGAGAAAACCTTTTTCGCGTGCAGAGAGTGGAGGCAGACGATGCTCCTCATTCCGCCGATTTCAGTTTAAAGCCGCCTGGGCTTCAACGTGATAGCGTTTCGGCGATTTCGGCAACCCGGTTGAAAGCGTCCTCCACGCGGCGGAATACGTGCGGAAAAAGCCTTATCGCTTCGTCGGCAATGCTCTCGAGGGTGCGCTGCCCGTCCATGGCCTGCAACAGCCAGCGTTCGGCAAGCCCAGTTTCCGAGAGCACCGGCACAAAAGCGCTGGCATGCTTCCTGAGGAATGAGGGGGAGAAGACGCTGCTGAAAAAGGTGGATTGGCGGAAATGAACAGCGGGGTGCTGGCGGGTGGCCGGCATACGGGTTTCCCACTGCCACACATAGTCATTGCCAATCAGGTGAGCACGCAAATCGACCGAGCAGGTCTCCCCTTCTTCTAGCCTCACAGGTTCGAGCCAGGGGAGAAAAGTGTGCCCATACACGGTATCGCCGCTGCTTGGTGCGGTCGAGTAGCCAACCCCGTCCAAAAGCTGGGTCTCGAACCAGAGACCCAGGCCATGCGCAACCTCGGTCCGCAGGACGGGAAGCTCCAGCACCGCCTGGGCCACGGTTTTTGCGCCAGCCGTATAATCGACACTATGCCATGGCAGGGATCTTGAGACTACCTGCTCGGGTTTCACGCGTTGCCGGTAAATGCCGTTCAAAACCAGGGGCAGGCCGGCCGAGAGATCGAGCGATGGTATGGAGCGCCAGGCATCGGCAATTTGCCGGTACTGTTCCGCATTCTCGACCACTGCGCAGACGAGGGTGTCCTTTTGCGGCAGCAACCTGCCGCCTTCCGCCAAGAACCGATTGCGGGCATCTTCGAGCGTCCCAATCGAATGGGAAAAAAGAGGAAGGACTCCCCGCAGATCCGAGATGATCACGTCGGCGCGCTCCGGCAGACAAATCTGGCGAGAGTCCCCGCAAAGGAAATGGATGCGATCGCCGCACCCGTTCACCGTTGCCAGATGACGCCCGAATTCCACCACCCCGTTGACGTCGATTGCGTACACGCGGCCTGCGCCAGCCCGGCAGGCCATCAGCGCAAAAATGCCCGGACCGCAGCCGAGATCCAAGACCGTGTCGCCCGAGCGTACCGATCTTTCAATCGCCCTTTGGTAGGCGTCCATGCGGACGCGATCAGCGAACATGGATGCAAATTGGTCAAGCGAATAGAATTGTCCGCTCATTTTGACGCGCCGGGAGAACAAGTTACGGCGGGAATGCCTCCCGGAGGGGACACCAGCCGTGTGACCAGAACCGTTGAGGCAGAAACGCCATCGGTTACGGAGCCGGGCAGCCCGCTAAACCGGTGAAACTGTGCCCACATCGGAGGGTTGCATCGCGATCAGGCCGTTTTCGACCAAGTGCTGCAGCAGTCCGGACAGGTCCGACCGCAGCGTTTCCGGCGAAGCGTCGTACTCTTCGACCAGCTGCAAGAGCGCCGCGTCCACTGTCGGCGCCGACGTCACCAGTTGCCACATCCGCGTGCCCACCGCATCCAGGCCGAAGTACCGTTCCGTATCCAAGTTCAGCAAAACCGATTCCTGATCGAGGAACCGGATCAACACATTCGAGGGAACAACGGCGCGCTCAGAAAATGAGATCATGGCGCTCGCGAACCTTAGCCTTTCTGTGGCTGAAACTACCGGCCGGCTGGACACAAAACCGGGCCTGCGGGGACCTAACGTATTGTAGCTTCCTCTCGCGGCCTCTGACTACTGCCGCGCAAGGCAGGCGATCATCCGCCTCCGAGGATCAGCACCGCACCAAAAACAGCATCCCCAGGTGAGCTCGCGATTGGGCAGTCGGCGAGCGGAAGCCTGGCTTCCTCCGAGCTGCCAGGCCCTTGCCGGACGTCCGCTACTGCTACGATTTTTTCTTCTTGGCGTTCACGCTGGTGGCGATTCCGGGGGCGATCTGCTGCAGCATGTCCAGACCCTGTTTGGCCTGCTGGCCCCAGGGTCCGTTGGGATCGAGCTCCACGGCATGCTGATAGGCCTCGACTGTCCCCGGCTGTACGTCCGGCACGTCCTTGTCCCCCACCTTCTTGAAGCCCATGCTCCCTACCAGCACCGTCCCCAGGAGGTACCAAGCCTGTGCGTTCTTCGGATCGAGCTCGGTCGCCTTCTTCAGGGGTTCGACGGCCTCTTTATACTTGTTGGCGTTGTACATGGTGATGCCGAAGTTGCGCCACGCCTGAGCGGCCTGCGCCGGATCGACTTCCGCCGCTTTTGTATACGCTGCGGTCGCTTCATCGATCTTGCCGGCCTTGCCATAGATGCCGCCAAGGTTGTTGTAATAGGCAAACGACGGCTTCAGTTCAATCGCCCGCTGGTAGGCGGAAATCGCGTCGTCGCTGCGTCCCGCAGCATCGTACGCATCGCCGAGCCGGGCCATGATGAGCTGCAGGTTGGGATCCTTTTCGTTGGCAGCCGCTTTTGCCGCTTCGAGCTCGGTCACGGCCTTGTTGGCCTCGGTGGTCATCTCTTGTTTGACAGGGTCGCGTTGATCGGCGGGCAGCTTCGCCAGCTTGTCTTTATCCTGGTGCGCCAGGTCCAGCGCGGCGACGCCGGCATCAAAGTGCTGCTTCATGCCCGCGAACTTCTGCTTATCCTCTTCCTGCTTCTTCACCTGCTCCGCATATTGCGGATTGTTCTTGGCGACGATGTCCTTGAAGTTGAAGTCAGCCGGCACCTGCTGACCGCTCGCTAGCTTCACCTGGCCCGTATAGGGCGCCTGGTTCGGAAGCAGAATCGCGATGCTGTAGAGGCCGGAACGCAGGTTGTGGAAGGCGTACCTTCCGTCTTTGTCGGTCTTCGTTTCCTGTGAGGCGCCCTGATCGCTGGTCACCTTAACGCCCAAATCCGGCCACGGCTTGCCGTTGAGATCCAAAATCTGTCCGATAATTCCGGTCTCTTGCGCGGCAACGCGAGGCGCCAGTCCCGCGTAAAGCACAGCAAACGCCAGCGCGGCGAACGCCCACGAGTACGCTATTTTTTTCATGCTCGACTCTCCTTTACTCCCGGCAGCAACTACCATGACCCCAAAACGGCAGAACCACCTCGGGATCAAGGGAAAGCTTCTCCCAAAGCTCCGCGGGCTAGGTCGGCCTTATTATCACCTATCCGGCCGCAATTCCAAGTCCCTCCACACTGCCGGAGCGGACCGGGGATGGCGGCGCGACTCAAGGCCGGGCGTTCGCTGTTCGCCGGTAGGGGATGGGATCGGGTACTCCTGCTTCGGCGAACGCTTTGAGCCGCAGCAAGCAACTATCGCAGACGCCGCAGGCCTCCTCGGCGTTCTGGTAGCACGACCAGGTTAGATGCAGCGGCGCTCCGAGCGCAATGCCCTGGCGAATGATGTCGCTCTTTTTCAGCGCAATTACCGGCGTCAGAATCTCGATCTCCGTCCCCGGCCGCGTACCTGTGCGAATCAATTTCTGAAACAGCTCATAATATTCCGGCCGGCAATCCGGATAACCCGAGCTGTCTTCCGCTACGGCGCCAATGTAAATCGCGCCTGCGCCCATCGCTTCCGCCCAGCTCACCGCGACGGAGAGAAAATGAGCATTGCGGAAAGGCACGTAAGTTACGGGAATCGCGCTGCGGTGCGGCGGTGGTGCACCCAGTTCGTTTTCCGGCACCGCGATCGCGGTGTCGGTCAAAGCCGAGCCGCCGATAGCGCGGAAGTGGTCAAGCCGCACCATCAAACGCTGCTGCGCGCCGAAATAATCGGCAATCTCGGTAAACGCCCGGGCTTCCCGCGTTTCCGTCCGCTGCCCGTAGCTGGCATGCAGCAGCGCGACGTTCCTGCCGCCGTGCCGCGCTCGCGCTGCCGCCGCGCACACGCACGAGTCCATCCCTCCGCTCAGCAGCACCACCGCTTTTCGCGCGTCGTTCATGATCCTCGGGATTCACACACCCTGCGTCGCCGGGTGCCAAATGAACTTGTGCAGCTGCAATCCCAGCCGAACCGGCAGCCCGTCGGCCAAAATCCACTCCACCAAGCTGCGCGGCGCGAGCCCTGGCCACCGTCCCCCGGGGTCCGGGAACACCGGAGAGAACAGCACCTGCCGGACCCGTTTCGCCAAGCCGTGTTGACGCGTAAAATCGCGGGCAAACTCATAGTCGCGACGCGTCGAAAGCACAAACTTGATCTCGTCCTTGCCGTCCACTGCCTCCAGATTCTGGAGATGAAAGGTATCGGCCTCGCCGGAATCCGGGCATTTCACGTCCACAATCTTGATCACTTCCTTCGGCAGTCGTCCGATAAATCGCTCCCCGCTCGTTTCGATCATTACGGTAAAGCCGCGCGCCACTAGCGCCTCCGCCAAAGGATAGATGTCCTCCTGCAACAGCGGCTCACCGCCGGTCAGCTCGACTAACGGCACTTCCGCGTCGGCGCCAAAACCATCCGTGGCGCGCCGACAGAGCTCGTCCACTCGCCCAAGCACTTCCTCGACGCTCATCTTCTTGCCGCCGTGAAACGCATAGGCGGTATCGCACCAGGTGCAGCGCAGATTGCAGCCCGTCAGCCGCACGAACACACACGGAAGACCGGCTCGCGTGCCTTCTCCCTGCACCGACTTGAAGATCTCGGTGATGAACATGGCCGTTAGGGAAGACCGCAGTGCAAACGCTCTATTTCCCGGCCCACTGCGCCTTCTTCTTGCTCCGCCTCCCGAGCCACCAGATCGCACAGGCGAACGCCCCGAGCGATCCCGCGAGCCGCCCGTATGCGGGCGCGATCCCCATCTCGTCGAGAACCACCAGGTAGCCGAGAATCACCAGCACCGTCGGGACCAGGATGATCAAAAGCGCCCGATTCACGGTATCAACTCCCCGGAACGAAGCGCGCGCTCGAGGTGTCCGTCTCCCAGACGATCACTTCCGAAATGCCCGCCCCTTCCCCAAGGTCGCGCAAACCGCGCGCGGTCTGGTCATAGAAGTACTTCGCCAGGTTCTCCGCGGAAGGATTCACGGTACGAAACGGCTCCAGATCGTTCAAGAACTGGTGGTCAATTCCCGCGATAATCCCCCGCAGCACCCGCTTCAGCTCGGCAAAATCGACCAGCAATCCGACCGGGTTCAGCTGCGGCCCGGCCAGCGTCACCCGCACCCGGTAGTTGTGCCCGTGCACGTTCTCGCACTTGCCCTTATAGCCGCGCAGCGCATGCCCCGATGAAAAGGTCTCTTCCACGCTTACTTCGAACATTCCGTCGCTTCTCCGCTTTCAAACGCTAGGGCCTTATCTTCCCTTATGGGCTCTTCCGAAAGAACCGCTCCACATCCCTTAACTCCTGCGTTTTCCCGTACTTTGGCAGCGATTCCACAAAAATTTTACCATACGCCATGCGCTGAATCCGGTTGTCCAGGATGGACAAAATCCCGCGGTCGGTCTTGGAGCGGATGAGCCGGCCAAATCCCTGCTTTAGCGCCAGCACCGCCTGCGGCACTTGATACTCCGCAAAGGCGTTGCGCCCTTCTTCATCGAGAGCCCGTACCCTGGCGGCCACAATCGGATCGCTCGGAACGGCGAATGGCAGGCGGTCTACGATCACGCACGACAGCTGCTCTCCCGGCACGTCCACTCCCTGCCAGAAGCTCGCGGTCGCGAACAGCACCGCGTTCGGAGTCGTTTTGAACCGCGCGAGCAAGACTGACCGCGGCGCAGTCCC
>Ga0306926_10003935_pt1 | contig 15525 bp, 12 predicted proteins | sample flu12Cox44000178_FD_203759 | JGI IMG/M metagenome (GOLD analysis project Ga0306926, IMG submission 203759) | Lab enrichment of tropical soil microbial communities from Luquillo Experimental Forest, Puerto Rico - flux8day.12C.oxic.44.000.178 (v2)... | ecosystem: Environmental > Terrestrial >...
GAATTCGGGATCGCGAGGATCTCGTCTCCCGTCAGCACCGGCGTCGGACAGGTGGGGGTGGAAAAGGCACGGCGGCAAGATTAAGAACCGCCCCCGCCTGTCAGATACGCGAAAAACGGCATGTGGAATCGGCCGTTTCCGGCTTTGACGCCTGCGCGCGCGACGATTATGTAGTGGCCATCATGACACAAGCCGAAAACGCCTCAGCCTGGCCGGACCACAAGCCGACCGCGCTTCTCGTGCTGGCCGACGGAACCGTGCTCGAAGGCTTCGGCCTTGGCGCCGAGGGCCAGGCGGTCGGGGAAGTCTGTTTCAATACCGCGATGACGGGCTACGAGGAGATCCTCACCGATCCCTCCTACGCGGGACAAATCATCACCTTCACCTTCCCGCATATCGGCAATGTCGGCACCAACGACGAGGACATCGAGACGGTGAACATGGCGGCGACGCCTGGCGCGCGCGGGGTGATCCTGCGCACCGCCATCACCGATCCCTCCAATTACCGCGCCACACGCCATCTCGACTCCTGGCTGAAGGCGCGCGGCATCATCGGGCTTGCCGGCATCGACACCCGCGCCCTCACCGCGCGGATCCGCAGCAAAGGCATGCCGAACGCGGTGATCGCCCACAACAAGGACGGCCGGTTCGACCTGCACGGCCTGAAGGAAGAAGCGCGCGAATGGCCGGGGCTCGAGGGCATGGACCTGGTGCCCATGGTGACCTGCGGCCAGCGCTTCACCTGGGACGAGACGCCGTGGGCGTGGGACAAAGGGTTTGGCCGCCAGAGCGAAGCCGAGTTCAACGTGGTGGCCGTCGACTACGGCATCAAGCGCAACATCTTGCGGCTGCTCGCCGCCATCGGCTGCAAGGTCACGGTGGTGCCCGCGACGACTTCGGCCGAAGACATCCTGTCGATGAAGCCCGACGGCGTGTTTCTCTCCAACGGCCCCGGCGACCCCGCCGAGACCGGCAAATACGCCGTGCCGGTCATTCGGAAGGTCATCAATTCAGGCACGCCGACCTTCGGCATTTGTCTCGGCCATCAGATGCTGGGACTCGCGGTCGGCGCGAAAACCAGAAAGATGCATCAGGGCCATCACGGCGCCAATCATCCGGTCAGGGACGAAACCACCGGCAAGGTCGAGATCACCTCGATGAATCACGGTTTCGCGGTGGATCAGGCGACCTTGCCAAAAGGCGCGACCCAGACCCACGTGTCCTTGTTCGATGGTTCCAATTGCGGCATCGCGCTCGAGGGCAAGCCGGTGTTCTCCGTGCAATATCACCCAGAGGCTTCGCCCGGGCCGCGCGACTCGCATTACCTTTTCAAGCGATTTGCGGATTTGATGCGGGAACGCAAGCGGGCGTAGCACAGTAGCCCGGGCTGATATTGCGCTTCCGTCATGCCCGGGCTTGTCCCGGACACACACTCACCTCTTGCCTTTTTACCGTTGGAAACCAAGACGTGGATGGTCGCGTCAAGCACGGCCGTGACGAGTGTTGACGGTCGGTGCAGCGGCTCACATAATCTTACGTTTGATATGATATTTATAATCCTGATCGCAGGGAATCCCCGATCATGACCGACACCCCCTCGCCCAAGATCGAATACGGCATAACGCCAGCCGAAGTGATGGCGTCGATGGCGGGGATCGATTACGTCCGCGCCATGTTCGACGGCAGGCTGCCAACGCCGCCGATCATGCAGAACATCGAGCCCTTCGATTCCATGGCCGAGCCGGGTCTCATCGTGTTCCACAGTACGCCCGGCTTCCGGCATTACAACCCGATCGGCTCGGTGCACGGCGGATACGCGGCGATACTGCTGGACTCTGCGATGGGGCTCGCCGTGCACTCGATGCTCCCTCGGGGGACCGGCTACACCACGCTCGAATTCAAGATCAGTTTCATCCGTGGCATGACCAAGGATACCGGCGTGGTCCGATCGGAAGCATGCACGCTCAACGTCGGCCGCCGCGCCGCCACCGCCGAGGCACGGATTACCGACAGCAAAGGCCGGCTGCTGGCGCATGCCACTACGACCTGTCTCGTCTTCGAGATTCCCGCCGATATCCCGAAGGGAATGTAAGAGACTCGCGTCGATCGATCCTTGCGGGGCATCCGGACCCGGCAGGACCATCGGCGTGAAGACGGAACCGCTTTCGCCGACGAAAGCTGTCGGAACGCGTTTGCGCCGAGATCATTAGACAGGAAACCCATAAGCGGAAGCATGGCCATGGCAATTGCGAGCGCCGATCTCAAACCTCTCACCTTCGCATTTGCCGACGACGGCCTCGTTCCCAACAATCCCCTACCGTTTGTGATCTACAGGGGCGCAATCGATGTGGCTAACGATCATCCCGAAAGGACGATCGAAAAACTGTTCGGCGCCAATGGCTGGGGCGACATGTGGCGCAACGGCATTTATGACTATCTGCATTATCACTCGACCGTTCACGAAGCGCTCGGGATTGCGCGCGGCCACGCCCGCGTCCGCTTCGGCGGCGGTGAGGGCAAGGAAATCGAAGTTTCTGCCGGCGACGTTGCGATCCTGCCTGCCGGCACCGGTCATCAATGCCTGTCCGCGAGCGATGATTTTTCCGTGGTCGGTGCCTACCCGCCGGGCGCAAAGATGCAGGTGACGCGGCCGACGCCGGAGAATCATCGCAAGGCCCTGAAGACGATTCCACAAGTGAAGCCGCCGAAAACCGATCCGGTGACGGGAGCGGATGGCTCGCTGGTCAGGTTGTGGAATCGGCCGGCTTAGCTGCGGAAGCGGATACGCGAACCCTTGCCGAAATTGGCCGGCCCACATGCCGACCGCGCAGATATCGAGCACGACGGCAAAGACGCTGAAGAGGAAGCGGCCCGTCGTCTCGCCTGGTACGAAACCGATGTCGTTGATGGCGCCGGTGAAGCGGCGCTCGCCTGGACCGAATGCGACCCAATCAAAAGTGAGCGCAAAGCACGTCACCACCAGCGTCGCAAGCCAGTCTGCTTTGACCCCCAATTCAGCGAAATCTAGGCCGCGTTGCTGCCTTCCTGGCGGGAAGCCTCGAACAGGAACCAGGTGCGCCGTTCGGTCTCGTCGATGAAGGTCTCAAGCAGGCCGGCGGTGCCGGAGTCCTCGTTGTCGTCGGCAAGCTGGTGCGCCTTCCGCATCGCTGCCGCCATGTGCTTGTTGTCTTCCATCAGTTCGCGCAGCATTTCCCGCGGCGGGACGTATTCCTCGTCATTGTCATGAATGGTCTGCAATTTCGAAACCTGGCCGATCGAGCGCAGCGTGGTGCCGCCGATCTTGCGTACCCGCTCTGCGAGCTGGTCGGTGGTGGAGAAAATCGCCTCCGATTGTTCGTCGAACATCAGGTGATAGTCGTGGAAATGCCGGCCGCTGACATGCCAATGGAAATTCTTGGTTTTGAGGTAAAGCGCGAAGGCGTCCGCCAAAAGCGCGTTGAGTGCGGCCGACAGCTTGTCGACCGCGGCTGCCGGCAGATCGGTCGGGGTATCGAGATCGGGAGAGGTTTTGTGGGACCTGTTGTCGGGCTTGGCTTTGCTCACGGTGCACCTTCCTGTTAGTACCCGAGTGTGGCGGCAATGGACATCGGACGCCGGACCCTCTAACGCATCATGCGCCACCCGGTTCCTCTCGCGGGAACCCTTTCTGCCGGATGCCTCACGTCATGGATGAATGGATCGATTATTACGATTCCACGCATACGATTTATGCGAGCAAGCTGCACCGGGATCTGCACTTCCAGCTGATTGCACGCGACATCATCGGCTACATTTCCGCACCCGATGCGGTGGTGCTGGATTACGCCTGCGGCGAGGCGCTCGCGGCTGCAAAGGTGGCGGAGGCCTGCGGCAAGCTGTACCTGGCAGAGCCTGCGCCCGGCGTGCGTGGCCGGCTGATCGCGCGCTTTGCCCCGAACACCAAAATCCGTGTGCGCTCGCTCGAGGATTTGCGGAAGATGGCCGAGAAGTCCATCGATCTGGTCGTAATGAATTCGGTGGCGCAATACATGACGCCGCGGGAGCTCGACGCCGCGTTTGCCATCATCCGGCGGCTGCTCAAATCCAACGGGCGGCTCGTCCTCGGCGACATCCTGCGCCCAGAGATCGGCATGCTGCGGGACGTCTTTGCGTTGTTGCGCTTTGCGGCAGCTTGCGGCTTTCTGCGCGACGCCCTGCGCGGCCTGCTCTCGACCGCGTTGTCGGACTACCGGCAATTGCGCAGCCGGATCGGCTTGCAGCGCTACAGTGAAGACGAGATCATCTCAAAGCTCGCCAAGGCCGGATTCACCGCCTCGCGCGCGCCGTTCAATATCGGCCACAACCAGTACCGGATGACCTTTGTCGCGTGTCCCTCGCTCGCTTCCTGATCGTACGCGTGCGTGGCAACGATGATGCGCACCCCACACCAGGGTTAGGGTTAATCCCGGCAAGCGCTGGCGCTCCGCAGAGCCATCGCCGAAGATGGCTGTGGCCCGGTGGCGGAAAGCGTCGACGCGAGAGCAGTGCATCGCTCTTTATCCTGGTTCAAATCCAGGCCGGGCCTCCAGCCTGCTATTCCTCGCCAGCTTGCCGCGGCGCAGCCCATGGGGCGAAGCCGGGCCAAGTCGCCGAAATGCCCGTTGATAGGGCCTCCCAAGCCCCTTTCGCGGCTGCGGAATCTGGTCTAAAGACCACCCGCGCGCGAGGGCTTTGCTCACGCTGTGCTTAGTGTGGCGGTTCAGAAGTCCGCATCAACGCCGCCGGCGGTCCGTCCATGCGGACTTCTGAACCAGAGCCACGCTAGACATATCAATTGCTAGTGTCCTTACGGTTCCGAAGTTAACAAACGAGGCGCCGCGAAAAGATGCGAACTTCGAAACCGGGGCACTAGAGGGACGCGCGGCAGCGCGCCCTTTTTTTGTGCCTGTTTTGCTGTCCCGCGAGATTTGATGCCCAAAAGAACCGACATCTCCACCATCCTGATCATCGGCGCCGGTCCCATCGTGATCGGCCAGGCCTGCGAATTCGATTACTCGGGCACACAGGCGGTGAAGACGCTCAAGGAAGAGGGCTATCGCATCGTCCTGGTCAATTCCAATCCGGCGACGATCATGACCGATCCGGAGCTTGCGGACGCCACTTATATCGAGCCGATCACGCCGGAGATCGTCGCCAGGATCATCGAAAAGGAACGCCACATCGTGCCCGGCGGATTTGCGCTGTTGCCGACCATGGGCGGACAAACCGCGCTCAACTGCGCACTGTCGCTGCGCCGGCTGGGGGTGCTCGCCAAATTCGACGTCGAAATGATCGGCGCCACGGCGGACGCCATCGACAAGGCGGAAGACCGTCAGCTGTTCCGTAACGCCATGGAGCGAATTGGGCTGCAGACGCCGAAATCGCGGCTCGCCAATGCGTCTGCGCTCAAGAAAGCCGATCGCGACAAGTACCTGTCCGATCGCGAAAAGCTTTCCGGGCCGGCGCTCGCTGAGTTCGAACGGCAGTGGACGCTCGGCGAAAACGAGCGGCGCAAGCGCTACCAGGAACAGGCGCTCGGCGAGGCGCTGATGGCGCTATCGGAGATCGGCCTGCCCGCGATCATCCGCCCCTCCTTCACCATGGGCGGCACCGGCGGCGGCATCGCCTACAACAAGGAAGAATTCATCGACATCATCGAGCGGGGTCTCGATGCCTCGCCGACCAACGAGGTGCTGATCGAGGAGTCGGTTCTGGGTTGGAAAGAGTTCGAGATGGAGGTGGTGCGCGACAAGCGCGACAATTGCATCATCGTCTGCTCGATCGAGAATCTCGACCCCATGGGCGTGCATACCGGCGATTCCATCACGGTGGCGCCGGCGCTCACGCTCACCGACAAGGAATACCAGATCATGCGCGACGCCTCGATCGCGGTGCTGCGCGAGATCGGGGTCGAGACCGGCGGCTCCAACGTGCAGTTCGGCGTCAACCCGGTCGACGGGCGCATGGTTGTGATCGAGATGAATCCACGCGTGTCGCGCTCGTCCGCGCTTGCCTCCAAAGCCACCGGCTTTCCGATCGCCAAGGTCGCGGCAAAACTTGCCGTCGGCTACACGCTCGATGAGATCGCCAACGACATCACCGGCGGCGCGACGCCGGCCTCGTTCGAGCCGACCATCGATTACGTGGTCACCAAGATTCCGCGCTTTGCCTTCGAGAAGTTCCCCGGTGCTGCGACCACGCTGACCACCTCGATGAAATCGGTCGGCGAAGTGATGGCGATCGGCCGCACCTTCCAGGAGAGCCTGCAAAAGGCGCTGCGCGGGCTCGAGACCGGTCTGACCGGCCTCGACGAGATCGAGATCGAAGGCATCGGCCGCGGCGACGACAAGAACGCGATCCGCGCCGCACTCGGCACGCCGACGCCGAACCGCCTTCTCCAGGTGGCGCAGGCGATGCGGCTCGGCTGGAGCAACGAGGACATCTTCACGTCCTGCAAGATCGACCCTTGGTTTCTGGGGGAGATGCGCGGCATCGTCGAGATGGAGGAAAAGGTAAGAAAGAACGGCCTGCCGGCGAATGCGTTCGGCATGCGCTGGCTGAAGGCCATGGGTTTTTCCGACGCACGCCTTGCGGTGCTCGCCCACACCACGGAAGCCGAGGTGAAGGCACGCCGGCACGCGCTCGGCGTCCGCCCGGTGTTCAAGCGCATCGATACCTGCGCCGCCGAATTCGCTTCGCCCACCGCTTACATGTATTCGACTTACGAGGCGCCCTTTGCCGGCGAGCCCGTGGACGAAAGCGCGCCGTCCGACAAGAACAAGGTCATCATTCTCGGCGGCGGCCCGAACCGGATCGGCCAGGGCATCGAGTTCGATTATTGCTGCTGCCACGCCTGCTTCGCGTTGCACGATGCGGGCTTCGAGTCGATCATGATCAACTGCAATCCGGAAACGGTGTCGACCGACTACGACACCGCCGATCGCCTGTACTTCGAGCCGTTGACGGCCGAGGACGTGCTCGAGATCATCGAAACCGAGCAGCAGAACGGCCATCTGCGCGGCGTGATCGTGCAGTTCGGCGGGCAGACGCCGCTCAAGCTTGCGCACGCACTGGAAGCGGCCAGGGTGCCGATCCTCGGCACTTCGCCCGACGCCATCGATCTCGCCGAAGATCGCGACCGTTTCAAGCGCGTGCTCGACAAGCTTGGATTGAAGCAGCCGAAAAACGGCATCGCCTATTCGGTCGAACAGGCGCGGCTGGTCGCCGCCGATCTCGGGCTGCCGCTGGTGGTGCGCCCCTCTTACGTTCTCGGCGGCCGCGCGATGCAGATCATTCGCGAGGAAAACCAGCTTTCGGATTACCTGCTCGGCACGCTGCCGGAACTGGTACCGGGCGACGTCAAGGCGCGTTACCCCAACGACAAGACCGGCCAGATCAACACGGTGCTCGGCACCAATCCGCTGCTGTTCGATCGCTATCTGTCAGATGCCACGGAAGTCGACGTCGATTGTCTCTGCGACGGCAAGGATACGTTCATCGTCGGCATCATGGAGCATATCGAGGAAGCCGGGATTCACTCCGGCGACAGCGCCTGCTCGCTGCCGCCGCATTCGCTCAACGGCGAGACCATCACCGAGCTCGAACGGCAGACCCGCGAGCTCGCGCTCGGGCTCGACGTGGTCGGCCTGATGAACGTGCAATACGCCATCAAGGACGGCGAGATCTACGTGCTCGAGGTCAATCCGCGCGCCTCGCGCACCGTGCCGTTTGTCGCCAAGGTGATCGGCACGCCGGTCGCGAGAATTGCGGCGCGGCTGATGGCCGGCGAGAAGCTTGCGGATTTCAACCTGAGAAAGAAGAAGCTCGGTCACGTCGGCGTGAAGGAATCGGTATTCCCCTTCGCCCGCTTCCCGGGCGTCGATACCGTGCTCGGTCCTGAGATGCGATCGACCGGGGAAGTGATGGGCATCGACCGAAGCTTCGAGATCGCATTCGCCAAGAGCCAGATTGGCGGCGGCACCCGCGTGCCCCGCAAGGGCACGGTCTTCGTCTCAGTCCGCGAGACCGACAAGACCCGTATCGTGGACGCGGTGCGGCTGTTGTTTTCGCTCGGCTTCAAGGTGATGGCGACCTCAGGCACCCAGCGCTTCCTTGCCGACAAGGGAGTACCTACCGAAAAGGTTAACAAGGTGCTGGAAGGGCGGCCGCATATCGTGGATGCCATCACAAACGGCGATATCCAGCTGGTTTTCAACACCACGGAGGGCCCGCAGGCGCTGGCCGACAGCCGCTCTTTGCGCCGCGCCGCCCTCTTGCATAAAGTGCCGTATTACACCACTCTCTCAGGGGCTGTGGCGGCTGCCCAGGGCATCCGCGCCTATCTGGGTGGGGACCTTGAGGTCCGCACGTTGCAGAGTTATTTTTCCCAAGACTGATCATCAACGGGCCACAAAGTGGTCTGCTAAATGATTGGCCATAGAGCCAGTTGGCTAGGAACTCTCCGCCCGAATCGAAGTTGAATCGGCCCTTCGCGGGGCCGAATTTAAGTTGAATCGGCCCATTTCAGGGCCGAAATTGATGAACTGACGGGCTATTGTTTTTAGCCGCAGTGGCCTGAACTGAAAGACATTTCGCGCGTGCCGAAGAGTGGGCGCGCGCGATTGAAGGATAGAGAAGATGATGGAAAAGGTTCCGATGACCTCGATCGGCTATGCCGCCCTCGAGGACGAGTTGAAGCAGCGCCAGAAGGTGGAGCGCCCGCGCATTATCGAGCATATCGCGGAAGCGCGCTCGCATGGCGACCTGTCGGAAAACGCTGAATATCACGCAGCGAAGGAAGAACAGGCGCACAATGAGACGCGCATCGCCGAACTTGAGGACAAGCTGGCGCGCGCCGACGTGATCGATATTGGCAAGCTCTCGGGCGACACCATCAAGTTCGGCGCCACGGTGACGCTGGTCGACGAGGACACCGACAAGAAAACGGTGTGGCAGATCGTCGGCGAACCGGAAGCCGACGCCAAGAAAGGCCGCATCTCCATCACCTCGCCGCTCGCCCGCGCGCTGATCGGCAAGAAAAAGGGCACGACCGTGGAAGTCATGGCTCCCGGCGGCCCCAAGGCCTATGAGATCACAAAGGTCGAGTGGCGCTGACATCGAGCGCCGGCGCCCGATAGCCCTCTTGCAGAGAAGCCGCGCAGGTCGCGCGGCTTCTCTTTTTTGCGGCGCGATGTGCAGGCGCCGTTTCACGGCGGAATATTTTTCAGGTAACATTGTTTGGATTGCGGGGCAGTGTGGCGATTTTGAAGTGCGCATCGCAATGATACGTACTTCGGAATCAGGACTGGCAATGGGGTTCGTGCTGCTCGCAAGATTCAGTAAAGTGTCAAACAGGGGGACATGACATGGACCAGATGTTTTCCAGATTCCAACCGGCGGCTCTCAGCCTGTTTCGTTTCATTACAGGCCTTCTGCTGTTTCAGTTCGGCGTTGCCAAGCTGCTGAAGTTTCCATCCGGCACGCCATTCGAAAAAGTCGAGCTGTTTTCGTTGATCGGAGCTGCGGGCACCCTCGAACTGATACTTGGCGGGCTGCTGATGCTCGGGCTGTTTACGCGGCCGGTTGCCTTCATCCTCGCCGGCGAGATGGCGTTTGCCTATTTCATCGGCCATTTCCCGCGCGGTTTCTTCCCGCTGCTCAATAACGGCACCCTGGCGATCCAGATGTGCTTCTCCTGTCTTTATCTTGCGACCGCGGGTGGCGGGCCGTACAGCCTTGACGCCATGATGGGCAAAAAGAGCTTGGCGTAACACCTGAGCTCACCTCCCCTTGGAAAGGGGGGGTTGGTTAATGCGCCGGCCTTGACCGGGAGGGGGATATCTTCGTCTTCTTTTACAGACGCGGACCCCTCCCCCTTCATAAGGAGGGTGACGACGAAGCTTCACCCTTTCGCCGTCGCCTCGAGCGGCACCGCGGCCTCGTATTTCGAATTGTGCAGCACCAGCGACGTCCTGACGTTACGCACATGCGGCGCCGCCGTCAGATGGGTGACGAAATCCTGGAACGTCGCCATGTCGGGCGCCACGCATTTCAAGATGAAATCGACTTCGCCCGACAGCATCCAGCATTCACGTACCAAAGGCTCACCGCGCACGAATTCCTCGAACGCACGCAGGTCGGCATCCGCCTGGCTCGACAGATGCACCGACGCAAACACGGTGACGTCGAAGCCGAGCCGGCGCGGATCCAAGAGCCCACGATAACCCAGGATGTAGCCGGCTTCTTCCAGCGCCCTGACGCGGCGCAGGCACGGCGGCGGTGAAATGCCGACGCGTTTGGCCAACTCGACATTGGTGATTCGGCCGTCGGCCTGAATTTCGCCGAGGATTTTGAGGTCAATCTCGTCAAGATTCTTCGACACGCGGGGTCCCGGTCTTGGGCTTGGAGATGCGTTGCGCTTGGCAGCGGCAACACTCTTAGCGCGCCCCAACCGGCTGCGCAATTTTATTGCGCGTGCGCCGCGCAAAAACCCTGGCTTAAGCGTCGCTCACGGGAAATTTTGCTGATTTGGATTGCAATTCTTGCATAGCTCGCCAGATGTCCTAGACTTGGATTTGTCGCTTTCGGCGCCGCCGGGATGCCTTCCCGCACCAAATCCGCATCATACGCACACCAAATTGCTCAAGAGATGCCTATGCCTGCCCCCGTTCATGCGAAGGTCGTCATCATCGGTTCCGGGCCGGCCGGCTATACCGCGGCGATCTACGCTGCACGTGCGATGCTTGAGCCGATCCTCATCCAGGGCATTCAACCGGGCGGACAACTCACCATCACTACCGACGTCGAGAACTATCCGGGATTTGCCGACGTCATCCAGGGCCCGTGGCTGATGGAGCAGATGGAAAAGCAGGCCGCCCATGTTGGAACCAAAATCGTCACCGACCTCGTCACCAGGCTCGAGCTTGGCCAGCGGCCGTTCCGCCTGACCTGCGATAGCGGCGAGGTCTATTTCGCGGAAACCGTGGTGCTGGCCACCGGCGCGCAGGCGCGCTGGCTCGGTCTGCCCTCGGAGGAGAAGTTCAAGGGCTTTGGCGTCTCGGCCTGCGCCACCTGCGACGGATTTTTCTATCGCGGCAAGGAAGTCGTCGTGGTCGGCGGCGGCAATACGGCGGTGGAGGAAGCGCTGTTTCTCACCAACTTCGCTTCGAAGGTGACGATCGTGCATCGACGCGATCATTTCCGCGCCGAACGCATCCTTCAGGAGCGGCTGTTCAAGAACTCCAAGATCAGCGTGGTCTGGGACAGCGCGATCGACGAAATCCGCGGGCAGGAGAATCCGGCCAAGGTCACCCACGTGCGGCTCAAGAACGTCAAGACCGGCTCACTTACGGAAGTCCCGGCCGATGGCGTCTTCGTCGCGATCGGGCACGCGCCCGCGACCGAGCTCGTCGTCGGCCAGGTCAAGCTGAAGCCGTCGGGCTATGTCGAGGTCGCGCCCAATTCGACGGCGACTTCGGTGCCCGGCCTGTTCGCCGCCGGCGATGTCGCCGACGAAACCTACCGGCAGGCAGTCACGGCCGCGGGCCTTGGCTGCATGGCTGCCCTTGAGGCCGAACGCTTCCTCGCGCTGCGCGCGAGCGACCGTGCGGCAGCGGAATGACCATGGCCCGAACTCGTGACGGATTTACGGATATGGACTGGGACAAGCTGAAGGTGTTTCACGCGGCGGCTGAGGCGGGAAGCTTCACGCATGCCGGCGAGCAGCTCGGCCTTTCGCAATCGGCCGTTTCACGGCAGGTCAGCGCACTGGAGCAGGAGCTCTCGGTTTCGTTGTTTCATCGCCATGCGCGCGGGCTAATTCTCACCGAGCAGGGCGATCTGTTGTTCCGCACCGCTCATGACGTATTCATGCAGTTGCAGGCGGCGCGCGCAAAGCTCACCGACAGCCGAGAGCGGCCGAGCGGCGACCTCAAGATCACGACTACGCCCGGCGTCGGCATCAACTGGCTGATTCCGCGGCTTGGCGAATTCACCGGGCTTTATCCGGAAATCCGGATCTCCCTGATCGTCACCGACGAGGAGCTCGACCTGTCGATGCGCGAGGCGGATGTTGCCATCCGCACCCGCAAACCGACGCAGCCCGACCTGATCCAGCGCAAGCTGTTCGCGATGGGTTTCCACGCCTACTGCTCGCCGGAATACATCAAGCGATTCGGCACCCCTCGCACGCTCGACGAGCTCGACGCACACCGCATCATCACGCTTTCCGATGGTCAGGTCGCGCCGCATCTGCAGAACCGCAACTGGCTGATCGAGGCCGGCCGCAACGGCTCGGGCCCGCGCGAGGCCTATTTCAAGGTCAACAACATCCTCGGCCTGGTGCGCGCCTGCCAGCAGGGCCTGGGCATCGCCGCGCTACCGGACTACCTGGTGGAGGAAAACAGCCGTCTGGTGCAGCTGTTCGGAGAATCGGATTCCATCCAGCTCGACACCTACTTCGTTTATCCCGAAGAATTGAAGACGGTGGCGCGGGTTCAGGTATTCCGCGACTTCGTGGTGAGCAAGGCGCAGCGCTGGCCGTCCTAATTATCGTTCGATAAGCCCTTGGGTCTCCGCATGACTGACATGCGGGGTGGATGGTTGCTGCAGGGAACCGACGCGGCCCATAATACAAACACACTGAGTTCTCGTGTTCGCATTTGTCCCCCTCCTCCAGTGGCGCGGGTTCTCAGTTATCCCTCTTGGAAGGTGATTGTGTCGGCCTAACGAGGCCAGTACTGAGCCGGGCTCTCACGGGCCCGGCTTTTTTCTGCCCACATCAGCCGTGCGTTGACAGTTGAGGCGGCGCGCAGCATGATTCCCGCATGATCACGATTGCGTGCATGTTCGTTTCGAAAAAAGCCTCCCTTCGGGGGGCTTCGGATCGGCGCGCGCGATAGACTTCCCGCCCAACACCGATCTGAAAAAATCCCCGCCGCGAGGTGCGGGGTTTTTTAATCGCCCATCTCCGGCTCAAGCCTGAAGGAGATGGAGCAATGAATAGCCTCGAACAACCCGCCAGCGGTCTCCGATCCCTGCTGCAAGGCCTCTGGCTGCCTATGATCACGCCGTTTCGCGAGGGTGTCCTCGATGAGGCCTCGCTCAGGCGGCTGGTGCGGCACTATGCGGGCAAGCCCGTCGACGGCCTGATTCTCGCCGCCACTTCCGGCGAGGGCATGACGTTGGATCTCCACGAGTTGGAACGAATCGTTGCGCTGACGCGAACCGAATCAGCGGTAGCCAAGTGCTACATCCCGATCTGCCTTGGACTGTCCGGCAGCCATACCGCAAAGCTGTGCGACACCCTCGACCAGACGGCAACCTGGCCGATCGACGGTTACCTGATCGCCGCCCCTTACTACTCTCGGCCCTCGCAACGCGGTCTCACGCGGCATTTCGGCACTCTCGCCGACCATGCTTCCTGGCCGATCGTGCTCTACAACATTCCCTACCGTACCGCAGTCAATATCAGTAACGACACGCTGCTCGAGCTTGCCGAACACCAAAACATCGTCGGCCTGAAGGATTGCTGCGCCGAGCGCGAGCAGTCGCTCGATCTCCTGCGTCGCCGGCCGCCCGGCTTCCGGGTCCTGACCGGCGAGGACGCGCACTATTACGAGGCCCTCGCAGACGGCGCCGATGGCGGAATCCTGCTCTCGGCGCACATTGAGACCGAAACTTTCGCTTCCGTGCATACATTGCTGAAGCAGGGAGACCGCGAAGCCGCGCGCAGGCACTGGGACACCGTATCGGTCCTGACCGAACTGCTGTTCGCAGAGCCGAGCCCGGCGCCGGCGAAATACTGGCTCTCGCGCACCGGTCTGATTGACAGCGCCGAAGTCCGCCTGCCGATGGTGGAGGCGAGCGCCGAGCTTTCGGCACGGCTCGAGGCGGAAATCGAACGGCGGCGGCCCGGGCGAAAGTCCAAAGATTAATAGTTAACCCGGCGGATCTTTTTCGCCCCAGGCAGTTGAACCAAAGGCAGTGCCACCCGACATACATGACGAGGTGGGCGATCTCCGGAAAGGCTGTCGGGTGGAGCCTGAGATCACCAGTGGGGCGATTTCTTTTTGTGGCGTACAACGATGCCCCTACTTCGCTATTTCACCTATGTCGGCGGAGCGCTCATAGCGCTTCTGTTCGTGGCCTCGTATCTCTTCCCCGAAGCACAGACCGTTGCTCACCAGGACGTGACCCGGCCCAACATTCGCATCACGACGGACAGGGTCGTCCCGCCGCGGGTGGATTTTGATACCAGCTTGCAAGCGGCTGCTCCCACCCTGCCACCCGGCGTGATGTTGCTGCAGGCCCCGGCGCTGCAGGCGCGCGCGCAGCTCATCGCACCGCCTCCTGCCGCAGGACCCGTGAAGACCGATGCAAAGAACGAGCCCAAAAACGAGATCAAGCGAACGAGAGTCGCCAGGCGTACGGCGTCCTATCCTCACTACGCCGCCTATCCCTATCCTTATTCTTACGGGTATCAGTATCAGCCGTTCCGCTGGACCTGGTAGGCCGGGTTTCTGCACTGACCTGTTGAATTGGCGATTGATTGTCATCTCCAATGTCATCACCGGGCTCGTCCCGGTGATCCACGTCTTGCTTTCCTTCTACTGACAAAGTCGTGGATGGCCGGGCATAGTCTTCGAACGGCTATCCCCGGCCATGACGAATTGAGTTCGATTGCGTGTGCGGATCGCGTCGATCGCGCCCTATAACGATCGCGGGAGCCCCTCAATCCAGCTTCGCCCGCGCCAGCCGCAGCGCATTGCCGATCACGCTGACGGAAGAGAGCGCCATGGCGGCGGCCCCGATCATCGGCGACAGCAGGATACCGAATACCGGATAGAGCACGCCGGCCGCGATCGGTACGCCCGCGGCATTGTAGAGAAACGCAAAGGCGAGGTTCTGGCGGATGTTGCGCATGGTGGCGACCGACAATCGCCGTGCCCGTACCAGGCTTGCGAGATCGCCGGTCAACAGCGTGACGCCGGCGCTTTCGATCGCGACATCGGTGCCGCTGCCCATGGCGACGCCGACGTCGGCGGCAACAAGGGCGGGAGCGTCATTGACGCCATCGCCCACCATGGCGACGCGCCGGCCCTCCTTGCGCAGACGCTGCACCACTTCGCTCTTGCGCTCGGGGAGGACGCCGGCCTCGATCTCCGCGATATCGAGCTTTGAGGCGACCGCACGCGCGGTGGTCTCGTTGTCCCCGGTCAGCATCACGATGCGCAAACCTGCCGCGCGCAAGGCCGCCATCGCGGCTTTCGCCGACGGCTTGACGGGATCGGCAATGGCAATCACGCCGGCGGCACGGCCGTCGATGGCGACATAAATCGCGGTGGCGCCGTCGTGACGCGCGGCCTCGGCGGCGGCATCGAGCGAGGTCGTCGCGATGTTCGCCTCACCCATCAGCACGGCATTGCCGAGTGCGACGCGCTTGCCGTCGACGATTCCGGATGCCCCCTTGCCGGAAGACGAGGCAAAGCTTGCGACCTCGGAAAGCGC
>Ga0306926_10003937_pt1 | contig 15524 bp, 9 predicted proteins | sample flu12Cox44000178_FD_203759 | JGI IMG/M metagenome (GOLD analysis project Ga0306926, IMG submission 203759) | Lab enrichment of tropical soil microbial communities from Luquillo Experimental Forest, Puerto Rico - flux8day.12C.oxic.44.000.178 (v2)... | ecosystem: Environmental > Terrestrial > Soil...
TGGGGATGATGCGGTTCACCTTGTAGTACTTGTCGGTCGACTCTTCGCTCGCGCCGCTGATGATCAACGGCGTCCTTGCTTCATCGATCAGGATCGAGTCCACCTCGTCCACGATCGCGAAGTTATGTCCGCGCTGCACGCAATCGCGCAGATCGAACTTCATGTTGTCGCGCAGGTAGTCGAAGCCGAATTCGTTGTTCGTACCGTAGGTGACGTCGGCAGCATAAGCTTCGCGGCGCTCACGATCGTCGAGATCGTGTACGATCACACCCACTGTCAGCCCCAGGAACGTGTACAGCTTGCCCATCCACTCCGAGTCGCGCTTGGCCAGGTAGTCATTGACTGTGACCACGTGCACGCCGTTCCCCGCCAGCGCATTGAGATATACCGGAAGCGTCGCGACCAGCGTTTTGCCTTCGCCGGTCTTCATCTCCGCGATCTGGCCGTGGTGCAGTACGATGCCGCCGATCAGTTGCACATCGAAATGCCGCATCTTCAGCACGCGCCGACTACCCTCGCGCGCCACCGCGAACGCTTCCGGCAGGATTTCGTCGAGAACTTCCTTCAGAGCAGCAGTTTTTTCGTCAGCATCTTCAACGGAGTCGATGCGCTCGTGAATCCGTTCGCGGAATTCGTCGGTTTTGGCCCGAAGCTGCTCGTCGCTGAGCTGCTTCATCTCGGGTTCGAGCGTACTGATGCGCTCCACCAGCGGCGCCAGGCGCTTCATCTCGCGCTCATTGCTGGTGCCAAAAACCTTGGCCAGTAACTTATTGATCAATGCAATCTTCCCTGTCGAAAATTAGGTCGAAGCACCGGGCTTTAGCCCGGTGAACCCTGCGGCGCTCTGCTCGGCTTTAGCCACGAGCTCTTCCCGTTCCCACCAAAACGAAACCGATTGTTTCGCTTGGTTTTGTACCAGGGCACGACTTGGTGCCGCTAGTGCGGCACCAAACTTAGGGCTTCAGCCCCTGCGCGCTTTCGCCTTTGTTTTCAGGGCCTCGGCGCGCTCAAACGCACACACCCGCTACCATAAAGGCTAACACATTGGATGCCTTCGCCCTCCCCCGGTCGCAGTATCGAATCTAATGCAATCCAATCTTCTTCTTTCCTGTTTTGAGTTGGCATTCGATCAGGTTCGCGAACAAAGGAGACCTTAGGCCGCCACTCACCTCATGATCGCGAAGTTGCTGCACTGCGCTCCCTGATAGGCGCTGCGTTAATCTTCGCCGCTTTTTTTGCAACACCCCCCACTAACCGAGAACCCCGCCCAAACGGTCGAGCTCGGCGGTCATGTCTATCATTTGGCGTGTACTCGCTCCCATGCACCAGTCCGCTGCGCTAAACCAAACTCGATTCCACCGAAGTTGGCCACTTCGAACTTCTGGGCGACAGCCGCAAGCTGATTTTTCCCGGCGGCCCTCCCGCAGGGCAAATCATCACGGAGGCCAGCTTCTCTGGAGTAGGGAGCTATCCCGACCACCGTTAGCTTGCAGGCTTGCGGGTCCAGCGCCCTTCCAAGGAAGAATCGACCGGACCCACCACTCGTACGAATACTAATTCCATGTCACGCCCTCAGGCCTCGTTCACTTTGAGCCGGCGCTCGACTGCGGCGGAGCCAGTCGTGTCGAGCGGGGGAATCCCGATGCCTGCCCTCGACGGGAGTCACGGAAGGCTGCCAGTTCGACGCCGGTCACTTCCACTTCACCGTGATGATGAAGTTCGACTTCGACCATTACCGCATCGAACTGGCACCAGAAAATGTTCGGCTCTCTCTTAGCCACGACGCAGCAGAAGGACCGTTCTGGGTGCGGGCTCTACTTCGTTCAACGTGTCCGACGGAATTGGAAACGTGATGTAGGACCACTCCAACCTTTGGCTCAAGGTCGAACTGCAGGCTCACACCGGATGGATTCGCGGCAACGAAAACTTCGCCGCCATCGGCCTGGGGCCACCCAACGATCCGTCCACCGTTACTTCTAGCAGTGGGCCTCACCCGCGGGTCCTCAACGAGCGGCGGAGTTGCGTCTAGTTCCCACGACATGGCCTGCGGGATGTTCCGGGACATCCCTTACGATTCCTGCTTGGGGAGAGGGATCTAACCGCTCTTTTGGGGCGATAGGGTCGAAAACGCAATCGCCAGTTCCTCCTGCGATAAGCACAAACACGCCGCTACCCTACTTCTTCGGCCGCGACTCAGGAGGCACCATTCCGGAAACGCGGTAGTACACGACCAACTGCCCGTAGTGCTCTCCGCAATGTTCAATGAAGCCGTAGGCGTAATCGTCAATCCGGGTTTGCCGGTGGCTATATGGATCGACGACCAGTTCGCTCATACCCTTGTCGCCGCGCTTTTGAATGGCCGCCGCGCCGTCAGCAAACGACTTCTTCACAAACGCGACCACGTCAGCCTTGCTCTTGTACTGGTCGCGCGGCGGATCTTCGGTGGTAGGCGGCTTCTCGCCCAGCACGATGTTCGTGAAGTAATAGTTGTCGCCCGAAGCGTGCAGCAGTTGCTCAGCGAAGCTGCGTTGCGCCGGTGTGGGTTTGAAGTCGTATTTGTCTTCCGGAAAATCCTCTGCCATGGCGATGAGCTTTCGCCCAATGTCGTTCCACTGAACGAGAACCGCTTGCGCCGGGCTAAGGGCGGGCCTCACAGCTTCCCCCGGCTTCTGGGCATGAGCAAGGATCGTCAACCCACAGCAGCACACCGTCATTACAACAACGAAGGTCACTCTTCTCATCGGTTCCTCCGCCCATCGGGCGCGCGATCGGCAACGCCTATAGTAGCCCGTGCCGGTAATGGTCTACGAAATTTCCTTTCCCCAGCGGGACGAGTCGCACAGTTTTGAGAGGATATCCATTCTCGTCCGCTCGTCTCCCGGGCGTGTGCACCACCCTTATTGGCCCTTTGTTGGGCGATAGGGTTGGGAGCCATCATCTTTGATCCGCGTTTTCCGGCTTCGACCGAGATCGCCTTTTACCTGAACCCTGTCCGCGTTAATCGGTGTCAATCCGTGGTCGCCTTCCCATTTCACTACTTGCTAATTGCCAGTTGCTAGTTGCTTCTCTACAATCCGCGCATGTTCTACGACCGCTTCACGGAGACGGCCAGCCGCTTCCCTGATCTGATCGCAGTTGAACTTCAGCGTGAATCCTCGGCCGTCGCAGCCGGCGCCGCACCGGTCGAAAGCTATACCTTCACCCAACTCCGCAACATGGCCGAATCGGTTGGCCGCTGGTTGCTCGCGCAGGGCTTCCCGCGCGGATCGAAGTGCGCTTTCTTCGCCGCCAATCACCCACGATGGACCGCCGCCTATCTCGGCGTTTTGTCTTCCGGCAATACCGCTGTCCCACTCGACACCGCTTTTCACGCCGACCAGGTTCGCAAGCTCCTCATTGATTCCGACTCTGTGCTGCTGTTCTGCGATCGTGCTCGTCTCGCCGCCGCCCGCGAAGCCACCAAGGACCTGCCCATCAAACTCGTCGTCATGGACGGCAGTCAGGCCATCGAAGGTGTGTGCCAGCTTTCCGAAATCTTCGCCGCCGGGCCGAGCGACTTCCAACCCATCGCCGTAGCAGCTAGCGACCTCGCCCTGCTTCTCTACACTTCGGGCACTACCAGCGATCCCAAGGGCGTCATGCTCTCCCACGGCAATGTCGAGAGCGAATGCGAGGGCATTCGCAAAGTGTTCGATGTCGGTCCCAAAGACGCTATCCTCGGCATTCTGCCGCTATTTCACTCGCTCGCCCAGATGGCCAACCTGTTCCTGCCGCTCACCGTTGCCATGCGTGTCGTCTACCTCGAATCGCTCAACACCAGCGACCTCCTCCGCGCTTTGCAGGAGCGCGATATCACCGTCTTCGCCTGTGTGCCGCAGTTTTTCTACCTGATCCTCGAACGTATCCAGAAAGAGGTGCAGCAAAAGGGCACGCTTGTTCGTTCGCTCTTTAAAGTGATGCTGGCCGTCGCCGGATTTGCTCGCAGATTTCACATTAACCTGGGCAAGCTCTTCTTCGGACGTGTCCATCACATGCTCGGTTCTCGCATGCGCTACCTCATCACCGGAGGCTCACGCTTCGACCCCGAGGTCGGCCGCAAGTTCGAAGCACTCGGCTTCACCCTGCTGCAAGGTTATGGGCTGACCGAAACCTCCGGCGCCGCCACCGTCACGCCTCCCAACGACAACGTCATAGGCTCCATTGGCAAGCCTCTGCCCGGCAACCAAATGATGATTTTCGACGGCGCTCGCTCGCCCGAACACGACGGAGCCAGCGTCGGTGAGGTCGCCATTCGCGGCGGCATCGTCATGGTGGGCTACTACAAGCGCCCCGACGCAACCGCCGCTATGTTTCGTGACGGTTGGCTCCTGACCGGCGACCTCGGCTACAGCGACGCGCACGGAAACTTCTTCATCACGGGTCGCAAGAAAGACGTCATCGTCCTTAGCAGCGGCAAGAACGTCTACCCCGAAGAGATCGAGGCGTGGTACCAGCAGTCGCCCCACATCAAGGAGGCCTGTGTGCTCGGCCTGCAGAGTGCACCCGGGGAGCCTTTCTCCGAGCGTCTGCATGGCGTGATCGTCCCCGACTTCGAGGCTCTGCGCCGCGACAAGATCGTCAACATCGGCGACATGCTGCGCTTCGAAATCGAAGGACTCTCAGCCAAGCTGCCCTCCACCAAGCGCATCTTAAGCTACGAAATCTGGCAGGACGATCTTCCACGGACCTCCACGCGCAAGATCAAACGCTTTGAAGTCGAGCAGCGGGTAAAAAGCGCCGAAGGAACGCAAGCGGCCACTTCGGCACCGCGTCAGCTAACCGCCGACGAGACAGAATGGATGGAACGGCCCGATGTCAGCAAAGCCCTCGGCATCATTCAGGCTGCGTCCAAGATAAAGAAAGATCCCATCTACCCAACCGACAATCTTGAGCTCGACCTCGGGCTCGACTCCATGGAGCGCGTGGAGTTGCTCGTTTCGCTCGACCAGCAGATGGGATCAAACGTCCCCGACTCGGCCGCCTCGGAAATCTACACCGTACGTAACCTTGTCGATGCAGTCATTGCGCACTCGGGCGCGGGCAATCAGCGCACGTCCGCTGGTTGGGACGAGGTCATTAACGAAGATCCTGGCGAGATCGAGCGCCGGACTGTAGACGGCAATCACCCCATCCTCGGTCCCTTTGTGTATCTGCTATTGCGCCTGTCCCAGCTCATGCTGCGCGATCTCTTCCATCTCAAGCTGGAAGGCGTTGACAAGCTTCCCCCCACGCACCCGTTCATCATCGCCCCCAACCACCAGAGCTATATCGACGGCCCCATCCTTGTCGCCTGCCTGCCTTGGGCCGTCATGCGCGACAGCTTCTACGTCGGCAACAGCGAAGTTTTCGGCAGCCGCTTTATGCGCTGGCTGGCCTCGAAGTTCCGCCTCATCGTCATCGACCCTGACGCCAACCTCGTGCCCGCCATGCGCGCTAGCGCATATGGCCTGCGTCAGAAGCGGGTGCTGGTGCTCTTTCCCGAAGGTGAACGCAGCATCGATGGCCAGCCCAAAACTTTTCGCAAGGGGGCTGCGATTCTCGCCATTCACAATCAGTGTCCGATCGTCCCCGTCGCGCTCGAAGGCTTCTACGGAGCCTGGCCACGAGGCGAGAAATTCCGCGGCCTTTCGCATCTGCAAGTTCGCTTCCTCGATCCTGTTTACCCTCCAGCGCTCGGCCCGAATCCCGAGTCGCAGTACACCGCCATGATGGAGGAAGTCCGCACTCGCGTCGTTGAAGCCTACGACGACCTCCATGCCCGAAGTGGCTTAAACGAGAATCGCGCTCACATCGTTTCATCCTGAGCGGGGCGTTTCGCCTTGGTTCTTCGACCCGCCGCTCCTGCGGAGCCGGCCGCGAGCGCAGCCGAAGGGTCGGGCGAACGCGCAGCCGGAGGATCCCTTTTCAACGAGGTCGTTCCGGGTGTTTTTACCTGAAAACCGCCAACAGATCACTGACACCTGCTCGTGTCATCACGAGGTCGCCCGTGGGCGCCCGAGGGATCTGCTTTCTCGATCTACGATCCACTATCCACTCTTAATCGCCCTTGTTCGCATGGGGATGCGTGCGGTCATAAACCTCCATCACATGCTTGACGGTGAGCTGTGTGTAACGCTGGGTAGTCGAGAGCCGCTCGTGACCGAGCATCTCCTGAATAGCTCGCAGGTCGGCCCCCTCCTCCAGCATGTGGGTTCCGAACGCGTGGCGAAGGGTATGAGGATGCACATCGGGCGACAGCCCGTTGGCCACGGCGATGTGTTTTACGATCCGCCCCACGCTGCGTGTCGTCAGCCGTGTGCCTCGGAAGTTCACGAGCAGTGCCTTTTCCGTCGTCCGCTTGGTATCCGCCAGCCTCTTCTGTCGGAGCGGCAGATAGCTCTTCATCGCCGCGGCCGCCGAGTCCCCGAACGGCACGTACCGCTCCTTGCGACCTTTGCCTCGGACCAGGATCAGTTCCTGCGACCAACGAATGTCATCGAGGTTAATGCCGATCAGCTCCGAGTTGCGGATGCCGCATCCATACAGCAGCTCGAGAATGAGGTGGTCTCGCTTCGGAAACGCCGACGATTCCGGCATCGCAGAATCGAGCACCGTATTCACTTCCTCGACGGTCGGAACACGTGGCAGCTTCTTCGGCAGCTTCGGCGTGGCCACCAGCTTCGCGGGATTCTGCTCCACGGTGCCTTCGTGCGCCAGCCACCTGTACAGCGATCGCAGCGAGGCAAGTGCTCGCGCCACAGAGGTCTTACTCAGTCCACGTTCGTAGAGTGTGGAGAGATACCCGCGGATCAGGACGTGATCAATGTCGCGCCAACCCTGCGGGCCAACATATTCAGCAAACTGCGCGAGATCGGTGCTGTAGGCCTTGATCGTATGCGCCGAAGCGTTACGCTCTTCGAGGCTGCGCACAAACTTCGCAACGGCTTTCTCGACGGTGGTGGCAGCGACCTTCATCATTCGCTTCGTTCGCTCACCGATCGAGTGCGGCTCTTGCTTCGTGGATGGTGCTGCTTGTACACCTTATTCAAGCGATCCAGCGCGAGATGCGTATAAACCTGCGTCGTCGAGATGTCGGCATGACCCAGAATCGTTTGCACAGTACGTAAATCGGCACCATTTTCCACCATGTGGGTTGCGCAACTGTGCCGCAGCATATGCGGGCTTGCATGTCGCCCCTGTGCCGAAGCCGCATTCACCAGTTGCCAAACACGCTGTCGCGTGATCCGCTTGGCGCCGCGCGCAATGAACAGGGTGGGCGACGATTTCCCCGCCGCCAGCACCGGCCGCGCATCTCGCAGATACATCCGAACGACCTCTTGTGCCACGCGGCCCAAGGGCACGATCCGCTCTTTGTCGCCCTTGCCCCGAACCAGCATGTAACCCATATCCAGCTTCAGGTCTTCGCGCTTGAGGTTGATGATCTCCGACACCCGCAGCGCCCCGGTATAAGACACTTCAAGGATGGTCCGATCGCGCACCGCTAATGCCTGTGAGAGTCGGTCATCTTTGGCCCGCGGCGGCCCCTGGAGCACGCTCTCGACCTCATCTTTCGCCAGCGACTTGGGCAGAACTTTCCACTGTTTCGGACCATCCATGTTCAGCGTCGGATCAATTTCGATGTAGCGGTCAAGCAGCAGGTACTTGTAGAAGTGCCGCAGCGTCGAAAGCTTGCGCGCCACACTCCGACCATCTACCCCGTTCGACAACAGCGAATTCAAAAAGTCGCGTACATCCCGGCGACGCGCCTCGCGCAGGGCACGCTTGCGCTTCTCGAGAAACTCGGAATACTGCGCGAGATCAGACTGATAAGCCGAAACGGTTAAGGGAGCCAAGCCTTTCTCGACCTTGAGGTAGTCGAGAAACGAGCTGACGAACCGCGAGTTTGGCTCAACCCTCCGCACCACACGAGTATGGCTGGTGCGATCCGAGGCGGGAATAGCGAGGCAGATTCAGGCGGCGAGGCTCTTCCGCACCTTTTCCAGCAGTTCGACGGCATTCAGCGGACTGCGTGGGTCTTCCTCATGCTTGAAGAATGCGTAGGTCTCCAGGCCATCAGATACGCATTTTTCCACGCGGCTCACGAGCTGTCTTAGGTCGGCGGGACCGTATTCGGGTTTGCGAAACCGAAAGTAAATGTACTTCGCCGTCCTTTCTTCCGGAGTTGTGATCTCCTCCGATTCCGCGACACAGAGCGCAACGTTGTGCTCCTTCAGCACTCGGTATGTTTCGTCCGAGAACCACGTCGGGTGCCGAAATTCGAAGGCAGCCTTCACACCGCGAGGCAGTTCGGCGAGGAAATTGCCGAGCCGCGGCACATCTGCCTTGAGTGTTGGAGGCAACTGAAACAATATCGGACCAAGTTGCTTACCCAGCGGTTGCAGAGTCAGCAGAAAGCGCTCCAATGTCGCCGGATCTTTGAGTTGTCGAATGTGCGTAATAAACTGATTGGCCTTCAGGGAGAACCTGAACTCCGGTCCCACGTCCTTGATCCATGAGTCGGCGGCCTTCTCTGACAGAGTCCTGCGGAAGGTGTAATTCACCTCCACAGCATTAAGCCTAGTGGCGTAATGCTTGAGAAAGTTCTTCGCCGCCAGTTTCTCCGGATAAAATTGCGGCTTCCAGACGGCGTAGGCCCAGCCCGAGGTGCCGACGTAGACAGACAAGCCGGAACTGCTCAAGTTTCACCTCAGATCAAACTCATAATTCCGGGTGCGCCCCTGTTTGTGGGCGTTCACCTGGGCGTTCATAGCGTCCGCCAGCATTGACCAGCGCGCCGTCCGGGTTCCCATTGTATTCGTAGGCCCAGCATTCAATCGTGTCGCCAGTCGTGAGGTCGACGCGCTGGAGCTTGCGAACGAACAGGTTCGTAGCATCAGAGTAGGTTCATAACCCTCATAACACTCGAGAGCCTAGAGTACCTGCGGATCCTCAGGCAATTCAAATACGGTGCCATCGACTCTCATGCCCGTAGTAGCGCCGAAGGCCGCACCTGGATACTCTCCCAAGTCGTACAGTACTCCGCACAGCGATCCGTCGCCGTGGAAATGTAATCGCGCAACAACATCACGGATCGCTTCTGGAACAAACGGCGGCAGCAACGTCTGGTAGAAGAACACAAACTCGGCAGTGTCTTTACGTTCCACGAATTCACTCTCTCCAATCTGCCTGCTTCCCAACGCTCGCCTTCGCCGTCGTACACTGTACATTCTTTTCTATGCGACACTGATCTTCGGAGGCACGATGAAGCGCTGTTTCGCCCAGCTTCCTGCCCTGCTGCTCCTGGCACTCAGCCTGCCACTGACAGCGCAGGACCTGGCCTCGTTTGAAAAACGGGTCACGATGAAAACCCTGTCCAACGGGCTGACGGTCATCATTCTCCGTCGCCCCGAGGCGCCGGTTTTCTCATTCTTCACCATGGTTGACACTGGCTCTGCCCAGGACCCGCTGTCGAAGACCGGCTTGGCCCACATGATGGAGCACATGGCCTTCAAGGGTACGCCCGACATCGGCACCACCGGCTACGCCGAAGAAAAGGTCGCGCTCGCAAAGGTCGAAGAGACCTATGCCGCTTACGAGGCTGAGCGCATCAAGCGTGTCGGACGCGATCCCCAGAAGCTTGCCCAACTCCAAAAAGAATGGCAAGACGCTATCGCCGCCGCCGACAAGTTCGTCATCAAGAACCAGTTTGGCGAAATCGTCGAGAGCCATGGCGGAGTCGGCATGAACGCCTTTACCACCTACGACGAAACCGGCTACATGTACTCGATGCCCTCCAACATGATTGAGCTTTGGGCGGCGATCGAGTCCGACCGCTTCGCTAATCCCGTGATGCGCGACTTCTACAAAGAGCGCAACGTCGTGATGGAAGAGCGGCGCATGCGTACCGACAGCAGTCCCACCGGACGCCTTGTCGAACAGTTCCTCGGCACAGCTTTCGACGCCAATCCCTATCATCGCCCTACCATCGGCTATGCGTCTGACCTGCAAGCGTTTTCGGCTACCGACGCACTGAACTTCTTCCACCAGTACTACCTGCCCAGCAACATGGTTATCGCGCTGGTCGGTGATCTCGATCCCGATCAGGTGATGCCGATTGTCGAGCGCTACTTCGGGGAAATCCCGACCAAACCGAAGCCCACCGAGTTAACCACAGTTGAGCCGCCCCAGAATTCCGTTCGCGAGGTCAAGCTCAACGACCCGGCACAGCCCTTCTACGTCGAAGGCTACCATCGGCCCAGTTACCTCGATCCCGACGATGCGGTCTACGACGCGATCACCGATATCCTTTCGAATGGCCGCACTTCGCGTATGTATCGCGCCCTGGTGCGGGATCAGAAGATCGCTGCTGCGGCCGCTGGTTTCTCCGGCTTCCCCGGCACCAAGTACGCGCACCTCTTCGCCTTTTACGGAGTGCCGCTGCCCGGACACACCAATCAGGAAATCCAAAAGGCGATTCAGGATGAAATCGTCAAACTCAAGACTCAGGATGTCACCGACGAAGAGCTGCAGATGTTCAAAACCCGCACCAAGGCCGACCTCATCCGCGGTCTCGCCAGCAATGAAGGCTTAGCGCAGCAGCTCGCGATCTACCAAACGCGCTATGGGGATTGGCGCGAGCTGTTCCGCTATCTCGACAAAGTCGACAAGGTAACAAAAGCCGATATTCGCCGCGTCGCCAACAAGGTGTTTCAGGACGACAACCGCACCATCGGCACCATCGAAACGACACCCGGACCTGCAGCAGCCGCGAAGGGAGCAAACTAATGCATAAGCGCCTCACGCGTCTCGCCCAAGCCTTGGTCTTATTGACGTTGGTGGCATGCGCCCTTGCCCAAACCCAACCGATTCCCTGGAATCAACTGAAGTTCCCGCCGCTTCCCCTATTCCAGCCGCAGCAGCCCACTCGCATTCAGCTCGCCAATGGGATGGTGATCTTCCTGCAGCCCGACCACGAACTGCCGCTGATCTCCGCTACCGCTCGCATTCGTGGGGGAGGAATCTCTCAACCCCCTGCGAAGACCGGACTCGTCGCTCTGTACGGTGAAGTGTGGCGCACAGGTGGAACAAAGATCAAAACCGGCGATCAGATGGACGACTTCCTCGAGGCCCGCGCCGCCAAGATCGAAACTGGCGACGGCTCCGACTCGACCACCATTTCTCTGAACTGTCTCAAGGCCGACTTCGACGCCGTCTTCGACATGTACCTCGATCTGCTGCGCAATCCGGAGTTCCGCGACGACAAGCTCGAGCTTGCCAAGCAGCAGATGTACACCGGCATCGCACGCCGCAATGACGAAGTCGGCTCCATAGTTGGACGTGAAAGCGCGATTCTCGCTTTCGGCAAAGACAACCCCTACGCCCGCGAGGAAGAATTCACTACGGTTTTCGCCATCAAGCGTGAAGACCTGGTGAATTGGCACAAGCAGTATGTCTTCCCCAACAACATCATCTTCGGTATCAGCGGTGACTTCGATCCCAAGGCGATGGAGGCCAAGCTGCGGCAGACGTTCGAGTCGTGGGCTAAGGGACCGGAAGCGAAAACGCCCGACATCAAATTCACTTCCGCGAAGCCCGGTTACTACTTCGTTCAGAAGACTGACATCAACCAAAGCACCATCGCGATGGTCGATCTTGGCATTCGCCGCGACAATCCCGATTACTTCGCTGTCTCGGTGATGAACGAAATCTTCGGCGGGGGCTTTTCGTCTCGGCTATTCAACAATGTGCGCGCCGCGAAAGGACTCGCCTACAGCGTCGGCGGCGGCGTTGGAACCAGCTTCAGCCATCCCGGTATGACTGACATCAGCATGCAAACCAAGAGCAGCACAACGGTTGCAGGCATCCAGGCGCTGTACGAAGAGATCGACAACCTGCACGGCAAAGAGCCGGATGCGACCGAGCTGCAACGTGCTAAAGATCAGATACTCAACTCATTTATCTTCCGCTTCGACACTCCGGAAAAAGTCCTGGCGGAGAAGATGGCGTATGAGTTCTATCACTACCCGCTAGATTTCCTGGAGCGTTACCGCAGCGAGATTGAGAAGGTCACCGCGCAGCAGGTAACACAGGTTGCGCGCAAGTACCTCCAGAAGGACAACCTCGCGGTGTTGGTTGTCGGCAACGACCGCGAATTCGACAAGCCGCTGAGCAGTCTCGGGTCAGTGACCAAGGTGGACATCACCATCCCGCCGCCGCCCAAGGAACTAATGCAGCAGATGGGCCAGCCGGGGCTGGGTATTCCGTAGCGATGAAAGACGCTGCTCAGGCTTCCGAAAAACTCGGCTACGCGACGCTTCGTATCATCAGTAGATGTTTTCCCCTCGTGGCGGTAGAAGATCAGCAGAGAACGCTGACTCCGTAACTGACGATGGTAGATCCGAACTTCATTGCCGCCGAAATTCCTCTAATTGCAATGACAACAATGGGTTAGCGTCGCAAGTCATACGGCTATGTCGTGCCCGTTACCCGACCATACTTTACATACAGGAATTTGGGCCAAGAGGCGAAGCATCAACCAAAATGCAGCCTCTAAGTCCTTATGGCCGAAATGGATTATAACTGCCATTTTTTCAATGGCTTGCAAAATAATTTTTGCTAAGCCATTGAAAACACAACAGAAGCAAGAACAAATTCTCGTCCATGCCGAGCGCAGGCTTCACCCACCTTGACAGATCCTTCTCGCCGCACTACCATAGCGAACAAAAAGCGAAAGTACGGTGCGCCGTATGCCTGCCTCGCTGGTGCAAATTCGACTCGACGAACCAGATTCTCCCGCCCTGCTGGTAGGCATCGCCAAGCTCGCCGCCTCGGGCGAGTCGCTCCGCCAGGGGCACGATGTCGAGTACTTCACCCTCCCCGCGAAGGGCCTCCTAAACCGTTGCGTTTCCAAGCGTCGGATGCCGTTCACCTGGACGATCAACCCCTATCGCGGCTGCGAGTTCGCCTGCAAATACTGCTATGCGCGCTATACCCACGAATTCATGGAGATGCGGGACGGCAACGATTTCGAGCGCAAGATCTACGTCAAGCAACAGACTGCATGGTTGCTCCGACAGGAACTCAAGAAGGTCAAACGTGGCGAGCAGATCGCCATCGGCACCGCAACCGATCCGTACCAACCGGCCGAGCGGCGCTTTGAGATCACTCGGGGCATCCTGCAGGAGCTGACGTTGCACCACGGACTCGAGCTGGGCATTGTAACGAAATCTGACCTTGTGGTGCGCGATATTGACCTGTTGCAGGAAGTCGCCGGGTACAACAGTCTCTACATCAACCTGACGATTACGACGTTGAACACCAAGCTGGCACGCATCCTCGAGCCTCGCGCGCCGCGGCCCGATCTACGGCTGCAAGCGCTCACCAGGTTGATTCGTGCGGGATTGAATGCCGATGTAATTTGCGCTCCGGTGCTTCCCGGCATAACTGACTCACCTGCGGCACTCGACAAACTTGTGCGGGCAACGAAGGAAGCCGGCGGAAAATACATCTATGCCAACCCGCTTTTCCTGAAACCCTGTTCGGCGAATATCTTCCTGCCGTTTCTCGAAAAGGAATTCCCTCATCTCGTCGGCGACTACCACAAGCGCTATGCCGATGGTGCCTTCATTAGCAAGGCGTATGCAAAGCGACTTTCGGAGCTAATGTCCGCCCTGCGGAAGAAGCATGGCATGAAGAGAGAGCTCGAGGATCGCGCAACACCGTCCGTCAACTATCGGGCCGAAGACGTGCAGTTGGCACTGTTCGAGTAGGCATTGTGCCGACGGTTTTGCGTCAGGGCTCGACCCTCACGGCTTGCTACTCTCTTGGACGACTGTTTCGTATCAGGACACGACTTCGTAGCCTGCGCTGAGCACAGTCGAAGGGTGCCGTAAGAGGTTGAAAATCTGTCGGGCTTTAGACCCTGAAGGAATTTCTCAAGAGCAAAACCTCCGTGTTCCGTAGCTCCAATTCATGCACTTCCAGTTTTATCGTGCAGAGTTCTTGTCACACTGCAACGTGCTCGGCGTCCTTCCGCGTCCGCGTCCCAAAGCGAAAAAACAGCGAACTTTTAGGCCAGGGATGAGTGTGCCTTGCCCCAGCGCACAGCCCGCTGGCCAAAATGTCCTTTGACAACCTGGCAGTACGGCGCTTCAGCGCCGCGTCCTTGGCAGCTAGCCTTCCGAACGACGAGTCGGCGTTAGCCCGATAGCACTGTCGGTGCCCCCGCTTGGCGTTCGTCGATTCCACTAAGTCCTATGCAATCGATTAAGTATAAATAAATAATGCGGAATCAATAAGTTGCCCAGAATATGATGAGGAAGCTATTGATTCTAGGAGCGAGGAACGGGGTCGGTCTTTTATATCGCCTTGGGGGTACGCAAGCGACGAAGTCTAATCGAAAAGCCGCATCAGTCCGCGGGCCGGTAGATCGGGAACAAAGAATTTCTGGTTCTTCCCCGCTGCGGATGACAATGACTCGGCTGCGCCATAGCCGCTGCGAACCGCGCCCTCCATCGTGGAGGGCCAGCCGGTCGCGGTCCAGTCTCCCGCGAGAAACAGCTGCGGCCAAGGGCTTGTGTGGGACGGACGATAAGCATCGCTGCCCGGAGCCGGCGAAAAGGTAGCGTAAATTTCTTTAACAACGGTCGCCTTCGTCAGTTTCGCGTCGCGAACCGCGGGAAAGAACTCAGCCAGCTCCCGCACGGCAAGATCGATGATTTCCTGGCGTGGCTTGTCGACCAGCGACTTTGACGAGCTGACGACGAGTTCGAGGTAGCTGCCGGTGTCCCCCGACTCACGCCGCGTGTTCAGGATCTTTGATTTTTGGAACATCCATTGGATCGTCCTCTCGAGCAAGACGGCGTGTTCCAGTGGTGTAATCTCTCGGTCTAACCAGAGATGAATGCCGGTAATCGGCGATGATCTCAAGTGAGCCGCTTCATCGCGCAGGGTTTCCATCTCCGGCGTGTCAGGAAGGAATTTCTCTACCGTGTTGAATGGCGTTGCGAGAATCGCGTAATCCGCGCCAACTTCCTCGCCACCGACACAAACAGTGATGCCCTCGGGCTCTGCCCGAATCGAATCGACGGATGCCCGCAAATGCACTTGTCCGCCGCGCGCTTCGATGTACGACGCAACATGCCCGTAAAGCTGCGAGAGCGGAACTGTCGGAAGACCCATTCGACCCGCCTCAGGAGATTTGAGGAATGAATTGCGAAATACCAGTGCCGCATATCGCACTGAGATTCGATCAAGGTCATCGTTGAGCGCGCTGATCAACACGGGAGCCCAGAAGCGTTCGATCGCCCGTTTCGTTTGCCGATGCCGCATCAGCCATGAGTAAAAGTTCTCCCCGTTGTCGGCAGGCAGCGCTGGCACTAGCGCGAGTAGGGCCCGCGAAATTGCCAGCTTGTCACCGAAGTCGAGAAGCGATGAGGCAAGAAATGATGGTCCAGAATGCATCGGTGCAGGAAATGTGGTTGCTCGTAGCACCGATGATTGTCCGC
>Ga0306926_10003938_pt1 | contig 15517 bp, 21 predicted proteins | sample flu12Cox44000178_FD_203759 | JGI IMG/M metagenome (GOLD analysis project Ga0306926, IMG submission 203759) | Lab enrichment of tropical soil microbial communities from Luquillo Experimental Forest, Puerto Rico - flux8day.12C.oxic.44.000.178 (v2)... | ecosystem: Environmental > Terrestrial >...
CAGGCGGCGCCGTTGCTGGAATTGGCTGAGCGAGCTGAGCGCGTCAGCGTACCACTTCGATCTCCTTCTTGGCGAGCGTCACCCTCTGCTCGCCGCCGAGTAGCTGCAGCAGGATCTCGACCCGCTCCCGTGGCCGCATGTCGGCGAAGATCGCCAGATGATCGGTGAAGGGACCGCGCAAGATCCTGACTCGGGCACCGCGACGCAATGGCGGTGGCTTGGGCAGGTCGATCAGCCCACCGACCTCGCGGCCGCGGATTTCGGCAATGACGGTGTCAGGGATGCGCGCCGGCCCAACCCCGTCCATGATCAGACCCAGCGTCCCCGGCGCCCACCTTGCGGCGTGCCATTGAAGCTGGATCAGCACGAAGGCATAGCCGGGAAACAACGCCGGCTGGAACACGACCTTCCGGCCGTGACGGATCCGCTGATCCCTGATAATGAGCCGCGGGTAGTACGTCTCGTAGCCGGCTACAGCCAAATAATTGAGCGCTAATTATAACGCCTCCCGATGCGGCTGGAGGCGGGCGGCACACCAATAGGGCACGACCCTAGCTCACCGCCTGGAATCGGCGGCGGTCGCGAGCACCGGTGCGCGGATCCTCGGCGCCGATCGGCGGGCCATCGGCAAGCTTGCTCGATCGATGGTGGCGCGCGCCCGTGTTCGCCACGCGGTCGCCGGCCGGCGGGTCCCAGTAGGCGCGCTGAAGCGGGGCCAGGAGTCGATACGCCGCCCCACAACCGGAGCAGCCGGCAGCCCCCAGGACCGCGCGCGCGGCTGCGAGAAAAGCGTAGCGTTGGGGCGGAGCGAGCGAGGCGCTGAGTTCGAAAATCAGCAATTCAACGTCGTCGCCGATGTCAGATGTTGCCATAGCCGGCACTCCGTGTGAGAACGCGGGGCCGACTTACGGCTCGTGACTTTTTCGGATCTGGGTTGGACGCCCCCGCAAATTCCTCCCGCGGGGGCGTTCCTATTCGGCAACCACCGCCTCCTCCGGTGGCGCGCCCTTTGCCGTTCTGCGGCGCCGGCGCGCGGCCTTCCGCTCAGCCGACCACGCCGTGATCAACTCGGCCGGAATGTCGTGGTGCTCGTAGTGCTCACGGCGCTCGGAGGCGCTCTTCCCCCTGGCCGCGTCGAATTCCCGCCGCCACTCGGCCTCGAGCTCGCTGCGCTCCGCCTCGCTGAGCGCGTCAGCGCGCCACAGGGTCGAGCGCTCGACGTCGTAAGCCGGTGGGTTGCCCGGCCATTCGAATTCATAGAACCCGCGCGGTCGTCTGCCGTGGCTGCCCCAAAGCCGCATGACGACGGCGCGGCCCGCCTGCCAGGCCGCTACCAACTCTTCGCGGGTGCGAAAACACGAACCTGTCGTCGGATGGGCGCCTAACCACAATTCTTGCAGCTCGGAAAGCGTCAAGCCGCAGCTGTCAATGTCGCTCACCTTAACGGCCCTGCGCGGCACGGGCATTCTCCCTTACCAAGCGCTGGAACAAGAAATGACGCGCCTTGGCCTGGCTGGGGCGCACACCAACCAGATCTGAACGCGCTATCCAACCAAGCTCGATGGCGACAGCATGGCTGGTGATTTCGCCGCGTTCGATGGCGTCAGCCAGGAAGGCTAGACCTTCCGTCCGGCGGAGACGGGTGACGATGTAGTTCCTTGAGGTGCCGCGGTGAGGCATTGGCGCGCGGACGATTCGGGGTGGATGAAGTTCGCGCCGATCTATTACCGCCGATTTTGTCCCCAGCGCAACGGGTAGAGTTATCGGGCCGGCTTTTAAAAGCATGCTTGTCATCGTCATTGCAGATCGCGCACGTGGGGGCAGCGCGCGCCGCGGCCAGGAGGGGGGTCGGATATTTTCACCCCTCCCGCCCTGGCCTTTAAGACCGGTCAGCAGCCAATGCCGAAAGCTATGACGCACCATGACCAGACGCCTATACACCTTGACCGGGGGCGGGTGGCAACTTGACGGCGGGCCGAGCTAGGGATCGCTATTCGACCGGCTGCCGGCCAAGTCGTGATAGGTCACGAAAACCACAGTCCCCTAACCTTTCTCCCCTGTTCTGCTTGTTCTATAAAAAAAGAGTGGTGGGGGAAAAGGTTAGGGGACATCGTCTAACGCGATTTTCTACGACTTAGTCGGCTGCCAATCTTCCGAGTTCATGATTATTCACGACTTCACGATGCTCGCGTCACTGCTTGATCATTGGCACGACTTGCACGTTGGGATTGCTCTTACGCACCTCGGTGACGATACGATCGATGCAGTCTTTGCGCTCGAAGCAATCAGGGCACAGTGCGGTAATCGCCATGACCGTTGGTTGGCGCGCAAACGAAAACTGAAACCAGAAGGCTGCCGGGACTGTTCGGTCTGGTCCGAACTCGGCGTCACAGGTGAAACAATGCGGCCCTTCACCTGGCTTTGTCCGGCACACGGCAGCAGACCAGTGCATGAAGGCTTCGCACATCGGTCCCATTTCGAAGTCTGTCACTGGTGCAGATAGCAGATTGTCGAGCGGTATGAGCCTGCATTCGTGCGCGTTCTGCGCCTCGTGCTTGAACTGTTTGTAGTACTTCCGTCGTGCCTGCGCCGCCCACTTTCTATACGCACTCATCGATCAATCTCCCTTGGGCTCATTGTCCACGACCAGTTTCAACCCGCTCATGAGCCGGTCTCGCAGCGCATACGCTGCGTCAAGCCGCTGCTTCGGTGACAGCTTCTCGCGCGCGTAGATCGCTTGTCGCTTGTTGTGGATGATCCAATAGCCGCCACTCTGTAAAGCGCCTGGGTTTGGCGCGATGACGTAGCCACAGCGCTGCAAGCGATGCGGAATGGTGCGGCTCTTCTTGCGGTCCGTCAGCCATTCAGCGCTCGGCGCCTTCACGGCCAGCATGGCAAGCGTCAGGGCGTCCGGGGGTTCGACATTGCCGTTCACATCACGCTTGTGGCCAAGTTCTATGGCGATTGCGTCAATGGCGTCGATCAGCTCGCTGTGTTCCGGCCCGCGATCAACATTGACCATGCTCCAGAATGCTTCCGTCTTGGGCGGTGCCAGTTTCGGATTGAACTTTGACAAGTCGTAATGCTGGAGAAATGCAGCGACGTGATTAATCCCATACTCATGGAAGTACCAATGGTACAGCTTGTCGAAGAAATCCGCCACGAAGTCACCGTCTGTGCATTCCGATCTGCTGACGGCGTTGCGGCGATCTTCCGCCGGCAGGTAGACCGCGTCGTCGTGGTTCGAAGTGGTAATGAACCCTGCTCGACTGAGCGAGGTGTATTCTGGAATGTACTTGCGATTGATACGGTGTGTTTCCGGCGGTGAGGTCATCAACGCCTTCATGTGATCGTGCAATCCATAGCGATCGATGCGGCCGCGATTTGTGTCGCCGACATCGCGGGCTTCATTCACACGGATGATGACCGAGCACAGGAAATCGTTGTTCTTGCCAACCAGATCGTTGAGCAAGATGTCGCGGAAATTCCATGGCCCAATAGCGTAGCGTGCCGGGGCTAGCGCCGTGTCCTTACCGATGCCGGGTCTACCGATGTGTACCAGCCCATGGTTCACCTTTATTTCTGGATGCTGGCGGCGGTGCGCCAGCCACGCGATGCTGTGTTCTGCCGCATCAGCGGGATAAAGCTTGAACCATAACGCACGCCAGCGTTCTGCCTGCGATGCGTCACCGAGCACGATGTTAGGTGGGAGATAGGTGTTGTAGGTTCGCGCTCCCGGCTTTTCGATCCAGCCGTCATCGACTAGCAACTTATGTTCGATAATCTCGGGCTCGCCTGGTGCCCAAACCATGCGTTCAACGCTGCGACGTTGCGCCAGCGCTTTGCTGGCCGGGATCATTTTTATCTTGCCGCCCACGCGAACCGGCTTACCGTTGGCGTCAAGCAGCGGCTGCGGTGACAGTCGGTTGTCGACCGCTTCGTTGGTCCAGATGTCGCGTGTCGGCCGGTAGATGCAGCGGTTCGCCGGCGCGAGCGCATAGAAGTCATCGAACACGATCATGCTTTCCTCCCAAGCACCACGTCGTTGAAATCCCAGCCCGCTTGCTTCGGCACTAATGCCGCGACAGTGCGACCGGCAGCGATCCATGTTTGCCGACAATGCGCGACGGCCTTCTGCCCCTCGCCATTCTCGTCGTGATCCACGAGCAGGATCAGTCGCTCGACGCGCGGCAGTACGGGAAGCCGCCCGATCCCACCGCGCGCCACGGCCGACCAGGCCGGCGTGAGCGGGGTGTTCTTGAAGGAGATGCGTGTGGCGGCCGCGAGCACGGTTTCGATCCCTTCGCCGACCACGAGCTGACCGCTCCCGTTCATCGGCCAGAGCATGACGACGCCCATGTCCCCGAGCGCCATTCGATCGAGCTTGACGACGGCGCCGTTCTCGATCGCCAAGCCGATGCGGTGGATGCCGGCCGGGACGGCCGTAATCGGGTCGCGCATGAGGGCGATCAGGCAGGGGTGATAAGCGCGCGCTCCGAAGACGCAGCGGGGATGGAAGCGCAACGCGTTCTCGATCGTGGGCGGCAACTTGCCGACGTCGATGCCGCGGGTTTCAGACAGGTAGCGTTCACCAATGGTGCCGGCGATTGGTTGCGCGGCGAGCCAAATCTCCTTCGCGAGTGCCGTGCGGGACGCGGCATTCTGCTGCTGCTGATCGATTGACACCGGACCCGACCAATCCTGCAGCGCGGCCAGGGCCTCGGCCTTGGTCATGCCTTCGACCCGCATGAGCCAGTCCATACGACCGCCACGGGCACCGCAGGCGTGGCAGAAGTAGTGATCGCGATAGATGCTGCAGGACGGGTTCGGATCGTCGTGGAACGGGCACGAGACATGCCCGCTCGCGTCCATCGGTAGCGACACGAAGTCGGTCAACGGCGCGCTGGTGGTGCCCAGGCTGGCAAGGAAGTCCTCCTCGGCGCCCTGTTCGATCTCCTTAGTGGCGGGGAACGGTTCGGCACTGGCAACGAAGGCGTCAACCGCGCGCTCGACCACTTCCTCATCCTTCGGTGGCGGCGGCTCACCCGTCGCCGGCGCCTCGAGATAGAGCCGCCCGGAATGCACCTTGCCGCCGAGCGGCAGGCCCGCGGCCCAAGCCGGGGGCTCGAGTAGGATCGCGAGCACCTCCTGCTCGGAGATCGAGCCCTCCGGGACCTCGATCACCACCTCGTCGTGACAATGGAAGACGACCGGCAGACCGCGGGCTTCGAAGCGCAGGAGAGCGGCCGCGAGCAGGTCGCGCGCGCAACCTTGCACCACGTTCTCGGTCAGCGTCCCGAACCATGCCCGAGCCGGCTTCCATTGCCCGCGCGCATTGTCGAAGAACTCGATATCGGGATCGCCGTCCTCGAACTTCGTGTTGGGGGAGAGGCGGGCGCCGGGGTAGGTGATCGCACGGCCGCTCGGCAACGTGATGGTCAACGCGTAGCCGTCGAAGGCGATGATGATCGGCGGGCGAGGTGCGGCTGCGACCAGGATCGGCCGGCCGGTGCGGATCGCCACCCGGGCGGCTTGCGCCAGCTCTTTCCAGAAGCCGCGGATGGCTGGATGCGCGTCGCGCCACTGCTTGATGAAGGTCAGAACCTCGGCATCGCTGCGGACGTCCTCATCGTGGGCGATCCGGCGCCAGGCTCCGACCGATCCCCCGAAGCCGGCGCTCAGCTCCGCGGCCTTGCCGAGCTGGCGTTCCGGCTTGGCGATGGCGAGGACGTCCTTGCGCAGCATGCGCGCGGCGGTCTGACGGTAGGGATGCAGGCGCTCGTCGCCGGTGCGGTCGTATTCGCAGAACGCGGCGAGCTTCCATTCCTCGCCGGCGAACCACGCCGGGATCCGGCTTTCGATCGCGCCGAGGTCGGTGCAGATGAGGATATACCCCGCCGTGGCGCAGAGCGCGGCGCGCGAGAGCTCGGCCGCGACCGCGAGCGGATTGCCCCAACGGGCGAGCTCGGCGTAGTCGCCGGCAATGAGCGCGTCGACCAGATAGGCCGGGTATTCGGCATCGTTGCGTTTAAGATTGTGGAGTTGGGGCCCTGGGGAGGACCAGCGTCCCGGGCCCGCTCCGTAGATGCGCCCCCAGCCGCGGATGCGGTTGTCGCCCGGATCGGCAAATCCCAGCAGCCGCTTGGCCATGCGCACGCTGGCATAGGCGCCGCGCTGGCGCAGGGTCAGCAGCTCGCGCACGACCTCGTCCGGATTATGCGCCAGGGTGGCCGAGACCGAACGCTTGTTGAGCGTCGTCATGTTGTGGCCGCGCGCGTTCACGGCATCCTTGATGCGCGCCACCTGGTCGACCGACGTGATCACGCCCACGCTCAGCTCGTTCAGGCGGGCGTTGATGGCGTTGCGCTCCTTGACCGCGAGCGTGCGCATGGCTTCCAAGAACGGGATATTGGCGCAGATGCCGCGCCCGTTGATCTCCGCGTCGAGCAGGAGCTGCTGGCGCTCCTCTGGGATCAGGGATTGCAGTCGGGGACTGTTGTAGGCCGCACGAGTCGCGGCGACGTCGCTCATGCAACGCTTGTGCAGGAGTGCGAGATCGCGCTCCCGGGCGGCCGGGTCCTCGGGTTTCTTGCGCTTCTTCGCGGTCTGCGGTCGGGATAGCCGCAGCATCGCCTGGCGTGCTGCAGGATCCTTGCGGTGAGGCAAGCCTAAAGCCTCGCAACGCAATCCAAGCTCAGCCGGGAATGCATGCGCAAGCGCACGGCGCTGGGCGCAGTCCTGGTTTTTAATCGGGATCGGGGGAAAGCCGTAGCGCTTGACCAGAATGTAGGTGTGGATGGGGCGCTCGAATTCCCAATTGTCCGACACGAGCGTGTAGCGGGTGGGATTGGTAAACGGCGCCGGCACTGGATCACCGGGGCGCCAGGTCTGCACCTCGCCGTCATCGATAGCCCAACAGAAGAAATGGATGCCGGTCGACGGATCGGCGGCGAGGACGTGGGCGCCGTGCTCCTTCAAGCTGATCTGTGAAAACGTTTCGACGTCCCAATAGATGACCATGACCGCCTCCTGAGGAGCAGGAGGCAGTTAGCCTCCTGCAAGGTTGTTGGGGCCCGTCGTGGGACTCAGGCCCAAGGCGGTAACTCGTCGGCAATCAGTTCGCCCACCGTGACCGGCTTCACCGGCTTCGTGGCCTCGAGGACCGGTGACTTCGTTGCGGTGGTCGACGCGGGAGCCGGAGCCGGTGTTGCCGGAGCCGAAGCAGCCGCGGGAGATGGAGCGGTCGGTTGTGCGGGTGCCGTCGATGGTCCGCTGATTTGCGGAGTTGGTGACGGTGGCACTGACTGAAAACCACCGGGCGCCCGCCAGTCTCCTGTAGGTTGAAGATGCGGACGTGTGCCCATTCCGTAACTCGTTTTCATCGGACGCTTTTCTAGGGTGCAGATCGGCCACACATGCTCACCACGCAGCATGCGATATACGGCGACGTTCTCTTCCAAGTTCGTGTAGCAAAGCATCGCGCCGTAGGTGCTGTTCGCGTACGTGTAAAGGGCGCCTGTTTTCAGATCGACCATGTAAATCACGTAAGTCAGCGCATGCGGCGGGCGCGGCTTGCCATCTCTTCCGATTTCCCAAGCTGACATCGGAATTTTTCGATTGAGGTCATCGGGATCGGGAAGCGGATGGTCAGTAATGTCGATCGGCCGATTGTTTTCCCACCGTCGAATGATCGTGGTGTAGCCGATCACGAGCATCGGGCTAGGCATTGGCAGACCATCACGATCGGCCCAGCCTGTGGCCTCGGTCCACCGTCCAATCGTGCCGCGATTAACACGATTGCCCGGCAACCCAATGGATGATCCGCCGTCTGACGGCGGTACTGTTACGTTCGCAGACATGATGTTGCTCCTATGCTGCGGGTTCACGGATACTTAGTCCGGGCTTCGCCCCGGTGGGCGCCCTCGCGGGGAATAGGATTGCCTTGAGCGTGCGGAACGGCGGCTCGTCCTCGACGGTGTCGTCGATCGGCTCTAAGCCGCGCTTCTCGCGAAATTTGGTGATGCTGCTGTTGATCTCATGCAGCACGGTGAGTTTGGTGTCGTAGTCAATCGCTATCCAGTCGATGGAGCGTGCGAACCCAATCAACTGAGCGGGCTGCACATGCTGCAAATTCTTGACCATGCGGAGCAGCTCGCCCAGCACCGCGCCGTGCGGCCCAGCGAGCACGGCTTCGCGCTGTTCGCGGTGCCAAGCCTTCCACCAACGGAGCAGGCGCGCGTCGTCGGCGAGCTTCTTTTCCTGTGCGGTGCTGCGGCGCTTCATGCGACCAGCTCCGGTTTCACCGTCAAATCGATTTTCGGCAGAACCCCCGGCACCGGCGTGAGCGCGATCAAGACGGCTTCGGCACGCTGATGATCCAGCTTGCGACTGAACAGCGTGTGTGCGCTGGGGAACAGCTGCAGCACGCGTTGACGGCTAGCCTCTTTGTCGGCGCCGATCAGGTGGTGAAACTTCTTCCACGCGGCCGGCTCGATGATGCTGTAGGGGATGTCGAGGCACGCAACGACGGTCTCCAAGCTACCGACCGCGCGCGCGTACTTGAACGTAGACGCGACGCCCTGCTTTGGCATCGATCCGGCGCGTTCGATCAGTGCATGATCGGGGCGGTGCGCAAGGAGCCAATCGCGTACGATCATTGTATTGGCGCGCTCCTTGGCTTTGACGCCGATCGTCGGCACATCGCACACGGCAATGAGCTCAGGCGCCGCACCGTCGTTGATATTGATGATCGCTAGTGCGCCGTGAATACCCGGATCGATACCGCAGACCTTCATGACACGCTCCTCGATTTGCGCCATGCCTCATGGATGTCCTGCAAACGCATCGGCTCGCACGGAAACACGTGCAGCACATCAGCTGTCGGAATGAAGAGAAGACGGGGCGGTGCAGGCAGTTCCCAGCCTGCTATATAGTCAAAATCCAGAAAGACACCGACGTAACCGTTCTCTTGCTCCCTGATGAGATAGGCGACTTGATTCGCAGGCCCCTCGTTGCAAACCAGCACCCACGGATGTTCGACCGAAGATGGTGGCAGTGGCTGCAACTTGCGGCGGCCGTGTTCTCTGTATTGGGGGCTCATAGCGCGCTCCGAATTCGATAGCCGCCGCCCTCGCTGCGCATCGTCAGGCCATGCAAAGCAAGCGCGCGATTCAGCTGCGAGATGTGGACGAAAATGGTGTGCCGGCATTCCGGACCGCCGGAGGGATCGTCCCAGACGATCGTGCGCAGCTCCTCGGCGCTGATTCCCGGACGCCGTTTCACGGTATCGAGGATGCGCTGCTTGATCGGCGTCAGGTCCGGCACTGGCGGCACGATCGGCTGGCCGCAGTGCGAGCAGATGTCCGGCTTCGAGCGCGCCAGCATGTCAGCCTCCCACCACCGACAGACGCGGGCGCACCGAAGCTGCTGGTTGGTTGTGCCAGCGGGTGACGAGCGCACCGGCGATGCCGCAGCGATAGAGCCGCTGCGCCGCCTCATCACCGAATGCGATCAAGACCGGCGGCGCACCCGAGTTGTGCGGGTGCCGAATCCCGTCCGGCCTGTGAAAGAAGATCCTGTCCGCCATGAACAGAATGCACGCCGCGCGCCGCCAGATTGGTTCGAACCACGCCGCCTCGGTGCGCGCGTGCAGCAGCGCGATGCCGTTCCCATGCGCGGCGAGCTTGGCGATCCATTCACCAACCTGGCGCACATCGAACGGTGGATTCAGATAGACAAAGCCAAACCAGTCGCGCTCCAAACCGTGACTCGTCCAAGTGACCTTCGCGCAGTCCCACGGCCGCGGATCAGCGCCGGCGGGATCGAGATCGAAGGACTCCGATCCCCCGAGCGAATCGAGGATCCAGAGCGGGGTGATGTGATCCTGAGAGCGTCCTACAGTGCGTTGATGACTCCCGAGGGTCATGGCGCACCTCCAGCGTCGGTTTGGGCGATGGCCTTGGCCTCATCGAGCGTGCGCGCAAAGCCGAGCTGTAGGCGCGGTCCTCTGCTTCTGCGCCCTTCTTTCTTGCGGTAGTCGACGTTCCAGCAGTGTAGGAACGGTGAGAGGATGTAACTGCCGTCGAGCGTCCGCGCCGTGAACTCGCCATTACGCGCGTTCTCTTTCCAGCTCAGCGTTGCTGCTGTGTTTTCTTCCTCAGACTTGGGTCCCGGCTTGCGTCGCTGTGTCTCGCGCTCCTCGGCGCGTGCCATCATGGCTGTCCACCACCGATCCCCCCTGAAACACCGAAGATTCGGATCGTAGCTTAGAGGATCGTCCACGAAGCGCATGGTTGTCGGATACGGAACGCGCAGGTGCCCATGTGACGGCTTGTGTTTCAGCCGATAGTTCGGGTCGTAGCTCGAGCTGTAGGGCTTGCCGATGGCGTTCAGGCCGGTCTTGGTGGCGTCTTCGCTCATGACGCTGTAGTCCCCGAAAGTTTTCGTCCGTTTGACTGGACCGTCGTGTCCGGCGGCCCGGTGAAACGGACCGGCGGCATTCGCGCCGCCGGCGCGATCGCTAACGCGTTACCAGCAGCTGTTCGGCGTGGTCTTTGGCGAGGGCGACCAGCTGCGGGCAATTGTGCAGCTGGTGCATCAGCCCGGCATCAGCAGCTATCTTGCGCGCGTGTTCGCCAGTGGATTGGGCGCGTGAAAGCGCTTGCACCGTTTGCACCGACACGACGCTGCTGTAGTCGTCGTAATCGCAGCGTCCGGTCGTGCGCTCGACATAATCGAACACCGCAGACACACACGCCGCCAAATAAGCGAGTGCACAGTGATAAGCGCACTCGCGATGAAGGACCGCCGTGTCGATGATCAAGCCGTCCTTGGTGATGATGGTGCTCATGCTGATGTCCTCTACAAAAACGGCGCCGCCGCATTCGCGCGGACGGCGCCTCATCATCATGCGTCGAGCGAGGCCATGAACCGGTCGATGGCGTCAGGCTGATGGAGCCTCACCGGGCCTTGGATTCCCTTGATCTGCGCAAGCAGGTCGAGGATCCCGTCGAAGCCGACCGCGGCCACCACCTCCGCCAACTTCTCCGCCGGGCTGACCGGCGCCGGCAACGCCTTCACCCTCGGCTCCACCAACGGGCGAAAGTGTGCTCGCACCCGCTGCTCCTCCGCGGGCGAGAGCTTTGCCGCTCGGTGCAGGTAAGCGACCGAGCGGCCGACCATGCGGGCGACATCCTTCGCGGTGGGCTTGAGATCGATCTCGCCCTTCAAGACTGCCGCGCCCAAAAGCGCCCGTCGCGTTTTGGACAGTGCCCTGTTGTTGATCAGGCTGCGGACCGACAGGGCACTGCTGCCGCCGTTGCCTCCGTTCAATGAAAATGTCACCATGGGTGACCTCACGAGGCCTTTGACTTGAGGGACCGGCGAGTTCAGCGCCGGTCTCCTCCCCCACTGCCGCCCGACCTGCTGCGGCAACGGTCTTCGAGCGGGATGCTCGAAACCCTAAGCGGCGCGGCGCGCCTTCTTCGTCTTGGCGCAACGCTTCTCCTTCGCGTACTTGTTCACGATGCTGATGCAGTCGGTGTCGACGTCAGCGAGCACCTTGGCGAGTGCCCGCAAGGCCTGCAGGGCCTGCACCTCGGCGAGCTTAGAATTGGCGGGGGTTGTGTCCGGCATCGCGGCAATGCGGACATGACTGAGAGCCAGCCGCAGGACCTCGCTCTCCCGCAGCAGCACCGGTCCGTCGCCCTTCGTATGCGACCGCAATCCGGCGATCCGCCGCTCGAGTTCTGAGCGCAGGCCCGCCGAGATCGTCCGCAGGAACGGCGCGAGCCCGTAAGCGGTCCAGACTGCGGTCAGCTGTGCGTCGCTGAGCGCACGCAGATTTGCCACCACCCGGGCCACCGGGTCCGGCTTCTCTGGCTTGGATGTTTCCGACTCAGGCCTGGGTTGGGCGAGCAGCCGGACGGCGGCGCGCAGGCTCAGCTCGCCCACTCGCTCGATTTCGGCCTCGACCGCGGTACGATGGCGGGCCAGCCGCTGATACAGCAGCGCCGTCCGCACGCTCAGAAAGCAATTCTCTCGCAGCCAGCGCTTCCACCCGGTAGAGACACGAGCCTGCGCCGCGAGCAGGGCGTCCCCGACGTCGAGGTCGTGGTGCAACGCGTTGCACCGCTCGCGTCGAGCGAGTTCAAGCCCAGCGCGAACCTGGTGCGCCAGGTCCTCTAGCGGGACGCTGCGATGGCCGTTCTGGACAACGGGGTCGGGACCAATTAGATGGAATTCCATCGAGAGCACCTTGACAGGGGTTTTCGGTATCCTTCCCGGTCCGGCGCGGGGATGAACCACTCGCCGCGCCGACCGGTCCCTTCATTCATGCAGCTGCTTTCCGTGCCACGCGCCGACGCCGTGGCTTGGGCGAAGACCCGAACTGTGGCTGACGCCCTTCAAGCTGCTTTGCTGCAAGCTCGGCCTCTTTCTGTCGTGATTTTGCTTGGGCGTGAGCGTGCAGAGCCGAGCGCAGCGCGAACAGGATTCCGTCCTCGCTCCAGATCGGCCAGCGGTCCTGTTCGTTGTAAACGCGGCGCTTCGCCTTCTCTTCCTCCCGCTCTCGCTCCTCCCCGGTCACGGCGGCGGGAACAGGATAGATTTCCTCCGCGATCATCCGCGCACCGCGCAGAAGATCGTTTTTGAGGGTCTCGCTCATGATAAGCCCTCGCTATGAAAGGTACCGTTCCCTTTTACACCAATTTGAAAAGAACACAAGAGTTCAGCAGCGCATTTTATGTTGCGTCCGGCTTCGGCGCGCCCTATTGTGTAAAGATCGGTAAAATTTTGCAGAGATTTGTAGATGGCCTTCGCCTACAACGCGATCGAGACCGCCGTGGCCTCCGCTGTCGGCATTAGTCCGGTGCATCAGCGCGGTCCATTCCGCGCGCGGCTGCAACATCTGACTCGCTTGGGGTTGCCGGGCCTCCGCTCCGGCCGGGGCAAGAAGATCGAGTACTCCCGGGAACACGCCATCCAATGGCTGATCGCGACGATGCTGATGGACATGGGGCTTGACCCGAGTGTGATCGTCACTGGGATCAAACAGCACTGGCGCTCCTTCGCTGCCGCGATCGCGGACGCCACGAGCCTCGAGGCGCGCAGCCGGTTTCCGTATTTTCTCTGTGTACATCCCCGCCTATTGCAGGCGGGTTGGACGCGACCACCCACAACGCGACCGCTGGCAATGGACATCCTGCAATTTCGACTGACGCAGAGTCCTCTGATGGGACCGCAGCACGAACTGGCTACGTACGTCGCGACGGCCGCCAAGTCGGGGCTCATCATCCTCGACTTCACGGGGCCGCTTACCCGGCTCGATATCGCCTTACCGCCGCCGCCGAGGAGCTGACCAATGTCGATCCGTCGGAGACGCTGGTCCACCACGGGCGGCGAGCCGCGCGAAAGCTGGATCGTCGACTACGTCGACCGGGCGGGAGAACGGCACATCACGACGTTCGCGCGCAAGGCAGACGCCGTGGCCTACGACGTCGAGGTGCGCACCGCAGTGCGCGCCGGCACCCACACCGCGCCTTCGAAGAGCCCCACCGTTAGCGAGGCGATCGAGGATTGGCTGGAGCGCGCCGAATTTGTCGAGCAACTGGAGCGCGCCACCGTGAAGCAATACCGCGAGCTCGGCGCCCACATCCGCCAGCGCCTCGGAGCGCTCCGGCTCTCCGACCTCACTACGCCCGGCGTGAACGCCTTCCGCAACCAGCTTTGCCGTGAATTATCTCGCAGCATGGCGCGAAAAATCCTGACTGCCCTCAAAGGCGTGCTCACCTATGCCCAGTCCAACGGAAGCGTGGCACAGAACGTCGCCCTCGCTGTGACCGTCGGCGCCGACAAGCGCAAGGCACGACTCGAAGTTGGCAAAGACATTCCTACCCCTGACGAGCTTGGGCGCATCCTAGCGGCCGCGCACGAGCGAGCTCGACCCCTTCTGGTGGCGGCAGCACTCACCGGCATGCGCGCGTCCGAACTGCGCGGCTTGCCCTGGAGCAACGTCGATCTCAAGCGCAGCGAGATCCATGTGCGCCAGCGCGCTGACCGCTACGGCGTCATTGGCCGGCTTAAATCGCGAGCAGCCCGGCGCAGCATCCCCGCAGGACCCATGCTGGTGAACGCCTTAAAGGCCTGGCGGCTGGCTAGCTCTTCCAAGGAACTGGTGTTCGCTACCAGAACCGGGAAGCCCCTCGATCACCCGAGCTTGTGGAAGCGAATGCTGGTGCCCGCACAGATAAAGGCCGGCGTCGTTACCGCCAACGGCAAGCCGAAATACGGCGTCCATGCGCTGCGCCATTTCTACGCGAGCTGGTGCATCAATCGTAGAGTCGACGGTGGACTCGAATTGCCGCTCAAACTCGTGCAGGAGCGCCTCGGCCACGCCTCGGCGCAGATGACGTTGGACCGCTATGGCCACTTGTTTCCGCGCGGCGATGACGGCACCGAACTCGCCGCAGCGGAGCGCGAGCTGCTCGCTCCCCACGCACTGGACGCGACATAAACGCGACATGCGGCCTCAATTCCGCAAATTCCTCAATCAAATCAAATTGAAAATCCGGTCGCCTTGCAGGTCGATGATCTGCTTGGCCTTCGAGATCGCGAAGGCAATCGCGTCGTCCCTGCCTTGATGGGTATCGGCTCGAATGAAGCGGTGTTCTTTCACGCCTTCCGGGGTGTCCTTCTCGATGATCCCGGCAGTCTGGTAGAGGCCGTTGTTCCGGTACGGGGTCGGCCGGATGCGGTAGCCCTTGTATTCAACCGCTGGCGCGGGCGGCCCGTCGGACTCGCTTCCGCGGCCGCCGGCGAGGCGGCTCCATGCCGCTTTGAGTTTCGAGAACATGGATCGCGGCTCGGTCTCGCAGTCAGCGCGGCTCCAATGCCGGTCGCGCCAATGGTCGGCGATTATTGCGCGTCTGCCCCGGCGTGTCGACCGCCTGCGGGTCGCCGCTGCAGCATCTCGCGCCGACGGAGCCGCACTTTCAATACCCGAACTGCTCGCGCACGATGCGCTCGTCGAGGCTGTGCCCTGGGTCGAACAGCATCTGCATGGAGATGCTGTGATCCATTTGGATGTCGACCGATGACACCGAGCGCACCTCGTCGTGGTCGGCGACGGCGGCGACCGGACGCTTCTCGGGCTCGAGCACCTCGACGCGCACGCGCGCGCTGTCGGGCAGGAGCGCGCCGCGCCAGCGCCGCGGCCGGAACGGGCTGATCGGGGTCAGCGCCATCAGCGGCGCGCTGATGGGAATGATCGGACCTTGAACGGACAGGTTGTAGGCGGTCGATCCGGCCGGGGTCGCCACCAGCACCCCGTCGGCGACCAGCTCGCTCAGCCGTTCCTCGCCATCGATCAGGATGCGCAAGCGCGCCGCCTGATAGGTCTGGCGATAGAGGAAAACTTCGTTGAAGGCATGAAACTCCACCGTGTTGCCGTCATCATCGTGGGCGCGCATGAGCAACGGATGGATCACCGTGACCTGGGATTTGGCCAGCCGCTCCGGCA
>Ga0306926_10003939_pt1 | contig 15511 bp, 11 predicted proteins | sample flu12Cox44000178_FD_203759 | JGI IMG/M metagenome (GOLD analysis project Ga0306926, IMG submission 203759) | Lab enrichment of tropical soil microbial communities from Luquillo Experimental Forest, Puerto Rico - flux8day.12C.oxic.44.000.178 (v2)... | ecosystem: Environmental > Terrestrial >...
GCCGCCGACTCGTCCGACAGATGGTCAAGCGTTTCGGCGGGCTCCTTTGGCACTACCAGCGTGTGACCCACGGACAGCGGATTGATGTCGAGGAAGGCGACGACCTTGTCGTCCTCGTATACCTTGCTACAGGGAATCTCGCCGCGAACGATCTTGCCGAATATGGTGTCTGCCATGGCGATCCTCGCAAGTGCCTTGTGCGTGAAGGTCCATTGTCGCTCAGCCGGGTCGCCTCGCGGCAGGCTTTATGCCCTCGACCGCGGGACGCGTAGACTCACCCGCTCGCCGTGCACGTGCGCATCGATAAAAGGGATCTGCATGAAGACCGAGGCTGCGACTGCGTACGCTACCGGAAAGGGTCGTGGCGTATGAGGCTGGAGATGCGGCCTGGCGCGCTGCTGGCCCTGCTGAGCGTTTGGACGGTGGCGAGCGCGGCGGACTATCCGCCGCCTGTCGAAGCGGACTACGTTCTCAAGGATTTCCGCTTCGCGTCCGGTGAATCGCTGCCGGAGCTGCGCATCCACTACCGTACCCTTGGCCATCCGCGTCCGGATGCGCAGGGCGTGGTGCGCAATGCGGTGCTCATCATGCATGGCACCGGCGGCAACGGCGGCAACTTCGTGCGTAACGAGTTCGCCGGCGAGCTCTTCGGGCCGGGGCAGCCGCTCGATGCGGCGCGGTTTTTTATCGTGCTGCCCGATGGCATCGGCCACGGAAAATCCAGCAAGCCGAGCGATGGCCTGCGTGGCCGCTTTCCCCACTACGGCTACAACGACATGGTGCAGGCACAGTATCTGCTGCTTACCCAGGGCCTCAAGGTCAACCATGCGCGCCTCATGATGGGTACTTCCATGGGCGGCATGCACACCTGGGTGTGGGGCGAGCAGCATCCGCAGTTCATGGATGCCCTCATGCCGCTCGCGAGCCTGCCGACGCAGATCTCGGGGCGCAACCGCGTGTGGCGCAAGACGCTGATCGACGCGATCACCCATGACCCGGACTGGAAGAGCGGGGACTATTCGTCGGAGCCACCCTCGCTGCGCACGGCGCTCGAGCTGATCTGGCTCGTGGGGAGCAATCCCGTGCTGCGTTATCAGGAGGCTCCGACCCGCGCCAGGGCCGATGCGGTGATCGACGGCTACGTCGAGCACGGCATGAAGACCGAGGATGCCAACGACCTTCTGTACGCGGTTGCCGCTTCGCGCGACTACGATCCCGGCCCGGGACTCGAGACGATCCAGGCGCCGCTGCTTGCGGTCAACTCGGCGGATGACCTGGTCAATCCCCCCGAGCTCGGCATTCTCGAGCGCGAGATCAAGCGGGTGCCACACGGGCGTGCCATCGTCGTTCCGTACAGCGAGAACACGCACGGGCACGGCTCACATACCTATGCCGCGCTGTGGAAGCAGTATCTCGTGGAGCTGCTGAAGTCCTCCGAGCGGTGAGCCGCTAGGGCCGCCGCACGAATTGCGGCGCGAGCTCCGCGACGCTGTTGCAGCCGAGTTGACCGAGCGCCCGGTCGATCTCGGTGGTGAGGATCGTCAGCGCCCGGTCGACTCCCGCTGCGCCGCCGGCGATCAGTCCATAGAGCGTCGCGCGCCCGATCAACACCGCTTCGGCGCCGAGCGCCAGGGCCTTCACCACATCGGTCCCGCGGCGGAAGCCGCTATCGACGAGCACCGTGAGCCGCGTGCCGACTGCCGCCTTGATTTCCGTCAGCATGTCGATGGGTGCCACGCAGTAATCGAGCTGCCGTCCGCCGTGATTGCTCACCACGATGCCATCGGCACCGAGTGAGGCCGCGCGCTCGGCGTCGGCGACGCTCAGCACGCCCTTCAGCAGCAACTTCCCGTGCCAGTGCTCGCGGATCCAGGCGATGTCGTTCCAGCAGATGGTGGCATCGAACAGCCCTGGTATGACGGTGCTCGCTCCCATCGGCGTCAGATTCGCCGGCACGAAGGGCTCCAGATTTCGAAAACGCGGCATGCCATGGCGCAGCAGCACCTCCCACACCCAGCGCGGGTGGCGCAGCGCATCGAGCGAGGCCCGCAGAGTCGGCCGGCCCGGCTTGCGGTAGCCGCGCTGATCCCACTCGCGATTACCGAACACGTTGGCATCGGTGGTGAAGAGCAGCGCTTCGTAGCCCGCGGCAGCCGCGCGGCGCATGAGGTCGCGGCCGAGTGCGCGTTCCTTGACGACGTATAGTTGCATCCACAAGCGTCCGCCCGCGCGGCTCGCGACCTCCTCGAGCCGCGTGGTGGAGACCGTGCTCAGGGTATAGGGCACGCCGAATTTGGCCGCCGCACGCGCCAGCGTGACATCGCCGTCCGGATGCAGCAGCCCGTTCAAGCCCGTCGGCGCAATGATGAGCGGTGCGTTCGCCGGCCGGCCGAGGATCCTGCTGCGCAGGTGGCGGCCGGAGGTGTCGACGAGCGTTTGCGGGAGGAGCCGCAGCCGGGCGAGCGCTTCGCGGTTGCCACGCAGCGTCGCCTCGTCCTCGGCGCCGCTCTCGACGTATTCGAACACGAAGCCCGGCACGCGGCGGCGGGCGATGTCGCGCAGGTCGGCGATGTTGAGCGCGCGCGCGATGTCGTGGCCCGTAAACGGATGTCGTTTCCAGGGCATTTCGGTGCAGCGCCCCGCGCGCGTCGGGCGCTACTCGTGCAGCGCCACGCTGATGCGCGAGGCGACGAAGGTATTGCTGGCGCTGTCGTACTGGCCGTAGGCCACGAGCTTGGTGATCTTGTTGGACCCGCTGAATGTGGAGGATACCGCGGTCCTGAACGCCGCGGCACTGTTGTAAACCGCGATGCCCGTGCTGAGACTGGTGCTGCCGATGGCGAGGGCCAGATAGGGGCTGGTGCCCGTGGTGATGAGGGGGCTCGCTGGCAGGCTTTTCATGTCCAGGCTCGCCGGGCCGGTGCGGATTGCATGGGTCGCGCCGAGATTGGCGTCGGCGAGGTTCACGACGAGGCCCGCGCTCGTGTTGCTGCTGAAGGGGGCGGCGGAGCCGGCTCCGGTCCAGTTGACCACCAGCGTCTGCAGCGTGCTCGGGCCGGGCGTGATCTTCCGGGCGGTAAAGTCCGGCGGCGCGCTGCCAAAGCGCGTGACGCTACCCTGTACCTGGAGCAGCTCACCGGTCGTGATCACCGGGCCCGGTGGCACGGCGCTCGTATCCAGCACATAAGCGCTCGGCGTCGCGTCGTGCCCCGGGATGCCGGTACCGGCGAAGGAGAGCGACGCCGGCCCGAAGCGTCCGAGTGACAGAACATCGACTGTGCCATCGGCGTTCTGCAGCCCCCAGAGCGTCGTGGGTTGCAGCCGCACCTGCCCGAGGGTGGCGTTCAGGCTGGTGATGACGGTGCCGGTGGAATCGTAGGTCGGCAGGCCGGCGATATTGACTTGCTGACCGACCGAGATATCTGCAAGCGTGAGTCCCGGGGTGGCGATGCCATCCTCGAACACGGTCGTGCCGCTGCCGATCGTGATGGGCGTCACTTTGTCCTGGTAAAGGTTAATCCCGAGCGGCGTAATGTAGGTCGCGGCGCCCAGCGTGAGCGAATCGTCGCTGCGCGCGGTCACCGTGCCGGTGAGGTAATAGGCGAGGGCACTCTCCTGAGCCGATCCGAAATAGACCTCCGTGGCGTTGAAGGTCGGGGTGATGCCCGAGAGATCAGCGAGCGTGCCGTACACGGCGAGGGGTATCTGCTGCTGCGTTTGTGTGGCGAGCACCTGGAGGCCCGCGGCTCCCGTGTAGACGACGCCGTTGATGTTGAAATAGGTCTGCGCGTTGGTATGGACGATCACCGCGCCGAGCGCCGACGACAGGTCGTAGAACGGCCGCGTATTCATGTAGAAGCCGCTCGTCACATCCTGCGTCGTGACGAACAGCCCGCGCAACCGCATCACCGTGGTGTCGACCGGGGCGGGCGTGACCACCACGAAGGGCTGCACGGTCACTACTGCGGGTGCTGTGGGGGTAGTGACCTCGTTGGAGGCGGTGGCATCGACATCGATCTGCAGCCGCACGCCCTTTCCCTGCGTGACGATGAGCGGATTGGCCGGGTCGAAGGTGACGAGGACCGCCACGGTGGTCAGGCTGGCGCCGCTCACATTCTCCGGCGTAGCGGATTGGGTCGCGCCATTGACATTCAGCCAGACGAGCAGTGTCGAGGTGTAATCGAGCACGATCAGGGCTGATTTGTAAGTTCCCTCGGGCACCGCCGGTGCTTCCACCAGCTCCGTCATGGTGTTGAGTCGCGCCAGGTTGACCGTCTGGGGTATCACGAGCGGAGTCACAACGGTGCCGTCGATGCGCGTGAGCTGGATGGCGTCGATGTTCACGATGTAGCTCATGAAATCGCCGCTGTTGGTGAGATCGCTCATGGTGACGACGGGCGTTCCGGGCGGGAGATTGGTGCTGCTGTGGCAGGCCGCCAGCAGCGCGGCGGCGGCGCACACCAGGGCACGCAGCGCCCGGACGCAGCGGGTCCGCCATGGAGGAACGACTGTCATTCGGGACATCCCCTTCGATGCTCACTTGTTGTGGCGCAGTCTGGGCGCCGTCGATTGCCGTGGATTAGAGGGGGCCGCCGGCAATACGTTCCCGGCCAATCGCGCAATTGGCGACGCAGCGGCCCGCGCAAAGCGCGCTAGTGTACCGGTTTTGGCCGGGTTCAGTTGACCGTCAGGTCGATCGTACCGGTCGTGCTGGTGCGCAGGTCGATAACCTGCGTGTACCACTGCCGCTGGACGCCGCTCGGGTCGGCCGGGGCTGAGCACTGCGTCGTGCCGCTGCACCAGGCGCGCACGGTCGCGTAGTAGACGGCATCCGGCGTGCCGCTGGGGAGATTGCTCATCGTCACGGTGCCTCCGGCCCCCTGGGCGATGACCGCGGCGAGGGATGCCGCCGCGACCAGTGTGCCGTTGTGGCTCAGGAGCAGCTCGCCCTGGTCGTACTTGTTGGCGACCGCCGGGACAACCCGGGCGATGAGGGAGCCCGCCGAAGCCCCCGACTCGAGCGCCAGCGCCGGCACCACCACATTTGCCGTGCCGGACTGCGGTGTCGCGACTGAAACGTCTTTGCTCAGCGTGCCGTCGCTGAATCCCGGCGCGCTGGCGGCGACCCAGTACGTTCCCACGCCTTCCTTGGGCGCGGCGCTCACGATGGTGACCGTGCCGTTGGTCGACCAGGTGCCCGAGTCGACCGTGCCCGGGGAAAGGGCCTGGTTATTGAACAGGACCTGGTTGAAGGGGTCGATGGGGCTCGACTCGATCACGTAGGGCACTTCGCCCTGGGTGCCGAGGGTCTGGTAGAAATTCACCACCGCACCGGCCGGCAGCGGCGCGCCGGGCGCAGTGGCGATGTTGGCCGTGTAGGGGGTCACCATGCGGGGCGTGAGCGTGCCGAGCGACACGGAGGTGACGTTCGCGTTGCTCGTCGCGCTCGGGGTCGTGCCGGTGGTCGTCGTAGTGCTCGTGCTGGGCACCGTGACCGAGTGCGTCGGCGTGGTCACGGTCGTCGCCGAGGTGGTCGTCGAGGTGCTCGACTTGGACGGTCGCGGGACCTGGACGCCTTTCACAATGATCGTCGCGACGCCCGGACCGTGAATCACCACGTCATAGGTGAGCGGTATGTTCGTGGAGGAGTTGGTTGCGAGCGGATAGAGCAGGAAGCTGCCGTCGGCGAGTACCGCGGCGGCGCTCACGATCACATGGCGTGTGCCATCCGCGCTGAGGGTCTGCGCAGTCACGCTGATGGCCGGCAGGCCGCTGGTACCGGTAGTGATGTTGGTGAGTGTGAGTTGTCCGGAGATGGCGCCCGCCTGCGAGAGATCGTAAGCCGTATCGTGCGAGCTCAGCAGGATTCCCGGCGTCCCGCCGGAATAGCTGAATTGCACCAGATCGCTATTGCCATCGAGCGCCACCGCGAAGGAATTCGATGGCGTCGTGCTGGTGTTGCCGGTGGTCGAGGTGGTGGAAACAGTCGGGCTGGTGGTGCCCGTCGTGGTGCCGAACGGGTTGCCCGTGGTGGCCGTAGGCGAACCGAATGTCGTACTCGTCGTGGTCGCACTCGTGCCGATCGGTATCAGTCCGCCGCCGCTCTTTCCGAAGGGGACTTTGAGCGAAGTCGGGATTGCGATGCCCTTGTCGGGGTTGAGGATCTCGAGCGGAAGCTGGTGCGTCGTGCCGCTGCTGTCGACGTAGTCGGCCTCGAAATTGTAGAGCGCACCGGCGTTCTGCGCTGAAGATGCGAGCGGCGCAGTGGGATCGACCGGGATGAGGCGCACCTGCGAGTAGGTGGTCGCGGGAACACGCAGTCCGCTGGCGATGCTGCCGAGATTGCCGCCGTTCTGCGCCACGAGATCGACGGTGCTCGGCGTGGACAGGGGATACTTGTTCCAGCCGCCCTCGTCGGGTCCTGCGGTGGCGCTGCCGTTGAACCACACCTCCTGCACCGTCACCCATACGTGCGAGAACTGTGCCGGGGTGTTGCCCGTCAGCGACATGTCGGTGCGCGTGGAGCAGCCGGCGAAGAGCGCGGATCCGCCGAGGATGGCAGCGAGCGCAGCTTGCAGGCGGTGATTCATGCAAATCCCTGTGCGGGTGCGTAGAGGGTGATGATGCGCGAAGCTCCCGCGGGCCGCAACGCGGCCGAACGCCAGGCGCCGGTCCGCAGCCGTTTCGCCGCTTCGATTTACCATTAAGCCGCCCGCGGCTACGGCGCGCGCATGATGGCGTGACGCACCTCGGCAAGCGGCGCCGAATCGCTGAGCGTCACCGAATCGCCCTGCGGGGTCACTCCGAGCTCGCGCCACAGTGTCATGAGGTCGGGGGCGACCGGCGCATCCTTCATGTGCGCATACAGGTCCTCGAGCGTGCTCGTACCGACCGCGGCATCGCCGCTGCGCAACACGCGTTCGATGGGCCAGTCGGCCGCGAGTCCGCCGCTCTCGCGCAGCACTGCGCGCAGCGCATCCTGCAGCCCGAAGCGCAGTTGCGTGCGTCGGCGAATGTCCACGTCCGCAAGCAGACAGAACATGGCGCCGCCCCAATAGGTGCGTCCCCAGGTGTGCGTCTGATCGAGGCCGCGATCTCCGGGCTGCGGCAGCCCGCGCGGCATGGCGCGCATCTCCTCGGCCCACACGTCCGTTTCGCTGCGATTGCCCGCCTGCACGCGCGCCACCCCTTCGACATAGGTCGCAATGCCTTCCGAGAGCCACGCGTGCGCCTCCCCGGTGTCGGGCAGGGCGAGGTGTGTCATCTCGTGGACCAGCACCCAGTCATTCAGCAGTTGCGGCGGGGTCACCTCGCGCCCGAGCTGCACGCGGATGAAAGCGCCGGGATTGGCGAAGGTCTTGCCGCCCTGCACGCCGCCGCCCGCCTGCGGCACGAGGCGCAGCGTGACGCTCGTTGTCGGGAAGCGCGCGTAGTATCGGGAGACGATCTCCGCCGAGCGTCGCACCCACTCGAGAATCGGCGTGGCGCCATCGCCGAACGCGCCGCGATCGAGATCGACGCGCAGCACGGCGCCGCCGACCTTGAGCTCCTGCGCCGAGCCCGCAACGCCAGCGGCTGCGAGCACGAGCGCGGCGAGCACCACGGACGTGGCGGTCCGGCGGACAGCGCAGGTCAGGCGCACCGCGCGCTCAGCGCGCGGTCTGTCCAAACAGCACGCGCTTCGCCTCCTCGGTCATGGTGTTGTCGGTGTTGACGGCGGCGGCCTTCGCGTAGGCGCGCACCGTCGCAGGCCGCTCGCGGATACTCTCGAACCAGCGCTTGAGGTGCGGGAACTGCTCGAGTCGTTGCCGCTGCGCCTCGTAGGGCACGATCCAGGGGTAGCAGGCGATATCGGCGATCGAGTACTCCCCGGCAATCCAGGCGCGGTCGCTCAGGCGATGGTTGAGCACGCCGTAGAGTCGATTGGTCTCCTTCACGTAGCGCTCGATGGCGTAGGGGATTTTTTCGGGCGCGTAGCGCACGAAGTGATGATTCTGTCCGGCCATCGGGCCCAAGCCCGCTACCTGCCAGAAGAGCCACTGCAGCGCCTCCACCTGACCGCGCGGATCCGCGGGCCACAGCCGGCGGCTTTTCTGGGCCAGGTACAGCAGGATGGCGCCCGACTCGAACACCGACAGCGGCGCGCCGCCAGCGGCGGGAGCGCGATCGACGATCGCCGGTATGCGGTTGTTCGGCGAGATGGCGAGGAACGCAGGCTCGAACTGGGCGCCCGTGCCGATGTTGACGGGAACGATGCGGTAGGGGAGGCCGGTTTCTTCGAGAAACATCGTGATCTTGTGACCGTTGGGCGTGGTCCAGTAATAGAGGTCGATCATCGATGGATTCCTGCGCGGTACCGGGGCACACCATGGCACGCACGCGCATGCCGCGCGAGGCTCTTGCGGGTCGCCGTGGCGTCCGTCTTTCGGGATAGTCCGACCGCGGGGAGGCGATGGGGACGGCGCGGCTCTCAGAGCCCCGAGGAAGGAGGCTGACTCGTCTCACGGGAGCCGTTACCGTCGATCCAGGTCTCGCGCACATTGAGCTCATCGTCGGTCAGCACCAGATTCGCACGCTGTCCCGCCGCAATGCGGCCGTATTCGTGGGCGATGCCGAGGAATTCGGCCGGCACCTGGCTCGCCATGCGCACCGCCTGCGGCAGCGGCACCCCGAGCATGCCTACGGCGTTGCGCACGCAGCTCGCCATGTCGATGTTGGAGCCCGCGAGCCGCCCGTCCTCGTCCCAGCAGGCTTGGCCGCGCACGCTGATACGCCGACCCTGCAACTCGAACCAGCCCTGATTCGTGCCGACGCTCGGCATGGCGTCGGTCACCAGCATGAAGCGATCGAGCGGCTTGCAGCGCAGCGCGATGCGCAGCACCACCGGGTCGGTGTGCTCGCCATCGACGATGATGCCGCAGAAACTGCGCTGATCATCGAGCGCCGCGCCCACCGTACCCGGCTCGCGCCCGGTGAGCTGCGACATGGCGTTGAAGAGGTGCGTGAAGCCCGAGAGTCCGTGCGCGAGCGCGGCGCGGATTTCCGCGTAGCTCGCGTTGGTGTGGCCGGCGGACACCACGACGCCCGCCGCCACCAGCTGCTCGATGAGCTCCGGGGTGGTCATCTCCGGAGCGAGCGTAACCAGCGTGCGGCCGCCCCGTAGTGAGCTGAGCAGTCCGAGCGCGCTCGGATCGAGCTCGCGCAGCTTCGCCGGATCGTGCACGCCCTTACGGGCGACGTTGAGGAACGGCCCTTCGATGTGAATGCCGAGAACCCCCGGAACACCCGCCGCGATCGCGCTGCGCACCGCGGCGATGGCACGCGCGACGATATCGAGGTCCGCGCTGATCAGCGTCGGCAGGAACGCGGTGGTGCCGAAGCGGCGATGTGCGGCGCCGATGGCGCGGATCGACTCCACGCTCGGCGCATCGTTGAAGAGCACCCCGCCACCGCCATTCACCTGCAGGTCGATGAAGCCCGGCAACAGCAGACCCCCGCCGAGGTCGTAGGGTTGCGCCGCGCGGCAGCGCGCGTCATCGGCCGGCAGCACATCGACGATGCGGCCCTGCTCGATGAGCACACCCTGGCCCCGGACGAAGGTATCCGCGCGCAGCACCCGACCGTTCAGCAAGGCGATGCTCATCAGAGCGTCTCGGTCACTTTGCGCAGATGGGGGGGCGCGTCCGGGTCGTGCCCGCGCGCCAGCGACAGCGCATTCGCCATGCGGTAGAAGCTCTGCGCGAACAACAGTGGCTCGATCACCGGGTGAGCTCCTTCGGTCGGCAGTTCGGTGGCGCCCGCAACTTGCGCACCGGCGAGCAGCACATCGGCACCCTGCGCCGCCAGCTCCGCGGCGAGTTGCGTGACTCCGGCACGGCTCTCGTCGTTCTGCGTGAACATCAGCAGCGGAAAACCGGCGCGTACCAGCGCCATCGGTCCGTGGCGCAGTTCCGCCGCGCTCACCGCCTCGGCGTGCAGGCCGCAGGTTTCCTTGAGTTTCAAGGCCGCTTCCTGCGCGACTCCCAAGCCTAACCCGCGGCCGATGACATACAGGTTGCTGGCCGGGGTGAGTCGCGCGACGGCCGCGCTCCAGTCATGCTGCCAGGCGCGCGTGAGCTGCTCCGGTGCCTGCTGCAGCGCCGCGGCGAGCGCCGCATCGCCGGCCCAGGCGGCGACCAGCTGAGCCGTCGCGGCGAGCGAGCCAATGTAGGACTTGGTGGCGGCGACACTCTGCTCGCGGCCCGCGTGCAGCGGCAGCAGCTCATCCGCGAGCTGCGCGAGCGGCGAGTCCGGCGCGTTCACGAGCCCCACGATGTGCGCGCCGGCGGCGCGCGCGCGGCTCACCACCGCGAGCAGGTCGGGGCTCGCACCCGACTGCGAGATGGTGAGCATCAGGGTGCCGGCGAGAGCCGGCGCGGCATCGTATACCGAGCTCACCGAGGGCGCGGCGGAAGCGGTGAGGAGGCCGAGGCGCGTCTCGATCAGGTAGCGCGCGAAAGTGGCGGCGTGATCGGAGCTGCCGCGCGCGAGGGTGACCACGGCGCGCGGTGGCGTGCGGCGTAGCCGCTCGGCGAGCTGCGCAACCTGTGCGGCGTTGGCCGCGAGCTGCGTGCGCACCACCGCCGCAGCCTGCGCTGCCTCCTGAAACATGCAGGTCGTTTCAGCGCGCGTGCTCACGTGGTGATGCTGAGCTCCGCGACGAAGTCGTAGATGTCGCCGCGGTAATAGGACTGGGTGAACTCCGCGGCACGGCCATCGTCGAGGAACCCGAGCCGCTCGACCAACAGGCCCGGGTCTTTCTCCTGCGCCTGCAGCAGCTCGGCCTGCTCGGCGGTAAACAACACCGCTCGCAGCCGCTGCAGCGCGCGCACCGGCCGGTTACCGGCGTGCTCGAGTGCCGTGTACAGCGATGACTCGACGGCATCGAGCGAGGGGAGACAGGAGGCGAGGATCGTCGCGTATTCGAGCGCCATCGGCGCATCGTCCGCGAAGCGGATGCGGTGGAAGCGGAACACGGGGGTGCCGGGACTCGCGCGCAGCGTGAGCGCTTCCTCGGGTGTCACGGTGCCCGCGGCCCGGCGCAGCCACACGCTGCGCGGATTGCGTCCGCGGGCCCGCATGTCCTCGGAGAAGGAGGTCAGCTTGGAGAAATTCTTCTCGACACGCGTGCGCACGAAGGTGCCCGAGCCCTGGCGGCGGACCAGCAGACCCTCGTTCACCAGTCCGTCGATGGCTTTGCGCACGGTAATGCGCGAGACGTTGAAATCCGCGGCCAGATCGCGCTCGGGCGGCAGCGCGTCATCCGGACCCAACACGCGCGTCTCGATCGCGTGGCGCAACGCGCGCTGCAACTGCTGATAAAGCGGCAGCTGACTCGCTTCATCGAGTTTGCCGACGCTTTGAGACAGTGCGGCCAACGGCTTTCTCCCGGTTCAGAGAGCCCGCTCAGACATTACCACTAAAATACCATTTAGTTGCTCAAGCACAACTTACGGATCGCTAACGTTTTGAGTTTACTTGATAAAGCTCAAATGTACATCACTGGTATTGCTGCAGTTGTTATTGTCTGGTGATTGGTACTATATTGGACCTTAACTGGTCCCACGCGTTGGGACCCTGCCTGAGACGGCCTCCGGGGAGTTTTGAAGACGAATTGACCGCGCAATTGCAGACCATAAATCGGGGGCGAGCAAGTCATGAGAATCGTAAGGTCGACGTTGATCGGAACGGCAGTCGCCATGGCGCTGTTCGGGCGAGAGGGCGCGGCACGGGCGGAGATGGCAGCCGGGGATCAGTCGCAGTCCAATCAAACTCCGGTGCAAGAGGTGACGGTGACCGGAATCCGCTACTCACTCGAGCAGTCGATCGAGCAGAAGCGTGCCGCCATTAATGTGGTGGACGTCGTCACCGCCGAGGACATCGGCAAGCTGCCCGACAAGAACGTCGCCGACGCGCTGCAGCGCATCCCCGGTGTCACCATCAGTGGCGACCAAAGGAGCCGAGGTGCTGATCAACGTTCCGCCGGGGGCGCTCGCGGACTTCACCGGCCGGGCCCGCGATCTCGCCGTGGCCGACTACAAGGCACACGAGCTCGCCAAGCTCACCGTGCCGGTCGGGATCCTCTCGGGGCTTATGGGCGGAGTGTTGTACAACCGCTTCTACAACATCAACTTGCCGAGTTATCTCAGCTTCTTCGGCGGCCGGCGCTTCGTGCCCATCGTGTGCGGCTTCGGCGGCCTCGCGCTCGCGGCGCTCTTCGGTACCCAGTGGCAGCACCTCGAGCACGCGATGGATGAGCTCAGTCGCTCGGTACTGCACGCCGGGGCTTTCGGCCTGTTCGCCTATGGCGTGCTGAACCGGGTGCTGATCGTCACCGGGCTGCACCACATCATCAACAACATCGCCTGGTTCCTGCTCGGGGACTATCACGGCGTCACCGGCGACCTGAAGCGCTTCTTCGCCGGCGATCCGAGCGCCGGGGCCTTCATGGCGGGGTTCTTCCCGGTGATGATGTTCGGGCTCCCGGCGGCGTGTCTCGCCATGTACCGCAGCGCGCTGCCCGAGCGGCGCGCTGCGGTCGGCGGACTCCTGGGCTCGATTGCGCTCACCTCGATCCTCACGGGCGTCACCGAGCCGATCGAGTTCACCTTCATGTTTCTCGCGCCGGCGCTCTACGCCGTGCACGCATTGCTCACGGGGATCGCTTTCATCGTGATGAACGCACTGCACGTGCGGCTCGGGTTCGGCTTTTCGGCGGGGCTCATTGACTACCTGTTGAACTACAGCCGCGCGACCCGTCCCCTGTGGTTGCTGCCGGTGGGCGTTGCCTACTTCGCGCTCTACTACGCGGTGTTTCGCTTCGTCATCGTGCGCTTCGATCTGAAGACCCCGGGCCGCGCAGACAGTGACCCGCTCCCGGCGGCTGCGGCACCGGCCTCACCGGCCGCGCACGCCGCGGCCTGGGTGGCCGCCCTCGGGGGTGGCGCCAACGTACGATCGGTGGATGCCTGCACGACGCGTCTGCGGCTGCGGGTCGCCGACCAGTCGGCTGTGGACAGCGATGCGCTGCGGCGACTCGGTGCGCGCGGAGTGGTGCGACCCTCGGCGGAGGCGCTGCAGGTGGTCGTCGGCACGATGGCCGACCAACTCGCGGGAGAGCTGCGTGCCGCACTGCAGAGCGGTGCGGTAGCCGATGTCCGCACCGCGATATCGCAGCCGGTCGTGACAACTGCGGCGCCGCCGCTCGCGGATCGGACGGTTATCGAACACTCCGCGCGGGAGAGCTCGGCGGGCGATGCGGCGCGGGTGTTCGCAGCGGTCGGCGGTCGCTCGAACGTGCGCAGCGTCGGCAGCGGCGCGAGCCGGGTGCGCATCGGAATCGAGGATGCAGCGCGCGTCGATCGCGCCGCGCTCGCCGCCCTGGGGCTGCGCGGCGTCGCGCTGCCACATCTGGATTGTGTCCACCTGATCGTCGGCCCGGGGGCACCGGCGCTGGCTGCGGCGCTGCGGGAACTGTTGGGCACGGTTTCGCGTGCCTAGAGGGGCCGCGACACCCGTGACGCGCGCGTTCAAGCCTCGCGGGTCGTGCATCGTTAGTATTTTATTTTGTTCCCGTTTCCGCGTACTCTCGACAAAACAAAAAGAAGGGGCTGGTGGCGAACTCGATTCGTTGCCGTAAACCTAAAACTAGAACGGCAGAGGATATGGAAGATGCTCATTCTTACACGACGTGTCGGCGAGACCGTCATGATTGGTGACGACGTAACCATCACGGTTCTGGGGGTCAAAGGGAACCAGGTGCGCGTCGGGATCAATGCGCCCAAACACGTCGCCGTGCACCGCGAGGAAATCTACGAGCGCATCAAGCGCGAGCAGCAATCCGAAGAGGTGGAGAAACCCAAGCCGGCGGAGTGCACGCCGGCCTAGGGAGCACGTGGCGCGCCGCGCCTGCGCGGCCGACCCGTGGCAGCAGCACCGCTGAATGTGAGATCGCGGACCCGACGGGGCTCGCGAGTTGCTTGCGTGCCGCCGTCCTTCCATAAAATCTGGCTATGGCAACCATCAACGCAGGTTATGGATGGGCGCCGATTCTTCCGTCCCGGAGCGATTTAACAGAATGTGGCGTTGCGGGCTGACTGCAGGCCGCACCGCTCAGCGGTAGCTCGGCAACAGGGAGTTGGCCTGGGACTGCACCTCGGCGCGCCGCACGGTCGCAGCGGCTTCCTCGATGTCGAGCGCCAGCAGCCGATCACTCGTGGCGAAGGGCACCTTCAGGCGCAGGGCGCTGTGCGCTGCGGCGAGGCGCGGCGAGGTCCTGAGAGGCGCGCGCAGGTCGATTCCCTGACAGGCGGCGAGAAACTCGATGGCGATGATGTGGGCCGCGTTGCGCGTCATGTCGAGCAGCCGCCGTGCGCCGTGCGTCGCCATGCTGACGTGATCCTCCTGGTTCGCGGAGGTGGGAATGCTGTCGACACTCGCCGGGTGGCACAGCATGCGGTTCTCCGCCACCAGCGCCGCCGCGGTCACCTGCGCCAGCATGAACCCGGAGTTGACGCCGCTATCGGGAGTGAGAAACGCCGGCAGCCCGCTCATGTTCGGATCCACCAGCAGCGCAACGCGGCGCTCGGCGATCGAGCCGATCTCGGCACAGGCGAGCGCGAGCACATCCGCCGCGAACGCCACGGGCTCGGCATGGAAGTTGCCTCCCGAGAGCACCTCGCCGCTGTCGCTGAACACCAGGGGGTTGTCGGTGACGGCGTTGGCTTCGGTGCCGAGCGTCGCCGCCTGTTGTGTCATCAGGTCGAGGCACGCGCCCATCACCTGCGGCTGGCAGCGCAGCGAGTACGGATCCTGCACCCGCGTGCAGGTGCGATGCGACTCGCGAATCTCGCTGCCGCTGAGAAGCTCCCGATACACCCGCGCCACGGCCGACTGACCGTCATGGCCGCGCAGGTGTTGGATGCGCGGGTCGAACGGCACATCGCTCCCCTGCAAAGCGTCCACCGACAGGGCGCCGGCGACCACCGCGGCCGCATAGACTTTCTCCAGTTCGAACAGGCCGGCGAGTGCGAGCGCCGTCGACACCTGCGTGCCATTGAGGAGCGCGAGACCCTCCTTGGGGCCGAGCGCGGGCGGCGTGAGCCCTTCCTGGGCAAGTGCTTCGCCGGCGGGCAACAGCTCGCCGTGACGGCGCACGCTGCCGAGGCCGAGCACCGCGAGCGAGAGGTGCGCGAGCGGGGCGAGGTCCCCCGATGCACCGACCGAGCCCTGCGCGGGCACGCAGGGGAGCAGCCCCGTGTTGATCAAACGCTCGAGGAAGCGCACCAGCGGCTCGCTCACCCCCGAGAAACCCTGCAACAGGCTCGCTAGCTTCAAGACCAGAGTAAGCCGGACGATGGCGTCATCGAGCAGCGGCCCCACTCCGGCGCTGTGCGAGAGAATGATGTTGCGCTGCAGGAGCGTGCGCTGTGCCGGCGGGATGCGCGTGTTGGCGAGCGACCCGAAGCCGGTG
>Ga0306926_10003942_pt1 | contig 15505 bp, 14 predicted proteins | sample flu12Cox44000178_FD_203759 | JGI IMG/M metagenome (GOLD analysis project Ga0306926, IMG submission 203759) | Lab enrichment of tropical soil microbial communities from Luquillo Experimental Forest, Puerto Rico - flux8day.12C.oxic.44.000.178 (v2)... | ecosystem: Environmental > Terrestrial >...
CCGACGCGCGGCATTAGCAGGACTATCCACTACCGCAACGGCCTGTGCTTCTGGAGCCGCGGCGTGGCTGAGCTGTGATTGCCTTAGCGGCTCCCACCACCGGCGATTATCCTGGTACCACTGCACTGTGGCCTTCAGACCCTGGCTGAACGGGACCTGAGGAGCGTAGCCCATCCTCCGCAGAAGCGAGTCATCGAGCGAATACCGCCGGTCATGTCCCTTACGGTCCGTCACCCGTTCCACCATGCCCCAGCCCGCCCCGCATTGCCCGAGCAGGGCTTGGGTCAGTTCCGTGTTGGAAATTTCTGCGTCACCGTTGATGTGGTAGACGCACCCCGCCTGGCCCTTCTCCAGGACTAGCTGGATGCCGCGGCAGTGATCGTCGACGTGGATCCAGCCGCGGACGTTCTGGCCGTCGCCGTATAGCGGGACCTTCAGCCCGTCCAGCAGGTTGGTGACAAACAGCGGGATAACCTTCTCCGGGTACTGGTACGGACCGTAGTTGTTACAGCACCGGGTGATACTGACATTCAGTCCGTGAGTTCGGGCGTAGGCTCGCGCCATTAGATCGCCGCCGGCCTTGGCCGCCGAGTACGGCGAGTTCGGTTCGAGCGGCGCGTCCTCGGCCCACGACCCTGACGCGATGCTGCCGTACACCTCGTCAGTCGAGACCTGAACCACCCGTCGTACCCGCGCATCCAGGCATGCCTGAAGCAGGACCTGAACCCCGGTCACGTTCGCAGCCACGAAGGCGGATGCGCCTGCGATCGACCGGTCTACATGTGACTCCGCGGCGAAGTTGACCACTATGTCGTGTCCGGGGACGACCGAAGCCATCAGCGCGGCATCACAGATGTCACCGCGCACGAACGAGAACCGGGGGCTGGCGGCGACCGGCTCTAGGTTGGCCAGGTTTCCGGCGTAGGTCATCTTGTCCAGCACGGTCACCTGTGCGTGCCCGAACCCGGGATAGCCGCCATCCAGTAGCGTGCGGACGTAGTGCGAGCCCACGAAGCCCGCGCCGCCTGTTACCAGAATCTTCATGAGCTGATCGGCGCCCTTCCTGGATCTCCGCTGGCGGCGAGCGCGCCTCGAGATCCCTGGTGCCGAGGTCACCTCCGCCCCCGGGTCGATGACCGACGCCTCGCCGCGCCGGACCTACTCATTAGACGCGCCACACACCACGGCGGAGTACCCGACCACGCCCAGCAAGCAGCCGAGGGAGGCGAAACCTCCCCCGCCCGGCAGCACGCGATCCTGCCGCCCTCTACGGTTCTTCCATGGACGCACTAGACATCGACGGCGCTTGGGTCTTCACTCCGCGTATTCACGGCGACGAGCGGGGAAGCTTCCTCGAATGGTTCCGCGGCGCCGAGTTCCTCGCCGACGTCAGGCATGGCCTGGAAGTTGCCCAGGCCAACTGCTCGGTGTCTCGGCGCGGGGTCATGCGGGGCATTCACTTCGCCGACGTCCCGCCAGGCCAGGCGAAATACGTCACCTGTGCCGCCGGCGCGATCCTCGACGTCGTGGTGGACCTCCGGGTGGGCTCTCCCGGCTTCGGGCGCTGGGCGGCGGTCCAACTCGATGACCAGACCCGGCGCGCGTTGTACATCGCCGAGGGTCTCGGGCACGCCTTCGTCACGCTAAGCGATCAGGCTACGGTGCTGTACCTGTGCTCTACGCCGTACGCGCCGACCCGTGAGCACGGCGTGCACCCGCTCGACCCCGCCATCGGCATCGCCTGGCCCGAGGACACGGGGACGATCCTGTCCGACAAGGATCAGGCCGCCCCCTCACTGGCAGAAGCGAGATCGGCCGGGCTACTTCCCGACTACGACGATTGCCTGGCCTACGTCGCGGACCTGCGCCGCACCTGCCTGCCGGACGAACTGGACGGCGAACGCGAGGGCCCAACCACGAGGGTCATCAGACCATCATGAGCTGATCTGCACTTTGCTGTGGTCGCCCAGCACCAGCCGGTGCGCTCGGGGCACCCGCGGCGCCGGGGTCACCTCCACGTCATGGCCGATCAGCGACGCTTCGATCCGCCGTACCCCCTGGATCGACGCTCCGCGCAGCACGATCGAGTACTCGATCTCGCTGTCGGAGATCACACAGTCCGAAGCCACCGACGTGAAAGGCCCGATGTATGACCCCGACACCCGAGAACCCGATCCGATGGTCACCGGGCCGACGATCCGCGACCCGCTGACCTCCGCCCCGCGCCCCACGGCCACCCGGCCGATCAGCTCAGTTGCCGCATCGACCACGCCCTGGCAGTCCGGCTCCAGGCTTTCCAGAACCATCCGGTTGACCTCGAGCATGTCGGTGACGTTCCCGGTGTCTTTCCAGTACCCCGTGATCACCGTCGACCGCACCGCCCGCCCGTGGTCGATCAGCCACTGGATCGCCTCGGTGATCTCCAGTTCCCCGCGACGTGACGGCTTCAGCTCCGCTACCGCGTCGTGCACCGCGGCGGTGAAGATATACACCCCGACCAGCGCCAGGTCGCTCTTCGGCTCGGTCGGCTTTTCCTCTAGCCCGATCACCTCACTGGCCTCGTCCAGCTCGGCCACCCCGAACTGCCGTGGGTCGAGGACCTTCGTCAGCATGATCTGCGCGTCCGGCCGACCGGCCCGGAACTCCTCCACCAGCGCAGTGATCCCCCCGACGATGAAGTTGTCCCCCAGGTACATCACGAAGTCCTCATCGCCGAGGAACTCCCTGGCGATCAGCACCGCGTGCGCCAGGCCCAGCGGCGCCTCCTGCGGCAGGTAGGTGACATCGAGGCCAAATGCGCTCCCGTCGCCCACCGCGCCCTGGATCGCGGGCGCTGTGCTCCCTACTACGATCCCGACGTCGGTGATCCCGGCGTCGCGGATGGCTTCCAGGCCGTAGAACAACACCGGCTTGTTCGCCACCGGCACCAGCTGCTTAGCGGAGGTATGCGTGATCGGCCAGAGCCTGCTCCCGGACCCCCCCGACAGAACAAGGGCTTTCATAGATGAAAACCTAGCGTCCGGCCATTGGCTGATGCTGCGATACCCACGGACATGCCAGAAATTGTCCCGCTTTCGTCACTGCGGTGACTTATCAAACATGCGTGTAATTAGGGCGAAGACGACGGTGTGATAGGCAGAAGCAGCGCTACCATCGGGCCCCATGCGAATCATGCGTGGAGCTGCCGTGGCCATGACCGCTCTCACGACAGGCATCGCCCTGGCCGCGTGCGCGACCGCGGCGCACCCGCCAGTCACGTCGGTCGCCGCGTCCAGCGACCTGGCCACGACCAGTTCAGCGGCGCTGAGCCCGGCCGCGACCGCAGCCAAGGCAGCTGCGAGCAGCGCAACGGCGAGTAAGCCGCAGGCCGGCAGCACGGCCACGACCCACACAGATTCGCAGCTACTGCCCGCCGCGGGTAACCCGAACGGCCACGTCCCCGTACCGCCCGCGGGCCGCGCGGTGAACACCAGCCACCCGACCCGCGTGATCGGGCACGGAACGTCCGCGAGCTGTACCTCCGCCGCAGTCGTGAGAGCGGTGGCCAGGGGCGGCATCATCACCTTCAACTGCGGCCCGAACCCGGTGATCATCACCATGGCCGCGACCGCGAAGGTCGTGAACACCAGCCGCCGGGTGGTCCTGGACGGCGGCGGCCGGGTCACTCTCAACGGCGCCGGCAAGCACCAGATCCTGTACATGAACACCTGCGACCCGAAGCAGCGCTTGACCACCGGTGACTGCTTCAACCAGGCCCAGCCGCAGCTGATCGTGCAGAACATGACCTTCGAAAACGGATACTCCGCTGTCCGCCAGACCCCGAACACGAACTTCGGCGGCGGCGGCGGCGGTGCCATCTACTCCGAGGGCGGCCAGATCAAGGTGGTCAACTCCCGGTTCATCGACAACCGCTGTTACCGGTTCGGCCCCGACCTCGGTGGCGCGGCGATCCGCGCGCTGGCCCAGTTCCGCAACCGTCCCGTCTACATCACCAGAGACACCTTCCAAGGCGGCCGGTGCTCCAACGGTGGCGCGCTGAGCAGCATCGACGTCAACTGGCAAGTGCTCAACAGCCTGATGACCGGCAACCGGGCCATCGGCTGGGGCGCCAACCCGGCCGCCCCGGGCACCCCGGGCGGCGGCAGCGGCGGCGCGATCTACACCGACGGCGACAACTACAACGTCGTCATCGCGGGCACCATCATCCGCAACGACAACGCCCGCGAGGGCGGCGGTGCCGTCTTCTTCGTGGTGGACAACAACCACGGCACGCTAACCATCAAGGACTCCACGCTGCACCACAACCCGAGCGGGGAATTCTTCACGGCCGGCTTCCCCGGCATCTTCTTCCACAGCAGCGGCCGCCCGATCGTGATCGGCTCCACGATCAACTGAACGGCCGGTCGCTGACCAGACCTTGGGCGGGCCTGCTTCGCGGGAACGCCGGTTCAGCCCGCACTTGGGAGTCTCCCATTGCGCTGAGCGGGTGTACTCATGGTTAACGCTGGACGGACATGACGGGATTACCGCCTCTGACACGCCGCCGGCCCTTGGTGGATGCGTACTCCTACAGGCCACGCTGCACGTCTTGCTTACGTGTTGTCTCGGTTCTTGCCGGTCCCGGATTCTGCCGACTCGTAGTGCGCACCCCTCGCTTGTCTGAGAGATCGGGAGCTGCGTGTGCAGACCGACACGAGCGCTGACCTGACCGGGTCAGCTAGCGCGGGCCTGGCGCGACGACCCGCTGCGGGCATCGCCCGCGGCGCGGTCATTGTCGCCGGATTCACAATGCTGACCAAGATGCTGGGGCTTGTCCGTACGCTCGTGTTCTCGCAGAGCATCGGCGCGACCTGCCTCGGCGGGGCATACGTCACCGCAAACCAGGTGCCCAACCTGGTCTACGAGGTTATCCTCGGGGGCGCGCTGACGACGGCGATGGTGCCGGTGCTGGCCCGGTCTGCCGCGCAGGCGGCATCTGACCCAGCGGAAAAAGCTCGGGTTGGCCAGATTACCTCAGCCATGCTGAGCTGGTCGGTCATCATCTTGGTGCCGGTGACCCTGGTGATCCTGGTTGTCGCCGGGCCGATCGCTTCGCTGCTTACCCCCGCCAATGCCAACGCACACTGCGCTCATGGCGAGGTGGTCGCCACCACGCGCAGCATGATTCAGGTGTTCGCCCCGCAGGCAGTGCTGTATGGGCTGTCGGTGGTGCTTTTTGGGCTGTTGCAGGCCTACCGGCGGTTCACCGCCCCCGCCCTGGCGCCGCTGGTCTCCAGCCTGGTGCTCATCGCTGTTTACCTGGCGTTCGTCCCGTTGAGTAAGGGGCTCCCGCTGGGGCGGCTACCCGCCTCGGCTGAGCTTGTCCTGTCGCTGGGCACCACGCTGGGTATAGCAGCCCTGGTCCTAGTCGCATTGGTGCCGGTGTGGCGGCTGCATCTGCGGTTCCGGCCCGTACTACGGTTCCCGCCCGGGGTGGCGCGCCGGGCTGGCGGCCTGGCCGCCGTTGGCGTTATCGAGCTGATCGCTGCCGAGGCAGCCAGCGTAGTAGCAATCGCCGTGGCCAACGGGCGCGGAGCGACCGGTGCGATCGTGATCTTCGGTTACGCCGTGCAAGTATTCGTCGCCATGGCGGTGCTGGCCAGCGCGATTACCGTCAGCGCTTTCCCTGCTCTTTGCGCCCGCGAAGGGGCGGTGTTCGACCAGACCAGCGCCGGATCGACGCGAGCAGTCCTGCTTGCGTCCTGGCTCGGTACGGCCCTGATGGTGGCGATCGCCGTACCCGCTGCTCACGTTCTGGCCAAGCAGCCGGATCAGGTATCCCAGCTCATAGAAGGATTCGTGCTGATGGCTCCTGGCCTGGCGGCCGTCGGCGTGAACACGAACCTGTCGCGGGTGATGTTCGCCACCGGGCGGCTTAAGGTCGCGGCTGTAGCGCTGGCTGGAAGCTCCCTGCTGGTAATAGTGGCAGACGTGGTACTGGCAGAACTCGCTCCGGCCCGTCTGGTCGTAGCCGCGCTGGCCCTGGGTAACACGATCGGCCAGACCCTGGTGGCCATCCCGCTGGTGATAATCACTGGCCGGATCCACGGCAAGAAAGCCGTGCAAGGGATCGGCCGTACCGCGCTGGCTGGGCTAGCCGCAGCGGCCGTGGGCGCCGCGGCCGGTATGGCCGTTGGCATCGCGCTGCCCGTCCACCATAAGCTGCTAGCCGCTGGTGTCGCCCTGCTGGCGGCAGTCTGCGCCGTCATCGCGTTCGGCGTGGTCGCCTACATCCTGGACGATGGTGACCTGCGGACAGCCCTGGCGCGTCTGCGGCAGCGCGCCACATTCCGTCGTACGATTCGGCAGCAGCCTACGTGATACCCATCCGGCCTCTTCTACCTGTGGAGCGAGGACTGGCCGACATCGGGCAGCAGCAAGCGGGTGATGGCATCGGTGAACCAGCGGCGGAATCGGGCCGGGCTCCAGCGCCGGTCACCGGTGAGACGGCAGAACAGGGCGGGGTCCATCAGCGCCCACACGGTGTCGACCGCTGCCGCCCGCTCCACCCCCTCGCGCAAAGCTGACCGCCATAGCAGCCCGTCCACTAGCCAGGCGGCCATGACCTCACGCTGGGCCATCAGCTGCGCGGCCACGGCGGCGATGTCTTCATCGGTCCGGGCGGCCTCCAAGGCGACCAGCGTGAGGCCGGCGGCGCGCCGCGCGGACTCGGTGAGCTGTTGCGCGAACACCGCGGCAAACTCCGCCGCATCCGTCAAGGACTCGGCCCGCGTGGCCCACGCCCGGGCCAGCATCGGCGCCGGCTCGTCATCGCCTGCGATCGCGGTGTCGATCACCGCCTTCAAGAGCCGTGCCTTGGTTCCGAAGGTCAGCTCGACGGTGGGCAACGCAACACCGGCATCGGCCGCCACCCCGCGCATCGTGGTGGCGGCGTAGCCGCGGGCCAGGAACCGGTCGGCGGCGGCCGCGATGATGCGGGCTTGGGTGCGGCGGGCCTGCTGCTCGCGGCGGGGGGACCGGTAGCGGCGGGTAGGCCTGCTGCCCGTGGCGAGCCCTGCGGTGGTCATATTCGACTATGGTACTACCATAGCCGAATAGAGGAGGCAACAGGCGATGACCGACCAGGGTGCCCCGACCGGCAGCGGCGTCGAAGACCTTGTGGCCCGGCCGGGCGGAGTCTCTTACCTGCGCATACCGGCACGTGACCTCACGCCATCCGCGGAGTTCTACCGCGCCGTCTTCGGGTGGCAGCTGCGCGGCAATCCGGACGCGCCGAGCTTCAGCGACGGCACCGGTCACGTGATTGGGCACTGGCGCACCGACCTGTCCGCCGCCGGCGAGGCTGGCGTGCTGCCTTATATCTACGTGACCAGCCTCGACGACACGCTGCGCGCAGCCGCCGAGCACGGGGCGGAACTTGCCACCGAGCCCTACCCGGAAGGAAATCTGTGGATCGCCACCATCCGCGATCCCGCAGGCAACGTCATCGGCATCTGGCAGGCCGGACCCCGCGCCTAGTTGACGTAGGTTCCGCGCGTCGGCACCGTCTCCACGAGACCCTGCTCGCGCAGGTACGCCATGGTCCGCCGGACCGTGGACCGGCCCAGCTCGAATTCCTCCATGAAGTCCGACTCACTGGGCAGCCTGGACTCCCGCGGGTACTGGCCGGACCTGATCCTGTCCGTGACGATCTGGGCGAGCTGGCGGTAGGGCGGCAGCTTCGCGGTTGGGTCGATCCCGGCCATGACCAGCACGTTAACCGTCTAGGGATCAGATCAAACATTTCGAAATAAGTCGAGACTAGTCGAGTTAAGCTGGCCTCATGATGTTAGGAGCAGATGAGGTCCCCGACTGGTGGCAGCCCTACGCTGCGGAGTTCCCGCAGTGGCATGCCTGGAAGGGCGTCGCGGGCCTGGTCTACGCGAGGTGGCGCAACTCCAGCCCGCCCGTTGTGGTCCGGGGCGAGGACGCCGTAGACCTGCGCGACGAGATCCGCCGCGCCGTCGCCCGGCGGAAGAGGTAAGGCCGTGAGCCGGGATCAGGTACCTAGCGCCCGGGCTTTGGCGGCGGTGCAGCGACGGCACGAGGGACGAGGACGGCGCCGTAGGTGATGTCATTCGCGGCGTTGGCCAGGTAGCTGAGGCCGGGAAAGAAGCTGAAGGGCCTGGCGGCAGCGGTCCGCCCGTCGATCGCGTAGCCGGCGTAGCGGCCGATGTCCGCCGCAGGTCCGGCCAGCAGGCGGCTTGAACCGGGCAGCCAGACCAGCCAGCCGGCGAAGTCCCCGTTGGCCAGGATCGCGTGGTGCACCAGCCGCGCGGCGCCGGTCGCGGTATTCACCAGGGCCGGCGCGAACCGCGCGGTGATGTCCGGGTTCGGCGGGCTGGCGCTGGTCAGCGCGGCCAGCTCGGTGCCGTCCGGCGAGAACGCCATGTCACCGCCCTGGCCGAGGAAGCCATAAGGCAGCGGACTGCGCACAGTCACCGTGCGGCCTGCGGGGAGGCTGGTGATCTCGACCGGGCAGCGGTGCGGGCAGGCCGCCGGCTGCCACGCGATCAGGCTGCCGTGCCCCGAGGGCGACGTCCAGGCGGTCATAACGTCGCCATGGCCGATCACCTGGACCCGGCCGGACTGCGGCGGCCAGACACCGATCGCCTGGCGCTGCCCGCCGCTGCCGAGCACGATCCCGCCGGCCACTGCCCACGGCAGCGGAACCACTTGCCAGCCCGGTGGCGTGATCAGCGTCCGGGCCGGGCGCGAGCCGTCGGCGGGCAACTCCAGAAGCCGGCGGCTGGACTGCGCGATGTAGATGTTCCGCCCGCCGATGGAAGCGAACACCGCCCAGCCCGGGGCGACGGTCCGGGCCACGCCGGTGGCCAGGTCGTACTCCCGCACGAGGTCCAGGCGCCCGGACTGGCCGGCCCAGTAAATCCGCTGGCCGGCCGTGACCAGCGTGCAGCCCGGCGGTTCAGCGACCTGCACCACCGCCCGCTGGGCCAGCGTGGCCACGTTACCGATCCGCAGCATCCCGTTCGCGTCGAACCAGGCCACGTACGCTGCGGGCAAGGTGAACCGCGGCGCCCTGGCGGACACGACCGCGCCCGGCCGGGTCGCGCCCGGGCCGTGCTGGCCGGTGACCCGATATCCGATCACCGCCCCGATGGCCAGCACGGCCACGGCCAGCACGGCGGCCGCGGTCGTCAGCCGCCTGCGCCTGCGCCGCCGCCGGGCCTCCGCGAACAGCGCCTGGACCTGGCGGGCCAGCCAGCCGGGCACGCCCGGTCCGGGCCCGGCGCCGCCAGGGCCCCCAGGCTCAGGGCCGGCGCCGTTACGGGCCCGTAACCCGGGACCGGTGATCACTGCTTCTCACCGTCTGGCCGCCGCCGTATCATGGAACTACTATGGCTAGGACCATCCCGGACGTCAAGGTCGACCGGACCGTTGCAGAGCTTCTGCACGAGCAGGTCGCGGCTCAGATTCGCCGGGCTATCGCCGACGGCGAGGCGAAACCCGGCGAACGGCTCCCGCTGGCCAAGGACCTCGCCGCGGTACTCGGCGTGAACAAGAACACCGTGCTGCGCGCGCTGCACATGCTCCGGGACGAGGGGCTGCTGGAGTTCCGCCGCGGCCGCGGCATCACCGTCACCGGCACGCCGCAGCGTGGCGCCGTCCTCACCCAGGCTCGCAAGCTCGTCGAGTTCGCCCGGCAGCACGGTTACGGGCGCGCCGAGCTCATCCAGATGATCGCCGACCTGCCCGACGGCACCACAGCTGAAAGACTCGCGGGCCACAGATGAGCGTGCGCGGATCGTCGGTGAACGCGCGCAGGCTCGACAGCGCGCCGGCCAGCTCATCCGCAGTGGTCAGGCCCTCGGCGATGATGGCATCGGCGGTCGCCTCCAGCGTGGACCACGCCAGCGTTTTGGCTTCGCCCTGGTGCACCGGCTGGACCAGCATCATCTGCGGGTCCGGAATCCCGGCCGCCAGGAAGTAGCGGTGCAGCTTCCGCCCGATCGCGTGGTCGCCGCCGCGGCGCTGCAGCACCCGCTGGTAGGCGTCCGTGAACAGCGCGAACCCCTCGTTCGGAGGGTCGCAGCACCATCCGTCGAAGTCGGCGTCCTCGACGATCAGGACCCCGCCCTCGGCGATGGCGGACCACATCCGGCGCAGCAGGCTGTCCGGCTGGCTCAGGTGCTGCAGCAGGAACCTCGTGTAGACCACGTCATAGCCGCCGGGCTCGTCCCAGTCCCGGACATCCAGCGCCCTGAACTCCACGTTTCCGAGCTCGCGCGCCGCTGCTGCGTGCCGGGCCAGGGCGAGCTTGACCTCGTCCATGTCGACGCCTACTACCGACCCGCCCGGCGCGACCAGCCGGGCGATCTCCATCGTGACTTCCCCGCCGCCGCATCCGATGTCGATGCAGCGCATGCCGGCCGATACCCCCGCCCGCTCCAGCAGGGCGCGGGTATCGGGCCAGCGTTCCCGGGCGAGCAGCAGAAGGCGGTCGTAGCCCGGCTTCCCGCCCCTGATCACGTAGTCAGTCATCGCTGATCATCCGCAATTCTCGGGATTCGTTCTGCTGAGGCCGTGACGGCACCGCGGCCGTCTGCGGTGGGCGATTCCATTATCCGCAGGCGCCAGCCCGGCCCGCGGTCGAAGCCGCCCGGGCCGCCGTGGCGCGGGTGGCTCTTGCCTGAGTGCGCCGCGCCGGGAAGTCTTGTCGCAGCGGCGAATCGGGCCGGCAACAGCTCACCGGGCCGGAGAGGCGGGGTCGGCGGCGTGCACGAGGTCGAGGTGGTGGTGCTGCTGGTCGCGCTGGCGACGGTGGTGGCGGTTTTCGCCAAGCACCTGCGGGTTCCCGCGCCTTCGCTGCTGGTGGTCGCCGGCCTGCTGGTGGGCTTGCTGCCGGAGGCGCCCCCAGTTCACGTACCGCCCGACATAGTCAGCCTGGTCGTGCTCCCGCCGCTGCTGTACGCGGCGAGCGAGGAGCTGTCGTGGCGTGACCTGCGGGCCGTCTGGCGGCCGGTGGCCGTGCTGGCGGTGGGGCTGGTGCTGGCCTCGGCGGCCGCGGTGGCCGCTGTGGGCGCGGCGGTGGCTTCCCTGTCGTTGAGCATGGCGTTCGTGCTGGGCGCGATCCTGGCCAGCACGGATCCGGTGGCGGTCGGCGCGCTCGCGCGGCGGCTGTCCCTGCCGGTCCGGGTGCAGACCGTGGTGCAGGCGGAGAGCCTGTTCAACGACGGCACCAGCCTGGTGCTGTTCCAGATCGCGGTCTCCCTCGCGGTGGGCGGCTCGGCCGGGATGTCGGTGGGGGGGACCGTGCTGCACGGGGTGGGCGAGTTCTTCCTCCTGGCGGGCGGGGGGGCGCTGGCCGGCGGCGTGGTCGCGGCGGGGGTGATTCTGCTGCGCCGCCAGATCACCGACCCGGTGCTGGAGACGGTGGTGGCCCTGATCACCCCGTACGTGGCTTATCTGCTCGGCGAGACGCTGCACCTGTCGGGCGTGACCGCGGTGATCGTGGCCGGGCTGGTGATCGGCGCCTGGCGCCCGCAGATCACCACCGCGCAGACCAGGCTGCAACTGCACGCGGTGTACCAGACCGTCATCTTCGTGCTGGAAAGCGTGGTCTTCAGCCTCATCGGGCTGGAGCTCCCGACGCTGGTCCGCGACCTGGGCAACGCCAGGCACTGGCTGGAGGGGGCGCTCGCGGTCGCCGCCACGCTCATCGCGACGCGGGTGGCGTGGGTGTTCCCGGCCTGGGCCATCACCCAGCGGCGCCGTGGTGTGCGCCGCCCGTCCTGGGCGGTGCCGGCCGTGGTCTCGTGGGCGGGCACGCGCGGGGTGGTGCCGCTGGCTGCCGCCCTGTCTATTCCCCTCACCACCACGAGCGGGGCCCCGTTGCCGCAACGGGATCTCGTGCTGGTCCTGGCCGCCGCGACGATCGTGATCTCGCTCGTCGTCCAGGGCTTCACCCTGGAGCCGCTGGCCCGGTTCGCCGGGTTCGGCCGGGACGCCGCCGCCGATCCCCTGCACGAGGAGACGGTGGCCCGGCTGCGCCTGGCCGAGGCGGGCCTGGCCCGGCTGGACGAGCTGGCCGAGGACGGCGCCGCCGCCGATGCGGTGATCGACCGGCTCCGCGACGGCCTGCAGGCTCGCATCGGGAAAGCCCGCGTGCGCCTGGACGAGGGCCCCGATGCCGAATCGGGAACTTTGACCGAACGGGAGCTGCGGGGCGATCTCATCGCGGCGGAGAATTCCGAGCTGGCCCGGCTCTTCGAGGACGGCACGATCAGCGCGGCCACCCGGCAGCGGCTTCAGCGCAGCCTGGACCTGGAGATCGCCCGGCTCACCGAAGGCCATCGGTAGGCGCGACCCGCCGCCCGGCCGCGCTGGCCCGTGGCCCGCGTCGAGCCCTTCGAATCAGCGCTGGGCCTGGAACGGCTCGATGAGCTGCTCGGCGAGCAGCAGCAGGGCCGCCCTGGCCGCGCCGTCCTGCTCGACCGGGACCGGCCGGCCGTCCAGGCCGGTACGCCCGACGCCGTCGCCGTGGGCGGGGAAGCGCGCCCGGCCCACCAGGACGTCCCAGATCGTCAGGACCACGCCGAGGTTGACGCCCTGAGTGTCCGGCGCGTGGTGCAGCCGGTGGTAGGCCGGACTCACGAGCACCCGGCCGAGGGGGCCGAAAGTCCAGCGGAGATTCGCGTGCTGGAGAGTGCCGATGCAGATGTAGATCGTGATCAGCACCGGGGCGATCGGCCGCGTCGGCATCAGGACCACGACCGGGATGGTCGCCAGCAGGAACCCCGTCGTGTGCATGAGCGGGTGCGCGCGGAATGACGTGAGGACGCTCAGTTCCTCCTGGCTGTGATGCAGGGCGTGGAAGCGCCACAGGGGATCGAGCCGGTGATCGGCATAATGGGCCAGCCAGTTGGCCCCGTCCATGGCCACGATCGTGAGCGGGACAAGCAGCCAGACGGGCCAGTGCTGCGCCGGTCGCAGCTCGATCCACCCTGCATGGCCGATCAGCGCCGCCGCCGCGACGCTGAGCAAGGTCATCAGCGGGATCACCACGACGGCGTGCAAGGCCAGGTAGCACACATCCTGAACGTGCCCGCGGGCGAGAACCGGGCGACGCTCCGCTGGCCATATCCGCTCGCAGATTCCGGTCGCGACCACCAGCGCCACGAGCAGGGGCGCGGCGAGCTCGGCCCGGCCGGCCGAGAGCACGCTCTCGAGGCGGCCCCGCCGGAGCAGGTCGGCGACAGCCACCCAGACGATAAGGCCCGTTATCCCGGCCAGCGCAAACGAGGAGGGGCACAGACGTCGCCGCCACGCGGGCCGGACTCCCGCCTGCGCGCCTACAGCGGCTCCGTCTTGAAACGAGGCGGCTGGCGGCAAGCGATCCTCGATCGCTCTTGCTCGCACCGGGATCTGCGAAGCGGACACCAGAACTCCCGACTCGTGCTGCACGGGCGCGGCACTCGTCGCGCCCTCTAGTTAAGACGTTACGACCAGCGGTATGGATCAATCGGCATCCGCCGACGGCCACTGCGGCCAGGACCCAACGGGCACGCTCAGCAGGTGGAGTGGAAGAGGCCGTCGACCGGAACGCTTTCCGCCAGCTCGTTATAGGTCTTCACGGCCTCACTTCCCGGCGAGTTCGGCAGGCCGGGCGGGCGGGTGAGCTCGGGTAGCGACGTCTGCCGGGGCCGGTCAGACGGCCCGGGCGGCGATCCCGGGGTAGTCGAGTACCAGGCCGGATTCGTCGTAGACCAGGCGGGCGGCGAAGTCGAAGGCGGGGGCGGCGTAGTCGTAACGCTGGCCGCCGGCCTGGTCGGTGGTCCGCGCGTAGGCCTGCTCCAGCCGCTCCACCGCCAGGCCGACGGCGCGGACGTAGGCGGCGGGGGCGGCGGCCGCGCCGGCGACCGGCAGGCCCATCCGCCGCACCGGCAGCGCGTTGGTCAGCGCCGAGGACTCCAGGTCCACGTCCAGGCAGCCATCCAGGCCGGGCGCGGGCTGGCCGTCGACCAGCCAGCGGCCGTTGCCGTCGGCCTCCAGCCGCGCGGTGCAGGACCCGGCGGCCGACCGCCCGCGGATCACCGCGCTGCGGGTGGCCCCGGCCGCATCGACCTCGATGGCGTATTCCACCACCCAGGTGGCGCCGTCCTCGACCGCGGTGGTCCATCCCTCCATGCGGCAGCGGTCACCGGCGGCGGAAAAGTACACGACCTCGAAACCGGACCGCAGGCCGCGGTGCTGCCAGGCCGCGGTCACCGGCAACGGCGCAAAGGACATGGCCACCACATTCCCACCGATGTCACCGGTGTCCAAGCCCGTTGCGCGCCTGCCGATTAGGGACGATCTCGTGATCGGTTGGGTCGAGGGGCGCAGCCGTCCAGATTTCCCGGTTATGAGTGATGGGTGTAAGGCTCGTAATCCGGTAATGCTGAGCACGCGGAACGGTGCGGGGTTCCATGGGGTCAGCTGCTGGGGTAGCGGCTGGCGCGGCGTGGCGGCCGGGTGTGCGCGCCGCAGGACGGGGCTCAGCGGATCTGCAGCTGGTCGATCAGCGCACCCCATACCGGGTTGTACTGGTAGTTACCGGTGCGGCTGGAGATGAGGTCGGTCTCGTTGGGGGTGACGGTGGGCAGCCAGATCGCAAGGTTGGTGAGCTGCTGATCGAGCCGGGCCCACAGGGCGGCGGCGGCAGGAGGGTCGGTGGTTTGCAGTTGCGCGGCGCGAGCGATTTGCCGGTCCAGTGCGGGATTGCAGAACTCGCTGGCGTCGGTGGTGGCCTGCCCGTTGCCGGGAACGAAGTGGTTGCAGGCGAGCTTGCCGATGAAGTCGTCGGCGGAGGGGTAGTCGGCACTCCAGCCGCCGTCGATGGCCTGGGCGTGGTTGCGGGAGTCGTTGGTGTAGGTGAAGTAGGTGCTGTCAGGCAGCAGGCGCAGCGATGCACGGTAGCCCAGCTGCCGCAGTGCGGTGACGGTGTCTTGGGTTTCAGCGACGGCGGTCGCAGGGGTAGGGGTATTCCAGACGGTGATTGTCATTCCGGCGGTGCCGGAGGCGGCGACGAGCCGCCGGGCGCGGGCGAGGTCTGGGCCTTGCCATCGGCCGTCGGCGGTTGGGCTGCGGGTGTAGGGGCAGTAGCGGCGGTAGCCGGGCAAGTAGGGGGGGAGGATCTGGCAGGTGGGCTGGGCGGTGAGGCGGCCGCCGTAGCCGTTGACTGTTTGGCCACGGTCTAGGGCGAGGTTGATGGCTTGGCGCACCCGCAGGTCGTTGAACGGCGGGGCGTTGATGTTGAGGAACACGAAGCTGGTGGATATCTGCGGGTTGATGCGGAGCTGGCTGCGGTGGTGGCCGAAGTACCCGGCGTCGGCTGGGATCTGGCCGAGGTTGGGCATGAAGTCGCCCGTGCCGTGGGCGACCGAGGCGGCGCCCTGCGCCGCGGTGAGGCCGAGGCGGATCACGATCCGGTCGGGGTAGCCGGCGGGCTGGGCCGCGGCGGACC
>Ga0306926_10003948_pt1 | contig 15499 bp, 10 predicted proteins | sample flu12Cox44000178_FD_203759 | JGI IMG/M metagenome (GOLD analysis project Ga0306926, IMG submission 203759) | Lab enrichment of tropical soil microbial communities from Luquillo Experimental Forest, Puerto Rico - flux8day.12C.oxic.44.000.178 (v2)... | ecosystem: Environmental > Terrestrial >...
TCATCGAGATCGTCAGGCGAGTGCATGTCATGCGGGATGAGATCGTTTACCTCGTCGTAAGTGAGGTAGCCTTTCTCTTTTCCCACGTCGATCAGTTTTTTAATGTCGTCGAACTTGTCGTCTAAAGCCAAAGCGGAATTTCCTCGGCGCTCTTCAAGAGGCGCTCATGTTCAGTGCACACCACGGCGGGAAAGTACGGAAGTACCAGGTTTGCGGAGACTTCCGGATTGTAGCACAAATTGGTCCGTAACTCGACTGTTTTGTTGCCTATCCGCCGCCCACGGCCACGAGACGCACTGGAAACCGAAATTGTGGCCGATATTACTTTCATTAGATGTCAAGCCCCTGGGGTTTGTCGCATCGTGTTCGGTCCGAAAACTGTTTGGAGACTCGCAATTAACTCCCTTAATTTGTAATGGCTTAAGTGTCAGCGCCGAGGGTCTCCCCGGGAGAGCCCATGGCTCGGCGCAGCCGGACGCGCTCCTCAAGCAGGCGCGCGGAAAGAGTTCGGTCATTTCGCCGCTCGGCATCCTTGAGCTGGTGCTGGAGGTTGTCGAGTTGACGCAAAATGGCGCGCTTGCGCAGCGAGCGAACAGCGTTCTCGACCAGCTCGGGCGTGAGGTCCTCGTTGTCCTCCATCAGAACTGACGCGACCAGCCGGCGGTCGTTGTCCTCGATCCCCCTGAGCGGGATCATCGGATCGACAGACTGCTCATGCGCGGTAAGCAAGGCGTCGATCAGCGCCTGAGAGCTGAAGCCTTCGTGCAACCGCTCCTTGGTAAGGAAGTAGTGCGCCTGGCGTGCGGCGTCGAAGTCGGGATCCTCTCCCTCACGCGCGGAGAAGGCAGCCTGAGCCAGATCGCGGCTGGCAAGCGCACGGATCAACACACGCTCCGCGTCGGTGAGCTGTGTTGTTGCCGGAGTGGTGAGGCGACCCGCGGAACGGGATGTGGCGACGTGGCGGAGCTCCTGCCGGAGCACCGACGACTCGATGCCGAGACGGTGCGCGATTTCACCGGCTAGCTCATGGCGCACGATGCGGCTGGGCACCCGTTGAATGTGCGGCAGAAGATAGTTCAGGGCCTTCTGTTTGCTCTCAGGCGTGCGGGAAGGATACATCGCGCGGGCACGGCCGATGAGGTAGTCAAAGTACTTTTGCGACTGAGAGAGCGCGTCGACGTAGGCGTTCGCTCCCTTCTTCCGGATGTAGAGATCGGGGTCGAAGCCGGCGTCTAGGGTAAGGACTTTGATCTCGAAGTCCTCGCTAACGAGCAAGGCAAGTGAACGTTCGGCGGCGGCGGCGCCGGCAGTATCGGGATCGAAGTTGACGACGACCTTCTTGCTGAAGCGGCCCAGCAGGCGCGCCTGGAGATCGGTGAAGGCAGTACCCGAACTTGCGATCACATTGCGCAGTCCGGCGGAGTAGACGGTGATGCAGTCCACCTGGCCTTCGACCAGGATGGCGTAGTCGAGCTTGCGGATCGCTTCCTTCGCCTTGTCAAGATTGAAGAGCACCCGCGATTTGGAGTAAATCGGAGTCTCCGGCGAATTGAGGTACTTCGGGCCGGCCTTGTCGTCGGTAGCGAGGGTGCGTCCGGTGAAAGCGATAACCTTGCCCTGCTCGGTGGTGATGGGGAACATCACACGGTTGCGGAAGCGGCAGTAGGTAGTTGCCAGTTGCCGGTTGTCAGTTGTCGGTCCCCCCTTTGGTGACTCGTTACTCGTAACTCGTGACTCGTCCTTCTCCTTCCATGAAAGAAGGCCGGAGTTGCGCAACCCGTCTTCATCATATTCTCGGCTAAGCAGGTCGCGCAGAATGGAGCCGCGCTCGGGCGCGAAACCGATGCGAAACTCGGCGATCGTTTCGGCGTTCAGGCCGCGGGAGTGCAGATATTCGCGGGCGTGTGCGGCGTCTGGACGCTTGAGCTGATCCTGAAAGAAGACGCACGCGAGTTCGTGGATGTCGAGCAGGCTGCCGCGCTGCTTCGCCTGGCGCGCCTCTTCCGGCGACGAGTAGGTGACCGTCGGCATGGGGATGCTGAGCTTCTCAGCCACGATGCGCACGGCTTCGGGGAAGGTGATGTTCTCAATCTTCTGGACGAAGGTGAAGACATCGCCTCCGGCGTTGCAGCCGAAGCAGTGAAAGAACTGGTTGCCGGCGTGGACGGAGAACGACGGCGTCTTTTCCTGGTGGAACGGGCAGAGTCCCTGGTAATTTTGGGCGCCGCTTTTGCGTAGCTTGACGTAGTCGCCCACGATGCGGACGATATCGGCCTGCTGCTTGACGGTGGCGGTAAAATCGCCGGGGGTTGCCATTGGAATAGTGTGCCGCAGATAGGATGCCGGCTGAAGAGCTAGTTGATGCGTGAGACTTGTTAACTGTGGATATTCCTGTGAAAACTCGGGCAGGGCGGTGGAATTTGCGGGAGAAAATCCCATGGGTTTGGCACGGACTAAATCCGTACCGTAGCCATGTGCTGTCCCCGGGGACTCGACCTCGTTTCGAACCCTACCCAGCACTCCGGCCGCTTGCGCGGCCTGCGTGCCGGGCTATCCTGTCACGCCCTCCGGGCCCATTCTTTTGACACTCCTGTCATTTCCTGAGAGAACATTGGTTCTCTCGGACACGCCAACGTTGTATTGCGGTCAAGGGCGGTAACGCATGGCGCTGCCTCTCTATGAGATCATCAGCACGGCGCGATCGCGCAGCTTACCCGTCCGCATCAGCTCGAGCGCTTTGCTGGCGTCCTCGAGAGGAAATTTGGTGATGCGCGGCAGCACCTTATTGTGCAGCGAGAAATTCAGTGTGGCTCGCACGTCGCTGCGCCCGCCAGAGGGCGAGCCCATCACGCGACGGCGGGCACCGATCAGAACAAATGGAGCAGCCGAGATGTCCCCTTCTCCGACGCCGAGCAGTACCAAGGTGCCGTCGGGGGCGAGACCAGGAATGGCTTCTGTTGCGGACTGGCTGCTAGGGGCAGTGGCGAGGATAATGTTTGCGCCCCCGTCCCACGCTTGCAAACCCTCACTAGCTTTCTTCGACTGGGTATTAATGAAGTATTCCGCGCCCAATTCTTCCGCTTCATCCTGCTTGTCGGCCGTGTTCGAGACAACAGCGACCCGCGCGCCCATAGCCTTAGCGTAAAGGACGGCAAGATGGCCCAATCCGCCGAGTCCGATCACCGCGACTTTGTCGCCCGGCTTAATGCCGGCCTGGCGCATGCCGTTGAAGACAGTCAGGCCGGCGCACATCAGCGGGCCGGCGTCGGCGTCGTCGAGGCCTTCTGGAATAGGTGCAACATACAGAGCGGGAGCGATCATGTACTCCTGATAACCACCGTCGGCGGTAACGCCGGTAACGACCAAATTCGGGCACAGAATTTCTGCGCCGCGTACGCATTGATCGCAGTAGCCGTCGGCGGAGAACAGCCACTGCATTCCGACCCGATCTCCGACCTTGGGCCAGGTCACGCCTTCGCCGACCTTGTCGACGACACCCGCAACCTCGTGGCCGAGTACTCGTGGAAAGGTGGCGAACCCCATTTCACCGAGGATAACGCCGAGGTCGCTGCGGCAGACACCGCAGGCGTGCACTTTGATGAGAACTTCTCCGGCTTTGGGTTGCGGAATGGGACGGTCTTCGATGACGACAGGGGCATTCACTTTTGGGGCGACAACGGCTTTCATCACGTCTCCTCGTGGGGTGAGATCAAAAGGAAGGGTCTCTGGCGCAGCGGATTGGATGTAGCGGCGAGGAAAACGATACATTCTGAGACCATTTGACTCTACCGGTGGCGTCGGCTAGCCTCAAATACTTGTGTCTTCATTGCCGTCGTCGCCAATCGGCAGGGCATGGCCCCGGCTTTCTTTTATGAAATTGAAAAATCCCGTTCTATCAGGAATCGTCGCCCTCTCCCTGTGCGCGAATGCGCTAGCGGGCAGCGTGATGCGGCCTACGCATGCCCCGAATGCCATGGTTGTGTCAGTGCAGCCCGACGCCTCGGAGGCCGGGGTCGAGATCATGAAGACGGGCGGCAACGCCGTGGATGCCGCGGTGGCGGTGGGGTTCGCGTTGGCGGTTACGCATCCGGAGGCGGGCAACATCGGCGGCGGCGGATTCATGCTCTTCCGCCGACCCAACGGTGAGGTGCACTTCCTCGACTATCGCGAGAAGGCGCCGTCGAAAGCCACCGCCGACATGTACCTCGACAAAAACGGCGACGTCGTCAAGGACATGAGCACGGTGGGATACGCTGCAATCGCGGTACCGAGCTCGGTGGCGGGACTGGCCTATGCGGAAAAGCATTGGGGCAAACTCACACTGAAACAAGTGATGCAGTCGGCGATCCGGCTGGCGCGTGATGGCTTCGTGCTCGACTATGCGACCGCGAAGGATTTCGAGGACGAGAACCTTTCGAAGTTTCCTGAGTCGCGACGGATTTTCCAGCGTAACGGCAACTTCTATCAGCCGGGAGACGTCTTCAAGCAGCCGGAGCTGGCACGCACGTTGGAGCGCATCGCGAAGAACCCCGACGACTTTTATCGCGGCGCCATGGCGCTAGAGATGGCAGCCGCTATCGAGAAAGGCGGAGGAATGATGACTGCCCAGGACCTGGCTGCTTATGACGTAAAAGAGCGGCAGCCAATCCGCGGCACGTATCGTGGCTACGACATCATCAGCGCGCCTCCGCCGTCCTCGGGAGGCGTGGCCCTGATAGAGATCCTCAACATTCTCGAAGGCTACGATCTGGGCAAGCTGGGCGACCGCTCGGGAGCGAGCATTCACCTGACAGCCGAGGCCTTCCAGCGGGCGTTTTTCGATCGCACCGAGTTCATGGGCGATCCCGACTTCGCGAAGATTCCCGTAGCGCAGCTGATTGATAAGCGCTACGCAGAAGCCTGGCGCGAGACGATCTCGCTGCAAAAAGCCAGTGCCAGCGCTGAGCTGCAGCGTCCGGCGATCTTTACGCAGCTCGATCGCTACGCCAGCGCGAACCCGCGGCCGATGATCGTCCACGAATCGGAGAACACGACGCATTACTCGGTGGTAGACCCCGACGGCAATGCAGTGTCGGTGACAACCACATTAAACGGGAGCTTCGGGTCATTCGTCACGGTCGAAGGTTTGGGATTTCTGATGAACAACGAGATGGACGACTTCGCCACTAAGCAGGGCGTGCCCAACATGTATGGGCTCATCCAAGGGCCGGCGAATGCGGTGGGCGCGAACAAGCGTCCGCTGTCGGCAATGACGCCGACCATCGTGCTGAAGGACGGCAAGCTGTTTCTCGTGCTCGGATCGCCAGGCGGGCCTACCATAATTACTACAGTGGCCAATGTATTGATGGGCGTTATCGACTACGGTCTGAATATTCAGGAGTCGGTGAATGCGCCACGCTTTCACAATCAGTACTTGCCCGATCTGATCCTGCTGGAGAAGTTCGGGATTTCACCGGATACAGTGCGCATCCTGGAAAACATGGGGCATAAGATCAGAGACGACCGCGAGTTCTGGGGCGACGCGGAGTGTATCGCTATCGATCCTAAAAGCGGCGAGCGGCTGGGCGCCAGTGACGGCCGCAACAACGGAAAGGCGGTCGGATTCTGATGCGGCGCGGGATGTCATCGCTGGTGTATGCGAGGACGGAGCGGCTGCATCCCGGCCTGCTCGATCGCATGGTCGCCGGCGGCGCCGAGGTCATCGAAATCTTCGGATCGCGCGGGCACTTCAATTACGGTGACCGGCAACACGTGCGCGAGATTGCGAACTGGTTTCGCAGCACCGGCACGACGTTTCACTCTATGCATGCCCCGATGCACGGTGATGAGGAGTTCGGACGCACCGGCGCTCCTCCGCTGAATATCGCGGCGGTAGAAAAACGCGACCGAATTGCCGCCATGGACGAGATCAAGCGGGCCATCGAAGTCGCCGAACATGCCCGGTTTCAGTTTCTGGTGCAGCATGTTGGCGTAGGCGGCGAGAGCTCGAGCGGACAAAAGATTGAAGCCGCCATGACATCGTTGGAGCATTTGCGCGCATTCGCGAAGCCGCTGGGCGTGCAGGTGGTGGTGGAGAATATCCCCAACGATCTGTCGAAGCCTGAAGGCCTGGTGGAGCTGTTGCACACCGCGCACTTCACGGATGTCGGGGTGTGTCTCGATGTTGGGCACGCGCACATGGCTCCGGGTGTGATACACGCCTTTGAGACGCTTAAGGACCTGATTCGGACGACGCATATTCATGACAACCATGGTGAGCGCGACGAACATCGATGGCCAGGGAATGGAACGATCGAGTGGAAGGAGACCATCGAGTCGCTGCGCTCGTTGCCGCATGTCCCAGCGCTGGTGTTGGAGATCGAAGGCGTCGAAGACGAGAACGTTCCGGAGAAAATGACGGAGTCATACAAGAAGTTGGACGCGTAAGTCTTCATTCTTACTTGTTATCGAAAGAAATCGAAAGACAGGACTCATGCAAACATCCTTACCAACCGTTACTACGATTCGTGAGATTGGCAAGCATGATGGAGAAACTGTCACCATCCGCGGCTGGCTGTATAACCTGCGCGAGAGCGGCAAGCTGCTGTTTCCACAGTTTCGCGACGGCAGCGGCGTGATTCAGGGCGTGGTGGTCAAGAGCCAGGTTTCGCCTGCGTTGTTCGAATCGATCAAGACCCTGACGCAGGAGTCGAGCGTGATCGTCACCGGCAAAGTGCGTGCGGACAAGCGCGCGCCGGGTGGATACGAACTTGATGTCACAGATGCGCAGGTCGTGCAGCGGGTGAACCCTGACGACCCCTATCCCATCACGCCGAAGGAGCACGGCGTCGACTTCCTGATGGAGCATCGTCACCTGTGGCTGCGTTCGCAACGACAGGCGGCAATCTTGCGAGTGCGGGCGGAAATCATCAAGGCAGCGCGCGACTTCTTCGACGAGCGCGGCTTTACGCTGACCGACCCGCCGATTCTTACGCCCGCTGCGTGTGAAGGCACCACCACGCTGTTCCCCGTTGACTACTTCGACGAGCAGGCTTTTTTGACGCAGTCGGGCCAGCTCTATATCGAGGCGACAGCAATGGCGCTGGGCAAGGTATATAGCTTCGGGCCGACGTTCCGGGCTGAGCGCTCGAAAACGCGTCGTCACCTTACTGAGTTCTGGATGGTGGAACCGGAGATCGCGTATGCGACTCTCGACGACCTGATGCAGCTTGCCGAAGAGTTCATCACGTTCCTTGTGAAGCGCTGCCTCGAACGGCGGCGTCCCGAGCTGGAGACGATCGGCCGCGACATCCGCAAGCTGGAGAATATCGATACGCCTTTCCCGCGCATCACCTATGACGAAGCAGTGAAGATGCTCGAGGACGCGCACACCAAGGGACTGCTGGAAAACAGCTTTCAATACGGCGGTGACTTTGGCTCGCCCGACGAGACGTACATCTCGTCGCAATTTGAGCGGCCAGTGATGGTCCATCGCTATCCGGCGGCGGTGAAGGCATTCTACATGGAGCCCGACCCGGGGCGGCCCGAGCTCGCCCTTTGCGTAGACGTGCTGGCGCCAGAGGGTTACGGCGAAATCATCGGCGGGTCGCAGCGCATGGCGTCATACGATTTACTCCTCAAGCGCATTCATCAGCATGAGCTGCCGGAAGAGGCCTTCCGATGGTACCTTGACTTGCGCAAGTTCGGCGGCGTTCCGCACGCGGGCTTCGGCATGGGGATTGAGCGCGCCGTGGCGTGGATTTGCGGCTTGGAGCATGTGCGCGAGACCATTCCGTTTGCGCGCATGCTATATCGGCTGTATCCCTGAGCCGCCGTGGAACGACGATAAACGCAACCAGGGGGGTCCTTCGACTACGGCGACCGAAAAACTAGTCGCCTCCGCTCAGGATGACAAAGGTGACTTGAAGTCAGGATGACAAATGGCGACCAGCCCAGCCACAAAACCGCTCGAGAACATTGAATCGCCCAAGCAGATTCGCATCATCGGAGTGCCACTCGATCTGGGACAGTCACGCCGCGGCGTCGACATGGGACCGTCGGCCGTGCGTGTTGCCGGGCTTGAAAGCAAGCTTGAGGCGCTCGGTTACGACGTGAAAGACGGCGGCAACGTGTCGGTTGCGGTGCTGGAGACGCGGCCGGAAGGTGATCCGCGCGCTAAGTACCTCAAGGAAATCACCGAGACCTGCACCAAAGAAGCCGAGTTGGTTCTGAAGACTCTCGAGAGCGGGAATATACCGATTGTGCTCGGCGGGGACCATTCCATCGCCGCGGGAACGGTGTCGGGCGTGGCGGAGTTTTATCGCCGGCAAAACAAGAAGGTCGGCCTCATCTGGATCGACGCGCATAGCGACATCAACACCCCGGAGACCTCTCCCAGTGGAAACGTGCACGGCATGCCATTGGGTGCGATCATGGGGCTTTTTGATTCTCCGCTCAGTAACATTTTTGGCTTCAGTCCTAAGGTGCAACCCGACAATTGCGTGCTCGTCGGCATACGCGACGTCGACGCAATTGAGCGCGACAACATCAAGCGATCCGGCGTACATGCGTTCACCATGCGCGACATCGATGAGCGAGGCATGCGTACCGTAATGGAGGAGGCGCTGCGCCTGGCAGGTCGCGGCACCGTCGGCTATCACGTGTCGCTCGACATGGATTGGATCGATCCCGAGGACGCTCCGGGAGTAGGCACTCCGGTATGGGGCGGGGCGACCTATCGCGAAGGCCACTTAGCTATGGAGATCATCGCCGACCATGGACGCATGCTGAGCTTCGAAATTGTCGAAGTGAATCCCGTGCTCGACGAGCACAACCAGACGGCGGAGCTGGCGGTGGAGCTGGCGCTGTCGGCGTTCGGCAAGAAGATCTTGTAGGCCGCAGCCGGCGAATTGAGGACCACTGACCACCCATCAGCATTTGCTTCGACCGATTACTGACAAGCTAGTACCTCCAGTTGTACGATGGAGGCGATCCCAGGGAGATCGCTTGCACATCCTGACCGCCTTCCCCTGTCAGCGACAGGAGCGTCCAGCACACGTGACCCAATCCAATGACACAGTCGTCTTCGAGCGCCGCAGACGGACATGACCGGATGATCGACTTCGGTTGGCATCGCATCGTGCTCGCGTTGACTCTGCTAGTGTTGGCAACGGGCTTAACGGCTGTGCAATCTAGAACTCCCGCTGCACAAAGTCCCAGTGGAACGACTCCGCAAGAGTCCGCAGCGAATGTACCCGAGGTGACAACTCATGAAGAGCTGGAAACCTTTCAAGTAAAGGTGAACCTGGTCGAGGTGCGCGTAGTCGTCCGTGACGCGCAGGGGAATGCGGTGGGGAATCTCAAGCAGGAAGACTTCCTGCTCTTTGACGACAAGAAACCGCAGACCATCACCAAATTCACGGTGGAACCACGTCGAAGTCCAGATGCTCCGGCTCTGCCCAAACCAGCTGCTCCGGCCCAGGCTGCCAGTGATGACACTCTGAGCCTCATCTCCAAGCCCCGCACGGCCTACGTGTTTGACGATGTGGGTGCCACGCCAAACGATCTCGTCCTGGCACGAAATGCGGTGGCGAGTCATATCGCGAAAATGCCACCGGACGAATATGCAGGTATCTTTGCGATATCAGGGCAAGGCGACCAGGATTTCACCAACGATCATGACAAGTTGCAGGCGGCATTGTTAAACCTGAAGTCGAGGCCAGTGAACGGATTCACGGCTCAAGAGTGTCCGCCGATCGATTACTACACAGCAACGCAGGTCGCCCGAAACTACGACGCGCGGGCATTAAGTATGGTTATCCAGGAAGTTGTCGCCTGCCTTTGTGACGGGAAAGTTGATGCATGTGCTCATGTCGAGGCCACAGCGCGCAAGGCAGCCGAGCGGGTAATGCAGGCAGGAGAAAACCAGACCCAGCTAGTCCTTACCAGTGTGAACGACATCGTGCGCCGTATATCTGTTCTCCCGGGACAACGCAACATCGTATTTCTATCGCCGGGGTTCTTCATTGGAGACCGGCAAGCTGCCCTCAGTGACTATCTGGATCGTGCCATCCGCGCCGGCGTCGTAATCAACACGCTCGACATTAAGGGCTTGTACACCCAATCAGCGAGTGGGGTGGATATCAGCCAGAAGGCCTGGGGCAGCGCCGCGTATGCACAGGACATGCAGCGCTATAACGACGCGTCACTGATCGCGCAGGCAGACACACTGCTGCAAATGGCCAACACCACCGGTGGCAGTTACTTTCACAACAGCAACGACCTCGCGAGCGGAGTCGAAAAGCTGTCTGCGGTTCCGGAATACTCGTACCTGCTGGGGTTCGCTCCGCAGAACCTGAAGAATGATGGGGGCTTCCACGTCCTGAAAGTGGAACTCAAGCAAGGTGCGGGGCTGACGGTCGAAGCGCGAAAAGGCTATAACGCTCCTGCTCCGGGTGACTCGCAGCGTGAAGCACAACGTGAAATTGCTGACGAAGTCTTCTCGCGGAACGAACTGCATGAGCTCCCGCTACGCGTCCAGACGCAGTTCTTCCGCGGTACGGACAACGCACACATTGCAGTTCTGGTGCACGTCGACGTGCGACACATGGCGTTTCACAAGTCCGAGGGCCGGAACCTGAATGAGCTCACGGTGGTGGCCGCGCTCTTCGACCGCAATGCGAATTTCATCTCCGCCAGAAGCAATACCGTCCAGATGCACATCAAAGACGAAACCCTGACCAAGCTGAATTCCGGTATTACAGTAAAGAGCAACTTTGATGTAAAGCGCGGCAGCTATGTCATTCGCGTGGTCGCGCGGGACGCGCAAGGCAAACTGACGGCGCAGAATGACGTGGTCGAGATTCCATAAGCGGTTTGGAGGCGGCGTTGAATTACCGGGGAATTCTGGCGAAAGTATTCATTTTCATCAGTGTGACTGGCCTGCTTCTCGGCCCGGCAGTTATTCCAATGGCCACTTACGCACAACAGACGGCGGAAACACCTACCAACGCCGGAATAACGATTCGCGCCGAATCACGGCTGGTTCTGGTTGACGTGGTGGTGACCGATAAGAAAGGAAGCTACGTCGAAGACTTGACGCAAAACGATTTTCGAATCTGGCAGGACGAGCAGGAGCAGAAGATTGCGAGCTTCTCGTTTGGGCAGTCGGCTTCGTCGCCTGGTGCGCAGAAGCGGCACATCGTGCTGTTTTTCGACGATGAGTCGATGAAGGCCAGCCATCAGATGCTTGCACGCGCCGCTGCAGGCAAGTTCCTGGATGCTAATTCGCGGCCCGGCACCTACGTTGCGATTCTCGATTACGCCGGCACCATGCAGGTGGCGCAGAACTTCACGGACGATACTGAGCGCCTGAAGAAAGTAGTGAGCGCTGCCAAGATGACATCGTCCGAATCCGAGAACGCCTCGCTGGGCGCGCCGATCTTCAGCAGTTACGACGCGTACTCGAACCGCAGCGTACTAATTGCGCTGCGCAGCGTGGCGAAAAGCCTGGGCACGGTCCCAGCTCGTAAGAGCCTGGTCTGGCTAACGACTGGGTTTCCCCTAACACCCGATCTTGAAGCAGAAATGACTGCGCTGATCGACGCCTGCAATAAAGCAAACGTTGCCGTATATCCCGTGGACGTTCGCGGTGTGGGCAATGCGGTAAATATGGGCCGTTTCGAGCAGACAAAGCCGGAATTCAACGGGGCAGAACTTGCTTCCGAGACCTGGTCAGCGCAGGAGGGCGAAAGCACAGCGGGGCAGCCGCGGCTGGTTTACGTGGCGCAGACGAAAACGGGCGGAGGAGGAAACTACGGCACCGGCACTCGCGGTGGAACCAATACTGGTACAACGACGACGCGCGTTGGAACGCCGCCGCCAGCATGGTCGACACCACAGAATCCCATGACGCAGCCGCGCGCTATCGTGCCGCAACTTCCCCCTTCAACCCTAACGAATCAACGCGTGTTGTACGCAGTGGCCGTCGGAACCGGCGGGTTTGTCATCAGCAACAGCAATGATCTTGCGACGGGTCTCGAAAAGATCGGCAAGGAACAATCGGAATATTACCTTCTGGGTTATGTTCCGCCGGAGACTCAAACCGGGACCTGTCACACCATCAAAGTAAAAGTGGAACGCGCGGGGGCGCAGGTGCGAGCGCGCAGCGGATTCTGCATGACCAAGCCCGTCGACTTGCTCGCTGGCAAACCTATTAGCAAGCAACTCGAGGAACGTGCTCTGAGCAATCAGCCGGGCACAATCGGCGGAACGGTGGCCGCGCCTTACTTCTATACCTCACCGGAGACGGCGCGAGTGAACCTGGCGATGGAAATACCCGCGAATGCGATTCAGTTCGACAAAGCGAAAGGCAAGTATCACGCGGCAGTCAACGTTCTCGGCATGGCGATCAAGCCTGACGGCGCAACCGCTGCGCGCTTTAGCGACACCGCGGACCTCGACCTGGATAAGAGCCAGTACGAAGATTTCGCCAAGCATCCATATCACTACGAAAATCAGTTTTACATTGCGGGCGGCCAGTACTCTTTGAAGCTGGCGGTAAATTCGGGCGATAAGTATGGCCAGTATGAATTGCCGCTAGTTGTCGACCACTATGACCCATCGAAATTTGGCATCAGCGATCTCGCGCTCAGCCGGCAGTTTTACAAGGTCGCGGACCTTTCTACGGCGCTCGACGATCAACTACTATCCGACCGCACTCCTCTCGTGACACAGGGACTCGAGATCGTGCCGTCGGGCTCAAACCGTTTCAAGACCTCGGACCGTGTGGCGATTTATCTCGAGGTGTACGAGCCGCAAATCGCCGATGCCACGCCGCCAAAGGTAAGTTTGAAGCTGCGTATCCTCGACAAGAACACAGGACAATCCAAGCTCGAGGCGGGCGTGCCCGATACTGGCTCGTCAGTAATTCCGGGAAATCCTGTCATTGCGATGGGCGTACCCCTGCCCATTGACCACCTCCAACCGGGTTCGTACGTGGTTGAACTGCAGGCGTCGGATTCCGCAGGCCAGTCGTCGGTCGCCCGTAAAGCGGAGTTCACGGTTGAATAACCTCGGGGGAGCGGAATCGCAGCGTTCCGAAGTTCTGAGCCAACTCTTCGAAAAGCAATTTCACTGGCAGCCAACTAGCGTGGTGCCGCTCGAAGGGCAGCTTGGGGGTTCGGGGCGAAATATCATCCGGCTGTCGAATGAGCCGAACTCCGCGATCGGCATTTTGTACAGCGGGCGCGAGGAGAACGTCGCCTTCCTCGAATTCTCGAAGACCTTCCGGCGCAACGGTCTGCCCGTACCTCAAATTTACCAAGAGGACCTGGACCGCGGCGCCTATCTCGAAGAAGATCTCGGCGACCTGACGCTATATCAATTCCTCACCGAACATCGGAAGGGCGAGGAAATAGCGCCGGAAGTGGTTGAAGCCTACCGCCAGGCGATTACGATTCTGCCGCGCTTTCAGGTGGAGATGCGCAACAAGATCAACTACAAGCTGTGTTATCCGCGCGCGAGCTTCGATCGACAGTCGATCGCCTGGGACCTGAATTATTTCAAGTATTACTTTCTGCGGCTGGCGGGGATTCCGTTCAGCGAGCAGGCTCTGGAGAACGATTTTTCACGCCTGACGAAATTCCTGCTCGGCGTCGATCATGATTTCTTCCTGTATCGCGATTTTCAGTCACGGAACGTGATGCTGGTCGAAGGCAGCCCTTATTTCCTGGATTACCAAGGCGGACGCAAGGGTGCGCTGCAGTATGACATTGCGTCTCTGCTGTTTGATGCCAAAGCCGACCTGCCTCCAGAGCTGCGTCGGCAACTGCTCGACCATTATCTCTCCACGCTGGAGACGTTCCTACCGATCGATTGCGGCGTGTTTATGCATTATTACTATGCCTATGTATATGTGCGCGTGATGCAGGCGCTTGGCGCCTATGGCTTCCGCGGCTTCTACGAAAGCAAGCCTGTTTTCTTGCAGAGTGTGCCCTACGCACTGAAGAACATTCGCTGGCTGCTGCACAATGTGACGCTGCCGGTTGCTCTGCCTTCGCTGATGGCGGCGTTCACAGCGATGCTGGGCTCGGAGAAATTGCAGGGCATCGCAGCGGAGTCCGACAGACTCACGGTGCACATCACCAGCTTCTCCTTCCACCGCGGCCTTCCCAAAGACGAGACTGGTCACGGTGGTGGCTTCGTGTTCGATGCGCGGAGCCTGCCGAATCCCGGACGTGAAGAACGCTTCAAACCGCTCACGGGAAAAGAAGCGGCGATTGCCGAATACCTCGAACGGCAGGAGTCCGTGCATCACTTTATCTCGAACGTTACTTCGCTGGTCGACGCGAGCGTTCGCAACTACCAGGAACGCGGCTTCAAGAACCTCGCTGTCTCCTTCGGATGCACCGGAGGCCAGCACCGCTCGGTGTACCTCGCGGAGCAATTGGCCAAGCACCTTCGTGAGAGGGGTGAGGTCGAGGTCGCGGTGCGCCATCGCGAATTGGACCACTCTGAACAATGAAGGCCATGGTATTAGCGGCAGGGCTGGGCACGCGCCTGCGTCCACTCACCGACGATCGTCCCAAGGCACTGGTTGAGATTAACGGACGGACGCTGCTCGAGATCACGCTGACGCGCCTGCGCGCGTTTAGCGTGAGCGAGGTGATCGTCAACGTCCACCACTTTGCCGGTATGATCTTCGAATATCTCGCTGAGAAGCAGAATTTCGGCATGCGCATTGAGATTTCGCACGAAGATGAGTTGCTCGATACAGGTGGAGGGTTGCGGAAGGCCGCGTGGTTCTTTCTCGAAGATTGTCGCGACGAACCATTCCTTCTGCACAATGTCGATGCGCTGAGCAACATCGATCTCGTACCAATGGTACGGTTTCACGATGAACATCAAGCGCTGGCCACGCTCGCAGTTCAGGATCGTCCAAGCTCGCGCTACCTGCTATTCGATCAGCAGGAACTCCTCTGTGGACGGCGCTTCGAGCGCGAGCAGCGAACCGAACTGGCTCGTGCGATCGAACCGTTCGAAGCCTTAGCGTTCTGCGGCATTCATGTGATCTCGCCGCGACTGCTCGGCATGATGACGGAGACGGGAGCGTTCTCGATCATCGAGACCTATCTCCACCTCGCCGCGCGCGGTGAAAAAATCGCTGCCTTTCGTGCGGATGGAGCATACTGGCGCGACTTGGGAACCCTCGACCATTTGAAGCAGGCCAGCGATGAGGTTCGAAGCAGCGAGTTCCTCAGCTAAACACAGCAGATCTTTCGAGTGGGGTCGACTGACGCTCCTTCCGCATCGGGTACAGTCGCCGGGGATTCGGGTGTATAGTGTCCGCACCAGTCCCTAGCCAAATCAAAACTCTAGCCAAACCAACTCAAGGAGCCAAACATGGCAAGACGCGATTTTTTGGCCCAACTGGCAGGGTTGCCCTTTCTTGCGGGGTTTCCGTTGCTGGCTCTCGGAACTCAGGCCGAGCCGACAAAAAAATCTCTAAAGATCATGTTGA
>Ga0306926_10003951_pt1 | contig 15490 bp, 18 predicted proteins | sample flu12Cox44000178_FD_203759 | JGI IMG/M metagenome (GOLD analysis project Ga0306926, IMG submission 203759) | Lab enrichment of tropical soil microbial communities from Luquillo Experimental Forest, Puerto Rico - flux8day.12C.oxic.44.000.178 (v2)... | ecosystem: Environmental > Terrestrial >...
GATAGGCCCTCCGGGCGCGGGCAAATCGATGCTGGCGGCGCGACTTCCGGGAATTCTGCCACCGCTCGAACCCGGAGAGGCGCTCGAGCTCGGCATGATCCAGTCGGCCGCGGGCGGCTTGCGCAGCGGTGAGTTGACCCGCGAGCGGCCCTTTCGCGACCCGCACCATTCTGCCTCGATGCCGGCTCTCGTTGGCGGCGGGCCGCGCGCGCGTCCAGGAGAAATCTCGCTTGCCCATCAGGGCGTCCTTTTTCTCGACGAGCTGCCCGAGTTCAACCGCGCGGCACTCGAAGCGCTGCGCCAGCCACTGGAAACCGGCCGCGTCAGCGTCGCCCGCGCCCAAGGGCACGTCACCTACCCGGCGCGGTTTCCGTTGATCGCCGCAATGAACCCGTGCCGCTGCGGTCATTTTGCCGAATTGGCCTGTGGGCGGGCACCGCGCTGCGCAGAAGATTATCAAGCGCGGCTCTCGGGCCCACTGCTAGACCGCATCGATCTTCATATCGACGTGCCTGCAGTACCCTCCGGAGATCTGACGTTGCCACCTCCCGCTGAGGGCAGTGCGGCGGTTGCTCGTCGCGTTGCCACTGCCCGGGCCCGACAGGCCGCACGCTACGCCGCACTCCCCGCGCAGAGGCGCATCCGCACCAACGCCGAAGCGGACGGAGCACTGCTTGATGAGATCGCGAGCCCTGAAGCGGCTGGCCGCGCACTGTTGCTGCGGGCGGTAGAGCGGCTGCGTCTTTCGGCGCGCGGCTACCACCGAGTTCTGCGCGTTGCTCGCACTCTGGCCGATCTCGACGGCTCGTTTAACGTGGGACGGCGGCACATAGCCGAGGCTCTAAGCTACCGCCGACTGGCAGAGCCTCTTGAGAGCGCGGCACGATCGTAGAGCGCTATGCGCTGCACGCATAGGGCCTTTGCGCATCCGATGGATCATTTGCTGTTACAAACTGTTAGCGTTCTGACACCACGGAGATCCAATGTGACGCTGTGTAACTCTATGAATTCCGAAATTAAGCCGGAACGCAAGACCGTACCCACCCAATGCGGCCTCCCCCAACCAGCTCTTGCACCGCTTTCCGTGGCTGATCGGATCGCCGCCTTTCTCGACGGTAGAACTCACGGTGAAGACCTGTTGCACGAGCTCTACGACTATGTCCTCGATGAGCCCATCCCGCAGAGCATGCGGGAGTTACTAAAGTAAAATCGGTCCAGGCTAAGGCTGGTCGGGAACAAGTGGCGGTCCGCCGCCGCCAACTTCGTCCCAGATTCTCACCCTGTGCGTCGGCTCCCGGATAAAGACAAGGCTGACGACGATCCCGATTGTGGCGATTGCCATCGGATAGAGCAGCCCGCTCAGGGCGATGCCGGTCACCGCGGCGATCGAGGCTCCAGCGGCGGGGACCAGCCCACCAAAGACGCCGTTGCCGATATGATAAGGCAGCGACATCGAAGTGTACCGGATACGCGCCGGAAAAAGCTCGACCAGGAACGCGGCAATCGGGCCATACACCATCGTCACCAAGATGACCATGTAGAAAACCAGGATCGTAAGGACAACCGGGTTATCCCTAAAGGTGCCGAGCCAAGTGAACGTAGGCCAGTAGGTCACCACCGCCAGCGCGAAGCCCGCGGTCATGATGTTCCGGCGGCCGATCCTGTCCGATAGTGCGCCAAACGCGACAAAGAACGGTGCGCCTAGGGTCAATGCAATCATCATAATGACATACACGGTGACGTAATTGATCTTCAAAACCGCATATAAATAAAACAGCGCAAAGAACTGGCTCGTGTACCAGACGACGCCTTCCGGCGCCGTCGCGCCGAACAACGCGACCAGTATCAAGCCCCAATTCCTGCCGCCGCGCAGAAAGCTATCGGCCGCCGGGTTCGTCGACGCCTTTCCTTGTTCTTTAAGGCGGGCAAATAGTGGGGATTCTTCGAGCTTGAGCCGGATGTAGCCTGACAGCAGAACGAGAATCGCCGAGAGCAGGAACGGGATGCGCCAACCCCAATCGCCGAATGCCTGGTCGCCGAAAGACAGCCGGCAGACCAGGATCACCAGCAGCGCCAGAACGATGCCCATCGTCGCCGTGGTCTGGATCCAGCTCGTATAGAGGCCACGTTTGCCATCGGGTGCGTGCTCGGCGATGTAAGTCGCCGCACCGCCGTATTCGCCGCCCAGGGCTAGGCCTTGCAGCACGCGCATCGTGACCAGCAAGATTGGCGCTAGCGCCCCGATTACCGCGTAGCCCGGCAACAGGCCAACGACGAAGGTTGCCGCGCCCATCAAACCCAAGGTGAGCATAAAGGTGAATTTCCGGCCGATCAGATCACCCAGATGGCCGAAGAGGATTGCCCCGAACGGCCGAACGAGAAAGCCGGTCCAGAACACGAAGAGACTCGCGATGAAGGCGACCGTCGGGTTCAGTTCCGGCGAGAAGAACTGCTTGCTGAAAAAGAGTGCGAGCACGCCGTAGAGATAAAAGTCATACCACTCGATTAGCGTGCCGACCGAAGAGGCAGCGACAATCCACGGCAAACTCATCGTGCGTGCAGGAACCCCTCCACCCACGGTCTGTACAGATGCCGTCATCTCCTGCCTCCCGACGTTTACCCCCGCGACTTGACTACACGCGAACGATGTAACTTTCAAGCGTGCCCGTTTAACGAACTGGCCCGCGTCTTGGCACGATCAACGGCGCGGCAGCATGGCGCCGAGGTCGCAGCCCCCGACGACGTGCGCATGGAAATGCGGAACCTCCTGGTGACCGTCGGGGCCGATATTGGTGAGCACGCGATAGCCGGTTTCGGCCATCCCTCGCGTCCGTGCAACATGCCCTAGCGCGCGGACAAATGCGGCGAGTTCCGCCGCCGAGGCCTTTTCGGAAAAATCGTCGAGCGAGACGTATTCGCCTTTGGGGATCACCAGCACGTGCGTCGGAGCGCGCGCGGAGATGTCGTCAAAGGCCAGGACGTGCTCGTCCTCGTACACCTTCTTGCAAGGGATTTCGCCGCGCAGAATGCGGGCGAAGACATTGTTGCGGTCGTAGGCCATCACTTCTCCGGTCAGAGATTTGCCCGCGAACGTTTCTCCTCGATCCCGGACGTGCCCTCGCGCCGTGCCAGCTCGGCGACGACGTCCGCGGGGGACACCCCGGCCGCAGCCCAGAGCACCAGCAGGTGGTAGATCAGATCGGCACTCTCCCTGACGAGCGCGGCGGGGTTCTGTCCGACACCCTCGATGACCGCCTCGACCGCCTCTTCGCCGAGCTTTTGCGCGATCTTGATCCGGCCGCGGGCGAAGAGCCGCGCGGTATAGGAACTCTGCGGATCGGCGTCACGGCGTGATTGGATGACCTGCCATAGGCGGTCGAGAGCAGCGCCCAGCTCGGTAGCCATTGCTAGCACCGCATCGGGATGCCGCAAGCGGCGAGCCATGCCTTGGCCTCACCGATCCGATAGGTGCCGAAATGGAAGATCGAGGCCGCGAGTACGGCGGTAGCGTGTCCGTCGCGAATCCCCTCGACCAGGTGATCGAGCGTGCCCACGCCCCCCGAAGCGATCACCGGCACGCGGACCGCATCGGCGACGGCGCGCGTCAGCGCGAGGTCGAAACCGGCTTTGGTTCCGTCACGATCCATCGAGGTCAACAGTATTTCGCCGGCGCCATAATCGGCCAGCAGGCAAGCCCAGACGATTGCATCGATGCCGGTCGGCCGGCGGCCGCCATGGGTGAACACTTCCCACCGCTCGTCGCCGGCTCGTTTGGCGTCGATAGCGGCGACGATACACTGGCTGCCAAATTTCTGCGCCGCTTCGCGGACGAACTCGGGGCGTGCAACGGCAGCAGTGTTGATCGACACCTTGTCAGCACCGGCGAGCAGCAGGCGGCGGACATCTTCCACAGTGCGCACACCGCCACCGACGGTCAGCGGCATAAAGCATTGCTCGGCGGTCCGGCCGACCACGTCGTAAAGTGTATCGCGGCCTTCGGCGCTCGCGGTAATGTCGAGAAAGCACAGCTCGTCGGCGCCTTCACGATCGTAGAACCGCGCCTGCGCCACCGGATCGCCGGCATCGACGAGGTCGACAAAGTTGACACCCTTGACGACCCGTCCGTCTTTGACGTCGAGACAGGGGATGATCCGCATCTTCAACACGGCGCGGGCTCCGCTAGCAGGTGCAATGCCTCGGCGGGATCGATCCGCCCGTCATAGAGCGCGCGCCCGCAAATGATCCCGGCGATGCCGTCGGCCTCCCGCGCCTTGAGCGCTGCGATATCGGCGAGCGATGCAACCCCGCCCGAGGCGATAACCGGAAGCCGGATTTTCCGCGCGACGCCGGCCACTGCGTTCGCGTCGACCCCGAGAAGCGCCCCGTCGCGCGCGATGTCGGTATAGACGATGGCCGCCACGCCGCAATCCTCGAACCGGCGGGCCAGTTCGACCGCGCCGAGCGCGGTCGTCTCGGTCCAGCCTTCGACCGCGACATGCCCGTCCCGCGCGTCGATGGCGACAACTATCCTGTCCGGATGATCGGCAGCGACCTCCCGCACGAGTGCAGGATTGCGCAACGCTGCGGTACCGAGCACGACGCGGTCGATGCCGAGCGCCAACCAGTGCTCGATTGCGGCGCGGTCGCGCACTCCGCCGCCGAGCTGGACCCGCGAATCGACACCCTTGCGGATCGCCGAGACCGCAGCGCCGTTCACCGGGCGGCCGGCGATAGCGCCGTCGAGATCGACGACGTGCAGCCAGTGGAAGCCGGCCTCGGCGAATTGCCGGGCTTGTGCGACGGGGTCCAGGTTGAAAACCGTGGCACTCGCCAGATCACCGCGGAGGAGGCGCACGCACACGCCGTCCTTGAGGTCGATCGCCGGAAACAGGATCACGGCGCCTTCGGCTCGTCTTCAAGGAGCTTGTAGTAGTAATGCCCCGGCACGATCCGCCCTTCAACCCGCGCATAGGCGGGATGGGAGCCCCAGCGGATGTAGCCCAGGCTCTCATACAGGCGGATCGCGGCGCGTTGGGTGTCGCGCAGATCGAGGTTCAACACCGCCAAACCAAGCTCACGGGCAAGCTTCTCGATCTCCAGCACGATGCCGCGGCCGATCCCGCGGCGGCGAGCCCAGGGTGCCACGAACGCGCTGGTCAAGGTTCCCGCAAAGGCCTGCGCCTCGTTGTTGCGCGGCGCCCGGCTGAGCTGCGCCGAGCCGGCAATAATGCCGTCGAGACGACCAGCAACGAGCCGGCGGTCGGGAATGAGCAGCACGCCTTTCCAGTAATTCTCTAGCACCTGCCGCGGCGGCGGCTTAAGCCAGCCGAACCCGCCGCCCTCGGTGATGGCGCTCTCGGTCGCCTCGCAGAGATCGTCGAGATCGGTGCCGGAATACCGTGTCACCCGTTCAACCGACATTGTCCCGCCCGAGCCTTGCCCATCAATCATGGACACCATCGCAAGAAGTTTCCGATCAGCCGCAGCCCGGCTTCCTGGCTCTTTTCCGGGTGAAACTGGGTCCCCGCAAGATTGCCGTGCCCGATCATCGCGGTCAGCGGACCCCCGTAATCGGTAACGGCAACGAGGTCGGTCGGGTCGGTCACGCGGAAATGGTAGCTGTGAACAAAATAGGCGTGGGCACCCGGCCCGATCCCGGCGAGCAGCGGATGGGACACTCGCGGCTCGATCTCGTTCCACCCCATGTGCGGGATTTTGAGCGCGTCATCGCTGGGCGCGATCGCCACCACCTCTCCCCCGATCCAGCCGAGGCCCGCGACGGTTTCGAACTCGCGGCCGCGATCGGCCATCAGCTGCATGCCGACACAGATGCCGAGAAACGGACGGGCACGAACGGTCGCGGTCTCGCGCAGCGCCGCCTCAAGACCTGGTACGGCCGCGAGCCCGCGCCGGCAATCGGCAAAGGCGCCGACCCCCGGCAACACAACCCGGTCGGCGCGCGCCACGGTCTCGGGCTCGTTCGTCACCTCGATGCGGGCGGCGATCCCCTCCTCGGCCGCGGTGCGCTCGAAGGCGTTTGCGGCCGTGCGCAGATTACCCGAGCCGCAATCGACGATAGCGACGTTCATGGTAGGCTGCCGCCAAGGACGCCTTTGGTCGAGGGGACGGCACCCGCCCGCCGAGGATCGATCTCGACCGCCTGACGCAATGCCCTCGCGAGACCCTTAAAGCAGGATTCGACGATGTGGTGGTTGTTCTCGCCGTACACATTCTCGACGTGCAAGGTTACCCCGGCAGACTGGGCGAACGCTTGAAACCATTCCTTGAACAGCTCGGTGTCCATCTCGCCGAGTTTCGGTCGGGTGAAGGCTACCTTCCAGACGAGATAGGGGCGGTTTGACGCGTCGAGGCTGACCCGAGTCAGGGTCTCGTCCATCGGGATCATCGCGCTTCCGTAGCGAGCGATACCCGCCCGGTTGCCGAGCGCGCGGGAGACCGCTTCCCCGACGACGTAGCCGGTGTCCTCGGTGGTGTGGTGGAAATCGATGTGGAGGTCGCCCACCGCGTGCAGCGAGAGGTCGATCAGGCTGTGTTTGGCGAGCTGCTCCAGCATGTGATCGAGGAACCCGATCCCGGTCGACACCGCCGCGGTACCACTGCCGTCGAGATCGACCCGGCCGCTGATCTGGGTCTCCTTGGTATTGCGTTCGACCGTCGCTACCCGCACGGTGCTTCTCCTCGAATGCCGCGTCCGCGGCGGCGTTCTTTTATCAATTTCGCGGGGTGGTTGCCACAGTCCCCGCTGGGGCTGACGCTGCACTCCGCTTGCCGCCATGGTTCCTCTCGCTTACATCTCAGTTTCCTAGTGCTCTCGGCACGGCGCATGGAACATTCGGGCAAGACCGTTTGGCACGGCACGACGATCCTCTGCGTCCGCAAGGGCGGTCAGGTCGTGGTCGCCGGTGACGGCCAAGTCTCGATGGGCCAGACGGTGGTCAAGTCGAATGCCCGCAAATTGCGCCGGCTGGCCGGCGGCTCAGTAATCGCCGGCTTTGCCGGCGCCACCGCCGATGCGATCACGCTGTTCGAGCGGCTCGAGGGAAAGCTCGAGCAGTATGCGGCACAGCTCTCACGTGCCTGTGTCGAGCTCGCCAAGGATTGGCGCACCGATCGCTATCTGCGCCGGCTCGAGGCGATGATGGCGGTCGCCGACAAAAACGTGTCGCTGATCCTCTCGGGCACTGGCGATGTGCTCGAGCCCGAGGACGGTATCATCGGCATCGGCTCGGGCGGCAGCTATGCGCTCGCGGCGGCGCGCGCGCTGATCAGCGTGGACGATCTCGACGCCGAGGAGGTGGCGCGCCGGGCGATGGCGATCGCCGCCGACATCTGCGTCTATACCAACGACAAGATCACCCTCGAGAAAATCGAATACTGATCCCTTGATGACCTCCTTTAGTCCGCGCGAAATCGTCTCCGAACTCGATCGCTTTATCGTCGGCCAGCACGAGGCCAAGCGAGCCGTCGCGATCGCGCTCAGAAACCGCTGGCGTCGCCAGCAGCTCTCCCCGGAGTTGCGCGAAGAGGTGCTGCCCAAGAACATTCTGATGATCGGCCCGACGGGATGCGGCAAGACCGAGATCTCGCGCCGCTTGGCGCGGCTCGCTCAGGCGCCTTTCGTCAAAGTCGAGGCGACCAAGTTTACCGAGGTCGGCTATGTCGGCCGCGACGTCGAGCAGATCGTGCGCGATCTTGTCGAGATCGCGATCGGCATGACCCGCGAGCGGCTGCGTAAGGAGGTCGAGGCCAAGGCCGAGCTTGCCGCCGAGGAGCGCGTGCTCGACGTGCTGGTCGGCTCCGGCGCCAGCGCCGATACACGCCAGAAATTTCGCCAGCGGCTTCGCGAGGGGGCGCTCGACGACCGCGAGATCGAGATTGCGGTGCAGGAGAGTGCGGCGGCCAATCTGCCAACCTTCGAGATCCCCGGCATGCCCGGGGCGCAAATGGGAATGCTCAATCTCGGCGATATCTTTGGCAAGGCGTTCGGTACGCGTGCGAAGCCAAAGAGGATGACCGTCGCAGACAGCCATCGGGTGCTGGTCGCCGAGGAAAGCGACAAGCTCCTGGATCAGGAGATGATCGTGCGTGAGGCGATCACCGCGGTCGAGCAGAACGGCATCGTCTTTATCGACGAGATCGACAAGATCTGCGGCCGCGGCGAGCGGCTCGGCGGCGGCGGGCCCGATGTCAGTCGCGAAGGAGTGCAGCGCGACCTGCTGCCGCTGATCGAGGGCACCACGGTCGCGACCAAGCACGGGGCCGTCAAGACCGACCACATCCTGTTCATCGCCTCGGGCGCCTTCCACCAGGCCAAGCCCTCCGACCTGTTGCCCGAACTGCAAGGGAGGCTGCCGATCCGGGTCGAATTGAAGGCGCTCGACCGCAATGATTTCCGGCGCATCCTGATCGAGCCCGAAGCGAGCCTGATCAAGCAGTACAAGGCGCTGCTCGCGACGGAGGGAGTGACCCTCGATTTCGACGAGGCGGCGATCGATGAGCTGGCACTCCTGGCCGAGGAGATCAACACCGCGGTCGAGAATATCGGCGCGCGGCGGCTACACACGATCCTCGAGCGGCTCTTGGAGGAGATCAGCTTCACCGCCTCCGACCGCCCGCCCGACACTTTGATCGAGATCGATCGGACTTATGTTCGCGACAAGGTCGGGGCGCTGGCGCAAAACGCCGACCTCTCCCGGTTCATTCTCTAAGCGCCGACCGTACCCGCCGCTGGGGAGGCAATACCCGGTTATTCGCCGAAATTCCCGCGAAAACGCTACCAAGGGTGCGAAATCGTATCGATTTTTGTTGTATATCAATCATTCATTGCTCAGTCTGCTAAGCCGAAACCGGGAAATTCGACGGGTAGAAACCGGGAAGGAAAACCAATAACCGGGAAATAACCGGGAACCGGCATTCCACCGCGCGACCGCGCGGATATTGTTATAATATATATTATTCCGGTTGGCAATGGAAGCCAGTCAGAGCGACCCGAAACTCGGATGCGGGCCTGACGCCGGTCACCGGCAAGTGCAAGCAGACCACCCATTTGTCCTGCGGGTAACCGGCACTGCGCACTGGTGTGGTGTTAAAAGCGCAACAACTTCAGTCCGAGATTGAAGGGGCATTGCAGGCGTGATGCGGGTCACGAGGTTTCGGAGGGTTTCGCCCGCGGCCGAGACCGGATGCCATTCGACCTTGCTCGGCGCGGCCCAAACCCTCGCCGTTTTCTGGAGTTATCGACGAGGTGGAGTAGCCTCATTGTTAACCTTGGCGAAACGGCGGAGCCGGAGCAGCGGCGCTGTTGGCAGTGCCCTTGAGCCATTCGCGTCAGCGTCTTCGCGCTTTGCTGCCCGGTCTTGACAGCGTTTGCGGCTGACCATTAATGGCAACCGAGGCTGTACGACATTCTTCATGCCACCTCGGACCCAAAAGGACGAACCATGAGTCTTTCCTGTGACGTGATCGAGCGCCTTCCGCAGGTCGAGGGCGTTCTCAATTATCTGGCGCCAATGGCCGGCAAGCCGATGAACCTCGCCTACGATCCGCCGCCCGGCGTGGCGCGTTCGACCGGCGTCCCAGAACCGCATCGGATGAATATCTACGACGCCCGCCCGATTGCGGCGCGGCTGTCGCTCGATGGCGAGGGCCTCGCGGTTGTCGAGCATAAGAGCGCGGTCAAGGATTTTTGCGACGAGGACGAATTGCACCGCGTGTGCTATCCCGAAGCGGAGCGTCTTGTCGCGGAGGTTACCGGCGCCAATCGGGTATTGGTGTTCGACCACACGATCCGCCGGCGCGTCTGGGGTGGCATCGATCGAGCACCGGGAACCCCTCGTCAGCCGGTCACCAGCGTCCACATCAGCCGGTCACCAGCGTCCACAACGACTATACGGTGAAATCAGGCCCGCAGCGGTTCCGCGACCTGATGGGTGAGGAGGCCGAAGAGCTGCTTCGCCATCGGTTCGAGATCGTCAATGTCTGGCGACCGATCCGCGGGCCGCTACGGGACGCGCCGCTCGCCGTCTGTGATGCGACCAGCGTCGCCTTCGCGGATTTCGTCCCGTCCGATCTGGTCTATCGCGATCGGACCGGTGAGACCTACCGCGTCAAATACAACCCCGCGCACCGCTGGTTGTATGTGCCCGAGATGCGGGTGGATGAGGCGATCCTGATCAAATGCTACGATTCGGCCGCTGATAAGGCTCGGTTCACCGCGCACTCGGCCTTTGAGGACCCGACCGCTTCACAAGAGGTGCTGCCGCGCGAGAGCATCGAGCTGAGAACGCTAGCCTTTCACGCGGCCTGACGATCTCGACCCGTTTGGCTCCCTCGACAGGGACAGGCCGCGTCGCGTCAATCGCGGCGATAGGGGTAGCAGCGCCCCCTCTCGAGGGCGAGTCCGAAATGCTGGCCGAGCGCTTTGATCGCGTCGGCATGGTCGACATAAGGGTCGGCGTTCGCCATGCCGACGATGATCGGTCGAAAGCTCCGGTCGTCCTGCCCGCCCGGCGGGAGCATCGCGGTGACTAGCGGATTGCCTTCATCGTCGCGCAAGGTCAGGAATAGCGGCATCTCGCGCTGAATATGCGCTTTGAGCCCGATCTCCTGCTCAAAAAACACTTTTGATAACGGCTGGAAAGTCTGGGCCGCCTTCTCTTGCTCCTTGCGAAAAAACTTTTCGACGGCGTGGCGCATGTCGTCGGATTCAGCGGCCGCCTCGGCCTCGGTCTCGATCCGGAACCACGTGTTCCCGCCTGGAGCATCGCAAACGTATTTCATGCATCCTCCAACATTCCATACGACGAGCGGAGTCGCGAGCCGCCAACGGCAGGCGCTGCATTGTCAGCGGAGGACAACATGCCGGCAAGGCCGAGCCCGCGACCTTTCGATCATTATAGCAGCATTTTCGCGCAGCGTTGCCCGGCAGTAACGTTTTTTGCGATCGGGGGCGCGGGATCAGCGCATCGGGTTAGACGATGCGCGGCGGGCTAGGCTCGGTCCACTCTCGCCACAGCGAAATCAGCGCGGCCATGACCGCTGGGCCAAGAAACAACCCCAATATGCCGAAAGTCTCCAATCCGCCGAGGATGCCCAGCAGCACCCACAGAAACGGCAAACGGACCGCCCCGCCAATCAGCACGGGGCGCACGAAGTGGTCGGCGACAAACACCACAGCGATCCCGAAACCGAGCACGGCGACGGCGGAGGCCGCGCTGCCGGCCGCTGCGAGGTAGAGGGCGGCAGCGCCAAAGACCACCGGGGCGCCGAACGGGATCACCGCCAGTATCCCGGTCAGCACGGCAATCGTCACGGGATGCGGCAGGCCGGCGAGGATATAGGCGATGCCGAGCAGGACACCCTCGCCGAGCCCAACGAGCACCAAGCCGTTCACGGTGCCGAGCACCGCGTGGATCATGTGTCGCCCGATCCGTTCGCCCTGGGCGCCCAACCAACGATCGCTCAACTCAATCAGCCGGCGGTTCAAGGCAGCACCGTCGCGAAACAGGAAGAACAGGGTGAGCAAGGTGAACCCGAAGAGGATCAGCCGGTGGATGATCTCGGCGCCGACTTCGCGAGCGGATACCGCCGGGACCCGCGAATAGATGCGCCCCAACAGCTCCTCAGCCGCCCTCGGGTCGCTCAAATTGGTGCGCCACCACTCCTCGAGCGGGTAGCCGATGCCGGGGAGTTGCGGCACCCAATCCGGCACTGGTATCCCGTTGTGCCGCGCATCGACGAGGTATTGAACAAAGACCTGGGTCTCGCGCGCTACCTCCACTGCAGCATAGACAAACGGCACGATGAAGACGAGCCCGACCGAGAAGGTGAGGAGGAGTGGCGCAAAAATTCGCCGACCGTGTCCGCCAAGCAGGCTAACCACGCGCTGATAGAGTGGCCAGAGGGCGATCGCCAACACCGCGGCCCAGGCGAGTGCCGCGAGGTATCGATGCAGGATCCACAGTCCGAGCAGGACCAGGACGGCAGCCAGCACCATGCGGGCAATGCGCTGCGGGGCGCGGTCGATCCCATTTTCGCCGGATTGCGCAAGCGCATCGGCATTGTCGTCCATCGAGCTGCCCCTTCCACGCGATTGCGCCCGCGAGCCGGTACAGTATCACCCGTCGCGCGTCGGGCGCGGCTCGTCCCGGATCTTGTGCGAACCTGGTTGCAAGGATAGGCTGATCAGCAGCAGCGTAAAGTCGCGAAGTTGGCGAGGAGGAGGTTGTTGATGGGCTATACTCTTGGGAAATTCTCGGATGCGTGTCATCGCATCCTGGCGGACGATCCGGGTGTCGAAGGCCGCAAGAAGGTCTGTGCGCTGGTCCAGGAGGTCCTCAAGGACGACGCTTTCGTCGCCGCTCATCTCGGTGACGACGTTCCCGAGCGGAAAATCCTTTACGAGGATCCGGAACTCGGGTTCTGCATTCTTGGCCATGTCAACCACGGTGCGCGAGAGAGCAAACCGCACGATCATGGCCCGAGCTGGGCCATCTATGGTCAGGCGCGCGGCGAGACAGTGATGAGCGACTGGGAAATGGTCGAGCCCGCGACCGAGGACAGACCCGGCAGGGTGCGTCTCGTCAGAAAATACACACTTACGCCCGGCACCGCTCATGTTTACAACGAGGGCGATCTGCACTCGCCGAGGCGCAGCGGCGCGACCAGGCTGATTCGCATCGAAGGCCGCAATTTGGAGAAAATCCGCCGCCTCGCATACGAGGAGGTTTAGGCGGTCCGGGGTTTCTCTCGACATAAAAAAGGGCGCCGTCGGCGCCCTTTTTTATCCGCTAGGAACTATCGCATCGAGGTAGGTGGCGGGCCGCCCTCGACGATCTCGACGCGGCGATTTTGTGGTTCGCGAACGCCATCCGGCGTCGGCACGCGAAGGTCGTTCTCGCCTCGCCCCGTGACGACAAGATTGGTCTGCGGCACCCCGTCCTGCACCAGCACAGCGGCAACTGCGTTGGCCCGCCGCTCGGACAGCCGCTGGTTGTAGTCGGCCGAGCCCGAGGTATCGGTGAAACCGGTGACTTGCACGGTCACTGGCGATCCCGATTTGAACGCCTGCGCGGCGAGCGCGATGACTTCCCGCCCGCTCGGCCCCACGACCGCGCTGTTCCAGTCAAAGAAGACCAGGTAAGGCGGCGGCGGCGATGGCGGAGCCGGTGGGGGCGGAGGTGGCGGTGGCGGCGGCGAGGCGCAAGCCGCAACCGTGAGCATTAAACAGAATGAGAGCAGGCGTTTCATGCGTTCCTCCACTGGTTGAACAGCGGAGCTTAGGAGAAATTTGCCGAGCGCGCCAGAGTCCCGGATTCAGCCGACTGCTGCACCCTGGGTGTTCACATAGATAGAATAGATCGATCGGCTGGCCGCCATCATCAGGCGGTTGCGCTTGCGCCCTCCGAAACACAGATTGGCGCAACGTTCGGGGAGTGTGATGCGGCCGATCATCGTCCCGTCCGGGGCAAACACGACGACGCCGTTCAGTGCCTCGCTACCACCCCAACCGCACCACAGATTGCCATCGACATCACAGCGGAAGCCGTCCGGGCTTCCGTCCTCGGCATTGACGAAGACGCGGCCATTGGCGAGTCTGGTGCCATTCTCGACGACGTCATAGATGTGGATCAGACGAGTCGGCCGGGCCCGTGATTCGACGATGTAGAGCTTGGACTCGTCCGGGGAGAAGCACAGTCCGTTCGGGAAATTGAGATCACCCGCCACCACTGTCGCCCGACCCGTCCCGGCATCGACCCGATAGACATTGGTCGGCAATTCGGGCGCAGCCTTGTCCCCCTCGTAATTGCCGAGAATCCCGAAGGCCGGATCACTAAACCAGATCGAACCGTCGGATTTGGCGATGACATCGTTCGGTGAATTGAGCCGCTTGCCGTCAAACCGGTCAAGAATGACGGTGATCGAGCCGTCATATTCGGTGCGGGTGACGCGCCGCCCCTCATGCTCGCAAGTGACAAGGCGGCCTTGGCGGTCGCGGGTATTGCCATTGGCATGATCCGAGGGTCTACGAAACACGCTGACGGTGCCGGTTTCCTCCTCCCACTTCATGATGCGGTTGTTGGGGATGTCGCTCCACAAGAGATAACGGCCATCGCCAAACCACGCCGGGCCCTCCGCCCAGCGAAACCCGGTAGCGAGACGCTCGAGGCCCGCATTCATCGGCGGCTTGATTTCGTCGAAGCGCGGATCGAGCGTCTGGACTGCGGGATCGGGATAGCTTCGAGCCGGCTCCCAGTGGAGGTGTACGGGAGCGGTATCTGTCGCGCCGCCGCCGGTCGTGTTCATCTCGTACAGTCCCCCCATCCCTCCGGCCTTCTCGTCAGCGAGCGGACGAGAAGATCGGAGGGAGCGTCCGCTCAGATCGCCTTTTCCTCGCGTAAGGCGGCGATTTCGTCCTTGCTGAGCCCCAATAAGCTGCCATAGACGGCCTCGGTGTCCGCGCCGAGCAGCGGCGCCGCAGCGATCGGCACTTTCGAGGCGCTCATCTTGACCGGCCAGCCCGGCATCTTGAAGTCGCCGCGCACCGGATGCTTCACGGTGACAAAGATTTCGCGTCGATTGAGGTCGGGATCGTTCGACAGCTCCATCGTATCCATCACCGCGCCGGCGGGAATGCCCTGCTCGCCGAGGCGCCGCATGACCTCGAGCTTGTCGTACTGGACGGTCCATTTAGAAAGCATTTCGTCGACTACATGGCGGTTCTTGAAACGCTCCTCCGGGCTGTCGAAACGCGGATCGCCGATCAGATCCTCCCGCCCCATCATCTTTAAGATTCGTTCCCAATGCGCTTGGCTGGCGCGCGACGTATAGATGTAGCAATAATCGTTGGGTCCGCCGCCCTTGCACGGATAGGTCTCGCTTGGCGAATTGGTGCCCATGATGCTCTGATTACCCATGCGCGGAGCAGCATGGCCCCACAGATACTGGGCAGCATAGGAAATGCGGCCGTAATTGATGACGCAGTCCTGCATCGCACAGCGGATCAGCTGGCCCTCGCCGGTGAACTGGCGCTGATAGAGAGCGGCGAGGACGCCGATCGCAGCATGCAGCCCAGTGCCGGTGTCGCCGATTGTCGGGCCGGGCTTGATCGGGCGGCCGTCGGGCTCGCCAGTGATCGACATGGCACCCCCGGTTGCTTGCGCGATCATGTCGAAAGCGAGGTAATTCCTGTAGGGGCTGTCGTCGCCGAAGCCCTTGACCGAGACATAGATGATGCGGGGGTTGATTTCGCGCACCACATCGTAGCCAAAGCCGAGCCGTTCGATGACGCCCGGGGCGAAGTTCTCGGCAAAGACATCGGCCTTTTCGATCAGCCCGCGCAGGATGGCGCGCCCCTTGTCGGTCTTCAGATTGGCGGTGACGCTCTTCTTGTTGGCGTTGAGCAGCATGAAGTATTGGGAATCGACGCCCTTTTTGTCGGTCGACGCGCCGCGGCCCTGCTCGCCCCTGG